>Ga0247813_10001742_pt1 | contig 15928 bp, 12 predicted proteins | sample UWRJL169409C1_FD_180719 | JGI IMG/M metagenome (GOLD analysis project Ga0247813, IMG submission 180719) | Plant litter microbial communities from Arlington Agricultural Research Station in Wisconsin, United States - UWRJ-L169-409C-1 | ecosystem: Environmental > Terrestrial > Plant litter >... | reverse complement strand
ACACCGGTCGCCTTGGCCAGCAGCGCGGCCAATAACGTGCGCATCACCAGCGCCTCGACCGGCAATCTTACGCTCACGTTTGCCTCGAATCTCAGTGAGTTGAACACGATCCAGTCAATCGATACGGCGGATCGCACCATTGCCACCGGTTCCGGCAATAAGCTGCGACTGGGCCAGTATGGCGGCGTGTGGACGGCCTCGACGGGCAAGTTGACCATTGGTGGCGTGGGTGCGGCGGCAGGTGGTCTGACCGCCGGTGGAGCGCCGGACACGGCGGGCGAGATCGTGTTTAACACCGGCGCCAATATCACGGTGAACGCCCTCGTTTCCAACAACGGCTCCGGCGTAGTGAGCCTTACTAAAACGGGATCGGCGACATTGGTGTTGAACTCGGCGAACACCTTCGGCGGTGGAGTTTTCATCAACCAAGGCACGGTGAACGCGGGCAACGCCAGCGCACTCGGGACCGGCGCTGTCACCGTGCTGCCGGGCGCGATTGCCAGTCTCACCACCACGGGGGCGACGTATGCGAATAACTTTAACCTTTCGGGCAGTGCGCTTACTCCGGGTGCCAACACGTTGAGCGGCACGATCACGCTGATCGGGGACACGGTCATCGGCAGCAGCGGTTCACTGGGCGCCAACTTCACCGGCAAGATCACGGGTGACTACAATCTCTCGTTCCTGGGCAGCACCACGACACTGTCCAGCACCGCGAATGATTTCAGCGGAAACCTGGGCATCAACGGCACCACCGGTTTGCTCGCGAGCGGCGCGGTGACGGTGAAACTGGGTAACGACGAAGTCATCTCCAACGGCGCAGGGAAGGGGAATGTCTATCTCTCTGGCAGTGGAACCGCGGGCAACTTTTCGACCCTCGATTTGAATGGAAAGATCGAGACGATCAATGGACTCAGCTCGAGTGGCACCGCCGCACAAGTGCGCATCATGAACACGAGTGCGACGGCGGCATCTCTTGTTTTGGGTGATAATAATCAAACCGCCTCGTTTGCCGGCGCCATTATCGACGGCACCGGTGCCATCACGATCACCAAGATCGGCGCGGGCACGCAGACCTTCACCGGTTTGAACACCTACACCGGCGGCACGCATGTGGATGCCGGCACCCTGGCCATCGGAGCGAACTTCACGATGACCGGCGCGAACCAGATCACCCTCGCCGCCACGGGCGTTGCGGGCACGAACTACGCCACGATGACCAGCACGGCCGGCACCCTGACCTTTGCCGGCACGCTGGGTATCAAGATCACCGCGTCGCTGGTTGGCGGTGAAACCTTCAGCCTGTTTAATACTACCGGAACGGGCGCGCTCGCCGGTGATTTCACCAGTGTCAGTCTCACCGGCTCCTACATCACGGGTCTGACCGAGACCGGCTCCGGAATCTGGACCGGCACCGCGGGCGGACTCGACTTTACCTTCGAGACCTCCGGCGTGAACGCCGGTCTCCTTTCGGTGGCCGTCTCCTCCGTCCCCGAGCCCTCCACCTACGCGGTGATCTTCGGGGCGCTCGCTCTCGCCGGCGCCGCTGTCCGCCGCCGCGTGAAGCAAAATGCGTGATCGTTGATTTAAACGCTTCCGTTCATGCCAAGGCCGGTGGAGAAATCCGCCGGCCTTTTTTGCGATTACCACCCATGACCACCCGCGCACGCATTCCTGTCATCCTCGACACCGATCTCGGCACCGACATCGACGACACCTGGGCACTCGTCCAGTTGTTCCGCTGCCCGGAACTCGACCCGAAGCTCATCCTCATGGCGGCCGGTGACATGACATTTCGCAGCACCGTCACCGCGCGCTTCATGGAAGTCGCCGGACGCACCGATATTCCTCTCGGCATCGGCGAAGGCACGATTCCCACGCCGCCCAACAGCCGTAACCAGGAGCCGTGGATCAAGGGCTACGATATCGGTAAATATCCCGGCGAGATCGCCCAAGATGGCATCGGCCGCATGATCCAGATCATCGAAGATTCTCCCGTGCCGGTGACGATCATCGCCATCGCGCCATCGCCCAATCTCGCCGCCGCGTTGATCCGCGCGCCGCACATCGCCCCGCGCTGCCGCCTCGTCGGTATGTTCGGCAGTTTTGACGTGGGCTATACCGGTGGCTTGCCCGCCAGCAATGAGACCAACGTCCGCCTCGCCCCTGATTCCTTCCGCACCGTCATGGCCGCGCCGTGGCTCGACGTGCTGCTCACTCCGCTCGACACCTGCAATTTCGCCATGCTCGACGGGAAAAACTACCACCGCATCTGGAGCGCGACGAGTGACCCGGCTCTGCGCGCGTTGATTGAGAACTACTGTGTGTTCGCACCGCGCGTGGACTGGATGCATTGCGATTATTTCGCGGTGCGCTCCACGGTGCTCTTCGACTGCGTGGCGGTTTACCTGGCCTATGCCGAGGATTACGTGAACACGGAAACCGTCCGTTTCCGCATCACCGACGACGGCTACACGGTGCGCGACGACGAAGGTCCATTCAGGGCGCGCGTGGCAATGACGTGGAAAAACCTCCCCGCCTTCCACGATCACCTCACCGAGCGGCTGCTGGGGCTGGCGCAGTAATCGGTTGAGACCGGATAGCATCACCGCGTAAGCGATGTGAACTGGATGGTATGGTGTTCCAGATTGATCCACTGGAGCACCTTCAACGGGCTGAGTTGAATAAGGGAACGAAGGTGTTGGTGATAGTTTGGAATTCCCTCGGTTAGAGCGGTGATAACAAATGCGGTTTCCGGGTTGAGTAAGAGGAACGGTTGAGTTCCGAGAGGGGTGCTTCTGGAAATAAGCGGCAGTCGTTGCGCGACTTTGTTTTCGCCTCCTGCGAAGTGAATCATGGCCTCGGTGTAGAGGGCGACATCGAGCAGGCATCCCCAGTCCTTTACCAATTCTAAAAAACGTGTTCGGAAAATTAAGTCCGTCGGGTCTCGTTCCTGCCAATGGTGTGTCTCAATGGAGAACTGAAGGCGCTCGAATCGAGATTGGCGTGCATTGATAAATCGCGATTCGATTTGAAGCGGACGGAAATTAATCAATTTGCCGTGCTGGGCTGAGCACAGAAACAAGTAATTGAGGAGTTGAGCCTCGTGCGCCCCGACGAGTGCGTGTGTGGTTTTTAATTCGTAGATGGCGGCATTCTCTACGACGAGATCGAGCCAATATGTTTTAGTGAAATTGCCGTGAGTGACCGTCACGGGGATTTCTTTGCATGCGGACAAGCCGGCAGCTGACAGACGGGCGAGGAGATCGTTCTGATAGATGGTTTCATCGCAAAGCCGTCCGAGATGGTTCTGTGACTCGAAGACCAGTCTCATCACCTGATAATCCAGCCTGGAAAAATTCTTTTGATTAATGGGTCGGAAATTCGCTGGTCCAGTGACTGGCATGATCGTGATAAGTTACGTATATTGATCGTTTTGAAATCATAATTTGCCGGATATTTTTGACCCATATTTTTATGACAGAATCTGCGGATGGGATGGTGTGAAGCGGGGGGAAGAAATGGAAAACGGAGTGGTCAAAAAAATGAGGGTCAGAAAAATAAATCGAAAGAAGGCAATTTAGGAGGGACCTGCTTTGTCGCGTGCAGAATTAACTGGTTTCCGGGCGCGGGCATTCTACTGATAGCGCAATGGTTCCCCCCGGCCACGTCAGACAACAGGACATCGCCCTGCGCGCCGGTGTCCACATCACCACCGTTTCGCTCGCGCTCCGCAACGACCCGCGCCTCCCCGAGTCCACACGCACCCGCATTCAGGCGCTCGCCAAGGAAATGGGCTACGCGCCCGATCCCATGTTGTCCGCGCTCACGGTTTACCGAAACCGGATGAAGCGCGTGCACCACCAAGGCACGCTTGCGTGGGTCTGTCCGCCCATCGCCAAAGGAGAACGGCCCACGAACACGTTTGGCGCCTACCGCAAGGGCGCGGAAGAACGCTGCGCCGAACTCGGCTACCGGCTGGAGAGTTTTCACTTTTCCGAACTCGGCGGTCCGCGTCTTTCCAAGGTTCTTCAAGCGCGCAATATCACCGGTCTGCTCCTGCCGCCGCAGTCGCACAGCCACGTTCACCTCGACTTCGACTGGGGGCTGTTTTCCTCCATCTGCTTTGGTTTCACGCTCACCGAGCCGCGCCTGCATCTCATCACCAACGCGCAATACAGCTCCACGCGCATCGCGGTGCGCGCGTTGCGCGAAACCTACGGGTATCGCCGCATCGGTTTCGTCACCGCCGAGGAGAGCGATGAACGCACCGATCAGAACTTCAGCTCCGGCTTTCTCTCCGAGCAGCGTAAATTCGAGCCGGAAAATCGCCTGCCTATCCTCGCGTTAAAGGGCGGAGCGAAGGACGTGGAAATCGCGGAGTTCAGCCGGTGGTATCGCGAACAAAAACCCGACTGCATCGTTTTTCTGCACAACACCGTTCCGGATCTGATGCGGCACCTCGGCGTGGATACCGAGGCGTGCGGGCAAGCCTCGCTCAGCCTGGACACCACCAAGACCACGCTCTCCGGCATCTACCAGAATGATACCATCATCGGGCGCAAAGCCGTGGATTTCCTCATCGACATGATCCACCGCAACGAACGCGGCATCCCTCCCCACCGCTTTCAATTCCTCATCGAAGGCGAGTGGATCCAGGGGAAAACCGTTCACGTTCAAAAAGCTAAAAAAACGCGCAAGGCATCGGCCTGAACCGGACGTGCCCGCGGCGCGCTCCCGTGCGAAGGCTCCGTGTTCTATTGGTAGAATCCCGGCGGGTTTGTTTTCGTTTTGTTTCCTTCCGAAGGATGTCCGCGTTGGTTTTACCACAACGGTCGTTACCCCGTTATTCCCCTTTAATCCGGCAAATCCTGCCTCTGCTTTTTTGAACATGCGTTGTCCTTTCCCGCGTCTCCGCGCCCCGTTGCTGGGCGTCGCCTTCCTGTTCGGTTCAGCCGCGTTCGCCGCATCCTCCTGGGATGGCAAGGCGCCCGTCGATTACGTGCTCTCGGTGGAAACCGACCGCAACGACGCGATCTACGGCCAGGGCCAGACCGTCACCTTCAACGTCGAGTTGCTGCACAACCAGAAGCCCGCCGCCACGGAGGAGATCGACTGGACGATTTCCAAGGACGGCGTCGCGCCGATCCAGACGGGCAAACTCACGCTCAAGGACGGGCGCGGCGTGCTTACCGGTTCGCTGAAGGAGCCCGGTTTCCTCCAATGCAAAGTCTCCTTCAAGGCTCCGGCTGGAGCGACTCCCGCCTCGCCCGCGATCACCGCGCTCTCCGCCGCCGGCGTTGATCTCTCCGCCATCAAGCCGAGCATGCCCGCGCCCGCCGACTTTGACTCCTATTGGGCCGCGCAGAAAAAACGCCTCGCCGCCGTGCCGCTCAACATCCGCATGACGCCCGTCACGCCTCCGCCCACCCGCACCGGCGCCGAGACCTTCAGCTTCACCGTGGACAGCATCGGCGCGCCCTCGACCGGTTTCTACGGACGCCCCGTCGGGGCAAAACCCAAGAGCCTGCCCGCCGTGCTCTTCGTGCCGGGCGCCGGCGTGCGCAGCGCCAATCTGGATTCGATGGCTGGCTGGGCGAGGGCCGGCTCGGGCCTGCTCGTGGCCGAGATCAACGCCCACGGCATCGCCAACGGCGAGAGCCGCGAATACTACGCCGCGTTGGACATGGGTGAGTTGAAGGACTACCGCACGCGCGGCCGTGAATCCCGTGATACGTATTATTTTCAAAGCGTTTATTTCCGCGTCCTGCGCGCGTTGGATTTCCTCACCTCGCAGCCCGAATGGGACGGCAAAACGCTGATCATCCTCGGCGGCAGCCAAGGCGGCGGACTCTCGCTGGCCGGTGCCGCGCTCGATCAACGCGTCACGTTCATCGTGTCCAACGTCCCTGGTCTCACCGACCCCACCGGCATGGTCGCCAACCGCATCGCCGGCTGGCCCAAGGCGATTCCGAAGGGTGCCGACGGCAAGCCCGACCCGAAGGTGCTCGAAGCGATGCGTTATTACGACGGCGTCCACTTTGCCGCGCGCATCAAAATCCCCGTTCACATGGAGGTCGGCTTCATCGACGTCGTTTGCCCGCCCACTGCGAGCTACGCCGCCTACAACGCCCTCGGCGGGAAAAAAGAGATGATCACCTGGCCCGACCGCGGCCACGACATCGGCCCGCAAATCTGGAACGACATGCGCAAGCTCACGCTCGCCCACGCCGCCGAAAACCAGGGCAAATAATCTAATCGCCACCCGTGCCCGCTACTCCGATGCGTCGAACACTTCTTGCCGGTCTTTCCCTCTGCGCCGCGCCTCTCTGGGCCGCACCCGCGCTCCCGTTGTCCAATCCCGGTTTTGAAGAAGGCGTCCAAGGCTGGGTGTCTTCCGCCGAGGACAAAGCCGCCAGCCTCAGCACCGTCACCGCCGAAGCCGCCCGTTCCGGGAAATCCGGCCTGCGCGTCAATCAACCCGAAGGCGGTCCCGGTTCGTGGTTCCAAAGCACGCGCACGTCCGTGGATGCCGGCGGCAACTACCGCGTCTCCTTTTGGGCGCGCACGCTGAAGACCAGCGGTATCGGCGTGTGGGTGCAGTTCTTCGACGACGAACGCAAAGAGGTGAAAGCCCCCGCCACGCTCGCCGTGCAAGTGCCGCAGGATTCGCCCGAGTGGGCGCAGGTCGGCATCAACATCCGCGTGCCCGACGGCGCGACCAGCGTCACGCTCGCCATTCACTGTTACAGCAAGCGTCCCACGCTCGCCGATTTCGACGACTTTGCGATCACGTCCATCGAAGCCGGCGCCGCGAGTTCTGCTCCGGTGCCCGCCGCGCCTGTTTCCGGCAAGGCCGCGCCCAACGCCCTCACGCCGTCCGCCGCCCGCGTAAAAGAAATCGCCTCATACCTGCCCGCCAATCCGCGCGGCCTCGGTCCGACGCTTGCCGACCGCGCCCAGTGGGACGCCCTTAAAGCGGACGCCGATCTCACGGCAAAAACAGTGGCCCGCGCCACGCGTTTCCTCAACGAGCCCACGCCCGAAATCACCGCCGAGGCATATCAAGCGTCCGTGAAAAGCGGCGACCGCAAGATCGACAACGTCACCAGCCACCGCCGCTTCCGACTCGTTAATTTTGTCGTCGCCGAGGGCATTGAAAATCAGGGCCGGTTCATTCCCGCCATTGAAAAAGAAGTCGCGGCCATCTGCTCGGAAAGCAGCTGGATTCTCTCCGCCCACGTGCAGTTCAGTTTTGGACGCAACGACCTCGGCACCGCCATGACCGCGTGGAATCTCGCCGCCGTGGATACGATGCTCGGCGACAAACTCTCCGCCGGCCTGCGCCAGACGATCCGCGACCGCGTGCGTGAACGCCTCCTGGTGCACTACCTCGCCGAGATTCGCGGACAGACCAAGCCCGAGTGGTGGAGCATCGACGGCAACAACTGGAACGCCGTCGTCCACGGCGGCATCGTCGGCGCCGCGCTGGCCTTGGATGACTCCGTCGAAGAACGCGCCAAGATCGTCGCCGCCGCCGAACTCGGCACGCAGTTCTACATCAAAGGATTTCCGGCCGATGGTTATTCGCCCGAAGGCATGGGCTATTGGAAATATGGTTTCGGCCACTACGCGCTTCTGGCCGAAGCCGTGCTCGCGGCGACCAACGGCAAGGTCAACTTCTACGACCGCGACAACATCCGGCTGGTCGCGCAGTTCCCGCGCCGCTTCGACTTGGGCGACGGCGTGTATCCGGCGTATGGCGACGCGCTCCTCGCGGAAGTTCCCAGCGGCTGGCTCTATCACATCATCGACCGCCGCTACGGCCTGAACGACGGCGCCCCGCGCTCCTTTGCTCCTGATCCCACCTACAGCGCGTTCCTTTACTCTTACGGCGCCATCCTGTCGTTCGACTCGAAGGCCGCGCCCGTCACCGGGAAGGCGTCCTTGGTGCTGAACGATCACGCGTTGCGCGACTGGTTCGAGCAAAGCCAGGTTTACGTGGGACGCTCCTCCGGCGCGTCGGGCGCGCTCAGTTTTTCTTTCAAAGGAAACAACAACGGAGTGAGTCACGGTCATAACGACATCGGCACGTTCGTCGTCGCGCGTGGCGGCGTGCCCGTGATCACCGACCCCGGCGTGCCGGTTTACAACGCCCGGACAATGGGGCCCAACGCCTTCGACTACCAAATCAAGTCCTCCTACGGCCATTCGGTGCCGTTCGTCGCCGGGCAGCTCCAGAAACGCGGGGCGGCCTACGCCTCGGTCGTGACCGATAAAAAATTCACCGACACCGTGGATTCGGTGACGCTGGACTTGTCCCGCGCCTACGCCTTGTCGGCGGTGAAAGAACTCACGCGCCGCTTTGATTATTCCCGCGTCGGTCAAGGCGGCCTGAAAATCACAGACCGCGTCGTCTATGATTCGCCGCAAACCTTCGGCACCGCGCTCAGCACCTATGGCGAAGCCCGCGAAGAAAAGCCCGGCGTGTGGATCGTGACGTATAAAAACAAGTCCGTGCGCGCCGAGATCACGACCGCCGGCAACGTGCCTTTCACGGTCACCAACGAGATGCTCAAGGACGAATCCCGCGAAGGAAAGGTCCGCCGCCTCGGCATCAACCTCGATGCGCCGGCGTCCGACGCGACCATCACGATTAAGATCACCGCCGCCGATTGATCCGCCATGCGCCTTCTCGCCGCCGTCTGCCTCGCGTTGGGTCTCACGCCGCTCTTCGCGGCTCCCGCCACCGAGGTTAAGCCCAAGCTCACAACCGATCACGCCACGGGTGTTTATGCACCCGGCGAAACGGTTTCATGGACGGTAGTCGTCCCGTCCGACGCCGGCGCGCCGCTGCCGGAGTTCACCTACAAGATCACCCAGGACGGCCTTACACTCGTCTCGCAGGGCAAACTCGAAGTGAGCGGCGGCACCGCGAAGCTCACCGCGACGCGCGCGGATGCCGGCGTGTTGCTAGCCGAGATTTCCGAGCCGGGAAAACCGCTGCCGGTCGCGGTGGGTGGAGCGATCTACGCCCCGGAAAAAATCAAACCCGCCGCGCCGGCGCCGGCTGACTTCGTTGATTTCTGGAAAGCCAAACTCGCCGAACTCGCGAAGGTTCCGATGAACCCGGTGCTCGAAAAAACCGCCGACACCAAAAACACGCCGGGCATCGAGTATTTTAAAGTCACGCTCGATAACATCCGCGGCACGAAGGTGCGCGGACAACTCGCGCGACCGGCGGCGGGTTCGGGGAAATATCCCGCGATCCTCACGGTGCAGTTCGCCGGAGTTTACGCGCTCGATCAAAACGTCGTGGTCAACGACGCGCGCAACGGCTGGCTCGCGCTCAACATCAACGCCCACGATCTGCCGATCGATGAGTCGGCGGATTTTTATAAAAACCTCAAAGACGGCGCGCTGAAAAACTACATCTATATCGGCAGTGAAGACCGCGAGACTTCGTATTTTCTGCGCATGTTTCTGGCGTGCTCGCGGGCGGTGGACTACCTCGCGTCGCGCCCCGATTGGGACGGGAAGACGCTGCTCGTCACCGGCGGCTCGCAAGGCGGACTCCAGGCGTTCGTCGCCGCCGGTCTCAACGCGAAAGTCACCGGTGTGATGGCTTACGTTCCCGCCGGCTGTGACAACTACGCGACTCGCGCCGGTCGCGGTTTCGGCTGGCCTTACTGGGTTTCGAATTGGGGACCGCGTGATCGCGATTTGAAAAAGGTTGAGACGACCGCCGGTTATTTTGACGGCATCAATTTTGCCGCGATGATCCGCTGTCCGACTTTGGTCGCGTATGGTTTGAATGACACGACCTCGCGTCCGACCGGCGTCGCCGCGGCGGTCAACGCGCTACAAGGTCCGAAGGAGGCGCTCATCCTGCCGCTCTCCGATCATCATGGTTCGGGTGGCACGCAGAAACCTTACTTTGATCGCGCCGCGCAGTGGAAAAAAGCCGCGGCGGCGGGCGGTGTGTTGCCACCGGTCGCGCGGTAAAGCGGATGCAAAGTGGGTGGATTCTGAATGCGGGGCAGAGGCTCGTCGCGGAGGGCGCGGCTCCTATCGTTTAACTTCAAAATGGCTTCTTCTCTTTCATTCACTGTAAACGCGCTCAGCCTGCGCTCCGGCGATGCGCACCATGACCAAGCCTTCCGTCTCGCGGTCGGTGATCTGTTGGGCAACGTGCAGCTCTTTCACGACGGCCTGCTCGACGCGCCCGCGCCGTGCCTCATCGCCGGCCTTGAATACGTGACGCCGTGGACGCGGGACGCGGCGTTCAACACCTGGTTCGCGCTGGCCCGACTCGCGCCGGAGGTCGCTCGCAACACGCTGCTCGCCGTGCTCGAACGCACGCCGGACGGCACGGTGCGCATCGGCGGACAATACTGGGATGCGATCATTTGGGCGCACGGTGCGTGGGAGTATTACGGCGTGACCCAGGACCGGGCGTTTCTCGTCACGGCGTTCGACGCGGTGACGAACTCGCTCATACGTTTCGAGCGCGAGGAGTTTGACCCCGCCGACGGTTTGTTTCGCGGCGGCGCGTGTTTTCAAGACGGCGTGGCGGCGTATCCGGATTTTTATACGCCCAGGGCGGGCGGTCCGCCGTTCAGTGGAATCGACAAGTGGGCCGAGCATGAAACAACCAAACGGCATCCCTCGGGCGGCGGCATTCCGTGCAAGACGCTTTCGACGAACTGTCTCTATTACCGCGCGTATCGCGTGGCGTTGCTCATGGCGGCGGAACTGGGCGTCGGGCCCGACGCCACGTGGGAGCCGAAGGCGCGGGCGTTGCGCGATGCGATCAACGCCGGCTTCTGGAGCGAGGCGCTCGGCCGCTACCGTTACCTCGTGGACGAGCGCGGGGACGATGACCGGCAGGAAGGGCTGGGGCTCGCGTTTGCGTTGTTGTTCGGGGTCGCCGACGACGCGCAGGCGCGGCGGATTTTTGAGACCGTTCACCTGACGGCGCACGGGATTCCGTGTCTGTGGCCCACGTATCCGCGTTACGCTGCGCGCGGCGGTTACGGCCGGCACTCGGGTCCGATTTGGCCGCAGGTCAACGCCGCATGGGCACTGGCGTGCGTGGCGCGCGGGCGTGCTGATCTCGCGAAGCGCGAACGCGATCTGCTCGCGGCTAAAGCGTGCCGCGACGGCGGGTTTATCGAGGTGTTTCATCCCGATACGGGCGAGCCGTATGGCGGCTGGCAGGAACATCACGAACGCCCGGGCATGGAGCTTTATCCGGTGCTTCGGCGGCAGAGTTGGTGCGCGTCGGGTTATCTTGCGATGGTGGCGGCTCTTCCTTTTGGCTCTCGGGAATGATTACGTTACCCCGTCGGTTTGGTGTCCGGTCTCTGGCTGCGTTGGTGTTCGTGAGTGTGCTGCGGGTGGTCGCAGCGCCGACGCCGACGATTTTACCGGTTAAAACGACGGGCGTGTATGCGCTCGGTGAAACGGCGGCGTGGACGATTGACGTGCCGCGCGGTGCCGAGGCGGCGGCGGCGGGGTTGAGCTACAAAATCAAGACGGACGGGCAGGCGGTCGTGGCCGAGGGCGTGCTCGATCTCGAGAAAGGACCGGTGACGGTCACGGCGGCGCGGGCCGACGCGGGCGCATTGCTCGTGCAGGTATTCGCGACGGGCGAGACGAAGCCGGTGGCGGTGGGCGGGGCGATTTATGCGCCGGAGAAAATCAAGCCAGCCGCGCCCGAGCCGGCGGATTTTGATGCGTTCTGGACGGAGAAACTGGCCGAGCTGGCGAAGGTGCCGATGAATCCGGTGTTGGAAAAAAAGACGGATGCGAAGGCGACGGAGGGCGTGGATTATTACCACGTCACGCTGGACAATATCCGCGGCACAAAAGTGCGCGGGCAACTGGCGCGTCCGACGACCGGAGAGAAATTCCCGGCGTTGCTGGTGGTGCAGTATGCGGGGGTTTACCCGCTTAATCAGGGCTGGGTGGTCAACGATGCGAAGGCGGGCTGGCTGGTCTTGAATATCATGGCGCACGATCTGCCCATCGATGAAACGCCGGAGTTTTATGAAGCGCAGAAAAAGGGAGCGCTGAAGGATTACGTTCACATCGGCGCGACTGATCGCGACACGTCGTATTTTCTCCGTATGTTTTTGAGCTGCGCTCGGGCGGCCGACTACCTGGCGTCGCGTCCGGATTGGGACGGAAAGACGCTGATCGTCACGGGTGGGTCGCAAGGCGGGTTGCAGGCGTTGGTCACGGCGGGGCTGTCGCCGAAAGTGACGGCGCTGATGGCGGTGGTGCCGGCGGGGTGCGACAATCTCGCGCCCGAGGCGGGCCGGGCATTGAGCTGGCCGTATTTGTTGTCGGAGCGGGGCCGCACGGAAGAGGACAAAAAGAAAGTGGCGGTGACGGCGGGTTATTATGACGGCGGTAATTTTGCGGCGCGGGTGCGCGTGCCGGCATTGGTGGCGTATGGACTGGCAGACGAGACCTCGCGACCGGCGGGCGTGGCGGCGGCGGCGAACCGGCTTTTGGGGTCGAAGGAGGTCTTGGTTTTACCGCTCGCGGCGCACAAGGGCGTGGGTGGCTCGCAAGACGCGTATGCAAAGCGCGCCGCGGAATGGAAGGCGGCGGTGCTGGCGGGGAAGACGCTGCCGCCGACGGCGGACGTTAAGGTGACGACCCCGGCTGCGGCGGTGAAGACGGCGGAGTGAACGGGGACGGTGATGTCCGCGCTCTTGCCAAGCCGATAAACCGTCGCACTGTTTGCCGTCATGGGCACGCTTACCAAGCCAAAGAAAACCGGCCGTCGTTTGCTCAACCGCGCCACTCCGGTTGAAAAGCTGAAGTTCCCTGAGGGGCATCCTTTTGCGGGAATTGAGTCGGCCTTCGGTTCCGTATCCATCCCCGTGCCCGCTGCCGGTCCCAAACGTCGCGTTCTTCTCCGTGCCCGCATACTTGCCGACCATAATACTTGATGCCGGCCCGCTGATTGCGGCCGTCAATCTCGCGGAGCCTGCCGCGCACCGTTGGGTGATGGAGCAATTCACCGCGTTACGCGGAGGTTTTATTGTCACGAGTGCCGCAGTTGCCGAGGCGACTCATCTGTTGGGTAACGCGCCTGAAGCGATCTATCAATTGCGTCGCATCGTCGGTCGTATGACGGTCGAAGATCCTGTGCCGGTTGATGTGTTGGAGGAAATGGGCAAATGGAGCCGCCGGATGGATTACGCGGATGCCTGCGCCGTCCTCCTTTCACGCCGCCATCGAGGGGCCGTCGTGCTGACGACCGACCACCGGGATTTTTCGACTTATAAAGTGCCTTTCATCTCACCCAAGGGCTCGTTTCATTTTTAGAGAAACGTAGTGGGATGGCTGTAGCCGATCCAGTCAGGCCGTGATGAAGGCGTGGAGCCAAGCGGTGAGCGCGTCGAGTCCGGCGAGGGATTCGGGCGAAGGCTGACCGGCTCGCCAGGCGGCGAAGGGGCGGGCGTCGCCGGTGGCGAGGTCGTCCATGTCGTTGTGGATGACGGCGTCCACGGTGCCGGCGGCGAAAAGTTTGCCGACGGCGAGGGAGCGTTCGGCAGGGCCGGCGCCGGCGGTGAGTTTGAAGCCGATCACGCGGAGCGGGCGCGCGGTGTGCGAGGCGTAGGATTTAAGCGCGGGGAGGAGCTTCGGCGTGGGCACGAGGCGGAGCGTGAGCTCGGTCGCGTAGGAGGAGAGTTTGCCGGCGGTCGTTTCGGCGGGGCGGTAGTCGGAGACGGCGGCGCAGTGGATTACCGCATCGAAGCCGCCGGTGCCGAGCAGGCGGTGGAGTTGCGCCTGAAGGTTTGCGGTGGAGCTGAAGACTTCGGTGGCAACAGGGGCGGCGGGCGTGGAGTGCGGGCGCACGGCGGCTTCACCGTGGAGGAGCGTGACGGCGTGGTTGCGACGGGCGAGGGCTTCGGCGATCAGCGCGCCGGTGCGGCCGGTGCTGACGTTGGAGAGGAACCGCACGGCATCGATGGGTTCGCGGGTCGCGCCGGAGGTGATGAGGATGCGCATGGGGCGACGACGGAATTAATTCCCGGAGGGTTGGCCGCAAAAAGGCGCAAAAAACGGAATGCGAATGGAGCCGTGCGTGCGCCTATAGGCGCGCGGGAGAGATTCGAGGGAACCTGCCGATTTTTTGTGACTTTTTGCGGCCATAATTCCGTGGCGACCACTCAGGCGATTTTGGGGCCGAGTTGGACGAGGACTTCGGTGATGATCTGGTCGGGTTCGAGCAGGCGGCCGGAACCTTCTTCGCCGCAGGCCAAGGCGCCGGTGCCGGTGCCGAGGAGGCGGACGCCGGCGGATGAAAGGGTCTTGAGGGAGGCCTGCGTGAGCGGGTGCTCCAGCATCGCGACGTTCATCGCGGGGGCGATCCACCAGGGTTTCTTTTTGATTTCCCAGGCGAGGAAGAGCGTGCCGACGGGGTCGTCGGCGAGGCCGGCGGCGAGGCGGTTGATGGTGTTGGCCGTTGCGGGGCAGACGAGCGCGAGGTCGGCCCAACGGGCGAGGTCGATGTGATCCATCGCGCGGCCGGGTTCCCAGAGATCGGTGAAGACGGGTTGTCCGGTGAGGCCTTCGAGCGTGGCTTTGCCGACGAACTGGAGCGCGGCGGGCGTGGCCACGGTGCGGACTTCGATGCCGGCTTGCACGAGGCGCGAAATCGCGAAGCACGCCTTGTAGCAGGAGATGGAGCCGCTCAGGAGGAAGAGGAGGCGGGGCTTGCGGGCGGTGGTCATGGGCGAGGAGGGCGGCAGGAACGGAATCGGATTTTTGTCACAGAGAACACAGAGCTCGGACACAGAGAACACAGAGTTCGGAGCGGAGGTTCGGACGGATCGAACTCGGTGAACTCTGGGTTAAAACTCTGTGTGCTCTGTGACTCATACCGTGGTTTTTGGATCAGTAGGATTCTTTTTGGCTCGGGAAGGTGCCGTCGGCGACGGCGGCGGAGAAGGCGGTGAGGCCGGTGGCGAGGACGCTGCCGCCGTCGGCGAAGGCGCGGACGAAGCGGGCGTTGAAGCCGGGGTTGAGGCCGAGCAGATCGTGAAACACCAGGACTTGTCCGTCGGTGTGCGGGCCGGCGCCGATGCCGATCACGGGGATCGTGAGCGCGGCGGTGATTTCGCGGGCGACTTCGGTGGGGACACATTCGAGCACGAGGCCGGAGGCGCCGGCGGCTTCGACGGCGCGGGCTTGGCGGAGCAGTTCGGCGGCGGTGGCTTCGGTTTTGCCCTGGACCTTGTAGCCGCCGAGCGCGTTGACGGATTGAGGAGTTAGCCCGAGGTGGCCGATCACGGGCACGCCAGAGTCAACGAGGTGGCGGATGACGTCGGCGTGTCCGTCGATGCCTTCGATTTTCACGGCGTGGGCACCGGCGCGCATGAGGAGCGCGGCGCACTCGACGGCGGGAACGAGGCCTTTGCGGGCGGCGAGAAAGGGGAAGTCGGCGATGAGGAACTTTTTGCCATCGCTGCCGCCGAGTCCGCGGGCGACGGCGGTGGTGTGGCGCGCCATGATTTCGGGGGTGGCGGCGAACGTGGTGGCCTCACCGTCCACGACGGTGGCGACGCTGTCGCCGACCAGCACACAATCCACCGGGGAGGCGGCGAGGAGGCGCGCTTCCCAGTGCGTGTAGGCGGTGGACATACTGATGCGGCCCTGACCCTTGCGGGCTTTAAAATCGAGGACGGACTTCATGCGGGCCGGAATCTTTCGCAGGTGTCGCAGAAAAGCCAACTCTGGAGACGGAAGGGGCGGACGCGGGAACTTAAAGACTGCGCGGCCTCACGCGAGGTGAGGCCCTACGGGGAGCAGAGGAGGATCGGGGGCGGAACGGGTTATGACTTGGGGGCGTTGCGGGTGGCGCGGGGGGATTTGCCGGTGGCGCGGCGGAGCCAGTGCGTCAAGT
>Ga0247813_10001739_pt1 | contig 15954 bp, 18 predicted proteins | sample UWRJL169409C1_FD_180719 | JGI IMG/M metagenome (GOLD analysis project Ga0247813, IMG submission 180719) | Plant litter microbial communities from Arlington Agricultural Research Station in Wisconsin, United States - UWRJ-L169-409C-1 | ecosystem: Environmental > Terrestrial > Plant litter >... | reverse complement strand
TGAAATTATTGCACAGGGCTGGACGGATGCGATCAGGAAACTCTATCCCGAAGAAAAGATTTATACTTTCTGGGATTATTTCCGCAATGCCTACGGTCGTGATGCCGGTTTACGCATTGATCATTTCCTGCTCAGTCCAAACCTGGTCGGCCGACTCACGCAGGCAGGAGTGGACCGTCATGTTCGCGGCTGGGAGAAATCCAGTGATCATGGTCCGGTGTGGATTGAATTAGCATCAGCTGACACCTAAAAATCCTTGTGCTGTAACTAATTCTGCTCCAAATGATCTAAAGCTTAAAAATATATTATGAATTTTATAGGCAACCTGATCTGGATCATTTTTGGCGGAATTTTTATCTTCTTTGAATACATCTTTGGCGGCTTAATTCTGTGCCTTACTATTATCGGTATTCCATTTGGCCTGCAATGTTTCAAATTTGCATTTGTCGGCCTCGCACCTTTTGGTGTTAAGATTACAGATACCTCCAGCAATACCGGTTGCCTTTCCACTATCATGAACATCATCTGGTTCCTTTGTGGTGGTTTCTGGATCGTGATGACCCACCTGTTTTTTGGGATCTTGTTATGCCTTACCATTGTTGGAATTCCTTTTGGCAGGCAGCATTTCAAGTTAATGAACCTTGCTTTTTCTCCATTTGGTAAATCTCTGAGTTAATCAGTTCTTCTGCACATCATCATTAAAATTTTCCTTCCATTGTCCCTGCAGTAATGCAAGCTGCAGCGCAAACTGTTGTGAGGCCAGTATATTCTCGCCAATTTCTAATCGTTCCAGCAGATTCATACTCGTATCACCCGGACTAAAAAGTGCATTTTTCTGTTGTTCTGTGAGGTTAAAAGTGAAAAACTCCATAGAGGAGACTTTCCAGAATCTCTTTATGCCGCCTAAAATTCCGAAGGTCAGGTATGCCGGATCTCTTTCTATAGCCGTATACCGTTCCACATCGATGCCTATTGCCGTAGCGACTTCTTCAGGCGAAAGTCCGGCAGACTCTCTAATTTCTTTGATGATGATGTTGATAATGTTCATATCCTTTTGCTGGAAAATAAACGCAAATAGCTACGGGAATTGCCCCATCAGGGCAGATATATAAAAGCAAAACGAGCAGCGTATTTTTTGTTCAGGTTTGTAATATTTGGTTCAACTAAAAATACAAACAAAATTCATATCTGCACACAATTATTTGAATATTAGTCGATTAATGGTTTTAGCTTGTCCAGATCCCTGTGAAAAATTACACAGTGCAAAGATTTAAAATTCATATAGGATGATTGTCTTTTTTACAGCACTATTATGTTGTAACACCTAATAAAATCTACAAAAATTGAACGAAAATAGTCAGTCAGCACCTAAAAGATATTCCGAACTGGAAACGGCAGTATTAGTTATTTTGCTGGATGAACTGTTTGATCACGATCAGTTTCTTCAGCTTTGTTCCATTGTAGGAGTTGAATACCGGTCGTTAGCCGGTTACGAGAAGAAAATAAAAGTTATAGATCTGGTCCGGTATTGTGAAGAGCATATGCTGACCGATAAAATAGAAGAACAACTTCAAGCCTTAGTAAATCATGATAAAAAAGAGTCTGATCAACCATGATCTGCTAAACTTCTGTGCAGATAATCATCTTGTGTTAACCCGGTCATCCGTTAAAGGTGTGATCAGCTATGTGCTGGAGCATGAAAGATGGGATTTATGCAGCTGGCATCCACAGGGATTTTTGAAAATAAAACTGGGCCAGACGATGTTGAATGGTATTATCACCGAAGTTCAGGTGAATATATGGAGTGCTAAAAACAGGTACCCTCAAACAGATCCTTCCATCTGTCATAGCCATAATGGCCGACTCAGAAGTTATATTCTTTATGGGGAAATAGACAACCGTCAATATCGGGTGCAGGAGAAGAGCAATCAACGCTACGCTCTGTACAAGGTGAATTATGAAAAGAGTTCGTCCAAATCCAAAAACACTAAACAGCAAGTCTCCTGTGTACTTGTCGATTCTACTATCCATCCTGCCGGAGAGAAATACAGCGTAGATTCCGGAGAATTCCATTCTACCCATGTGCAGGAAGGTACGCTTGCCTGTACGCTAGTTTACCGACACAGGGATTTGGACTATGCTGCCTACAATGTGAGGAAAATTGGCAAAGAGGAGGTGTATGCCTTTGACAGACAGATCGTAGAGAAACAAAAACTCATAGCTGCACTTTATGAAGTCATTGATACTATTGCTCCATATACGCCGATCATACCTAATCCATTTTAGCGGTAAAATCTGTTTTAGCCTTTTTAGTTTATAGAACTCTTTAAGCTTTTCACAAGTTTTATTGAAACCTGTATAAATTCAGCGATCTGTTCATCATTTAACTTTTTTTTCAAGAGGAGATCTAAGATTTGTTTCTTTTGTAATTCATTTTTCCCTATCTTTTTTCCCAGCTGTTCTCCCATCTTTTTTCCTGTTCTTTGACCTTCCTCGAAACTTGCAATCTTCTCATATTTTACCAATTCTTCTACAACGCCCATGACTTTGCTGTTTTTAGTTAATACTGCTAATTCATTGGCAAATATAGCTGATGTTTCTGAAAATTCAAAACTGATGTAATTTATTATGAAATAAAATATATCAGTGATTTTCTTATTATCGAGATTGAGTTTTAGCACTTTCTTAATTAGTTCTATTTTTAAATCTTTGAGATGTAAATCACGTAAATCAGGGTTAGTGATATGCTTAGCAGCATAGTTCGCCCTTGCTGCCAATATGATAATTGCAAATGGGTTTTTGTTGTTCGTGAGCTCGCGATCAGAAGCAGTTGAAATTTTGTAGGTGTTGAATTTATATGACACTTCTGTTCCATGAAAGGACGTGGTAAATCGGTTCGGCCTATGCTTCTTAGATGCTTCAGTAAAAATCGCGTATGCCGCCACGCTGCGTTTATATTTATTCTTTAGCAAGTAATAATATTGGAACATGCGCTCGCTAAATTTAGCACTATATCTTCCTTGCACTTCGACGTGGAGTAAAATATAATTGTCGTTACCTTCTTTGGTGTAAACTTTTACCAGGTGATCTACAATTCGCTGAGCATATTTTCCATCCGCAAGTTGATCTACCTGTTGTAGCTCCTTATCTAAGAATTCGCATTCCCTGTCCAGGTCTAACACCTGTTCAATTTCCGGGTGTACTAACCGCATAAAATCCGGGAATAGTTTGCTGACTATCCCTTTCCATAAATAATCTTGTTTCTGCATTACGCTGCTAACGTAATATCAATCCGTGAACTAATGGTAACAAATATGAAAATAGTTAAACGAGCAATTCTGTGAAACGATTTCTCACTGTTATACAATCGCATTTCCCCGCTAATTTTGGGTAATAGATTCATTAACTTATGGCAAGCAGATTCCCTGCATGTCTATAAAAATGAAATTATGCCTATAGCTAAAAATTGGGAAGCAACAGCTTTTTCCGGAACTACCAGTAATGAAATTAAAGTCCAGGGTGACGTCAATTTTGGTTCACCATCTGGTGTGCCACATTTGAGAAAACGATCGCCCCAGGGATTTGTTACGACCATTCTTCAGCTAGACCTGATCAATGCAGGTGCGCCAGATCTTGAGAATTTTAGGCAAGTAATTTATATTGAAAAAATAAAGGAGATCAGTACCTATACCCACGTAGAGATCTTTCATGATAATGATAAAATTGAAGGTGTTCCTGTACAAATTACAGGAACGTGAAATGAGGTGTCATTCGCCAGCCATCATCATACAAAGAGAAATAAACCCTGCTCGTATCTGCCTTTTTGAAATCCTTATCTGGTATTAGAACAGCGAAAGGAGTAGGGTTTGTATAGTAAGTGGAAAACTCTACGATAGCATTTTTGCCATTCTCGTTTTTCTTGACACCAGTGATCTCGCCGAAGTTCACATCCGCCAGTTTGACCTCCTGGATCTTTCTTACTTTATCCTTTTCCGGGGTTGGGAGCAGGTATGGCTTTGCTTTCGCAGTTAATGAAATGAATGCTCCGCTATTGAACCATCCATAAGTTCTCCTGAGTGTTACAAATCCTTTTTCTTCCAGATTTGTTCGCATTACTTTAGCTCCATAGTCAGGGTCGCCGCAATAGATTCTCCAGTCAAATGCATAAGGATATTTGTGATCCTTGAGAATCAGTTCTTTCGCTTTATCCCGCGTCAGTTCATTCTTGTTACAGCTGGCACATAAGATGCAGAACAGCAGGAAGATGAGTTTTGTATTTTTCATAGGTTCATGATTTAGGTACATAAAAATATGAATTTTAATTAAAAAACTAGAATAGTTTATACGGTTAAGAATTATTTATAAATAAATGTAATTTATTGTGCTCTTCATTGATAATCTAAAATGTTTTAGTAAAAATAACCTGTTTTTAGACTTTTTATTCAGGATAATTTCTCTTTATATTCGTTCAGATTAACAAATCAGCATCCGATGAAGCTATCCACTCTACCTTCATCCGGTGCGCTAAATTCCAAATATAATATTGCTATGAAAATTAAAAACCTCGACGTAAGCTTTACGTTAAGTGACATTGAAGGAGAGTTGGTTATTGTACTGTCCGATGAAGAAATCATGACTACTGTCAATTTGAATTACCGTCCTGATCCTGAAAACTGGAAAGAAAATAAGAGTGAGCTTTCCTGGGAAGATCCCTATTACTTTATCGTGGCAGATCTTATCATTGGCCTCAAAGAACGTTATATACAGCTCTTATCACATGATGTAAATCCCATCCCTTTTCTAACAGGAGAGCTCAATACTAAAATCAGTGAATTAGGTCTCGCCGGAATAGCGAAAAGAGATTTCGACATTAAAAACGCGCCGAACCATGTGCCCACTTATCATCAGTTTATAACTGCATTCAAACATTTCAGTGGATTAACAGAGGAACAGTTTACGGTGACCTGTCTCGATGCCCAGCTCATTATTAAAGCCGGGAAGGATGTTTGGGAAATGGATACCTTTGAAGGGAGGACAGCCCTGCTAAAATCTTATGTCGAGAAGAAATCCTACGACGATATTTATACCGATACCAACGAGCAGATCTGGAACTTGGTCTACCATGAAAATGGCGTAGACAAACAAAACCTTTATCCCATATTGCTGCGGGAATGGAGGGACTATGCCGACCAGCAAACCAATGCTATCCAAGACGACTCCTGGAAATTTCTGCAGGAGCTCCTGCGCAGGTATGATCAAACACACGATCTGGTCTTATTGGCCTACGAAATTGACGAATACCGAATCTATCCAATCGTTGTCACTGCAATGCTGAAACTTTGTAATGATGATGACTGTTATCTCCACTATTGTGAAGAGGAATTTTTCGGCGGAAACGATGACTGGGAAGCTGTCACAGATGATACCGATGAACACGCTCCTGTATTTTTCATGCGGCCCCATCATTGATCAAGCTGCGAAATAGGATTGATTCTGTTTGGTCGGATTCCAGCGAATGTGTTTATTGACCATTCGCTGGTCTTGACCATAAATCCCATCCCTCCAAATTCGCCACCAAAGTATTTTTTAGTGCTTGTCTGGTCGAAAAGAAATGCTACAATATGCATCAGATCAATGCTTCCGCTTTGAAGAAGACTGCTGGTGACCGGTGCGGTTAGACAATTTCCAGACTCCCTAAATAGTCAGTATTTGATACACTCTTTTTATCATGCGACACGAAAAACATGTAAGCATATATGATATCCCCTGATTTAATACCAGAAAGTTCCATACTTGCTTCCAAATCTTTTCTTTTTGACGATTGATAGGTAGCACATGCGATGTCCTTATTACTATTGTAAAATATAAAACAGGGTTCATCGTCTCCAATGAGCGACATTTTTGCTGTTTTAGGCACTTCCCATTTCACTGTAACCTCAGTTGCATTGACCAAGGTTAGTTTTGTTGCCCATGCAGTTTCTCTTTTTCCTGCGCTAAATACCAAAGCAGGGAAATAGATATTATATACACGATCACCGCCGCCTATTGCACCGTTAATATTGCGACTCACTGCTTTGTTAAAAGGCGTGGTGCGAAGGTCTCCATGTTCAAATCCCTTATTAATCTGATCCTTGAATAGCGATAAAAGAGGAGAGACGATCCTCATTTTTTCCGTTTGTTCAGTGTATTTAGTGCCGAAATGAATAAGGTCGCTATATCCATCCTTATTTTTGTAAGGCTTAGGTATTGGAAGCATGTCATCATCTGTTTCTGCTGTAATTTTTAAATACTTAACTGTTTCTTTAACAGCTTCCACAGCCTTTTCTTCCTTAATTTCAACTATCCCCGGAATGATCAATTGACCCAAGTAAACGCTGTTTGAAGCATTTGTACGGTCATCCGATACATATGCGATATAGGTTTCTACCTTTCTATCCTTGTCTGATCCGGGTATTTCCAGGATCTCTTTTTCAACCGTCCGTCGTGAACCACTTGCCATCACAATTGCTTTCTCGCTTTCCGGAAAGTAGGCCAGGAGCATCACTTGATCAGAATTTTCAGCTCCTTCTGCCTGCAAATCTGCTTCCCAGCTATATTCCAGGCTATTGTTAGTCGCTTTTACTATCGGGTTTTTAGGAACAGCTACCGTCCCCTGTGCTACAATTAGTTTAGAAAAATCAGTCTCCTGGTTTGGATAAACCCCTTTTACAGCTTTTTCTTTATTGATCGAAATGAAATGGTTGGTGTGACCTTGTTTGGTAGGCACTGCTACAGAGGAGAAACCGAATTTCAAGAATTCCTGAATAACCGTTGATAAACTCGAGATCAGGCCCATTCGCTGGTAATTTGCCAGTTGTTTAGGTGTGTATTCACCGTGGAAAGCTCCGATAGACCGGATTACATTAATTCCGTTCAGTATGTAGCCTATTGTATTTCCGACTCTGCCAATGAATGGCCCATTGATGCCGTAAGGAACTTTTGCCATGGTTGTAGGTTTATTGTTTAGGTGATAGGTTGTATTTGGTAAGGTTGAAGCAAGGTATTGATAAAATAATGTAAAAGCAATACTAAATACAGACTAATAATAATATTCACACATATACATGATGTAGTTGAAAATAGATTAACAAGTGTTTAACGCCTGCAACCCTCTGTCAACCCTCACTTAAACCTTATGGTATCCTCAATGAAATTTGTTTTAAGTATGTGTACAGTATTGTGCATCGATGTTTGTCCATGAGACCTTATACAAGTTAGAAAAGATAGAAATGGCTACTAAGTTTGATTTCCTAATTTGATACAGTAGTCCTTTCATTTGTATTTTAGACTTGTTAGCTTTATCTACTTCATATATTTTTGTATAACACAGGAGTGTCAACCTTTTTAAAGGTTTTTGATATCATTTTTAGCCTCTTTGTGTGGTAGAATTAATTTTATGATAGAAGAAAGGAAATGCTGAAAACCTCGAATAGAGTAGGCTTAAATTAAAATTTTTAATTCTTTTTAATGTATAAAAGAGTAATTCATATGGCACGTTATTGGTTCGGATATTTACCAGGTGGCTCGGGAACTCCACCTTACCTTAGTCCAGATAATTATGTCAAATTATCTGGAAAACCCAATTGTCCAAGTTCTGGGGAGGTTTGTGCAGTTTATTCATACAAGACAAACGCAAATTTACCTGTAACTCCATTTTCTGATAATCTAAGGCAATATTTTGCAAATGGTTTTACGGTTGATCAACCGGATGAAATAGGCGCTAAAATATTTGTATATTTTCGTTCATTTCCTTGAGGCTTGGCTCCATTTGTAATGAGCCGGTCGTATCAGATAATGTTTAATTAATGGCATTGAGTTAAGTATGAGATATATTATTATTATTATTATTATGGTCAAAGTTTTCCGTTTAATTGTAAATAATTTACTTAGCAATGGATAATGTAGATTAAACTGTGTCACTCATCACTTGTTCCTCTACGAAGGAACAAGTGACCTTCTACTTGCAGCCAATTCTCAAATTTAATTTAGATCTGAGACATTGTCAAGACCAATAACGTAATGGCGTTGTCCATTTCTTCGAGAAATCCCTATAGTCTAAATACGCCGGCTTTAATAATGTTTGGTCTGAAGTAAACGCACAGCAAGTTATCATTACTTTACGAATTTGACGATTCATACTTAGAAGGCGTTGATCGTGTAAATAACTTCCTGATTCCCGTATTATATTCAAATAATATGGACAGATTCACCCAATTTTCCATCCAGCACTTCATTAGCAAAGTATATTATTTTATTCCCTTTGTCTTCAAACTTAAGTAAGTTTTCGTAACCCTGACCTGAATTGATCGCTTTATAAACTGGTTCGAGATCCGCCATCATTCCTTTTTTATCATTTCAGGGATTTATATTAGACTGGTCGTAATATGATGGCTGCGCACAATTAAATGATAGTCTTTGGGAAGACTGATTCCAGACCATCAATGCAAGCCATTAAAATATCCTCCAAGGCACGCTGTTTGAAATCTATCATCAATGATAACCAGAATTTTGCGCCTTCATTCTCTTAAAGACAGATGTCGATCAAATCTTTGTTTCTTCCGCAGGTGATACCCAATATAGTATAAATGGCACTTATACTCCACCTGACTCTCGAACTATGTAATAAATGCAATTCAGGAACATAAGGATATAAATTGCCTCCAGCTGTCTAGTGATAGTCATTTCATCTGAATGATCTTGTCTGTGATATATAGGGATTTCTCTTCAAGCGTGAATTACAGCAAATGTTTTAAAATCGGAGCGAATACGCCATCGGTACCACCCTTTTTTTGCCTTCATAAAGTTCTTGGGCCTGTTCTTCTTTGAATCAGCCAAAATCCAATAATTTGATGTTCTTCATTATTTCCATAAACTCTTCTATTGATTTACTTATTACTCTTTTATTTAATCAAAATGTACGAACGTTAGCTTTCCACTCTCTACGAAAAGCACATATTAGGTAAAGGGTTAAAACTTGGACTTCTTTCATTAATATAACGTGAAAATGAAAGAATTGCGCCCCCACTAGTATTTGAATAATCTAATCCTAACCAATGAGGTTTTAGATCAGATGTCGTATATATTAATACGCCAACTGCAGGATCAGCAATATGATATTGATCACCTTCTATTTTGAATAATACTACAAAATGATTTGTATTCCAGTGTAAAATCACAGGTAAATCCAAATCATGAAGGTCTTCGGTTTTTATTTTCATGCCAATTGCTTCTAGTCCAATTCTCTCAGCTGCATTACAAATGTCATACATTGAAACTCCCTCTTGTGCAATGTTTATAGCACTTAGCATTTGTTTGCGAGAAAAGCTCCTTCCATAAAATTCCGAAATCATTTTCAAACATGTCGGCCCACAATCCTTTTTATTAATTTGTTTGTAATATGGAAAGTTTTTCATAGCACACTAATTTTTAAACGCATCACTGCAAGTATCAACTTGCAGTGATGCGTTCAATTAATTTTTACAACTATTGTCGAGAGCACTTTGATTATAATAATCAGATGTACAGACACATTCATTAGCAGGATTCTCTTCGCATCTTCCAAACAGATTCCCGCAAGGTGTGACTATTGTACATGAACTTGTTTTACAGCCAACGGGTGGAATACCACCGTCGTCACCGCCTATTATTGTCTTAAGTTCAGCGCGACTTAATATTTGGCCCGAAATTTTTATTGCTTTTGTTTCCATGATTTCAATTGATTAAAATTATTTCCGCAACATTAGTTCACTGTGTTGCGCTCTGGTGACATGCATTTTACAACTTCATGTTTGTTGTGGCTACTCCCGCTTCAGATTTTACAAAAGTCTGTTACAGTGCTTTCATTGAAGCAGGTCGATTTACAAACACATTCATGTGCTGAATTCTCTTCGCATGCACCAACAAGGTTACCATGTGCAGCATTGACTGTACATGGACCAGTTTTACATTTTGGAATGCTGCCATCGTCACCACCTTTTATCTTTTTTAGCTCATTACGACCCAAAATCGTTCCTTTTATATTTGTAATTGCTTTCATGATTTTAATTAAATAAGTTATTTGCTAAATTTTACGACGGATAGCATTCGACGGCATAATTTTTATAACTTAATGCGTGTTAATGAGATTAGTAAAAATCACGTAATAAGTATCAATATGTTTATGACTGATCAGTTACATAGTGCATTTATAATAATTAATTGATAAGGTACCTTAGGTCCTCTATTGCGTAAAAATCTGGTAATTTATAACCATTTATCAGAACAGTTGGAGTATATGCTATGTCTGATGATTTACACCATTTTTTTTGTTCATCGCATGCATCAATAGTGGATTTGGTAAGGCAAACTGGATATTTTTCTGCCCATAATTCATAGGATTTCTTACCATTTTGGTTGTACCATTCGTTCAAAGCATTTTTTAATAAACTCTCATCATTTAACTGTCCGAGAGCAATCATGTGACGAGCTACTTTTGTGTGCGAGTCACTTTCAGTATTTTCATTCGCAAATAGAAGCTTCACCTGGATGTCGTCTCGCTCTTGTAACCATTTGTCAATAAAATGGTGTGCCATTGTACAAGGGCGGCAAAATGGATTACTCACAATTGTAATAGTGGTTTCCGATTGATGGTTTCCCAAAATAATCGGTTTCATTTCGTTATTTACTTCTAGATAGGGTTGTTCAGATAATGCAACCCTAAACAAATCACCATTATATTTAAAAATGTTTAACTGTCTTTTTAAAGGTTTCAGTACTATATTTTTTTGTATCAGTGGTTTTAATAATCCCCATGTTGATATTGAAAACGTAAAACACAGTATAAAAATCGCGACTTCCTGAAGTGAATAATTTATTCCATTTCCGTAACCAGTGATGAATAAGAAAATTATAATCTCACTAGCTAACAATGCTTGGATGGTACAACATAAGATACACCAAACCTTCTTCTTGTATTGATAGGTAAGTGAGAAGATCATAAAAGGTAAAGAAGACAGGCTAAGCCAAAATAGATTCCTGAAAAAATCAGGAATTATTACCATAACCAAAAGGGTTCCGGAGAAATAAAACAATCCCACCTCACTCCAGCTAAGCCACCTGGTAATTTTTGCAGCATCAGAATTTAATATGGTATTGCAAGTTTTATTTCCCGTTGCACTGCATAATTGCCTTATTAAAGGATTATTTAACCCAATGCTTTGCATTAACAATAATATGCTTACAGTTACCCCAATAAGCTTAGTTGCGCATATAAGAATATATGGCCACTGCAAGTTGTTACGTATTAATATTAAAAAGAGTGCACACAATATTGAAATATAGAGCGCCGGTAAGGTCAGCCCTTTTAATATAGCTTGTATATGATTTTCATTAAAGTCTTGTTCACCACTCTCGCTTTTTTTATAAGCATTTAAAATTATCCCACTCCAAGACTGCAGAAAGTCGTGCACATCTACGACTACATTTTTATTATTACCTTCATATACCTTCACTTGATTATCTATTGTACCCGTAATTAAAACGAAACGTCCGGCCCCTTCTGCAAAATGAGTGATGAAAGGAAAAGGAAATTTTGCTGCATCAAATTGTTCTTTTTCTATCCTATATATCTGATGTGGGACTTTCAATTCTGTAAGGCAATCGCTGATAGATAGCAAGCTGGGGTATGATGGATGGTCTTCCAACATTGTAGTTAGTGTTGTGTCGTTTACCTTGATTTTTAGTATACGGAGTAGTTGTTTAGTTACGGACACAATATTGCTCATTTCAGAATCAAAAACTTTCATCATCATCAAAATTTAGCAGAAATCATCACCCTAAGGTTAGTATGTGAATTTACGAAATAATAATAGTGGATAATGTGGCAGATGACCTGCCTAAAGAATCGGTCTCAGATGTCGCGTTTTAAATAGGATATTGTCTGTAAATTAAGGCTGTTATTAGATAGACAATACGTTGATAGATCCATAAACCTATGAGAGATAACGATGATATTTTGTATAAGATTATTGTTGATGTTGAGTCTTTTACACCTCAGTTGATAAAAAAGGCTATCAAAATAGAAACCTTTGAAGTGCGTTCATATAAGTGGTTGTTATCAAACCTTCGGGGCGGTATTGGAACACTATTTATCAGGAATTTATTTTATTGGTTGAACCTTAATGAGCATCATGTATTCAGATGGCGGTTAGATAATAAATACATTCAATACCTCATCTTTGACCATTATAATCCTGATTGTATGCCAGAGACGCTCAGTCTATCTAACATTTTGAGTAGCAAAAATGGAGTGCAAAAAATCAAGACACATTTGAAGAATGGTTACTTTATAAAAGCAACATTGGGACACAGTTCAGGTAAAGATAATTCTTTTGATAAAACTGCCGAACTTGATCATATCATAAGCGTGGAGAAATCCCTAGACAGTGCCTGTATAAATGAAAAATGGATTCTGCAAAAAAAACTGACGTTACGAAACGAATTTAGGATTCATACTTTTAATAAGGAGATTATAAGCGGACTTACCTTTGAAGTACATGCGATGGATTCATTTGATAGCTATTTAAATGCGGAAATATATTTGAAGGACATCCTGGAAAAACTGCCTGATTCTATTTTACAAGGCTCTTTAATAGGGTGGGATATAGGAATTACTGACACTGGGAATTATTTTATTATTGAAGCGAATTTTTCTGGATTCCATCCTGAATTTAACTATGGATTCCAAACCAGTGGGTATTTTCAGGACATTACATACGGTCCGATTGTATGTGCATGGCTTAATAATTATCTAAAAGCCAAATACCAGATTTGCCTCACTTTAGTTGAAGATGTATTGGTTAATAAGTATCAGTTTTTCAAAGATATGAGATACTATTTACCAGTTTTTAACGCCGCACATCTTCAGGTTTTCGAGGAAAGAATACAAAACTGTCTATTTTCATCAATTACGATAATAGACAGTACAACGAACGATTATCTTGTCAGACTTATTCAATATCTTTTAAAGGTCAATTTTGTTGGATTATATTTTATCATAACTGCCGAAGATCAGTTGAATAATATGATAAAGATTTTTAGAAGATATGACCGTATTAAAGTTCTATCTGATAATATGCTATTTACAAAATCATCATTTGAGTTGGTTAAAAAACTAAGTATTAGTTCTAGAAAAAATATCTGTTATCTGCAAATGTTTAAAGTTGTAGAGCAGAAGTCATGTGTTATTGTTCAATAACAGATTATGAAACTGCCTATAGACTATAATTATTACAACGTCATACTATGGAAAAGGAATAGTGTTGTCAGGCATTATGCAATGTTTTATCTGAGTTTGGATTTTCTTAATGAAGATTTTGATTATGTCATGTTTTTAAAATTTGATATCCGATATTCTTTAAAAGTTTTGGATTATAAAGATACTATAATTGCACTTGAATCCATCTTCAGTGAAGATGAAAGCATTTTTGTAATTATCACAAATAGGATTGATCCTCCTCCGTATTCCGTTAGAGCCGATGAATTTATCTATTCTTTCGGCTGTAACTTTGATTCTTTTAGAAAGCTTGTCTGCGATTTAAGACTGCATAATTTATTTGCTGACAATTTTCTCTTTGAACTTCTGGATTTCATTTTTGAAGGACATTCAGATTTTAAAAAGGTAATCGTGCGACAATTTCCCATTAAGTCTACTATGACACGGTCCCACGATCTTTTAGATGTGGTAATACCTCATAGGGGTCAGATAGACTATCTGAACTCCGTGCTGTTTTTTTTGACACCTTTAAAGAACTTGAAGGTGCGGGTAGGTATAGACCAACGGATGACAGATGATACACTTGCTTTAGGCAAGTTAAACCCAAACGTATCATTTTATAATTTCAATCCGAATCCTGCTGGCCCATATGTTATACGAAATGAACTAATAGATAAGGGTACAAACAGTACAATATTTTTTCAGGATTCAGATGATATACCTTGCGCAGATAGGTTTGATCTTCTAACTAATTTTATGTCTTGTACTGGCAGCCAGTTGTGCGGATCACATGAATTAAGGCTTGATTACTACAACAGATCTGTCAGAGCATTTAGGTATCCTACGGATGTTAATGAAGCATTGAAAAAAGAACCTGGACATCCACTATTGCATCCTACATCTGCGATAACCAGAGAGGCATTTTATTTATGTCAAAAACTATCAGAAGATAGAACTTTTGGTAATGATACTAAATTCTTACTTTACAGCTACTTTATTCTTCAAAGTATAAAAAACATTGATGAATTTTTGTACATAAGAAGAAGACATCCAGATTCTCTTACAACAAGTCCAGGTACTATGATTGGCTCACCTTTGCGCGAAGAACTATTGTACAAATGGAAGTATGATTTTGAACAGATAAAGGCTGGTATTCTTAAATTGGAAGATTCAAGTTTAGTCTATGAAAAATCAGCACTTTCTGCCAAATCATACAAAATTTAATAAATAATATTTCCGTTTCTGATGGGACAGCAACCTCCTCAGCTATACTGTTATCATATAGAGTTCTGTTAAGAGCTTAAATGAAAGGAGTGGAGCTATGCACTAAATCTACGCGTCTATCTGACATCCATAATTATCAGTGATATTCCAATGTGACTGCTATTGGAAATCAAAAAAAATCATATATATCCAAAATAAAGCTTCTTTAAGCTTTTAATCTCAAAATTAAACACTAAATAATGAAAAGTATATTTTACAGTATAATTTCTATTCCATTACTTTTTTTAGGATCGGCTTGTAAGAAAGATGTTAAAGAGTACAAATCTACAGCGAACGTGATAGCTATAAACGCTGCAATCGGCGCAGGATCTGTGAAAATAAATGTAGGATCCACATCTGGCTTCTATTATGCAAAAGCTCCTGACCTGGCTTTCGGTGCAAGCAGCGTAAATGGTGCTTATACAGGAAGCAATATGCTCACCGTAGTTAGCTCCACAGATACCACTAAGACTTTGTTTACCAACCAAATAAATCTTGAACCTATTAATACACTATACATATCAGGCCAATCACCTACCATAGATACGATGCTACGTGCAGAAAAGGACTTTCCTTATGTACAGTATGCTAATATTAATCCTGATTATTCTATGTATGTGCGTTTTGTGAATTTATCCCCTAACAGCACTCCTTTAAATATTAATATAAAGGCTGCGGCAACTAATGAAGTAACGGCGATGAGTTACAAAGGAATTTCAGTGTTCAAAAAATATGCTGCATTAACAACCACTGCTGACTATATTTTTGAAGTACGGGATGCTGCAACTAATGCTATTTTAACCACCTACACATTAAGTGTAGCCAATAATAGATACAAGACCGTCACTCTAGTGATAAAAGGACTTGTTGGAACAACTACTGGTGCTAATGCATTTGGTATATTCCCTGTAGTATACAACTAAAACAAAAGTAAATTATTAAAGTTATAACAACATTAGAACCTGTAATTTAATTTACCGGCTCTAATGTTTCAATTTTAACAGGGCCGATTAGCCCGGATGGCTCGAGGTCAGGCGTCTTATAAAACCATCTGTAATTGAATTGCGTCTTTCTTTCAGTTTCTGGAAGTTTCCCATCTCCAATCAGCCTGTTTTTCCAGGTATTGACGACTTTAATTTCTAACTGATTTTTACCAGGTTTAATCGCATCAGTAATATCTAGTTTATAAGGTTCAGTCCAAACGCCACCCATTTCAATATTGTTCACTTTAACCTTTGCAATTGCTGACACACGATTTAAATTTAGTGTAATGGTTGTTCCTTTTATTAATTTTTTTGATTCAAATGTCTTGTAATAATGCGCAGTTCCTGAATAGTATTTGATACTATCATTGGAATTCTTCGTCCAGTCTTCCAATTGTCTAAAAACTATACCTTTAG
>Ga0247813_10001738_pt1 | contig 15974 bp, 17 predicted proteins | sample UWRJL169409C1_FD_180719 | JGI IMG/M metagenome (GOLD analysis project Ga0247813, IMG submission 180719) | Plant litter microbial communities from Arlington Agricultural Research Station in Wisconsin, United States - UWRJ-L169-409C-1 | ecosystem: Environmental > Terrestrial > Plant litter >... | reverse complement strand
AAAGGGACAGAGGGGGCTCGAGGAAACGACGCATAAAATGCGCCGTGGAGATGAGCCGGCGCGTCGCGCCAGACCTGGAGGCCGGACTTGAACGAACATTCCCCATTGAAACAGACGCCGCTGCATGCGTTGCACGTGTCGCTTGGTGCCCGCATGGTGCCGTTTGCCGGCTACGACATGCCGGTGCAATATCCAGCCGGCGTGATGAAGGAGCATCTCCACACCCGCTCCGCCGCCGGTCTGTTCGATGTCTCCCACATGGGACAGGTGATCCTGCGGCCAAAATCCGGCCGGATCGAGGATGCCGCGCTGGCGCTGGAAAAACTGGTGCCCGTCGATGTGCTCGGCCTTGCCGAGGGCCGACAGCGCTACGGACTTTTTACCGACGGCAACGGCAATATCCTGGATGACTTGATGATCGCCAATCGCGGCGACCATCTGTTCCTGGTCGTCAATGCCTCCTGCAAGGAGGCCGATTTTGCCCATATGCAAAAGCATCTCGGCGAGACCTGCGAACTGACCTTGCTCGACGACCGCGCACTGATCGCCCTGCAGGGGCCGCGCGCCGAATGCGTGCTTGCCGAACTCTGGGCCGATATCGCCACCATGCGCTTCATGGATGTGGCGGAAGCTGCCTTGCATGATGTGCCCTGTATCATCTCGCGCTCAGGCTATACCGGCGAGGACGGCTTTGAAATCTCGATTCCGGCCGCCTCGGCCGAGGACGTCACGCGCCGGATACTCGAGCATCCCGATGTCATGCCGATCGGCCTTGGCGCCCGCGATTCGCTGCGTCTCGAAGCAGGCCTGTGTCTTTATGGCAATGATATCGACACCACGACGACACCGGTTGAGGCAGGCCTCGAATGGGCGATGCAGAAGGCACGCCGTGCCGGCGGTTCCCGCGAAGGCGGCTTCCCGGGCGCCGATGTCATTCTGCGCCAGTTCGCCGATGGTGCCGGCCGCCGCCGTGTCGGCTTGAAGCCGGAAGGCAAGGCCCCGGTGCGCGGCGGTGCGCCGCTGTTTGCCGATGCCGAAGGCAAGGTGCCGGTTGGCGCCGTCACCTCCGGCGGCTTTGGCCCGAGTGCGGATCATCCCGTCGCCATGGGCTATGTCGACAAAGCCCACACCGCCAATGGCACACAGCTTTTCGCGGAGGTCCGCGGCAAATATTTGGCCGTCACCGTCTCCGCCCTTCCCTTCGTCACCCCGACCTACAAACGCTGATCAGGAGTTGAACCCCATGCTGAAATTTACCGATGAACACGAGTGGCTGAAAATCGAGGGTGATGTCGCAACCGTCGGCATTACTGCGCACGCAGCCGAACAGCTTGGCGACCTCGTCTTCGTGGAACTGCCGGAAGCCGGTACCGCGCTCGACAAGGGCGCAACTGCCGCCACCGTCGAATCCGTCAAGGCAGCTTCCGACGTCTATTGTCCACTGGATGGCGAGATCGTCGAGAGCAATCAGGCGATCGTCGATGATCCGGCTCTGGTCAACAGCGATCCGCAGGGTGCCGGCTGGTTCTTCAAGCTGAAGCTTTCAGATCCGTCGGCTGTCAATGCCCTTCTGGACGAAGCTGCATACAAGGAGCTGATTGCCTGATGAGCATGCCGAAGGATTTCACCTTTACCGACTACAAGCCGTATGACTTCGCCAACCGGCGTCATATCGGCCCCTCGCCCGATGAAATGACGGCGATGCTCAAGGTCATCGGCTATCCCAGCCTCGATGCCATGATCGACGACACGGTTCCGCCGTCGATCCGCCAGAAGTCCCCGCTTGCCTGGGGCGCTGCCATGACCGAGCGCGAGGCGCTCGACAAGATGCGCGAAACGGCAAACCGCAACAAGAAGCTCGTCTCGCTGATCGGCCAGGGCTATTACGGCACAATCACGCCGCCGGTTATCCAGCGCAACATCCTCGAAAATCCCGCCTGGTACACGGCCTACACGCCCTACCAGCCGGAAATCAGCCAGGGCCGCCTCGAGGCTTTGCTTAACTACCAGACGATGGTCTGCGACCTGACCGGTCTCGACGTCGCCAACGCCTCGTTGCTCGACGAGGCAACGGCCGCCGCCGAAGCAATGGCCATGGCTGAACGCGTGGCAAAATCCAAAGCCAAGGCCTTCTTCGTTGATGAAAACTGCCACCCACAGACCATTGCGCTTCTGAAGACCCGCGCCGAGCCGCTTGGCTGGTCGATCGTCATCGGCAACCCGTTCATCGATCTCGATCCGGTCGATGTCTTCGGCGCAATCTTCCAGTATCCGGGCACCTATGGTCACGTTCACGATTTCACCGGCCTGATTGCGCGCCTGCACCAGACGGGGGCAATCGCCACGGTTGCTGCCGATCCGCTGGCACTGGCGCTGTTGAAATCCCCCGGCGAAATGGGCGCCGATATCGCCATCGGCTGCACCCAGCGTTTTGGCGTTCCCGTCGGCTACGGTGGCCCTCACGCGGCCTACATGGCGGTCAAGGACGCTTACAAGCGCTCGATGCCCGGGCGTCTGGTCGGCGTTTCGCAGGATAGCCGCGGCAACCGCGCCTACCGGCTGTCGCTGCAGACCCGCGAACAGCACATCCGCCGCGAAAAGGCGACGTCGAACATCTGCACCGCGCAGGTCCTGCTCGCCGTCATGGCCTCGATGTATGCCGTCTTCCACGGCCCCAAGGGCATCAAGGCCATCGCCCAGAGCGTCCACCAGAAGGCCGTCCTTCTGGCGCTTGGCCTGGAAAAACTCGGCTACAAGGTCGAGCCGGATGTGTTCTTCGACACGGTCACCGTCGATGTCGGCAAGCTGCAGGGGATCATTCTGAAGACGGCCGTGGCGGAAGAGGTCAACCTTCGCCGCATCGGCGCCACCAAGATCGGCATCAGCCTTGATGAGCGCTCGCGGCCGGTCACGCTGGAAGCCGTCTGGCGGGCGTTTGGCGGTGATTTCAAGGTCGAGGATTTCGAGGCCGGTTACCGGCTGCCCGAAACGCTTTTGCGCACCAGCGAATATCTAACCCATCCGATCTTCCACATGAACCGTGCGGAAAGCGAAATGACCCGCTATATCCGCCGTCTGTCAGACCGGGATCTGGCGCTCGACCGCTCAATGATCCCGCTCGGTTCCTGCACGATGAAGCTGAACGCCACAGCAGAAATGCTGCCGATCACCTGGCCGGAATTTTCCGAAATCCACCCCTTCGTGCCGGCAGACCAGGCCGAAGGTTATCGCCACATGATCACCGACCTCAGCCAGAAGCTCTGCCAGATCACCGGTTATGATGCGGTGTCGATGCAGCCGAATTCCGGCGCGCAGGGCGAATATGCCGGACTTCTGACCATCCGTGCCTATCACCGCGCCAATGGCGACGACCATCGCGATGTCTGCCTGATCCCAACCTCCGCACACGGCACCAATCCGGCGTCCGCCCAGATGGCCGGCATGAAAGTCGTCGTCGTCAAGGTCAGCGACAACGGCGATATAGACATGGGAGATTTCCGTGCAAAAGCAGAGCAGTACGCGCAAAACCTCTCGTGCTGCATGATCACTTATCCATCGACCCATGGCGTGTTCGAAGAAAATGTTCGCGACGTCTGTGACATCGTTCACAAGCATGGCGGCCAGGTCTATCTCGACGGCGCCAACATGAACGCCATGGTCGGCCTTGCCCGCCCCGGCGACATCGGCTCCGACGTCAGCCATCTCAACCTGCACAAGACCTTCTGCATTCCCCACGGCGGCGGTGGTCCGGGCATGGGACCGATCGGCGTCAAGGCACATCTTGCCCCTTACCTGCCCGGCCATCCGGAAACCGATGGCGGCGAAGGTGCGGTGTCGGCGGCCCCCTTCGGCTCGGCCTCCATCCTGCCGATTTCCTGGAGCTACTGCCTGATGATGGGCGGCGAAGGCCTGACGCAGGCGACCAAGGTGGCGATCCTCAACGCCAACTACATCGCTGCCCGGCTGAAAGGCGCCTATGATGTGCTTTACAAGTCGGCCAAGGGCCGTGTGGCGCATGAGTGCATCATCGATACCCGTCCGCTGGTCGATAGCGCTGGCGTGACGGTGGATGACGTCGCCAAGCGGCTGATCGACTGCGGCTTCCACGCGCCCACCATGAGCTGGCCGGTGGCCGGCACGCTGATGATCGAGCCGACGGAATCGGAAACCAAGGCCGAACTCGACCGCTTCTGCGACGCCATGCTCGCCATCCGCGCCGAAGCGCAGGCGATCGAAGACGGTAAGATGGACCGGGTGAACAACCCGCTGAAGAACGCCCCGCACACGGTCGAAGACCTGGTCGGCGAATGGGATCGTCCCTATTCGCGCGAACAGGCCTGCTACCCGCCGGGCGCCTTCCGCGTCGACAAGTACTGGTCGCCGGTCAACCGGGTCGATAACGTGTTCGGCGATCGCAATCTGGTCTGCACCTGCCCGCCGCTGGAAGATTATGCCGAGGCGGCAGAGTAAGTTCGAAAAAAGTCAGTACCTCCACCAGAGGTGGAGGTTTGAAACGCTGCGCTTGAACCACTAGAAGTGGTTTTGTTAGCGCTTAGTAGCTACGATTGAAGAGGTCGGCAAAGTCGGAAGCTTTGTCGGCCTTTTCCTGATTACGGATATATTGTCTGACGACCTGCTCGTTGTAACCTGTCGTGGAGACGAAATAGCCGCGCGCCCAAAAGTGATATCCTTTGTAGCGCCGCTTACGTGCATACTTGTTGGCAACATAAAGAGCGGTCTTGCCCTTCAGAAAGCCGACAATGTGCGCCACCGAATATTTCGGTGGGATCGAGATCAGCATGTGCACGTGGTCAGGCATTAAATGACCCTCCTCGATCTGGCAGCCTTTTCGCTGCGCCAACCGGCGAAAGTGCTCACCCAGCTCACGGCGCGAATCCCCGTAAAGCCTCTTCGTCCGATACTTGCTTCCAAAGACCACATGATATTTGCAGTCCCAAGTCGCGTGCGATAGCGATTGTTCGTCATGTAACCTCCTGATTTGAATGTCTTGGCCACTCAAATGGTTCAAGCAGGAGGTCTCTCAACGACTGTGTAGAACTCGTCCAGTCCTCCACCGGAGGTGGAGGTTTACTTTGAATGCAAGAAAGCGAGCGGTCGAATGACCGCCTCGCGAGCCAAAGCTTTTTGCCAGGCTGTCTCGCCGATTAGCATCCTGTCAGATGCCTGCGCCATTGAGACCCCCTGGCCGACGTATCGGCTTGGCCACGATCAACCCCCGCAGATCGCAGAATGCTCCACAAAAATGACAGTTGGAAGACGCCAGTAATTGTAACGCATTCTACAAAGGACGGCTGTTTTCGGCACTTCTCGGTCGTTCGCCGCCAAAAGACGGTGGTGAAATCCCGACTTTCGCGCAGTGCTTTCAGGGGACGAGCTTCAGATCTTTTTCAAAGCGATGAGTCGACACGATAAATTTCTTTCTGACACCCTCTGGTGTCCAAAGTGCATCTTCGAAGGAATGAGATAGATCCCATCCCTCCCGCTGATAGAATCGCTCAGCTCGTAGGTTGCCTGCCGTACAGAGTAGTACCGCCTTTGTTACCCCTGCGGAACGCAGCAATTTCTCCGCGAATGAGAGCAACACATGGGCTGCACCGGTCCCGCGAGCGCGGTTGCCGACGTAGAGTTTGACGATCTCAGCCCCCTTCACGGAGACAAACCCGAGCACGCCAGTGTCGTCGGTCGCAACAAAGAACGCGTCTTGCGCGTCTTTCAGCCATAGAGTGAAGTAGTCCTTGGTCCGAAACACCAGCACTCCAGAAGGCACGAGGTTAGCATGCGCGTCGTGCCAACCTTGGTGCCAGAGCTGGACGATCTCCTTGTGATCGTCGGCTTCTGCCGGGCGAATTTCGAGCATACGTTCTCTCTCGGATTTTGTCGCAGATTCAGTCGCGAAACTCTGGCCTTTGCGAGTGAATTTCGCGACAGAAATTCACCCTAAAATTCAGTGGCGGTGATATTGACGCGAATGGTAGGATTTCTGGGACGGTGACAGGCAGTTCCACCATTACGCATGCGCGACCAGTGTGAAGGTCCCTGGAATAGTCGGGTCATTCCAGTCTGGATGTTCATCAAGACTTGCGATTGTGAACCCGGCCTTGATGGTGGCCGTCATAACTTCTCCCATCGTCCAGAAACGGTAGAGGCATTTTCCCAAAGGCTCGCCAGTGATATCAGGATTAGGCACGTCGGCCGCTATGAGGCGGGTCTGGAAGTAGTCATGCGGTCCCTCCGTCCAAAACAGCTTACGCTGAACCGGGTGGAATTCGTTCAACACGAGCATGCCATCGCTTGCGGTGAGCTGGCGCATCACTGAAAAAAACTGATCGATATCCTGATGATAATGGAGAATGCCAAGCTCTAGCACGAGCATATCGAAGTTGTGATCTTGACCTAGTTTGCCCGCTTCCATCGTATCGCAAAGCGCGTAGTCGATCGCCACGCCGGCACTTTCCGCCAACCTGAGGGCAAAACGTTGATTCTCTTCCGAGAAGTCGATGACCAATACCTGTGCGCCTAAACGAGCGAGGGCAACGGCGACCCTCCCATGAGAGCCCTGCACATTGCAGATGCGTTTTCCCGCTACGTCCCCAAGATAGGGATTTAGCCGCCGTAGAATCTGCTTCGGGTCGGCAACAATTTTCCCCGCCTCTTCCTCTGGGGTCCCGAAGGCTGATACCCACGCGTCAAATCGTTGTGTATTCCAGGCCAGCCGGTTCGTTTCGGTGATTTCGTTCACTGCGTTTAGCATCCCGAGTTTTGCCAGATATGTCACCTTGAAGCCTGAATGCCGGCGACATAACAGCTGATCGCCACCATGTTCAGTTAGTCCTTAACCCATGATTCCTTCTCAGGCGTGGATTGTTCTTCGCAACAGATCAATCACATCACCGACCGAATGTCCTTGGATCGGCGGCGGCTCCGCGCGCTCGCAAAACTCTCGCCACACAAAGAGCGTCAGCTCAGCGCCATCTATCGGTGTTTCGCCCGGTCCCTCCGCGAAGGTCTCAAGCAGACGATATCTCTCGTCCTTCCAGAACAGGGCCTCAACCCAACTATAGATCGGGATCACATGGAAATGAATCGGGTAACCGGGAGAGTGTCCGTAGCGGCCGATATATACCCGTTCGGCATGCAATTCCTGCTTTAATGCTTTCTGAGACGCCGCCAACAACGGACCGAGTTCGCCAAGCGCCTCTCCCGACAATTCCGATAGATCATTTGTGTCCGTTTTCGAGCTGACCATTAGATAGCCAGGGAGAGCGGAGTTCATCCGGTGGCTAACCAGCCATCCACCTGTTTCGGTGATATGAAAACGCTCCGGGATCTCCAAGGTCCGCCTTCTCCGTCGCTTTCGCAGAAATCCCAATTAAAGCAACACTTGTTTCCTGACTTTAGGGACGTCGCAGAATAGGGAGTTTTGCGGCCGCCGCAATGTCAGTGTTGGCGCGTTCCGGTCAGTCCGAAAGATTCCAATGATCCTGGCAGGTAATAAACTGTATCAGTACAAGGAAATTGATTCCTCTTAATCAAGCTGATCGACACTGTGTGAATATCACGGCTCCCAGTGCAAATAACCCTCGCCTACGACTTCCCACAGATCTGATTTTTAGTCTCCTCAACTTCGGTATGTGACTGAAATACCTCAAACAAACCCGGAAAAAAACGGCTGACAAGTCTTCCGGCACCAAACTAAGCCGGGCTCTTGACCCAACCTGATTATCAGCTCTATCCAAGACGTCGAGCTTCCTCACCATTTGCCCTCAGCAGCGACATCAGCATCGGCCCCAACGAAAACTCCCCTCGTTGCGAGCGCTTTGTCAAATCCCGGAGATAGCCGCCGGCAGAATTGATGAAGTTCGATCGCTCAAGAATGCAGGCCATCGCCACTGCGGCATTTTCTGGCCCCATCGCATTGCAGGCCTCCTCATAGGCTGAGGGGCTGACACCCAACATCGAGCGGACCACCACAGCCGCGGTCATCAGCTCGCGCCAATGTGCAATGCCGCCGTCAGGCCCATAGTCAGTAATCTGCGGGCAGGCTCGAATAACCAAACCAAGTGGGAATGACCTGATCGGCTCGACCTTTACCTTTGCGGGCATAAAACTCTTTGCCTGCAGTTTTCTCTCCAAGTCTTCGGCCTGCTCGGTTTCGTAGCTAGGTTCAAGTTCATAGATAGATTCGGTATTTGAATTCTGTATGTGCCGGTCATTTTGAATGGCATTGCCCTGCAAATTTTCAGCATTTAACTGAGTTTCCAAGATGTTGATTACCTCTTCTCGCAGAAGCTCCATTTCATCGAGGGCCGTTTCGACCTGTGCCCTGGTTGGATAGCGCGGAAGCCGTCCGAGGATGCCGACATACATCGTTTCTACGTTCCCCCAGTTACCCGGCGCACCCTCCTCGACCGCAGCCGAGATTAGCTTGCGCACATCGCGTCGGCAGATCGTGAGACCTTCTTTCGCTTTCCGAAAGCGCATTCGTTCTGCGGCGACGTCCTGCGCCAAGACTGCGAGCTCCTTGGCGCGAGCCAAGAGCGGGGTAAGATCAAATCCGTATGCTTGCTCGATTTCTCCGTCGCGATTGCGATGTGCGTAACGCTTGCCGTTCGGACTATCGCGGCGCTGGATAAGACCTGCATCGACAAGTGCCCCGAGCTGCCGGCGGAGTGTGGTTTCCGTAATCCCGTGAGCACGTACGGATAACTGCGCATTGGACGGAAACACGACAAGCCCGCGTTCAGCGTCGAGCTCCCCATTGGGATAAAACGTCAAAAGCGCGTCGAGAACCGCCAGCGCCCTATCCTGAAGGCCGAAGCGTTCCCTCGTTTCGCACACATCGCGAAATACTTTCCACTTTTCGACACGTGTGCCTGGTATTGATGCCGCGACCGCCAATTGGCCTTTTATCAAGGCAAGCGTCGCCGGCCGCCGCCCAAAGGGCGTCGTTACATGTCCCGTCTGCATTTCTCTCTCACCTTTCGTTAGGCAAAAGAAATTCGCTCACCAAATCGGTGCCAAGACTCTTGACTGTGATTCCGGGAAATGCGATTCTCAATCCTGCGAGAGATACGAGAGAGGCTTCCACGGTTTACCGTTTGGGGGCCTTTTTCTTTTGCGGTTTAGTCTCCGTTGTTTTCTTGTTTCGATCCTCTGTACTCGTCGTACAAACGATCCATGTGGGCTGACAGCCACTCGCTGAAGGGCTTCGCTTCGACATTCGAAAGCTCGATCGCAACCTTCTTTGACTTGGCATTCATCACTAAATTCAGTGAAGTGTCACTCGACGTCCAATCCTTCACGGACGCACTGGCCTTTGGCTTCTTTGCAGCCGATTTAACCTTGTAGCGCTTCAGGTAGTCGTGAAGTTCATCAAACCGCTTGTCTTCCGTCAGATCAACGAACTCTTCGGTTCCCGCACGTTCCATGGCTACCTTCAAGAGGGCAGGGGCGAGGAGCAATTGACGAAGGCTCAACCACTTGTCGCGTCCGATCTTTTTGGACGCACCGAGAACCTTGAGGATCGAGGCTGGGACAGCCTCCACGACACCCAGCATCTTTGAAAGCATCGCCTCATCGATCGCAAGCGACGACCGAACCACATCCTTCGTCATTCCGGACGCAAGCAGGTTCTGTGCGAAGTACGCCCGCTCAATGAACGACAGGTTGGAGCGGGCGGAATTTTCCTGCCCCTGGGCGATAGCGGACGTGATGTCGTCCAGTTTTTTGACAACTGCCTTGACCGGAATTCCAAGCTCTCTAGCGACTTTGAGACGGCGGTGACCAAAGACGACCATGAAGCGTTGATTATCTGACGAACTGGGTCGAACCAGAATCGGCGTCGTTTGGCTGGACTCCGTGATCGCCTGCTTAAGCGCCTGGTACTCCTCGCCGTCGTCGGAAAGGCGATCGGCGACAAAGGAAACGTCAATCAACCGCGGATCCAGATCAACGATTACCTCCCCTTCCAGCAGCTTCTTGCTGTTTTCCGCCAGGTCCTCAATGGACCGAACGACGGTCTTCGCTGCCCCCGTCATGCCGTAGCCGGGCTTTGTCGGTGTCTGGTTAGACGCGATGGATGCCATGTCCAGTTTCGAAAAAGGATTTTCACGCGCCATAGCCGGCCTCCAAACTCGCTCTCAACGTCGACAAAGGATTGATATGATATATAAATTCCCGCGGAAAAACGGCTGACAAATACGTCATTTCCGCCCCCATGCGCCGTGAATTAGTTCCATGATTTCGCCGTTGGCTGCGTTCAAGCTCTCCATTGCCCGGTCATAGGTAGAGCGGACGAAATCGCCTCGCTCTACCTCATACAAGGTTTGCTTCTTTATCGAAGCGTCTGAGATGGCCGTCGATTTTAGAACGTGATTTCGCAACATTTGCTGGGCGAACATTGATTGCATGAACCCGACCATCTGTGCCTGCGGGATGTCCGTCGGTTCGAAGCGCGTGACGAGATAGCGGAACCATTCGACCCGCATCTCGGCACCAGCCTCTGCGACCGGACCCATTATCCCGCCCAACATCATGAGGAACTGGCTCATCGACATGATATCCAGCATCTGGGGATGAATAGTGATCAAAATGCCTGTCGAAGCCATAAGCGCTGTGATCGTCAGGTATCCCAGCTGTGGCGGGCAATCGATAACGACCATGTCGTACCTGTCGTCCACCTGCTTCAGCGCATTAAAAATGCGCATGTAGAATAACCTACCGTCCTCTCCCTTCTTGGAGGAGATTGCCAAGGGCACATCATACTCGTATTCTTGCAGGACCAGATTTGCTGGAACCACGTCAAGACCGGGAATGTTCGTCGGCTGGATAACCTCCGAGATGAATTTCCGCTCGTCGTCGAAACGAAGTGCTTCGTACAGCGACGCGGTATCATCAAGTTCGGGCTGGATTCCAAAGAGTGACGTCAATGACGCCTGTGGATCGAGATCGACTGCCAGTACGCGATGGCCGGTGAGGGCGAGATATTGCGCAAGGTGCGCAGCGGTTGTGGTCTTTCCGCTTCCGCCCTTGAAATTCACCACGGACACGACTTGCATAGGCTCGCCCTCACGGCGCCGGGGAACGTAGTATCGCTTGTCTGATTTTTTGTTCGATTCGAGATAGTCTCGAAGCTCTAGCATCTGATCAGCTGTATAGTAGCGTCGGCCACCGACGGACTCTACCTCCGGCCCTTTGCCCTCCGAATGGATTTGCCGCAGATGGCTCTGGGTGACCCCTATGAAGTCGGCGACTTCACCCAGCTGGAACTTACGCAGTCCCTTCTTGGCGTCCGGGGGATATTGTTGGCTGCGGAGCATATGCAACGCATTTGAGATCTTCGCTCCCTGCTGGGCAATCTCGATATCAAATCTATTGGGCTGCGAATTGCTCATTTTGCAAACTATATCCCTGAGGCCTTAATTTTCGAAAAAATGGCCACAAAGCCATCATTTGCGAAACTATCCAGCGATTCCCAACTCTCGGCAAGGGATTTAAGGTTAACAGGGAGTTAACGCATATTTCCCAATTCTATCGCCAAACGCGAATCTGCGATTATTTACCGTGACTTAGTCAGATATTCTCCGTTTCGCCTAGTCGTCGCAAAATGCAGATTTGCACAAAAATCTCCTAAAACTAGTTCCCCAAGGCTCACACTCTACGACCAGGACCTGCGACTCGCTAGAATCACCTGAGGTGCAGATCTGCACATAGGCACACGCTGAAAGAGATGATTTCTGTCCGCTGACCTTGTTCAAGCGGAGATCATCATGCGGATATTGACCGTCTCACCCGACCAATACGAGTGCCATCGCGACTTCCTGAGACAGATGCACCGTCTTCGCGCGACGGTATTTGGCGGACGTCTCGCCTGGGACGTCTCCATCACCGCGGGAGAAGAGCGCGACCAATACGATGATTGCAAGCCGACTTATCTTCTTGCAATTGCCGACGGTGGAGAGGTCGGAGGGTGCGTTCGTCTCCTTCCAGCTTCTGGTCCCACAATGCTGGAGCAGACCTTCCCCCAGCTTCTCGATGCAGGTTCGCTTTGCCCTCATTCAGGCATGGTCGAGAGTTCACGCTTCTGCGTCGATACCTCACTTGTCTCGCAGAGGGACGCGAGCCAACTGCATCTTGCGACGCTCACCTTGTTCGCCGCTATCATCGAATGGTCGATTGCGAACGGTTACAGCGAGATCGTCACGGCCACCGATCTTCGCTTCGAGCGCATCCTGAAGCGAGCGGGATGGCCGATGCAGCGTCTCGGCAAACCGGCTCCGATCGGCAACACCATCGCTATCGCCGGAAGCCTGCCGGCCAATCGCGAAAGTTTTGAACGCGTTTGCCCGCAGGGCTACCGCTCGACCACTGCCGAAGATCACAGCCGTCAGATCTGGAGCGCTGCGTGACCCAACTCCGCTCCCATCCACGCCTGGTCCGCAAACTGCAGGACGCCCTTGGCGACCAACTTTGCATCGCGCTCGATGACGCCACCGTCGTCGAGATCATGCTCAATCCGGACGGCAGGCTGTTCATCGAGCGGGTGGGGCACGGCGTGGCACCCGCTGGCGCAATGAGCACCGCCGCAGCCGAGGTTGTCATCGGCAGTGTCGCACATGCGCTGCAGTCGGAGGCCGACGACGAGCGGCCGATCATCTCTGGCGAACTTCCAATTGGCGGACACCGCTTCGAAGGGCTGTTGCCGCCGGTGGTCTCTGGACCGGCATTCACGATCCGCCGTCGTGCTTCACACCTCATTCCACTGACAGAGTATGTGAAGTCGAAGGTGATGACTGAAGCACAGGCATCCGCCATTCGAAGCGCGATCGATGCGCGGATGAACATCGTCATCTCCGGGGGCACGGGGTCGGGCAAAACGACGCTCGCTAACGCCATCATAGCGGAGATCGTCAGTGCGTCTCCGGACGATCGGATGGTTGTCCTCGAAGACACCGCAGAAATTCAATGTGCGGCCGAGAACGCCGTGTCCCTGCATACCAGCGATACCATCGACATGGCGCGTCTGCTCAAGAGCACGATGCGCCTGCGTCCCGACCGCATCATTGTCGGCGAGGTCCGCGACGGTGCAGCGCTAACACTGCTCAAGGCCTGGAACACCGGCCACCCCGGCGGCGTCACCACGATCCACTCCAACACGGCGATGTCCGCCCTGCGTCGGCTGGAGCAACTGACGGCGGAAGCCAGCCAGCAACCCATGCAAGAGGTCATCGGCGAGGCCGTCGATCTCGTCGTCTCTATTGAGCGAACGGGAAAGGGGAGGTGGGTCCGTGAGGTGATCCACGTCAAAGGATACCGCAACGGCCGTTATCAGACCGAACACTATGCCCATATCGATGAGGACAGCCATGTCGCGTAAAATCTCCATTCTTCTCACCGGCGTGACGCTTGTCGCCATTTCTATCGGCTTTAGCGAGTCCGCACTCGCATCTTCGGGCGGTGGCGGTCTTCCCTGGGAATCGCCGCTGCAACAGATCCAGCAATCAATCACCGGACCTGTCGCCGGGTTTATCGCGCTGGCTGCTGTTGCCATTGCCGGCGCCATGCTGATCTTCGGAGGCGAGCTGAATGATTTCGCGAGACGGCTTTGCTATGTCGCGCTGGTCGGCGGGGTACTCCTCGGAGCCACCCAGATCGTCGCTCTCTTCGGTGCGACCGGAGCCTCGATCGGCGAGGGCCACGCAAAGGCCGAGCAAGAAACTCCCGAACCGAAGGCGATGCCGGCGACAGCGGGGGAGGGGGCTCATGGCTGAGGCCGGGTCTTCTCTGGCGCGCTCGCGTGTGCACCGGGCATTATCGCGCCCGAACCTGTTGATGGGCGCCGACCGCGAGCTCGTGCTGCTGACGGCACTCGCCGCCATCATCCTGATCTTCGTCGTTCTGACCTGGTACGCGGCACTGTCCGGCATTGCGTTTTGGGTGGTCGTCGTCGCGGCGCTGCGCATGATGGCGAAAGTGGATCCGCTGATGCGGCGGGTCTATCTCCGCCACATCTCCTACAAGACGTCCTATCGCGCGACGTCGTCGCCGTGGCGCAAGTTCTAAGGATTTCAGATGGTCGCGCTCAAATCCTTCCGCAATTCCGGACCGTCGTTTTCCGATCTCGTGCCTTATGCCGGCCTCGTCGATAATGGCGTCATCTTGCTGAAGGACGGCTCGCTGATGGCCGGCTGGTATTTCGCGGGTCCCGATAGTGAGAGCTCGACCGACGCCGAGCGCAACGAGGTGTCGCGCCAGATCAACGCAATCCTTTCGCAGCTGGGCTCGGGATGGATGATCCAGGTCGAGGCCATCAGAGTGCCGGCCGGCGATTACCCGACCGAGGTGGACTCTCACTTTCCCGATCCGGTAACGCGCGCCATCGACAATGAGCGGCGCGCGCATTTCCAGAAGGAGAGAGGGCATTTCGAGAGCCGGCATGCGCTGATCCTGACATGGCGACCGCCGGAACCAAGGCGCTCCGGCCTGACGCGGTATATCTATTCGGATGCGGCCAGCCGCTCCGCTACCTATGCCGACACGGTACTGACAAGTTTCCTCACCTCGATCCGAGAGGTCGAGCAATATCTCGCCAGTGTCGTCTCGATCCGTCGGATGATGACACGGGAGACGCCGGATCGCGGTGGGTTCCGTGTCGCGCGATACGACGAGCTCTTCCAGTTCATTCGCTTCTGCGTGACCGGGGAGAACCATCCTGTGCGCCTGCCGGACATCCCCATGTATCTCGACTGGCTGGTGACGGCTGAGCTTCAACATGGCCTGACACCAATGGTCGAGAACCGGTTTCTCGGCGTGGTGGCGATCGACGGTCTGCCGGCTGAAAGCTGGCCGGGGATCCTCAATATGCTCGACCGGATGCCGCTCACGTATCGCTGGTCGTCCCGCTTCGTCTTTCTCGATGCCGAGGAAGCAAGGGCGCGCCTCGAACGGACCCGCAAGAAGTGGCAGCAGAAGGTGCGGCCGTTCTTCGACCAGTTGTTCCAGACGCAATCACGCTCCGTCGACCAGGACGCCATGCTGATGGTGGCGGAAACCGAAGACGCTATCGCCGAAGCGTCCTCGCAGCTCGTTGCCTACGGCTATTACACACCGGTCATCGTCATCTTCGAAGAAGATGCGACCCACCTCCAGGAAAAGTGCGAGGCGATCCGCCGCCTGATTCAGGCCGAAGGTTTTGGCGCCCGCATCGAAACGTTGAACGCCACGGATGCCTTTCTCGGTAGTTTGCCGGGCGTCTCATACGCCAACGTTCGCGAGCCGTTGATCAATACACGCAATCTCGCCGATCTCATCCCGCTGAACTCCGTCTGGTCCGGAAGTCCGAACGCGCCTTGCCCATTCTATCCGCCGGCCTCGCCGCCCTTGATGCAGGTAGCATCCGGGACACGGCGCAATTGCCAAACCACATTTGGGGTCAGGTCCAGAACGATCTGAAGAACCTGGAGAACGTCGTGGAGCAGGGGCAGGGCGTCGCGTTTTCGATGGGCAATATCGACGACGTTCTCAAGCAGCGCTTCCAGAGCTTTTCCAAGATGAAAAGCAACCTGCCTGATTGAGCAAGCTTCGCATCCACCTATCAGCCTATCGATTTCGCCCTTCGTCCTCTTGAAGACTACGTGTCCGTCCGAGCTCCGACAGATATACCTTGATCCCTGATGCAAGCGATCAACCTAAGTTTCCAGGGCAGGGATTTCGCGAAGCCCGGTTTCGTTGTTGAGATCGAAAGCGTGAGATGGGATGGCCCCTGTCCAGTCGCATCTTAACCGTAGACGATCAGCAGATCCTTGGTATCGATCTGGTCGCCGGTCTTTACGAGGACTTCGGCGATTGTGCCGTCTTTTTCCGCGTGCAGCGCCGTTTCCATCTTCATTGCTTCGATGGAGAGCAGCACGTCGCCGGACTTTACCGTCTGACCGGCCGAAACCGTGACCGTCGAA
>Ga0247813_10001736_pt1 | contig 15985 bp, 25 predicted proteins | sample UWRJL169409C1_FD_180719 | JGI IMG/M metagenome (GOLD analysis project Ga0247813, IMG submission 180719) | Plant litter microbial communities from Arlington Agricultural Research Station in Wisconsin, United States - UWRJ-L169-409C-1 | ecosystem: Environmental > Terrestrial > Plant litter >... | reverse complement strand
AAGCTCATTGTACGCCGACGCAACGTCGGCAAGAAGCGTAAGTAGGAGACGTAGAGATGCCACGCAGTTTGAAGAAGGGCCCCTTCGTCGACGACCACCTGCTTCAGAAGGTTGTCAAGGCGAACGAGGCCAACAACAAGAACGTGATCAAGACCTGGTCGCGCCGTTCGATGATCGTTCCGATCATGCTCGGCCACACCATTGCGGTGCACGACGGCCGCAAGCACATCCCGGTCTTCGTCACCGAATCCATGGTGGGCCACAAGCTCGGCGAGTTCTCGCCCACCCGTACCTTCCGCGGCCACGTGAAGGATGACAAGAAGGGTCGCCGCCGCTAGCGCGGGGCGTAAGGAGGAGAGAGAAATGGTTGAATCCATCGCTCGCGTGAAGCACATTCGCGTCACCGCCACCAAAGCTCGTCGCGTCGTCAACCTGATCCGCGGCAAGCAGGCAATCGAGGCACTGGCAATCCTGAAGTTCGCACCCCAGGGTGCGAGCGAGCCCGTCTACAAGCTCGTCGAAGCAGCCATCGCGAACGCTCGCGTCAAGGCAGATGCTTCGAACAGCTTCTTCGACGAGCAGGACCTGTTCGTTTCGCAGGCATTCGTTGACGAAGGTACGACCCTCAAGCGGTTCCAGCCGCGTGCACAGGGTCGCGCCTTCCAGATCCTCAAGCGCACGAGCCACATCACGATCGTTCTGGCTACGCCGGATGAGTTCGCTGATGCGGCGTCGACCGGCGCCAAGAAGGCAGGAAAGAAGTAATGGGCCAGAAAGTAAATCCGTACGGCTTCCGCCTCGGTATCACCACCGACCACGTGTCGCGTTGGTTCTCCGACAGCACGAAGGCCGGCCAGCGTTACAGCGACTACGTCGCCGAGGACATCAAGATCCGTAACCTGCTCAAGACCTCGCTTGACCGCGCCGGTGTTGCGCGCATCGAGATCGAGCGCACCCGTGACCGTGTCCGCGTGGACATCCACACGGCGCGTCCCGGTATCGTCATCGGACGTCGTGGAGCCGAGGCCGAGCGCATCCGTGCCGACCTCGAGAAGCTCTCGGGCAAGCAGATCCAGCTCAACATCCTCGAGGTCAAGAACCCCGAGGCTGAGGCTCAGCTCGTTGCCCAGGGCATCGCGGAGCAGCTCTCGGCTCGTGTGGCCTTCCGCCGCGCGATGCGCAAGGGCCTGCAGGGCGCACAGCGCACCGCGAGCGTCAAGGGTGTTCGTATCCAGGTTTCCGGTCGACTGGGTGGCGCAGAAATGAGCCGCTCGGAGTTCTACCGCGAAGGCCGTGTGCCGCTGCACACCCTCCGCGCGAACATCGACTACGGCTTCTACGAGGCCAAGACCACCTTCGGCCGCATCGGCGTGAAGGTCTGGATCTACAAGGGTGACATCACCAACAAGGAGCTCGCCCGCGAGCAGGCCAGCCAGAAGTCGACGCGCCCGGAGCGCCGTGACGACCGCCGTGATGGCGGAGACCGTCGCGACAGCCGTGCGCCCCGCGCTGCAGCAGCCCCCAAGGCTGACGCACCGGTCGCAGCAGCAGGAGTTGAGGCATAACAATGTTGATTCCACGTAAGGTCAAGCACCGCAAGCAGCACCACCCCGGTCGCTCCGGTCACGCCACTGGCGGAACCGTTGTGTCGTTCGGTGAGTACGGCATCCAGGCGCTGACCCCCGCATACGTCACGAACCGCCAGATCGAGGCGGCTCGTATCGCAATGACCCGTCACATCAAGCGTGGTGGAAAGGTGTGGATCAACATCTACCCCGACCGTCCGCTGACGAAGAAGCCCGCCGAGACCCGCATGGGTTCCGGTAAGGGTTCACCCGAGTGGTGGGTCGCGAACGTCAAGCCGGGCCGTGTGCTCTTCGAACTGAGCGGTGTCAACGAGACAGTCGCTCGCGAGGCACTCACCCGAGCAATTCACAAGCTGCCCCTCAAGGCACGCATCATCAAGCGCGAGGAGGGCGACGCATAATGGCGATCGGATCCAAGGAGCTCGCCTCAGTCGAGCTCGACACTTTCGAAGACGCACGCCTGGTCGACGAACTCAAGAAGGCCAAGGAAGAGCTGTTCAACCTGCGCTTCCAGTCGGCAACCGGACAGCTCGAGAGCCACGGCCGCCTGCGCGCCGTGAAGCGCGACATTGCCCGCATCTACACGGTTCTCCGTGAGCGCGAGCTGGGCATTCGTGCCACGCCCGTCGCTGTTGAGGCGCCGGCCAAGGCAACCAAGAAGACCACCAAGAAGACGGATGACGCAGCACCTGCTGCCGAGTCCACCGATGACACGAAGGAGGCGTAAGTCTCATGGCAAAGATTGAAGAGAAGGCCGAGACCGCCGAGCTCGCTCGCGGTTACCGCAAGTCGCGTCGTGGCTACGTCACGAGCGACAAGATGGACAAGACCGTTGTCGTCGAGGTCGAAGACCGCGTCAAGCACCCGCTGTACGGCAAGGTCATCCGCCGCACGTCCAAGGTCAAGGCGCACGATGAGGCCAACGCGGCCGGCATCGGCGACCTGGTCCTCATCAGCGAGACTCGTCCGCTGAGCGCCACGAAGCGCTGGCGCATCGTCGAGATCCTCGAGAAGGCCAAGTAAGCGCCCCGGCGTCTACTTAGGAATAAGGACACAGAATGCTTCAGCAGGAATCACGAGTCAAGGTCGCCGACAACACCGGCGCCAAGGAACTCCTCACCATCCGCGTTCTCGGTGGCTCAGGCCGTCGTTACGCGGGACTCGGTGACGTCATCGTCGCGACCGTCAAGGACGCGATCCCCGGTGGAAACGTCAAGAAGGGTGATGTCGTCAAGGCGGTCATCGTCCGAGTCATCAAGCAGACGCGCCGTCCCGACGGCTCGTACATCAAGTTCGACGAGAACGCCGCAGTGATCCTGAAGGCTGACGGGGACCCCCGCGGTACCCGCATCTTCGGACCGGTTGGTCGTGAGCTTCGCGACAAGAAGTTCATGAAGATCATCTCGCTGGCACCGGAGGTCATTTAGTCATGGCAAACATCAAGAAGGGTGACCTGGTTCAGGTCATCACCGGCCGCACCCAGGCCCGTGGCGGAAGCCGCGGCAAGCAGGGTCGTGTCATCGAGGTCTTCGCTGAGAAGAACCGCGTGATTGTGGAGGGTGTCAACTTCGTCACCAAGCACTCTCGCGTCGGCCAGACCCAGCGCGGTACCAAGACCGGCGGCATCGAGACCTTCGAAGCCCCCATCCACGTTTCCAACGTTGCACTCGTCGACCCCGACTCGAAGAAGCCGACCCGCGTCGGCTTCCGCGAGGAGGTCGTTGAGAAGGACGGCGTCAAGCGCACCGTTCGCATCCGTTACGCCAAGAAGTCGGGTAAGGACCTGTAATGACTGACACTGCAACCGCAGCTGGCAAAATCCAGCCGCGCCTCAAGCAGAAGTACCGCTCGGAGATCGCTCCGCAGCTCAAGAAGGACTTCGGCTTCACCAACGTGCACCAGGTGCCCGGACTCGTCAAGGTCGTTGTCAACACCGGTGTCGGTGAGGCAGCCCGCGACGGCAAGATCATCGATGGTGCCGTCAAGGACCTCATCGCGATCACCGGCCAGAAGCCGCAGGTCACCCTGGCCCGCAAGTCCATCGCGCAGTTCAAGCTCCGCGAGGGCCAGGCCATCGGCGCACACGTCACCCTCCGCGGCGACCGTGCCTGGGAGTTCCTGGACCGTCTGATCTCGCTGGCGCTTCCGCGTATCCGCGACTTCCGCGGCCTGAGCCCCAAGCAGTTCGACGGCAACGGCAACTACACCTTCGGCCTCACGGAGCAGTCGATGTTCCACGAGATCGACCAGGACAAGATCGACCGCGTGCGTGGCTTCGACATCACCGTCGTGACCACCGCGAAGAACAATGAAGAGGGACGCGCGCTGCTCAAGGCGCTCGGCTTCCCCTTCATCACCGAAGAGAACAAGTAACACCCACCAGTAACACCGATCGACCAGGTCGGCCCTCATGTAATGAGTGTCGAAACCGGGCGAGACTAGGAAACACAACTCATGACAATGACAGATCCGGTAGCAGACCTGCTCACCAGACTGCGCAATGCGAACTCGGCGTACCACGACAGCGTGTCCCTGCCGAACAGCAAGCTCAAGGCGCACATCGCCGACATCCTCAAGAACGAGGGTTTCATCACGTCGTGGAAGGTCGAAGACGCTCGCGTCGGACAGACCCTCACCATCGACCTCAAGTACGGCCCCAACCGCGAGCGCTCCATTGTGGGCATCAAGCGCGTGTCCAAGCCCGGTCTTCGCGTCTACGCGAAGTCGACCGAGATCCCCCGTGTTCTCGGCGGACTCGGTGTCGCCATCCTGTCCACCTCCTCCGGTCTGCTGACCGACCGCGAGGCCTCCTCGAAGGGCGTGGGTGGGGAAGTCCTCGCCTACGTGTGGTAACCCGTCATGTCACGTATTGGAAGACTTCCGATCGACGTCCCCGCGGGCGTCGACATCACGATCGACGGCTCGGCCGTCACCGTCAAGGGCCCGAAGGGTGAGCTCAAGCTCACCGTCGCAAGCCCCATCGAGGTCAAGCTGGAAGACGGACAGGTGCTCGTCACCCGTCCCGACGACGAGCGCGCATCGCGTTCGCTCCACGGCCTGACCCGCACCCTGATCTCCAACCAGATCGTCGGCGTCACCGAGGGCTACTCCAAGGGCCTCGAGGTCGTCGGAACGGGTTACCGCGTCGCCGCCAAGGGCGAGTCGCTCGAGTTCGCACTCGGCTTCTCGCACTCGATCACCGTTGACCCGCCCGCAGGCATCAGCTTCGCGGTCGAGGGAAACACCAAGGTCACGGTTCTCGGTATCGACAAGCAGGCCGTCGGCGAAGTCGCGGCCAACATTCGTAAGTTGCGCAAGCCTGAGCCCTACAAGGGCAAGGGTGTGCGCTACGCAGGCGAGGTAGTCCGCCGCAAGGCCGGAAAGTCAGGTAAGTAATCATGGGTCTCGGAACTAGAGGCAAGAGCAAGTCGGCAGCCAAGGCTCGCCGTCACACGCGACTGCGCAAGAAGGTCGTCGGCACCGAGCTGCGTCCGCGCCTGGTCGTCACCCGTTCGGCCCGTCACGTATTCGTGCAGGTCGTCGATGACAGCAAGGGATTCACTCTCGCGTCGGCATCGACGCTCGAGGCTGACCTTCGCACCTTCGACGGTGACAAGACCGCCAAGGCCCGCAAGGTCGGCGAACTCGTTGCAGAGCGCGCGAAGGCCGCCGGCATCGAAGCCGTTGTATTTGACCGTGGCGGCAGCAAGTACGCAGGACGCGTAGCTGCAATCGCCGAGGGAGCTCGAGAGGGTGGATTGAACCTGTGAGCGACGCAACCAACAAGGAGCAGGACGTGACGTCCGAAGTAACCACCGAGGCTGCGGCCACGACCGAGACCGCAGCGGCCACCACCGCTGACGCCCCGGCCACCGACCTCACGAACGAGCCCCGCGAGGCCCGCCGTGGCGGTCGCGAGCGCAACCCGAACCGCGAGCGTGGCAACAGCCGCGACGCCGAGAAGAGCCAGTTCCTGGAGCGCGTTGTCACCATCAACCGCGTGTCGAAGGTCGTCAAGGGTGGTCGTCGCTTCAGCTTCACCGCTCTCGTCGTCGTCGGCGACGGCAACGGCATGGTCGGCGTCGGATACGGCAAGGCCCGCGAAGTCCCCACGGCCATCTCGAAGGGCGTCGAGGAAGCGAAGAAGAACTTCTTCCGCGTTCCCCGCGTCGCCGCGACGATCCCGCACCCCGTCCAGGGTGAGGCCGCCGCCGGCGTTGTGCTCCTTCGTCCGGCTTCCGCCGGTACCGGTGTTATCGCCGGTGGCCCCGTGCGCGCCGTACTCGAGTGCGCCGGTATCCATGACGTTCTGAGCAAGTCGCTCGGTTCGTCGAACACGATCAACATCGTGCACGCGACAGTCGCTGCCCTCAAGCAGCTCGAGGAGCCCCGTGCGGTCGCCGCACGTCGCGGCCTCGATGTCGAGCGCGTTGTTCCGGCTCGCCTCCTGCGCGCCGAAGCAGAAGCTAAGGCAGGTGTCTGATGGCCGCAAACCTGAAGGTGACCCAGATCAAGTCCAAAATCAGTGAGAAGCAGAACCAGCGCGACACCCTGCGCAGCCTTGGGCTGCACCGCATCGGTGACGTCGTGGTTCGCGAAGACAACAAGCAGAACCGTGGCTACGTCCGCACTGTCGCTCACCTTGTCAAGGTCGAGGAGATTGACTAATGGCTGAAGAAAAGAAGGAAGCCCCTAAGAAGGCTCCCGCCGCGAAGGCTGCTGCAGAGAAGGCTCCGGCCAAGGCTGCTGCCCCCAAGAAGGCTGCTGCCGACAAGGCTCCCGCCGAGAAGAAGACCGCTGCTGCGAAGGCGCCCGCCAAGGCTGCTGCGACCAAGGCTCCGGCCAAGGCTGCCGCTGCCAAGGCCGACGACACCAAGGCTCCCAAGGCTGCTGCGACCAAGGCTCCGGCCAAGGCTGCCGCTGACAAGGCTCCTGCCAAGGCTGCTGCAGAGAAGGCTCCGGCCAAGGCTGCCGCAGAGAAGGCGCCGGCCAAGGCCGCTGCTGCGAAGTCCGAGGACGCTGTTGCCGAGAAGGCACCCGCGAAGAAGGCTCCTGCCGCGAAGAACGCCAAGACGCCCAAGGCTGATGTCGCTGTGCGCCCGCAGGTTCTCAAGGTCCACCACCTCCGCCCCGCTGAGGGTGCGAAGAAGGACCGCACCCGCGTCGGACGCGGTGAGGGCTCGAAGGGTAAGACCGCGGGCCGCGGTACCAAGGGAACCAAGGCTCGTTACCAGATGCGTGTCGGCTTCGAGGGTGGTGGCGTCAACTTCGTCATGCGCTCCCCGAAGCTGCGCGGGTTCAAGAACCCGTTCCGCGTCGAGTACCAGGTCGTCAACCTCGAGAAGCTCGCCGAGCTCTACCCCAAGGGCGGGGATGTCACCATCCTCGACTTGGTCGCCAAGGGCGCCGTTCGCAAGAACGAGAAGGTCAAGGTTCTTGGCCAGGGCGACATTGCGGTTAAGCTGAACGTTGCAGTCGACAAGGTCTCGAGCTCAGCAGAGCAGAAGATCGTTGCCGCCGGCGGTTCTGTAAAGTAGCACTGGCGCGAAAGCGCCCATCTGCCGCCCCTAGCGGCTGCCAGATACGGTTTCGAGTGGAGTTCCTGGAGAAATCCGGGAACTCCACTCGCGCCACTGGCCCATAAAAACCTGGAGGACCTCGTGTTTAGAGCCGTCGCGCGGATATTCCGCACGCCTGACCTGCGCAGGAAGATCGGGTTCACGCTCGGCATCGTCGCGCTGTTCCGCCTGGGATCATTCATCCCGGCGCCGTTCGTCGACTTCATCAACGTGCAGGCCTGCCTCGCGGGCAACGCCGGCGCCTCGGGTCTCTACGAGCTCGTCAACCTCTTCAGCGGTGGTGCACTGCTGCAGTTGTCGGTCTTCGCGCTCGGCATCATGCCGTACATCACGGCCTCGATCATCGTGCAGCTGCTGCGCGTGGTCATCCCTCACTTCGACACCCTCTACAAGGAGGGCCAGACCGGCCAGGCGAAGCTGACGCAGTACACGCGTTACCTCACCATCGCCCTCGGCGTCCTGCAGTCGACCACCCTCATCACCGTCGCCAAGAGCGGCGCACTCTTCCCGAGCAACGGAACCCCCGAGTGCAGCGCGCTGATCACGAATGAGGCGTGGTACGCCACCCTTCTGATGGTCATCACCATGACCGCCGGTACCGGACTCATCATGTGGATGGGTGAGCTCATCACCGAGCGCGGCATCGGAAACGGCATGTCGCTCCTCATCTTCACGTCGATCGCGGCGACCTTCCCGAGCGCACTGTGGAGCATCCAGCTCTCCAAGGGCCTCAACACCTTCATCCTCGTCATCGCGGTCGGGCTCGTGATCATGGCCGCGGTCGTGTTCGTCGAGCAATCGCAGCGACGCATCCCCGTGCAGTACGCCAAGCGCATGGTCGGGCGACGCACCTACGGCGGCAACAACACGTACATCCCGATCAAGGTCAACATGGCCGGCGTTGTGCCCGTCATCTTCGCCTCGTCGCTGCTGTACCTGCCCGCCCTCATCGCGCAGTTCAACCAGCCTTCCGTGGCCGGCGAGGCTCCCGCCGAGTGGGTCACCTGGATCAACAACAACCTCGTATCGGGTGACCACCCGCTCTACATGGCCGTGTACTTCCTGCTCATCGTCGGCTTCACCTACTTCTACGTCGCGATCACCTTCAACCCCGAAGAGGTCGCCGACAACATGAAGAAGTACGGCGGGTTCATCCCCGGCATCCGTGCGGGTCGTCCGACCGCCGAGTACCTCGACTACGTGCTCACCCGCGTGACGCTTCCCGGCTCGCTGTACCTCGGCCTGATCGCGCTCATCCCGCTCATCGCTCTCGCGACGGTCGGCGCCAACCAGAACTTCCCGTTCGGCGGCGCGAGCATCCTGATCATCGTCGGTGTCGGTCTGGAGACCGTCAAGCAGATCGACTCGCAGCTCCAGCAGCGGCACTACGAGGGCCTGCTCCGTTGACCCGCTTCTTGATCGTCGGTCCGCCCGGCGCGGGCAAGGGAACCCAGTCCGCGCGGCTCACCGCAGCATTCGGCATTCCCGCGATCGCCACGGGTGACATCTTCCGCGCCAACATCAAGAACCAGACGGAGCTCGGCCAGCAGGTGAAGGCCATCATCGACGCCGGGGACTACGTTCCCGACTCGCTGACGAACGACCTGGTCGCCCACCGTCTGCTCGAAGCCGATGCGGTCGACGGTTTCCTGCTCGACGGCTACCCGCGCACGCTCGACCAGCTGGGTTTCCTCGACGGCGTGCTCGCCGAGTCCGGAACCGCTCTCGACGCGGTCATCCAGCTTGTGGTCGACCCGAACGAGGTCGTCTCCCGCCTGCTCAAGCGCGCACACGAAGAGGGTCGCACCGACGACACCGAAGACACGATCCGTCACCGCCAGTCGCTCTACCAGCGCGAGACGGCTCCGCTGATCGCCGTCTACAAGGAGCGTGGCCTCGTCATCGAGATCGACGCCCTCGGTGAGGTCTCCGAGGTGAGCGCGCGCATCGCCGCCGCCCTCGCCGAGCGCGGCATCGCGCTGCCGGACAACGCCGTCAAATAATCCCGTGAAGTACGGCATCTACAAGACGCCCACTGAGCTGCGTGCGATGGTGGCCCCCGGGCTGCTGACGGCCGCAGCCCTCGAGGCGGTGAGCCGTGGCATCCGACCCGGGATGACGACGCTCGAACTCGACGCCATCGCCGAACGGGTGATCCGCGACGGCGGCGGCGAACCGAACTTCATGCTCGAGCCCGGCTATCGGCACACCATCTGCGCCTCGGTGAACGATGCGATCGTGCACGGGGTGCCGAACGACCGGCCGCTCGAGCCCGGCGACCTGCTCTCGATCGACTGCGGCGCCATCGTCGACGGCTGGAATGGCGATTCCGCGTTCACCGTGGTGGTTCCGGGCGGCACGGACGCCGAGCGCGTCGCCGTGCACCAGGGCATATCCGACGCGACCGAGCGATCGCTCTGGGCGGGCATCGCCGCCCTGGCCGGAGCGAAGTACCTGAACGACATCGGTGCCGACATCGAGGACGCGATCAGCGCGGGCAACCCCTCGTGGGGCATCATCGAGGACTACGTCGGGCACGGCATCGGGCGCTCCATGCACGAGGATCCGCCCGTGTTCAACTACCGGGTCCGCGAGCGCGGACCGAAGGTGAAGCCCGGGCTCGTGGTAGCGATCGAGCCCATGGTCACCGAGGGCACCATCGAGTCGCACACCCTCGACGACGAGTGGACCGTCGTGACTGACGACGGCGGTGCCGCGGCGCACTGGGAGCACTCGGTAGCCGTGCACGAGGGCGGGATCTGGGTGCTCACCGCCGCCGACGGGGGAGCCGCAGGGCTCGCACCGTTCGGTGTCACCCCGACACCGATCGCCTGAAGAACGGATCCTGTCACCCTCGGTCGCAGGCTTCCTCGGCGCTGGTTCCCTTCACGGCAGGCGCGCCTACCATAGCTCCACCGCGCGGAGTTGGCGAAACGCCCGGGAATGACCTAAGCTTGATCTTTGGTGTTTCTGGCCGCCTTTGGCGTGCCTGCGCAGCCCCGAGCACGAGCCCGGAGCAGCGCGCAGAACACCACATCCCGCACGACCAGCAAACAACTTTTAGCGACGAAGAGGCAATGGCCAAAAAAGACGGCGTCATCGAAATCGAAGGTGCAGTAGTCGAAGCTCTGCCCAACGCAATGTTCCGCGTTGAGCTGACCAACGGCCACCGCGTACTTGCCCACATCTCGGGCAAGATGCGCCAGCACTACATCCGCATCCTCCCCGAGGACCGCGTGATCGTGGAGCTGAGCCCCTACGACCTGACCCGCGGCCGCATCGTCTACCGCTACAAGTAAGCCGCAAGGCTCGCTGCTGGAAAGTAACGGCCCCGGCTAACCGGGGCACGACGACAGCGAATACAAGGAAAACATCATGAAGGTAAACCCCAGCGTCAAGCCGATCTGCGACCACTGCAAGGTGATCCGTCGCAACGGAAACGTCATGGTCATCTGCAAGTCCAACCCGCGTCACAAGCAGCGCCAGGGTTAATAGAAGAGGCCATTTCTGGCCTCTTCAACCGTGACGCCGAAGGCCCTCTGGCCCTTCGGCGGCTTGGACTACATAACTGAACACACGAAAACAGCAGTACCAAGAACTCTTCTCGAAGAGGGACACCCTGGGTTGAAGGCCCCGGCACCGGTACTGTCCACACCTTCACTCACTCACAGGAGAAGCCACCATGGCACGTCTAGCCGGCGTCGACATCCCGCGCGACAAGCGCGTAGAGGTCGCACTGACTTACATCTACGGTGTTGGCCGTACGAGGGCCCTCAAAACCCTCGCCGACACCTCGATCAGCGGGGAGATCCGAGTCAAGGATCTGACCGATGACCAGCTCATCGCCCTGCGCGACTACATCGAGCTGAACTTCAAGGTAGAGGGTGACCTCCGCCGTGAGGTCGCCGCCGACATCCGCCGCAAGGTCGAGATCGGCAGCTACCAGGGAATCCGCCACCGTCGCGGCCTGCCTGTCCACGGACAGCGCACCAAGACCAACGCTCGTACCCGCAAGGGCCCGAAGCGCACCGTCGCCGGCAAGAAGAAGGCCCGATAGACGCTGGGTTAGAACCCACGTCGTCGCCATACACGTTTTAGGAGAACACCATGGCAGCACCAAAATCGGCCGCTCGTAAGCCGCGTCGTAAAGAGAAGAAGAACATCGCGATCGGACAGGCTCACATCAAGAGCACGTTCAACAACACGATCGTGACCATCACCGACCCCACCGGCGCCGTCGTCAGCTGGGCCTCATCGGGAACCGTCGGCTTCAAGGGATCGCGTAAGTCGACCCCCTACGCCGCTCAGCTCTCCGCCGAGTCCGCAGCGCGCCAGGCGCAGGAGCACGGAATGAAGAAGGTCGACGTCTTCGTCAAGGGACCGGGATCGGGCCGCGAGACCGCGATCCGCTCACTCCAGGCCGCTGGCCTCGAGGTCGGCTCCATCAGCGACGTCACCCCGCAGGCGCACAACGGATGCCGCCCGCCCAAGCGTCGCCGCGTCTAACGCACTTGAAGCTGATCGAGCTGGTCGAGACCTGCCCGCGTCGCACGCGGGCCTGACCTCGACCGGCTCGATCAGCCAGCTTCACTTTTTTCCTTCACACAATTCAACAGAACGTCGGGCCAGCCACCCGACGCACCTCAGGTGTCATATAGCGGACACCTCGCCGAAAGGAATCACCCGTGCTCATTGCACAGCGCCCCACTCTTGCCGAAGAGAACATCTCCGAGTTCCGTTCGCGGTTCGTCATCGAGCCCCTTGAGCCCGGTTTCGGTTACACGCTCGGAAACTCCCTTCGCCGTACCCTCCTGTCGTCCATCCCCGGTGCCGCTGTGACCAGCATCCGCATCGATGGTGTGCTCCACGAGTTCAGCACCGTCCCCGGCGTGAAGGAAGACGTCACCGAGGTCATCCTGAACATCAAGGGCCTCGTCGTCTCGAGCGAGCACGACGAGCCGATCACCGCCTACCTGCGCAAGCAGGGTGCGGGCCAGGTCACGGCCGCCGACATCTCCGCTCCTGCCGGAGTTGAGATCCACAACCCCGAGCTCGTCATCGCCACTCTGAACGACAAGGCGAAGTTCGAGCTCGAGCTCACGATCGAGCGTGGCCGCGGCTACGTCTCGGCAACCCAGAACCGCAGTGAGTTCAGCGAAGCCGGCCAGATCCCGGTCGACTCGATCTACTCGCCCGTGCTCAAGGTGACCTACCGCGTCGAGGCGACTCGTGCCGGTGAGCGCACCGACTTCGACCGCCTTGTCGTCGACGTGGAGACGAAGCCGGCCATCACGCCGCGCGACGCCATCGCGTCTGCGGGTCGCACCCTCACCGAGCTGTTCGGACTCGCACGCGAGCTGAACACCGCGGCCGAGGGAATCGAGATCGGCCCGGCACCCGTCGACGCCGTTCTCTCGAGCGAGCTCAGCATGCCGATCGAAGACCTCGACCTGTCCGTGCGCAGCTACAACTGCCTCAAGCGCGAGGGCATCAACACCGTCAGCGAGCTCGTCGCCCTCTCGGAGACGCAGCTCATGAACATCCGCAACTTCGGCCAGAAGTCTGTGGATGAGGTCAAGGACAAGCTCGTCGAGATGGGACTCAGCCTCAAGGATTCGGTCCCCGGATTCGACGGCGCCCACTTCTACGGCGGATACGACGACGAAGAGCCCACAGCCTAGGTCGTCGTTCCGACAACCTGACTTCTTACTCAGAGAGAAAAAACAATGCCTACACCCACCAAGGGACCGCGCCTCGGCGGCGGACCGGCGCATGAGCGCCTCATGCTCGCGAACCTCGCAGCTGCCCTGTTCACCCACAAGAGCATCAAGACCACGGAGACGAAGGCCAAGCGCCTGCGTCCCGTCGCGGAGCGCCTCGTAACGTTCGCCAAGAAGGGCGACCTGCACAACCGCCGCCGCGCGCTGTCGATCATCGGTGACAAGACCGTCATCCATGAGCTCTTCACGGAGATCGCGCCGCTCGTTGCGGACCGCGAGGGTGGCTACACGCGCATCACAAAGCTCGGCTTCCGCAAGGGCGACAACGCATCCATGGTTCAGATCGAGCTCGTTCTCGAGCCCGTGAGCCCGAAGCCGAAGTCGGCCAAGAAGTCCGCGACCACCGAGAAGGCAGCGCCCGCCGCAGCCGTCGAGGCACCGGTCGAGGACGAGGTCGTCGCGGATGACGCAGCAGCCGACGAGGCTCCTGCCGAGACCGTGACCGAGTCGGAGGTCGCAGCCGACGAGGCTGTCGCAGCCGACGAGGACGCAGCCAAGTAACTCTTTTCACCGGTGAAGCCCCGCTCTTCGGAGCGGGGCTTTACTGTTTAAGGCATGACCGAGACACCTCTCAGTTCCCGTGTGACCGCGCCGTCGACACTCGAAGTGCCGGTGAGTGACGGCTACGAGTGGCGGCCGGCGACGCCGAAGGACATCGATGCGATCGCCGACTGCGCCCGGGCGAGCAGTCTCATCGATCATCCGAACTACATCATCCCCCGCGACGAGATCGAGGAGGAGTTCGAGCACTCCTGGGTCGATCCCACCCTCGACTCGATGGTCGCGGTCACTGCCGAGGGGCGCATCGACGCCTGGGGCTTCGTGACGCTGAGCCCCGGACAGGAGTCGCTGGTGCGATCCATCCTGTTCGGCGGTGTGCGACCGGAGTCCCGCGGCAGGGGGCTCGGTCGCCGGCTGGTCGCCTGGCAGGAGGGGCGCGGGATGCAGCAGCTCGCGTCATCCGACAAGATCATGCCCGGCTGGCTCATGGCCTATGCCGAGACGCGCGCGCCCTCGGCCATCTCCACGCTCGAACGCGCGGGTTTCGAGGTCCGCCGCTACTACCTGGAGTTGCGCCGCGATCTCGCCCAGCCGATTCCGGAGCGCCCGCTCGCCGAGGGTCTCACCCTCACCACCTGGAAGCCGGACCTCGACGAGGCGGTGCGAGACGCCCGCAACGACTCGTTCCGCGACCACTGGGGCAGCCAGCCGACCAACGAGGAGCAGTGGCACAGCTACGCGACGAGCGAGCACACCCGCCGTGACCTCTCCGTCGTCGCCCTCAGCGCCAACGGTGACGTCGCGGGCTTCGTGCTGACCTCGGTCACCGAGGAGGACTGGCCCGGCCAGGGCTTCTCTTCCGGGTACATCGGGCTCGTCGGGGTGCGCCGCGCGTGGCGGGGCAAGGGCATCGCTCCGAGCCTGCTCTCCTCCGCGATGGACCTGATGCGGGATGCCGGCCTCGAGAAGGCCGTACTCGACGTCGATGCCGAGAATCCGACCGGCGCGCTGGGGCTGTACGAAGCCGTCGGCTTCGTCGAGTCCAACCGCAGCGTGAACCTGCTCAAGGAGTTCTAGGCGAGGTCCTAGGCGGGCCGGGGCGTGAGCCCGTAGTCGTTGGTGCCGAGGAGCGGGGGCAGTTCGGCAAGGCGCTGCAGGGCATCCCGGATCGCGCCCGCGTAGATCTTGCCGCCGGTGGGTCCACCCGGGTGCACCTGGTCGCGCGAGAGCACGTCGAGTCGTGGCTGGATGGCGTCGTGCCAATTGGCGAGCTCCACGTTGCGCTGCTGCTGCGCGTAGCCGGAGACGATGGCGTTGACCTCGGGCACCCAGCCCTTGGGCGCCTGCACGTTGACGAGCACGAGCTGCACCTTCGGCCCCACGATCGCCTTCACGTCCTGGATGGTGGAGAGGTCGATCGGGCCGTTGGTGCCCAGGCCGAGCACGAGGATGGGCCGCATGAGCCCCTTCTTCACCAGCGAGCGCACGATCTCGGGAGCCTGGGACATCTGCCGCGACACCACCGCGTCGATGAGGATTCCCGGGAAGGTCTCCTGAACGGTCGGGGTCGCCGCGAGCATCACCGAGTCGCCGACCGCCACGATCTGCTCGCCTCCGGGCAGCGTCGCGGGCTCGGGCGACTGGGCCGGACCGGTCGGCTCGGGGGTTGCGTCGATCGCGTCCTGGCCCGCCTCGATCTGGGACTGGGCGACACCGGCGAGAGGGGCGCTGACCACGGCGGCGGTGCTCAAGCCGCCGAGGACCAGGGTGAGAACCGCGAGGGCGGAGGCGACCGCGGCCGCGGGGCGGCGGATGCCGAGCGCCGACCACCATCCCCTCGCCCAGGCCCTCAGTCCGTCGCGTCGGATCGGCGTCTCGACGTAGCGGTAGGAGAGCGCGGATGCGGTGACCGTGATGGCGAGTGCGACGGCGCCGAGCAGCCAGCCGCCCCACACCTCCCGCTCGAGGCCGGGAAGCGCGGCGACGACGAGCACGAACACCGGCCAGTGCCAGAGGTAGAGCCCGTAGGAACGCTCCCCGACCCAGCGGATCGGCTTCGCGTCCAGCGTTCGGGCGAGGGGCGTGCCCGGCACGATCGCGCCGGCGACGGCAACTGCGGAGAGCAGGGCGACGAGGGCGAGTCCGCCGAGGTAGGGGAACGGGGCATCCGCCGGCATCAGCACCGCGAGCGCGACGAGCGCCACGATCGCGATCGACCCGAGGGTGGGCAGCCAGAGCCGCGCCGGCCTCGACCACTCGAGTTCGCGCGGCGACCAGGCGGTGCTGAGCAGGGCAAGCAGAGCTCCGATCGCGAGCCCGAAGCTGTGGGTGTCGGTGCCGTAGTAGACACGGGTCGCATCGAAGGTCGTGCCGAGAATGCCGCTGTTCAGCAGGCCCATGGAGAGGGCGGATGCCGCGGCCACTGCGCCCACGACGGCCAGCCTCCAGCGGCGCTTCGAGAGCGCCACCAGTCCCAGCACCACGAGTGGCCAGAGCAGGTAGAACTGCTCCTCGACCGCGAGGGACCAGAGGTTGCGGA
>Ga0247813_10001735_pt1 | contig 15991 bp, 9 predicted proteins | sample UWRJL169409C1_FD_180719 | JGI IMG/M metagenome (GOLD analysis project Ga0247813, IMG submission 180719) | Plant litter microbial communities from Arlington Agricultural Research Station in Wisconsin, United States - UWRJ-L169-409C-1 | ecosystem: Environmental > Terrestrial > Plant litter >... | reverse complement strand
CGGAACACTCTTAAGATTTAAATCTTCAACAATCTTACCAACCGGATAAAACTTATATTTCTGAGCACTAATGATCTTTTCATGTATACGAACTAATAGCTCATTGAAACTTTCCTGTCCTTCTAATTGATTCCGCAAGAAAACAGCATTGACCAGAGGCCCCTGAATAAACATCAACTCCGCATTGTCTCTCAGAGAAAAAGGAGTTCCTATTATAACATCTTTCTCTCCTGAAACTTTATGTAACAGAATCAGAAAGGACGAAAACAAAGTAGTAAAAAGACTTACATTATTCTTTTTAGAAACCTGTTCTAATTTATGAAGTAAAGAATTATCAAACCATGCTATTTCAGAAGCCCCTTCTTTGCTAGCCATCAAAGGAGACCCGTTAAATGGCAGATTGTTATCCTGAGGAATATTGTGCAATTCTTTACTCCAATATGCTTTGGCTTTCACACCTGTTTCACTATCTATTTTGTCATTTATCCAACAAGAAAAGTCTTTAAACTGATGGTTTGTAATTCTATCCTTTGCTGTCTCTTGATCACAAAGCTGACGCAATTCTTCAATGAGCATTTTAAGAGAAGTGCCATCCGTGATGATGTGATGAATAACAAAAATGAATGTTCTGCCAGCGGTATTTTCAAATTCCACTAACACTGCCTTAAATAAAGGCAATTGAGCAAGATCAAAAGAAAATGATCTGAGAGAGGAAAGGTATTCATGGTACTTGTTATCGCTACTATTTTTAAACTTAACAATACTTAGATCTACAGAAAGTTCATCCTCGATCTTTTGATAAACAATACCTTCGTTTTCAAAAAATGAGGTTCTTAATATTTCATGTCTTGCTAAGAGTTTATTAAATGCCGCTTGAATGCGAGAAATTGGGGTAGTTGAAAATTCATCAGAAACAGCACAAATATTATACGCTGACGTGCCTAAATTGACTTTACAATCAACCCATATTCCTTTTTGCGTGCTACTTAATTCGTAATATGGCTTGAGTACGGAAGTCTTGAATTCATTGTCTTTAGGCCAATCGCTAATGCTAATTTGATAAGCAAGACTTCTTAAGGTCGGAAACTCAAATACAAATTCAAAGTCAACATTAAACTCTTGATCAAGTTCCATCGCTAATAGAGTAACTTTTAATGAGTCCATTCCAAGCGAGAAAAAATTATCATCCAGGCTACCTGGAACTTGACCAGTTACCGCTTTGACTATATTATATATCTTTAACTGCAGTTCATTTTCAAACTCTATTTTATCCGGACCCAAGACCACCTCATCCGACGAGCTAAAAATGATTTTCAATTCATTGCTTAGATAATTATTCCTGCAAGCATAACGCTGTATTTTTCCACTGGTAGTTTTAGCGATGCTATTTCTTCTAATGAAGACAATCTCATTTACCTCCGTTTCAAAACAATCGAAGATGTCTTTTTGAATTCGCTTTATCATGCCCTTAAAGTTTGGAGATTTACGTTCGTCTATCTCACAAACAATAATAAGTGCAGCTCCGCCATTGACCTCAACTGAAAAAGCCGCACATCCTCCGGCAATAAGCGAATCATCACACGGCACGACAGCATATTCTATATCCTGAGGATATAAATTTCTTCCATTGATAATGATTAGATCTTTCAACCGTCCAGCAATGTAAAGCTGATCCTCTTTAAGGACTCCGAGATCACCCGTTCTAAAAAAAGGACCTTCACCATTACTTAAATAAGCATTAAAACTCTCTTGATTAGCCAGCGGTTTATTCCAATAGCCTTTTGCAAGGCTGTCACCTTGTATCCATATCTCTCCTACTGTACCTTCTTGTTTCTCCTCGGCCTTGTGACTGACAATTTTCAGACTAAAGCCATTTACCGCACCACAAGACACCAAAGTGGATGAATGGTCTATCAACACCTCGTTGTTGCCATCAAAAGACATGGCGTTGCGATCAAAGTCCTGAATCTTAATTGTTGAATAATTTTGATAAGCGCTGATTAATAAAGTTGCCTCCGCCATTCCATAACAAGGCTGAAAAGAACGAGCAGCAAAACCCGAGCTATTGAACCGCTCTGCGAAAACATCAACGGTAGAAGCCCGCACCGGCTCAGCACCACAAAAAGCAACTGACCAGCTTGACAAATCCAATGCTTGTTTATCTTCTTCAGTTATTCTTTTTGTACATAATTCATAAGCAAAATTAGGTCCTCCACTTGTAGTGCCTTTATAATTGCTGATAGCTTGTAACCAACGAAGTGGTTTTTGCAAAAAATGTGTGGGCGACATCAATACAGCCTTGGCGCCTAAATAAACGGGGTGTAATATATTACCGATCAACCCCATGTCATGATAGAACGGAAGCCAGCCTACAATAACACTCTTTTCAGATTGATGAAATGCTTCTTTGATCAGCGCTTGGTTACTGAGAATATTATGATGCGTAATCATTACGCCTTTAGGACTTCCTGTGGAACCTGAAGTATATTGTAAAAAAGCTATATCTTCTTTACGAATGCTTGAAAAGTCTTTTTCGAAAGTACAATTCAGAGATTGCGGTATCTGATCAGTAAAAATAATGTTGTATACTCCATCAGCCCCTTGATTGATCTTATCTATACCCGAAGCCCCAGAAGAAGTTAGAATAATAGTTGCGCCGCAATCCTGCATAATCGAAGTAAGGCGGTCTATTGTTTTATTCATGCGCGGAGGATAAGAAGGTACAGAAATCACCCCGGCATACAGGCAACCGTAAAATGCCTTTATGAACTCTAATCCGGGAGGATAGAACAGTAACAATCGATCTCCCTTACTTGCATACTTATCGATATGAGCAGCAATTTTCAAAGCTTCCTCATGCAATTGTCTGTAAGTTAACCGCGTCTCGTCACCTGCTCCCTCGTTTAGAAAGATGAAAGCACAATCCTCACCACGGCTTTCCGATTGAAAAGACAATACCTCCGCGAAATTCTCAAACTCTTTCATTCACAATTGCTATTCAAAAAACTTTTCTAAAAACTATTTCTAAAAATCACTATTCTAGGCCCAAAACTTTAGCAGCATTTCCACCCATTACCATAGCCAAGGCTTTGGAAGAAAAAACATCATCATCATTACTGAATCGTTCCATTGATTCGATGTACTCTATGTTTTTTTTCAATGAATTTACCAAATTGAATAATGGCCAGTCGGAACCAAACAATACCTTTAAAGACAAATCTGATTGAAAGATCAGTCTCAATTGTTTCTTAGCTTTCTCTACGTCCTGCGCATATATTGCTTGGTAACCTGAAATATCTAAGTATACATTAGCATATTTTTTCAGCAGCTGAATAATGTCCTTATCAATTCTACAGCCGGCATGTGCTAAAATAAAATTAACACCGGGGTACAATCCTGCGATGCTATTTATATTCTCTACATCTGCCCAATGATTTTCCATAAAAGGTAAAGACGGGCCTGTATGTAATAAAACAGGCAATCTCTTCTCTTTACAAAATTTATAATAGGGATGAAGCTGTTCGTGATCCATTGCATACCCCATAGGAGGATACAATTTCAATCCCTTGAATCCATACTCCTCTATACCTTTTTTAAACAAACTAAATCCATATTCACCTCGGCGTGGATCAATCCCAGCAAAAACGATAAATCTCTCATGGTGCCTGCTTAATACATTATAATGCGCAGCATAGATTTCGTCGATACTCATCTCAGCCTCTCCTAATCCGATACCTCCATCTATGATAAGCAATACCGCCTTATCAATGCCTGCCGCATCCATTTGTTTCAGCATTTTAGAACAATTTAAATCGTTCATAAAAGCTTTCACCAACGTATTGACTCCCGCACTTTGTAATCCCGCTTCTGACAACAGCATTCCTTCTATATACCTTGACGGATACAGTTTATGGAATGCGATATGAGTATGAATATCAATAATCATTTGTTTATATATTCATAAGATTCTTCCCTAAAACGGGTGAATACCTCTTTTCTTTTTACTTTGAAAGTTGAAGTAAGCAATCCATTTTCCACACTTAGTTCAGGCACAATCAGGTAAGAATGTATTTGCGAATAATCTTGCAACTCTTTATTGACGGTTGCCAAAATGCCTTTCAAGTCTCCTTTTGAAGAGGAGCTGACAAGAGAAACAATAGCAACCAATTTATCATCCTTGCATATGGTAACGGCCTGTTTGATTTGGTCAAAAGAGGTTAGTTTGAGGTCAATCGCATCCGGAAATATTTTTTTGCCGTTTTTCAATACAATAACATCATCTAATCTGCCCTTCACAAATAAAAAACCTTTATTGTCCAAATAGCCAATGTCTCCTGTATGGATATATCCCGCATCATTCACCTTTAAAATTTCTTTTTGATTTTTGTATTTTGATTCCTTGTATTCCACAAGAATTTCAGATTGATCGCTAATCTTTACCTTGACAACAGGTTTACCTACACTCCCCAGCCTAAAATGCTTCGCTGAATTCATGGAAATAACACCAATTTCACTTTGTCCATAAGCTTCTAATATCTTTACTCCAACGGAGTGAAATACCTCCAAGGCTTCTTTCTTAATAGGAGCACTCCCAGTGATGAAATAGTCTGCTTTACCTCCGTATATTTTCCGCACATCTTTAAATAAATACTCTGAAAAAAAATTATTTATAGGATGACTCTTAGAATAATTATTAATGCCTAAAACAGTATATAACTTGAAAAACAATAATTGCTTCCCTTTAAACTGCTTTATCTTCTTCTCAATATTTTCAGCTAATATTTCATAAATTAATGGAACCGATACCATGATATTTGGTTTTTCCATAATGATATGCTTGGCACAATTTACAGAATCAGACAATACAATATTGATCCTACTAAATAATGCCCTATGCACAAATAATCGTTGTTGCAAATGAGAAAACGGCATAAATAATATCAATTTATTATCCAAACGAGACCAAAAACTTCGTTTATAGCTAATCAAACTTTTATACTGAAAGATCTTTTTGAATAGAAGTAGCTTAAGATACCAAGGTGTCGGTTTAACTTCGTATGAATCAAAACTAACTTTAATCTGTTTTATGTTGCTCGAAGTACCCGAGGAAAAAGCTATAGAGTAAATTTCCTGAATTTTATTAATGGAGTTATCTTCCACCGATTCCAGGGGCTCTATAATTTCAAAATTTAAACTCTCATGCAAATTAGGATCACACCTAAAATAATAGGTAGGTAAATTCAGATCACTTCCAATTCCCTTTTCTTTATAAGAATGATCTAATAATATCAAATCTGCATGACACTGAAATAATATATCGTTGATAGCGGATGATGATAATGTTTCCGGTACAGCAATCGATACAAAGCCTCCTTTTATACAAGCAAAATCCAAGGTCATCCACTCATAAGAAATAGGCCCTAGTAATGCTACATTTTTAATCTCACTTCCAATAGCATTGATCCTGCGAATACACAAATCCACATCAACAGAAAAATCTTGAAAAGTCTTTATCTGGCGTTTATTGTTCTTATAAAAAACAATTTGATTGATTGAATTGGTTTGGAGTCGCTTAAACAATTCAAACATTGCTTGTCTCATGCTAGCGAGATTTAATATCCTTCAAAAAAGCATGCAAATCTTCTATTGTATTGATCTGAGTCAAATCCATCTTTTCTACAAGTTCTTCCAATTCAATGCCTACGATATCTTCCAATTGCAATAACAAATTGATATACTTCACTGAATCAAATCCAATCGAAGTAAATAAAGTGTCTTTGTTGATGTCTTCAACTTCTCCGATTTCTTTAATTAGGTTTAACAAGGCAGGATAAAAATCTTCATCTGAATTATCCTTGTCTTGTTTGTTAAAAATAGACTTAAACATGTTATAATTATTTTTTAAATTAAAGCTGATTATAAGATCCTAATAACAGAATGCCATCGCATTGTTAATACAGAATATTTCTAAGTTCTTAAATAAAATAGTGACTCAGCATACCCAACTAAAAATAAGTAAAATCCCTTTAAAAGTGATTGATATAAGAATTAAACTAGAACAACACTTCTAACCTTTGCATAGCTTAACTATGTTACTAAATTAATAAATTTATAGCAAAAAAAGACCATCGTAAACAAGAATATTAAACCTGCATAAAAAGCTGAAATACAACACTATACCATTGCGCCCTACCACGCATTTTATTCACTTATGATGATGTTGTTGCAGATAAAAGACAATCTTTTGACTTTCCAAGATAAACCACCTTTCAAATTTACTTTCAACGCTCCAATAAGCTTTATCCTAATGCAAACATATTAAAAAGCTAAAACCTCTTCCTCTTTTAATAAAGAGAAATGCGTGATCGTTTCTAGATGTAATGAGGTTACACGAATGCTCATTTCTTATCATCGCAACTGAGGATTAAAAGTACGAGAATCTCTACATGCATCATTTCCAGTTAAAAATTGTATTCATGTAGTTAATTCTAATTAATAAAAAAACTATTTAACATTATTGTGATATAATAATTACATTTGATCATACAACACTGTATCCCCCGGCTTTTATGTCTACTTCTTATCTCAATTCCATTCATTACTTTTTAGATGAACAACATGAAATTACAGAACTTTCCTTTATAAAAAATGATCCCTCATCTTATGAAAAGTATACCAGTTCAGGCGTACAATACCATTACAAAACAGATAAATCATCTGTAGAAGTAGCTTATTGGGTTTTATCAAAGTTCATCGAATCTCATCCAGAAATTCAGAGTAAAATCGACATTATCATTTTCACCACTAATGATTTTGATAAGAGTGGAGATATGGACGTTGTAGCCATCAATTCTATCCTAAACGAACTCGGACTTTCCCATGCCTTCCCTATTTTTCAAGGTCACTCCAATTGCGCCAACGTATCAGCTTGTTTTCATACCGCCTGTTGTATGGTTGAGAGTGGTAAGGCTAACAATGTACTAGTTGTATCTGTTGATAACTTCGGAGGAGAAGATCAAAATTACAGAATGAAAAATGAGATGTCTATACTAAGTGATGCAGGTGTTTGCTTATGGCTTTCTTCTCAACCTCTAGCACAAGGATTTGCCATTGAAAATATCTTTCTTAAAAATAATCCTATGCAATGGATTATAGACACAGACATTGAATACCAAACGTCCTCTTTAAATAAACTTAAATTATACAAGAACATAGCCAATCAAGTAAAGAAACAATTGACCAAAGAAACAGATCATTTTATTCTAAATAACTATTTCAAGCACATCAATACGATGTTTCTAGGAATGTTCAATGTTTCTGCGGACAAAGTAGATTTTACAAATGTAGCACGCACCGGGCATTCTCCTGCAGGCGATTCATTTATCAACCTAAGTGATCTATACACTAATGATAAGATAAAAAGCGGTCAAACTATTGTTTCTGTTACTGATTCTCCGTCTGTCTGTATTGGGATCGTGCTACAAAAATTATAGTTATATCATCATTACATATAGTTATCCATAAACTCCTGAGGAAAGTTGAAGCTTTCCATCAATTTTTCCTCTATTTCTTCATTCATGTTGGGATTCTCAGACATGAATTTTAGCAATATGGCGAAAGGAAAATCATCACCGTTCTCTCCACCGGGTAAATAATAAGCTAAATCGAGTGTGGATGTAGACTTGGATAACTCTTCTAAAAACAATAATTTTTTATCTATATCGCTATCTTGAACAAACCTTAGGTAAAAGAACGTTAGATTATGCCAGTAAAAATCAGCAAAGGAGATTTTATACGTATCATATTTTTTCGATAGCTTGAGGTGTACTCTAATATCATGAAGAACGGCGAACATGCTAAAAATATGCTTTACGGTACAAGCAGAAATCATTGTTGAACCTTGACGCTTATTATAAACATACAAGTCTTTGCGAATTATTTTCAAACTGTCACAAGCATCTATCATTTGTGCACTAAAGCAAACATCTTCAAAATATACTCCTGGAAGAAATCTAAACTTACGCTCGTCGAACAATCTTTTTGAAAAAATCTTATTACAACACATGGGAATAAGCTTCTTTTCAAATAATAGAGATAAAACAAAGTCATTAGAATAAGTGCCCGTTGCTATGGATTCGTCAAACCCACAGTCTGTATTTTCAATGCGTTTACCCTCTTCATCCTGCGCCTCTAACTCATGATAAGTAAATAAAAGACCGACCTTATCACTATCTAAAGCATTTAACTCTGAATATAAAAAAGACAAAGAATCTGGCCGTATAAAATCGTCTGCATCTATAAACCAAATGTATTTGCCTTTTGCATGATCAATACCGACATTTCTTGCTTCTCCCTGGCCCTTATTCGCTTGCGAGAAAACGATGACATTTGAATACTTGGATTGATAGTCTGCCAATATTTTCGCTGAATCATCTTTACTCCCATCATCAATCAATAGCACTTCAAAGTCTTTATAAGATTGAGAAAGAATGGAATCCAAACAATCTGACAGATACTGTTCTACATTATAAACAGGTATGATGATACTAAAAAAGGGAGATGTTGCCATAAAATACAATTAAACTAAATAAATCTTTTGCTTAAGAAAGCATCTGCTCTAATGATCAGATGTCAAGGTACTCAGGTATTCTTTATACTTAGGGTAGTCGTTCAAGTCAGCAGGTTTCGCATAATTAATAATAAATTCAAAATGCCCGTCACCCGACACATTGTTTTGATGGGCATTGTACACATAGAGATCTGGTTCTTCCATGATACACAAGTGATTGTTTTTTTGCAGGTGATGAATAACCGGAGTGTCTTCCCTTTTATTCAGATCATTGTACCATCCCATTACCGCTTTCTCCGCAAGAAGGGTACCTTCCCATCCTTCTGCTCGTATGCCAGTCAAATAAAACTGACCGGACGCTTTGTTGTGCAATAATATAGAAGCTAATGTGCAGGCCTTCTTGCCTGAGAAAGACATGAAATTTAGTTGGTTCTCAATCCTGTCTTCCGGGTACCAATCGTCGTCGTCCCACATACAGACAAACTCTCCGGAAGCCAGTTCTACACCAATATTTCTCTTGGCACCCAGTGATAACGATTGCTCTATAGGTACCTGAACAAAAAGAACAGATGATTCAACCTCACGTTCTTTCTTACATTCATAGTTGGATCCAGCGGATGAGTTCCTCCATTCCAGTGTAACAAACTGATACTGCTTCTGCTGTTGTATGTATTTTAAGGTCTCTATATCATTAGACTGAAACAATATAATCAGGTCTCTATTTCGATAAGTCTGGTATTCGAAAAACAAGATAGCTTGTTTAAGCAGCTCCAATCGATTATACGTAATACAAATGCATGTCACTTTAGAATTACTCATTGATCATTTCTTTAAACAATTCTTAATAACGTAACAAAGGTTGAATTCATAAACAAAATCAATACCGTACTGACAATGCATCGCATTAATAAATCCACGCAAAAACAACCATTTAGGAGGAATGCCTTCTATATCATAGGAAAAGAAAGCATTGGAATTCTCACACACGGTAAGCTCTGTCGCGGCCATTGAGCATGTTCTTCGCCATTCATCTAACCACACTTCTCCTAAGTCTTCTTCATTTGAACTACTCTTTTCTATCAACCTCAGGTATGGCATGAAGATTTCCTTTTGAGACTGATAATTATTTTCAATAATGGACATGAAATCCTTTAGGTCTGACGGATCCAGGTGACTGAGTGATGATTCTAAAATTTCAAAATAATAATTATAAAAATTGAATACTTCTTTTGCCCTCTTTAAAACATTAAAAATAAGCACTGCCTGCTTTGGGAAAATACGCTCAAGAATATCCTCTTGCGATAATTCCATTGGAGTACTTGACATGAAATCCATACACAACTCAGAACTCTTACACATCAACAAATGATGACAATTTCTGGCAGATTCTCTTAATGTATAATTAACGATAGGAATATAAAATTCATTTAAATACAAAGTTTGTAAATCATTTACAGGAAACCATCCTAGGCCTGGTGCATCTATATTATTGCTGGAATTATCTGATTCTAATGATTCCGCTATTTTACTTAATTCCTCTTTAATAATTCCATACAAATTAAGATGGTTTGTTCTTACTGTTATAAGTAACAACTGGTAATCAGGCGGGAATAACTCAACAGTGTAGGATCCTATCCTCTTGTCGAGTAAACCTGAATCTATAAAAGGTTTCCAGTAATGAGCAATATTCTTTTTAAGATCTCCAGGACGCGCAATTATACCAATCCATTTCTCAGCTGTAAATGCTTTGGATGTTTTCATGTTAGGAAAACTGGGAACTTCTATTTGTGACTCTATGGATGAATTCACAAGAGATGATTTAATCATATGACGAAAAATTATACTACTTTTAAAAATGTAAATTTATTAAACTACTTCATTAAAAGTCAACAAATGTATTAATCCGGTTTCTTGTATTTCACAGTGAATCTTAACAGCCAAAACCACAAAAATAGGCTATCAAATATAGAGACTCTCTTATGATAAAGATACACATTAATAACCTTGATTTACAAATTGCTTGTACAAATAACTAATAATGCATTGATTATCAAATTCATCAACCTTTAATTTAAACAATGAAATCCACTTGGAATTTGGCTTATTATTTAGTTATTTGAAGAGATATTTTTCTTGATTCATTAATTATTTTTGCTCCATGTCATTAGACTAAAAATACTACTTCTTGATAAGAAACAAATAACCTTTTTTATGATTCCAATTAATAATAGCAATATACTTCACTCTTCGGATACTGCTGTTTTCTCCTCTCTTACAATTTATGGTCTGGGCTTCGATCCTGAAAATAAATCTTGTTTCAAAAAAAACATTCTTGATCAATTGAGTAATACTTTCCCCTCTATGATCATTACCAACGAAATCCCAGATCAAGCGGATGTCCTAATTATTAATCTAGATAATAAAAACACAATACCTCAACTTAAAAAAAAACTTCCTCCGGATGACTGCTTTACAATTATAATTGCACATGAACTAACACGTGCTACTATATTATTCTTGAAGTTGGCCAATCATGTTATATTTTTGAACGATGTTCAGAAATATGTATGTGAAGATTTCCTGAATTTAGACTATTCATCGTCAGTACTTCCCTATCCTTTTGGAGATGGGGCCCTTAGTCAAGAAGACAACTACGATTGTATAATATACTTTGAAGGAGATGATTTCTCACTTGATCCTTCATACTACGAAGAAAGGATTCAATTAGCCCTACAATGGCATCCTTACCCGTTAATAAAAAAGTATCACTTATTATTTGAAGTAAATGCCATTAACCAGCAAAAATTCAAGGATTTTAGAATCAGTACTAAAAATAATCACCCGGATTTTCTTCTATACAACGCAAAAGAATTAAGCATCAACCATATCATTGAGATAGTAAGTACCAGCTTTTGTGGCCAGGTTTTTCGAAATGAAGCTACGTTAGATCAATACATCGAGTCGATTGAAGACCGAAAGTCATGGATACTTCATGACATCCTATCAGAATCGCCTATATTATCTATTCTAAGACATCTCAATATTACCACGGCTCCTTCTTTCGAAAAGTCTTTCTATAATTACAATTTTGGAAAAACAAGCACCTGGACTGATTGGTGTGTTGAATTTGAGCGTCTCATGACGCAGAGTATAACTACGCGTACTCTTAGATTAGATCAAATGAACAAAATACCTGATACATTAGATAATTTAAATATACTAACAGGTAAACCATTAACAAACAAATTTATTTTCTCGATTTGTTTTCGGAATCAGCAAGATAAAATCAGTAGGTGTTTAAATAGTTTAATTGATCAAGTCGGAAATCATGATATAGGATTAGCGATTATTTCGGATGCCTCTACAGATCAATCAATACCAGTCGTTTTAGATTTTTTGAAGCAGCATAAGGTAGATACCTGCTTAGTCCATAACAACGAGCGTAAATATGCAGCCCGTAATTTTTATAATGTAGCTCATCTTTTAACAACCAATGATGAAAGCATTATCATAGAAGTAGATGGCGATGATTTTCTTTCCGGAGATCATGTACTTAACATACTTGATAAATACTACGCAGAGGGTGCCCTCAAAACAAATGGTTCATTTGCATTATACCCTCATGATTCTAAGTACTTTACCCAAGCTGAATTAGCCTTCAATCATAGCTATGACACTTCCGATCCCTGGTCTGTTAGGTGTTCAAGTTGGATGCATTTAAGAAGTGTAAAAAAACATGTTTTATGCAAAGTGGAACTGAAATATTTTTTAGAACGCCATTCTAAACAGTGGCTAGTAGACAGCCACGATGCTGCTACGCAACCCAGAATGATAGAACTTGCAGCAGGCAAAGCTATATACGTAAAAGAAGTATTATATCTCTATGATTTATCCGGAGACGCTCATGATCATGCAGAACATTCTTCCGAAGAAAGAATTATAGAATCCTATAAAAAAACAGACAAGTTATATCATCCTACTCACGACTAATCCATTCAAAACCTTTTTCTAATTCTCCAAATAGAGTAAACACATTCATTCATAACAAACGACATTTTTATGACAATCAACAGCATCAATACAGAAATCCTAGCACAGATAAATTCGATCGATACATCTGCATTAAAAATATACGGAATAGGTTTTGATGAAACGAATAAGGCTTGTTTTAATAAAAACCTTTTGGAACAGCTATTGGTCGACCTCCCGGGAATGGAAATAATCAACACAATCCCTAATGATGCTGATGTGTTAATTATAAATCTGAATAAGAAATTCACGTATTCTATTTTCCAAAGCAATACCCCTCCTGAAAATTGTTTTGTCATTCTTATTGCACATGAAATAACACGCACTACATTGTCCATACTTAAATTTGCTGATCATATTATTTACACCAATGATTTACAACAATATGTATGCGAAGAATCTTTAGAATTAGAATATAACTCCTCTGTTTTACCCTATGCCTTTGGAGAAACGATCGCATCAAAAAGCAAAAACAGCAATTGTATAGTATACTTTGAGGGCGATGACTTCTTGCTAAACGAATCGCATTATGAAAGTCGGCTAAAACAAACACTCGAATGGTACCCAACTGAAGAAATTGAAACCTACTATGTCTTAGTTGAAGTCGCTCCTTCTGAAGGACAACGTTTTGAACAGTTTAAAATAAACGCAGAAGGCTGGGAACCCAGGTTCAAAATATACAACTCCAGAGAGTTTACACCAGAACAGATATATGACTTAATCGGTAACTCTATGTGCGGTCAATTGTTCAAAAATGAAATAACGCTTGAACAGTACATTACAAATTTAGAGAATAAAGAACCATGGATTCTCAACGAAACACTATCAGAATCACCTATCCTTTCTGCATTCCGATCCGCCAATATACAAGTAGTTCCTTCCTTAGAAAAAACATTTTATAATTTCAATCTAAAGAATACCTCTACCTGGAACGATTGGAGAAATGAAATAAGAAAAATCCTGAATGAATCCTATGCAAAAAGTACCGCCAACAAAAAACAGACGAAAGCCGGTATTGTTATTGACACAATAGAAGACCTGAATATTGTTTTGGGCAAGCCTCTTACAAATGACTATATACTTTCTGTGTGTTTTAGAAATCAAGAAGCAAAAATAATACGTTGTATACAAAGCTTGATTAATCAAGCCGGTGATTATGATTTTGGGATATCCATTATTTCAGACTGCTCGACAGATAAGTCAATAGATTTAATCCTGGATTTCTTAAAGGATATAAAGATCGACGTGTGCGTTGTCAGCAACACTGATCGAAAATATGCTGCCAGAAATCTTTATAATGTTGCTCATTCAATTGTTACAAATGATGAAAGTGTAATTATAGAAGTTGACGGTGATGATTTTTTAGCGGGAAATCATGTGATCAGTACGATGGATACTTACTACAAGAATGGTGCATTAAAAACGAACGGTTCTTTTAAATTCTATCCGGAAGACCAATCGGGAGCGCCTGTTGCTCAAACAGATTACTCCACAAACTTCGATACTTCCAGGCCTTGGTCATATGAATATTGTGCGAGCTGGGTGCCTTTACGGACTGTAAAAAGGCACCTGATCTGTCAATTAGAAGTAGATTATTTTTTAGAAAAAAAAACAAAACAATGGTTGCGTGAAGGTGACGACAGTGCCACTCAGCCCCGAATGATAGAATTAGCTAAAGACAAATTCGTATTTGTAAAGGATATTTTATATTGTTACGATCGTTCAGGTATGGATCATGAAGTAATGATGGATAACAGCGGTGAAGAAATTTTTAAATCATATAAAAAAATGGACAAATTCCACCATCTCCTTGATTACAGACTAGATAATAAATAAAGTTACTGAGCTATAACCTGGAATTAAAAATGACGCATCATGTCAACTAGTAAAACCGATACTATTTCATCTAAGGCAATCAATGAAGACACCAATTCCATTACTGCATACGGCATAGGTTTTGATGAAGACAATAAAGCTTGTTTCAGCAAGCATCTATTAAAACAACTACATACTATTTTCCCTACCCTAAAGATCAGGAATGAAATCCCAGATCAATCAGATCTATTAATCATCAATCTAGACAAAGCAAATGCGGTGCCTTTACTGAGCCAAACACTACCTTCGGATGATTCATTTGTAATCATCATTGCACATGAAGTAACACGTATGACACTGCCTTTTTTAAAATTAGCCAATCATGTTATATTCATTAATGAACTACAAAAGTACGTTTGTGAAGATTTTTTATCAATGGACTGTACATCATCTGTACTAGCCTATCCCTTTGGAGAGAACATGATAAGACAAACCCAAAAAGATGGCTGTTTTATCTATTTTGAAGGGGACAACTTTTTACTAGACGACGTACATTATGAGGAGCAAATTAAATTAGCGTTTCAATGGTATCAATACAATCACATAAACCACTATTATTTTTTATTTGAAGTACATCCTACAGCCAAAGACCGTTTTGAAGAATTTAAAATAAAGATAAGCAAAACAGATGCACGTATAAAACTATTAAATGCATACGACCTCTCTGTCCAAAATATTTATGAGTTCTTAGGTAAAAGTTTTTGCGGACAAGTCTTTAAGCAGGAAATAACATTGGATCAATACGTGGAAGCTCTTGAGAACAGACAATCTTGGATATTGCACGATACACTTGCCGAATCTCCCATTCTTGCAGCGATACAACATGCAGCGTTACTTACTAATAATTTACCAGGTAAAACATTCTATAATTTTAATAATCAAAATCAAAGTACCTGGGCAGAATGGCATAATGAAATAAAAAAAATAACCCAATATAAGCCCCAAAAAATCAATCCACCTGTGCTTGACAAATTAGAAGATTTAAATATTATTGCAGGTCAACCACTCAAAAATGATTTTGTTTTTTCAGTGTGCTTTAGAAATCAGGAAGATAAAATCATTCGTTGTTTACAAAGTATTCGAGACCAAAATGGACCTTTTGATTTTGGAATAGTGATTGTTTCCGATCAGTCTACAGACCGATCGGTAGAGTTGATACTAGACTTTATAAAAAACTCAAAACTAGATATCTGCATAGTAGACAATAAAGACCGAAAATTCGCTTCTGGGAACTTCTATAATGTGGCACATCATCTGGTATCAAATGATGAAAGTGTAATAATAGAAATCGACGGAGACGATTTTTTAGCTAATCGTGAGGTATTGAGTATTTTGAATGGTTACTATAAGAACGGAGCGCTAAAAACTAATGGGTCATATAACATGCATCCGGAAGATCAAACGATCATACCTCAAACGGAAATAGAATTCAACCATAACAATTTTGATGTTTCCAACCCTTGGTCTTTGAACTGCACAACCTGGTTACCACTAAGAAGTGTAAAACGTCATTTACTA
>Ga0247813_10001734_pt1 | contig 15991 bp, 5 predicted proteins | sample UWRJL169409C1_FD_180719 | JGI IMG/M metagenome (GOLD analysis project Ga0247813, IMG submission 180719) | Plant litter microbial communities from Arlington Agricultural Research Station in Wisconsin, United States - UWRJ-L169-409C-1 | ecosystem: Environmental > Terrestrial > Plant litter >... | reverse complement strand
ACATTTTTCTAAAGTAAATAATTCCAATACAATTCACTGGGAAGTGATTCCTGATTTTGGAAAAACAAAAAGCGGGATCACGACATTTCCACAAAATAAGTATCCGGCTCAAAACGAGAATATTTTTGTCGAATATGAAATTGATTTTGCTTCAACCGGAGAATTTAATGTGGAATTGCTTTTGGCTCCAACGCTTAATTTTAACAGCAACAAAGGGCTTCGTTATGAAGTTTCTTTTGATGAAGAAAAACCGCAAACCATAAATTTTAACGGACAGTACCGTGGCGAATTAGGAAAATGGCAAGCCGAACATTTGATTCATTCGAACACCAAACATACCATTGCGAAAACCGGAAAACATATTTTACGTTTTCGTGTTTTAGATCCGGGAATTGTGCTGGAGAAAATTGTAATCAATACCGGAGGATTAAAACCCTCTTATTTGGGTCCGCAGGAAAGTGAAATGATTGCAGAATAAGATTAAAATAATATAAATTTTGAAAACCTAAAGATGAGGTCTTCAGCAAAATGATAACATGAAAAATCTTTTTAAAAAATCTAAAATCTTATATCTTCTGCTGGGATTGTTCATTACATTTTCTGCTGCAGCACAGATGCAATTGTTTGATTTAAAAGAAGTAAGGTTAAAAGAAGGTCCGTTTAAAAATGCTCAGGATGTTGACCTCAAATATATTTTAGCATTAAATCCTGACCGGCTTTTAGCGCCATACCTGATTGCTTCAGGAATACCTGTTAAAGCAGAACGTTACGGCAATTGGGAAAGCATAGGACTTGACGGGCATATTGCGGGGCATTATCTTTCTGCATTAGCGATGATGTATGCTTCTACCGGAAATATGGAAGTTAAAAAACGACTGGATTATATGATCTCAGAACTGGAGAAATGCCAGCAAAAAAATGGAAATGGTTATGTGGGAGGAATTCCGCAGGGAAAAGTTTTTTGGGACCGCATTCATAATGGCGATATCGACGGAAGCAATTTTGGTTTAAACAATACCTGGGTGCCACTGTACAATATTCATAAACTTTTTGCCGGTTTAAACGATGCTTATCATTACACAGGAAATGAAAAATCAAAAGAGGTTTTAATAAAACTGGGCGATTGGTTTATCGAATTAATTCGTCCGCTTTCTGATGAGCAGATTCAAAATATATTAAAAACCGAACACGGCGGCATAAACGAATCTTTTGCCGATTTGTATATCATTACCAAGGATAAGAAATATTTGGAAACAGCCGAGAAAGTTTCACACTTAGCCATATTAAATCCGCTGGAAAAAAAAGAAGATAAGTTAACAGGATTGCATGCCAATACGCAAATTCAAAAAGTGATTGGTTTTGAGAAAATCGGCGTACTTTCCGGAAATAAAGAATGGACAGACGCTGCACAGTTTTTCTGGGAAAATGTTACTCAAAAACGCAGCGTAGCTTTTGGAGGAAACAGTTTTGCCGAACATTTTAATCCAACCGAAGATTTTAGCGGTATGTTAAAATCAAATCAGGGGCCTGAAACGTGTAATTCTTATAACATGGAACGTTTGAGCAAAGTCTTATTTTTGGATAAAAACAAAGTAAGTTATCTTGATTTTTATGAGCGCACGCTTTACAATCATATTCTTTCGAGCCAGCATCCCGAAAAAGGCGGTTTTGTTTATTTTACACCCATACGGCCCAATCATTATCGCGTTTATTCCCAACCGGAAACAAGCATGTGGTGTTGTGTGGGTTCGGGGCTTGAAAATCATTCGAAATATGGAGAATTAATTTACAGCCATACAGAAAATGATGTTTTTGTAAATCTGTTTATTCCGTCAACTTTACACTGGAAAGAAAAGGATATTTCCATCGAACAAAGTACCAAATTTCCCTATCAAAATAGTACAGATCTTGTTTTAAAACTAAAAAAAAGCGAGACATTTTCGATGAATATCCGCTGTCCGGAATGGGCGCAGGATTTTGAAATTTCAATTAATGGGCAACTTCAGAAAATAGAAGCAAAGCCTTCCGCTTATGTAGTGCTCAACAGAAAATGGAAATCTGGAGATCAAATTTCCGTTACATTTAAAACTTCGACACATTTAGAAAATTTGCCGGATGGCTCAAACTGGAGTGCTTTTGTAAACGGACCAATTGTATTGGCAGCCAAAACATCAAACAAAGATCTAGACGGATTATTTGCAGATGACAGCCGAATGGGACATGTCGCGGCCGGTAAATATTATCCGCTCGATCAGGCGTATGAAATGATTGGCGAAAAGTCAGCTTATATCGCAAAATTGAAGGATTTAGGAAACCTGCATTTTCGTTTAGATTCGTTAGAATTACAACCTTTTTTTGAAATTCATGACGCGCGATATCAAATGTATTTTCAAAATTATACCAAAGAACAGTATAAAGAAAAACATGCTCTTTTGAAACAACAGGAAATTGAAGCTTTGGCTTTGGAAGTTAAAACTATTGATAAAATTAATTGCGGCGAACAGCAGTCAGAAGTAGATCATAGCTATAAAGGCGAAAAAAGTGATTCGGGTTATGATGATACAAAGGCCTGGAGAAGTACAAGATCGTATATTTCCTATCAGTTATTAAATAAAGGTAAGTCCGGAAAATATCTGGATATAAGTTGTACAGACGATTCTCAAACAGATAAAATCACCATTCTTATCAATGAAAAACGCGCACAGATTATTGCTGCAGAGAATAAAACCATTCGATTGAATATTGAAAAGATTGAAATTGTAAACATCAAAATAAAATCTAATGATGGAAACAATAGTCCGAAGTTTCATCAATTCAGAATTTTAAAGGATTAAAAAAATAAACCAGGATGAAAATTAAAAATGCTTTTTTTACTCTTGTTCTGCTTTTTAGTCTGTGTAATTATGGACAAAATAAAGCGCAGAATCCGGTCATTTTTGCCGATGTTCCTGACACGTCCATCATTCGTGTAAACGATATTTATTACATGAGCAGTACGACAATGCACATGAATCCAGGTGTTCCGATTATGAAATCTAATGATTTAATAAATTGGAAAATAATCAATTACGCCTATCAAAAACTAGAAGATGATAACGATAAACTAAATTTGGATAATGGAAAAAGTGATTACGGAAGAGGTTCATGGGCGAGCAGTATAAATTATCATAATGGCATTTATTATGTGAGCACTTTCTCTGGGACAACTGGTAAAACCTATATTTTTTCTACAAAAGATATAGAAAAAGGCCCTTGGAAACGAACCGTTTTGAATTCTTCTTATCACGATCATTCTATCTTTTTTGATGATGATGGAAAAGTCTATATGGTTTGGGGAGCAGGAAAACTGCAGATTGTGGAGTTAAATTCAGATTTATCAGATGTAAAAGAAGAAACAAAAAAAGTCTTAATAGAAAATGCAAGTGCTCCCGCCGGTAACAATATTATGCTCCAATCTGAAGGTTCACAGCTTTTTAAAATTAAAGGAAAATATTATCTGTTTAATATTGTCTGGCCAAAAGACGGAATGAGAACGGTAATTATACACAGAGCAGATAAAATTTCAGGTCCGTGGCAAGGAAAAGTGGGTTTACAGGATTTGGGTGTCGCGCAAGGCGGACTGATAGATACGCCAGATGGAAAATGGTTTTCATACCTGTTCAGAGATTTCGGCGGTGTGGGGCGAATTCCTTATTTGGTTCCTGTTCAATGGGAAAAGGACTGGCCACTTTTAGGCGAAAGTAATAAAGTACCGCAAAATCTCGATTTACCGGTAAGCAAAGGTTTAATTCCCGGAATTGTAAACTCCGATGATTTTACCAGAAAAAAAAACGATCAAGATTTGCCATTAGTCTGGCAATGGAATCACAACCCGGATAATTCGCTTTGGTCGGTAAAAGAGAGAAAAGGTTTTTTAAGATTGAAAACCGGCAGAATAGATAGCAGTTTTGTTCAGGCTAGAAATACTTTAACGCAAAGAACTTTTGGCCCAGAAAGTTCAGGAATAATTTTGGTTGAGGTTTCTAAAATGAAAGAAGGCGACTTTGCAGGACTTTCTTTATTGCAAAAAAATTATGGATTAGTAGGAGTAAAAACTGAAAAGAATTCAAAAAAAATAATAATGATTGAAGCGCTGAAAGATATTCCAACAGAAATCGAAAGTATTCCTTTGACGCAGGATAAAATTTATTTCAAGGCAGAATGCAATTTTAAAGACAAGGCAGATGAAGGTCGATTTTTTTACAGTTTAGACGGTAAAAAATGGATCAGCATTGGAAAAAAAATAAAACTGACTTATACATTGCCGCATTTTATGGGATATCGATTTGGTCTGTTCAATTATGCAACAAAAAATGCGGGAGGCTTTGTTGACTTTGATTATTTCCACATTGAGGATCAAATTTCAAAAAAATAGTTAGTCGATTAGCGTCGAAAATATTCATCATATAATTTAGAAAATCATGAAAATTAGTTCTCTGTTTCTCATAAGTTTAGTGGCTATTTTTAGTGCAAACGCGCAGCAATACCGTTTTAAGGATGCGTCTTTGAGCTCAACAGAGCGGGCAAAAGATTTAATTTCGAAATTAACGCTTGAAGAAAAAGCAGCCTTAATGTGCGACCAGAGTGATCCGATACCAAGACTCGGCATTAAAAAATTCAATTGGTGGAGTGAAGCTTTACACGGTTATGCGAATAACGATAATGTTACTGTTTTTCCGGAGCCAATTGGCATGGCAGCTTCATTTGACGATCAATTATTGTACAATGTTTTTAATGCAGTTTCTGATGAAGCACGTGCCAAATACAACCAATGGATTCAGGGTGGTAATGAAAACAAGCGATTTTTGAGCTTATCGGTTTGGACACCAAATGTCAATATTTTCAGGGATCCGCGTTGGGGACGTGGGCAGGAAACGTATGGCGAGGATCCGTATTTAACCTCAAGAATGGGAATTGCAGTTGTGAAAGGATTACAAGGCCCGGCAGATGCGAAATACCGCAAATTGCTAGCCTGCGCCAAACATTTTGCTGTTCATTCTGGTCCTGAATGGAGCCGACACGAACTGAATCTCAATAATATAGATCCCCGTGAATTATACGAAACCTATCTGCCAGCCTTTAAAGCATTGGTGCAAGATGCCGATGTGCGTCAGGTTATGTGCGCGTATCAGCGTCTGGATGACGAACCTTGCTGCAGCAACACGCGTTTACTGCAGCGCATTTTGCGCGATGAATGGGGTTTTAAATACCTGGTAGTTTCAGATTGCGGAGCCGTTAATGATTTTTATACGACGCATAAAGTTTCGTCAGATGCAACACATGCGGCATCAAAAGCTGTTTTGGCAGGAACCGATGTAGAATGTGTTTGGGAGAAATATCCGTTTAAAAATTTACCCGAAGCGGTTGAGAAAGACTTAATAAAAGAAGCCGATATTGATAAAAGCCTGCTTCGTGTTTTAACGGGACGTTTTGATTTGGGCGAAATGGATGATGACGCCATCGTGCCTTGGGCGCAAATTCCGGCTTCTGTATTGAATAGCAAAGAACATCAAAAATTGGCGCTCGAAATGGCACAAAAGTCAATGACGCTTTTGCAGAATAAAAACAATATTCTTCCTCTAAATAAAGCAATAAGCAAAGTAGCCGTTATTGGCCCAAATGCGGATAACGAACCGATGTTATGGGGAAATTACAACGGAACTCCGGTTAAAACTATCACGATTAAAAGCGGTATACAATCAAAAATTCCACAAAATAAAATGGTTTATGACAAAGCTTGTGATTTAGTCGAAGACAAAGTCAATCAAAGTTATTTCGACCAGCTTTCGTTTGAAGGAAAAAAAGGAATGAAAGCAACGTATTGGAATAATCCAAACCGAGAAGGCAATAGCGTTATAACGCAGCAAATTGTAAATCCGATCAAAATGACAACTGCGGGTCAGCACGAATTTGCTTCGGGCGTTAAACTAGAAGGATTCTCTGCAAAATATGAAACCGAATTTACAGCTAAAGAAAATGATAGTCTCGTTTTTAAAACCGGAGCAACGGGAGCTTTTGAATTATTGGTGAATGATAAATCTTTAGCAAAATACACGAATTGGAGAACGCTTCCGGGAAAAATTAAATTTGCGGTGGAAGCAGGAAAAAAATATAAAATCGAAATTCTGTATGCGCAATCCAACAACTGGCAGGCGAATCTGGAATTTGATTTTGGAAAAGAATACGATATCAATTTTGCAGCTTTACTTCAAAAATTAAAAGGCATCGATACGGTAATTTTTGTAGGCGGACTTTCGACTTTATTGGAAGGCGAAGAAATGCCCGTTTCTTATCCCGGTTTTAAAGGCGGTGACAGAACCAATATTGAACTTCCTGCCGTGCAGAGAAAATGTCTGCAGGAACTGAAAGCGGCAGGAAAAAAAGTAATTTTTGTCAACTGCTCCGGTTCAGCAATTGCCTTAATGCCTGAAACAGCAAGCTGCGATGCCATTTTACAAGCGTGGTATCCGGGGGAATCAGGAGGTCAGGCTGTGGCCGATGTGCTGTTTGGAGATTATAATCCTGCGGGAAAACTGCCGGTTTCCTTTTATAAAAATTCAGAAGTCTTAAGCGATTTTGAAGATTATTCCATGAAAGGGCGCACTTACAGATACACAACAGATGTTTTGTTTCCATTTGGTTTTGGCTTAAGCTATTCTAAATTTCAAATTGGAAAAGCGAATCTTGGCAAGACAAAAATAAAACCGAATGAAAGTACGCAGTTAAATTTTTCGGTAAAAAATACAAGTAAAAGAGAAGGAACAGAAATTGTTCAGGTTTATGTTCGAAAACTAAACGATATTAATGGTCCCTTAAAAACACTAAAAGCTTTTAAAAGAATCAATTTAAAATCCGGCGAAAGCCAAAATGTAATAATCGATTTACCGGCTTCGTCATTTGAATTTTATGATGCAAAAAGTATTGGTATGAATATTACTTCTGGAGAATATGAAGTGTATTATGGTACAAGTTCAGATGCTAAAGATTTAAAAATCACTAAAGTGTCAGTTCAGTAATGCAAAGGTTTGTTAACAATAAAAATAATCAATTAATCAAATCTGTTATGAGTTATAAATATTTGATAGGTTTCTTTCTGTTTGTTTTTTCTAATGTGAACGCACAATCAGTTGTAAAAAGTCCCGATGGAAAACTTAAAGTTTTGGTTTCGAACTCAAACGGAATGCCCGTTTATAGTATTTCTTATAATGATAAAATATTCCTAGAAAATTCTCCGCTTGGTTTAAAAACCAGTGTTGGTGATTTTACAACAGGATTAAGTTTACAATCAGAACCAAAGCAAAATAAAATTGATGAAACCTATCAATTGCCTAACATCAAGCAAAGTAAGGTGCATTATGAAGCTAACGAAGTGGTGTTTTCTTTTACTAAAGAAGATCAACCTGCTATTGATGTCATTTTCAGGATCAGCAATAATAATGTGGCTTTTCAATACAAAATAAATTCACAAAAAGATATTATTTCCTGTGTTGTTCAGGAAGAAGCATCTGGCTTTATGCTGCCAGAAGGAACCACAACATTTCTTTGTCCGCAGAGTAAGCCAATGACAGGCTTTGCGAGAAGTGCACCGAGTTATGAAACATCATATACATTAGATGATGCAATGGGAAAAAATGGTATAGGAGAAGGCTACACATTTCCATGTCTTTTTAAAGTAAATAATAAGGGCTGGGTTTTAATATCTGAGACAGGCGTTGATGGAAATTATTGTGGCAGCAGACTAATTGGTCGTGAAAAAGGATTGTATACAATTGGTTTTCCAATGGCAGGAGAAAATAACGGCAACGGAACAACTTCGCCAGGAATAGCGCTTCCGGGGGTAACGCCGTGGCGAACGATTACCATTGGCGAAATGCTGCATCCAATAGTAGAAACAACAATTCCGTTTGATTTGGTGCAGCCAAAATACAAAGCTTCAAAACAATATCAATATACAAAAGGTACGTGGAGCTGGATTATAAAAATGGACAACAACACCACTTTTCCGGTACAAAAACAATATATCGATTTTAGTGCAGCAATGGGATATGAAACCATCTTAGTTGATGCACTTTGGGATACACAAATAGGCAAAGATAAAATCGTTGAACTTGCCGAATATGGGAAGTCCAAAAACGTAGGTTTGTATTTGTGGTACAACTCCAATGGCTATTGGAATGATGCGCCTCAGGGACCTCGCGGAAAAATGGACAATTCTAAAATTCGTCGTGATGAAATGGCGTGGATGAAAAGTATTGGCGTAAAAGGAATTAAAGTGGATTTTTTTGGCGGAGACAAACAAGTCACAATGAAACTGTACGAAGATATCCTTACAGATGCGAATGATTTCGGTTTAATGGTTATTTTTCACGGCTGTACATTACCAAGAGGCTGGGAGCGTATGTATCCAAATTATGCCGCTAGCGAAGCAGTTTTAGCGAGTGAAAATCTGCATTTTGGACAGGCAAGCTGTGACAATGAAGCCAAGAATGCAGTTACGCATACTTTTATCAGAAATACAGTGGGCAGTATGGATTTTGGCGGAAGCGCGCTAAACGAATTTTATAACAGTGATAATATTCCCAATAAAGGTTCAAAAAGAATTACTTCGGACGTATTTGCCTTAGCGACAGCAGTTCTTTTTCAAAGTGGTGTTCAGCATTTTGCATTGGCACCCAATAATTTAACTGATGCTCCGGTCTGGGCGATAAATTTCATGAAAGAAGTTCCAACGACTTGGGATGAAGTTCGCTTGCTCGACGGATATCCGGGTAAATACGTGGTTCTTGCCCGCCGAAAAGGAAACAAATGGTTTATAGCCGGCATAAACGCCCAAAAAGAAACCCGGAAAATCAAACTAAAACTGCCCATGCTAGCTTCTGGAACTGCCTTAAAATTTTATGCTGATGACGAGCAGTTAAATGGAAAAACAGCAACAATGAAACTTAAAAACAATCAGGAAGTTGAAATTAAAATTCCTTGTAACGGTGGAATGGTTTTAATGAATTAAGTAACAATATAATTTTAATTTTTAATCGTAAAATCCAGTAATATATAATCACAAAAGCAAATAATCAGTTTCGTTGTAATAGTATATAATTTACTAATCTTTTTATAATGTCTAAAAAAGAATGTTTTAGAATCATTGTCATCTTATTTTTTATATCCAATTACCTGTTTTCTCAAAATACATTTGAAAACTATCAATTTCGGTTGTTAAATAAAGAGACTTCAAAAAGTGGTATTTATACCATTACACAGGATCAGTTTGGATGTATCTGGATTGGAACAAATGGGGCTGGTCTTTATAAATATGATGGGGTAAATTATGTTGCTTATGAGCAAAACGCTAAAATTAGTAATTCGATAAACAGTAATCTCATTTATGTCGCGTACATCGATAGCCGCAACCAATTGTGGGTTGGTACTGATGAGGGATTGTGTATTTATAATCGAAATTTAGACACTTTTGAAAGTATCAATATTCAAAAGAAAAGCAAAAAAGAAACGGTAATATCTGTTAAAAGTATTATTGAAGATAATGAGGGTAATCTTTTTTTAGGAACGTTTAATAACGGTTTACTAAAGCTAAATATTACCTCACGTGAAATTATTAAAATTAAACCGGATACTCCAAATACGACAAACTATCTTATCAATTGCCTGGTAAAAGATAAAAAAGGAACTATTTATTTAGGTACTAATTTAGGTTTAAAAGTAGTTGATCCTGTAAAAAACGAAATTAAAAAAGTAGACCTTGGCAAAAACAATCAAATCCTCTCGGGAGCAATTGTGTCTATGTTTTTTGACAGCAGCCAAAACCTCTGGATTGGCAATGGATTTAAAGGATTGGTTAAAGTAGATCTGTATGGTAAAGTTAAAAAGGCTGTTTCTTACACTGTTACCAAAAAAAGAATTATGTCAATACTGGCAACAGATCCTAAAACAATTCTTTGTGCCACAGAAAATGACGGACTAATCATTGTAAACGATCAGGGTGCTGTTCAAAAAAAATATGTAAACAGCAAATTCAACATTCGCAGTTTAGCTTCAAACTCTGTATGGTCTTTGTTTTTAGATAAAGAAAATAGAATTTGGCTGGGATATTACAACAAAGGACTGGGTGTTTTTGACAAAATAAACAGTAAGGTCAATATTATCGAAAGTTTGCCCGGAAATTCAAACTCCTTACAAACCAATTGTGTAACTGGTATTGCAAAAGATCATAAAGGTCAGTTATGGCTTTCTATGGAAGGTGGCGGCGTCGATATTTACAATCCCAAAACCAAAATTTTTAAACATATTACCAAATCTGATAATAGCCATTATTCCGGATTAACGAATGATAATATTACCAATATTTTTATTGATAAAAAACAAAATATCTGGCTGTCAAGCTGGAATGAGGGAATTTTTGTTTTAAAGAAAGGAAGTAAAAATTTTATCAATTACAATACAAAAAACACGAATCTGGCGTCAGATAATATTATGAGTATTACAGAAGATTCCAGAGGCGTGATCTGGATAGGAACTTTTTCAAAAGGCCTGCATTATTATACTCCTTTAGATGGCAAGTTTCATCATTGCAATTCAAAATTATTTTATATGAATGGAATTGCGAATTCAGATATCAGAAAAGTTATGGCAGATTCTGATGATGCCGTCTGGGTTGGTTCAACAACAGGATTGTACAAGGTTTCTACTACTGATTTTGTTTCTTTCGACGTAACTTCTTTTCGGGATAAGATGTCTCGTAAACTTAAAAACCATAAGAGCACCCATACGATTAATACCTTATATGAAGCGAAAAATAAAGAAATCTGGATTGGTACTGACGGTGCCGGACTGTTTAGTTATAATAAAAAAACAGATTTATTACAATGGTACATTAATTTTAAGGGATTAAACGAAAAATCAATTTCGGCTATTGTAGAATCTAATGATGATTGTATTTGGCTAAGCGGAAAAAAAGGAATTACCAAATTGGATTTTAAAAACAAAGCGACCATTAATTATTCAACTTATGACGGTTTGCCGGGGAATGATTTTCATAACAATTCTGTTTTAAAAGACGAAAAGGGATTGCTATATTTTGGAAGTTACGAAGGTTTAAATTATTTTGATCCTGCCAATATTATTAAAAGTAAAAAACAGCTTCCAATTTACTTGACTGACTTAAAGTTGTTTAACAAATCTGTAGGTCCGCTTGAAAAAAACGCACCACTTAAAAAAGTAATATCGCAAACAAAAAAAATAGTCCTTAAACATGATCAGTCTGTATTTACAATTGATTTTATTGCCGTGAATTATTCCTTTCCTGCCCGAAATGAATTTGCTTATTATCTGGAAGGTTTTGAGGATTCGTGGAATTATGTTGGCAGTAAAAGCTCGGCAACTTATACAAACTTAGCACCTGGCCAATATATTTTTAAAGTTAAAGCAGCCGAAAAAAATGGAGTCTGGAGCCAAAAACCATTAGAATTAAAAATTGAAATTTTACAACCCTGGTGGAAAACATCTTTTGCTTATTTATTCTATTCTTTATTGTTCATTGCAGCGATTCATTTTGCCAATCAATACTATCAAAATCGTTTTAAACAAAAACAAATGATTCAGTTTGAAAAGGAAAAGGCAATTCAAATCGAAAAACTAAACAATAAAAAACTACAATTCTTTACCAATATTTCTCATGAGTTTAGAACGCCTCTTACCTTAATTCTGAATCCATTGAGAGATATTATAAAGAATAATAGCCAGGATGTGCCGGAAACAGTACTGAACAAACTGCAGACTATTCAAAAAAGTTCTGATAGGCTTTCAAGGTTAATCAATGAGCTGATGGATTTTAATCAACTGCAGTTTAATAAAATGACACTAAAATTACAACTCATTGATGTAGTTGATTTTACGAAAGAAATTGTGAGTTACTTTAATGAAGAAGCCTTAAGCCGTGGTATTCATTTGTATTATGAGTCTGACAAAACATCATTCAAAGACTGGATGGATCCTAAAATGTTCGAGAAAATTATCTTTAATATCATTTCAAATGCATTTAAAGTTACTCCTGACAACGGGACAATAAATATAAAAATAAAGGCAAATGACGAATTAATTCATTTTCCTTTAATAATTTCTGTGGATAAGAATCCTTACTTTCAGATTAGTGTTGAAGATACGGGTTCGGGATTAGACAAAAAAGATATAAAAAGAATTTTTGACCGTTTCTATCAGGTTAATAATTTAAATAAAGCCTATTATGGAAGCACAGGAATAGGATTAGAAGTGGTTCGTGGATTTGTAGAATTACATAAAGGAATAATAGAAGTAGAAAGTGAATTGGGAGTTGGCACCACTTTTAAACTATTGTTTCCTGTTGGAAAAGAGTTTTTTAATGAAAATGAAATCCTGCTTGAGGAATTTAAAAAGGATAAAAAAATAAGTTTTACCCCCATTGTTGAAAAAGCAGAAATGGAATTGAAAGATGATGAAAAACAAGATCGAATTTATACTATTTTGATTGTGGAAGACAACGTAGAACTGAGAAATTACCTGAAAAATGAGCTCAAAAAAGAATATAAAGTCTTAGTTGCAGAGAACGGTCAGGCAGGTTTGGAATTAGCGTTGCATAAATTGCCGGATTTAATTGTAACAGATGTTATTATGCCTGTTATGAATGGTTTGGATTTGTGTAAAAGTATAAAAGCCAATTTAAAAACAAGCCATATTCCGTTACTGATGCTGTCTGCAAAAGCATTAGTTAAAGACCGGTTAGAAGGAATTGATTCTGGTGCTGATATGTATTTGAGCAAACCTTTTGATATGGATATTTTAAGAGCCAGTTTAGTGCAAATGATCAACAGCAGGCAAATTATGTTTAATAAATTCTATAACGGAATAAGTCCAAAAGCAAAAGAAAAAACCACCAGTTTAGATAAGGAATTTATAAAAACGGTACTGGATTACATTAATAAAAATTTAAGTGATACAGAATTAAGTGTTGAGGATTTGGCCGCGAAGGTATTTTTGAGCAGAAGCCAATTGTATCGAAAAATTAAAACACTAACCGGCGTCTCCGTAAATGAATTTATACGTAATGTTCGGTTAGAAAAAGCAAAAGAATTAATTGAGTTGGGTAATGATAACATAACCGAAATTAGTTTTAAGACAGGTTTTAGTTCTCCATCGTACTTTACAAAATGCTATAAAGAAAAATACGGGCATCTTCCTACTCACGAGAACAAAAAATAACTTTTTTTCAGGTTTGTTAAGACGGTCTTTACCGTCTTTTTTTGATTCCTGAATAATTCAATTTTTCCTTATACTATTTCATTTAGTTTTCTTATAAAGAATTAATCAATTAATTGATATTTAATGCATTATGTTTTAATTGTATTTGTATAATTATCAAATATGCATCAATATAATCTTAATTTTTTCTATTGAAATCTATCATGTAACAAGATTATCGATCCACAATCTAAGTTATTGATTTTTATATACTACAAAAAATGTCAAAATGCATTAATTTTTAGGCATAATGCTACAAATTTGATAGTTTTTGCATCATTTGTTGTAGGTAAATATTGCGTTATCAGCATATTTTTGATGTAATAATTTTAGAAAAAACAAAAAAACAAATCAATTTAAACCATTATTTCTATGAATTAAAATCAGATTTATTTTATAGTATGAACAATAAAATACATAAAAACTTTACTGCCAATAGTATCTAAACCAAACCAAAAAACAATCAGTATGTTAAAATTAAAATTTGCAATAATAGTATTGCTGATAATTAGCAATCATAATGTGATGTCACAATCAAAGACCATACAGGGTATGGTTACGGATGCCTTAGGAATTCCTTTGCCGGGTGCCAGTATTAATGTCGAAGGTTCAAAAAATAGCGCATCAACAGATCTTGATGGAAAGTATATCCTAAATGGTGTTACTGCCACAGACAAAGTAACCTATTCTTTTGTGGGCTTAATTTCACAAACGATCACAGTTGGAGGTCAAACCATCATCAACGCTAAACTAGCCGAATCCACACAAGCTTTAAACGAAGTCGTAATCGCTTATGGTACGCAGAAGAGAGCTAAGGTTACCGGAGCAATTTCAACAGTAAGTGCAAAAGATATTGCCGCTGTACCCATTACTAATGCCGAGTCGGCTTTACAGGGCAGGGCAGCGGGTGTTACTGTAGTAAATGGTGCCCCTGGATCAAACCCAACGGTAACCATTCGTGGTTTAGCTACAATGGGAAACAGCGCTCCATTATATGTTATAGACGGAGTTTTAGCGAGTAATTTATCAGGATTAAGTCCTAATGATATCGAAAGTATATCGGTTTTAAAAGATGCTTCAACTACTGCATTATATGGTTCAAAGGCTTTTAATGGCGTTATTGTAGTCACTACTAAAAAAGGAAAAAAAGGTCCGGGACAATTAAATTTTAGTACTTACGTAGGTTTTCAGGAAATTACTAAAAGATATGACGTCTTAAATACACAACAGTATCTTCAGTATGCGAAAGATGTGGGAAGCGATTTAACAGCTCGGGCATCAGAATTTGGAAATACAGATACCAACTGGCAGGACCAAATTTTTCAAACAGGTTTAATGCAGGATTATAATTTGAGTTTCTCGAATGGAACAGAAAATTCTACAAGCCGTTATTCTGCTGAATATTTAAAGCAGGAAGGTGCCGTTATTAATACAGGTTTCGAACGTTATTCTTTCAGAGCGAATAATACGCAGGATATTGGAAAACTAAAAGTAGGAAGTAATATTGGGGTATCCTTTACTACAACCAATCCGGAGCGTAATTCAGGAGGAAGAACATTATTAGAGCATGCTATAAAGATGGCACCTTATCTGCCTGTTTATAATGAAAGTAATTTAGCCGGATATCAGGGTCCAAGTGCTGTCGACGGTAATGATGCAGAAAATCCTGTGCGTGTGGCAAATTTGGGATATCAAAAAATTAATGGTTTATCTATAATAGGAAATATCTTTGCTGAACTGGAAATTTACAAAGGCTTAAAATTCAGATCTCAGGTTTCATTAGATTATTTTACAGCAAAAGATCACACCTTTATTCCAAGTTATAGTGATGGTTCGTATCACAAACAAGCGTTTTCTACAACCAATGAAACAAATTCGCAAGGACAGACTATTGTTTTTGATAATAGCTTAACTTATAAAACTACCATTGCTGAAAAACACAATCTTGAAGTATTAGGAGTTATAACTAAAATTGACGGTAAATCCCAAAATTTAGTCGCCGGAAGCCGTTATAATATTTCAGATGAAATTGATCAGTTACGCTATAATGAAGGCAATTTGAGTTCTGCTAATTTTGAGGAAAAGAATATTGGATATATCGCTCGTATCAATTATGATTATAATGAAAAATATCTTTTTGCTGCTTCAGGACGAAGAGACGCTTCTTCTCGTTTTGGAGCCAATAACCGCTGGGGTAATTTCTACTCAGTTGCTGTAGGGTGGAATATAGCCAAAGAGAGTTTTATGGCAGGCTCTGTTTTTAGTACCTTAAAACTTAGAGCAAGTACGGGAACAACTGGAAATGACAGAATAGATAACTACCTATACAGTGCTACTTTACTTGCAGATTACAATTATCCAATTGGTGGAGGAAATGCGCCTGGTGTTTCAATAGGGGTAGCTTCTAATCCGGATTTGAAATGGGAATCTAAAAATGACAGAAACATAGGGTTGGATTTTGGTTTATTTGAAGAAAAATTTACCGGATCTTTTGAATATTTTAATAACAAAAGCAGTGATATTCTTTTTGCAGTACCATTAGCAGCCTCTGTAGGATCTGCCGGTGGAGGAACTCAGGTTCAAAATATTGCAGACGTGAAAGTAAGTGGTTATGAACTAACATTAGGTTACAATGATAGAAAAGGCGATTTTACCTGGTCAGCAACCG
>Ga0247813_10001732_pt1 | contig 15996 bp, 15 predicted proteins | sample UWRJL169409C1_FD_180719 | JGI IMG/M metagenome (GOLD analysis project Ga0247813, IMG submission 180719) | Plant litter microbial communities from Arlington Agricultural Research Station in Wisconsin, United States - UWRJ-L169-409C-1 | ecosystem: Environmental > Terrestrial > Plant litter >... | reverse complement strand
CGGGGTCAGCGCGATTCAGGTTCCGGAGCGGGCCGGTCGGCTGAGGGTGGTGACGCCGGCGGTGATCGCCCGGATGCATGGGATCGGCGTTGAGGTGCACGTCTGGACGGTCAACGAACCGGCGCGGATGCGGCGACTGCTGGGACTGGGCGTCGACGGGCTGGTCACCGACCGCTGTGACCTGGCCGCGAGAGTGGTCGGGAGGCGCGGCCGCGACGGGGCGCAGGAGGCTGGTTTCTGAGAGATCCCCGACAGATCGGCGATAACGGAAAGATAACGTCCAGCTTGATGGTTTACAACTAGGACAGCATCGCGAGAGGAGACCACACGATGGCAGATCGTAGTTTGCGTGGCATGAGGTTGGGTTCACAGAGCCTGCAGAGCGAAGAGGGTGTGACCTTTTCCCCACGCGTGAGTCACACGTACCTGTGTGCGACGTGCGGACGTGAGACGGTGATGATTTTCTCCGCCGAGGCAGAAGCCCCCGACGAATGGGAGTGCAGGTTCTGCTCCCAGACCGCAACCCGGCTGGTCGATTCGAAGCCCGTGGTCGTTGACCACTCCGACGAAAAGATTGCCCGCACGCACTGGGACATGCTCCTGGAACGTCGTACCCGGGCCGAGCTCGAAGAACTGCTGGAGGAACGCCTGACGGTCCTGCGGCAACGACGAGGACAGAAGGTCGGCGCTTAGCCGACACCCCCCCACACCATCCGGCGCCGGTTCACCCCGGCGCCGTTTGTGTGCCCGGACGCTGTCAGCGGGTACGGATCCTCGCCCGGTCCGGCAGTGGACGCGCCGGAGCCAACCGGGCTCCACCTGACCGGGCCAACGCACGGCCGGTGACGAGGCAGAGGAGCAGGCCGGCCAGTCCCAGGCCGGAGACGAACCACTCCAGCGGCCGCCCGGCCGCCATCGCGGGTGTGTCCGTGACGCTGAGGGGTACCGTCTGCACCATGGCGCCTGGCACCCAGGTGGGCAGGCTGTCGAGGTTCGTGCCGTCGGGGGCGATGATCGCACTGGTGCCGACGGTGGAAATGTTCACCACGGTGCGCCCGGCCTCGATGGCGCGCAGCCGCGCGATCGCGAGCTGTTGCACGGACTCGTCGGTGGTGCCGAAGTCGGCATTGTTGGTCTGGGCCAGGATGATCTCGGCGTCGTCGTCGATCATCTCGTGCACCAATTGGTCGTCGGCGATATCGAAACAGATCGCGATCCCGGCGATGATGCCCTCGATGTCGAACACGTTGTCGCGGGTGCCGATCTCATAGTCCCGCGAGACCAGGTCGATCAGCTCGGGGGCGAACGGCCGCCAGAAGGCCCGGTCGGGCATGTACTCGGCGAACGGCACCGGATGCACCTTGTCGTACATGTCCACCGCACCCTCACCGGCCTTCCAGAGCAGCGACGTGTTGTAGTACTTGCCGTCGCGGAGCGTGATCGTACCGGCGATCAGCGGTGCGTCCATCGCCCGGCTCACGTAGTCGGCCACCCGGGCGGAATCGGCCGAGCGCAACGGGTCGACATCGATGCCGTTCTCCGGCCAGACCACGAAGTCGACCGGTTCGCCCACCAGCGGAAGGGTTGCCGACACATGGTCGGACAGGATCTGCCCCGGCGCGTTCTGCGCGAACAGTCCGGCATCCGACGCGCCCTGCACGGCGGCGATGCGCGCGGTTCCGCTCTGCAACGTCGGCCACGCCGGGAAGGCGAGCAGCAGGGCAACGGCGGCCACGGCGATCATCGTGCGCACCGGGATCCGCACCGCGGGCTCCCGGCACAGCTGCACGACGAGAGCGGACAGCCAGACGAGCACAAAGCTCAGCCCGGACATTCCCACCCAGGCCACGAGCGGGGCGAACGGGCTCTCCGCCTGGGAGATGGCCACCCGGCCCCAGGCGAATCCGCCGTACGGCCAGACGGCGGAGATCGCTTCCCTGGCGGTCCACAGGCCGGCGACGACCACCGGGATCACGCCGAGGCGTCCGACCGCGCTCGGCCAGACCCGGGCTCCGGCATTCAGCACGATGCCGATGAGCATCATCCCGACAGCGAAGAAGATGGCTTCGAGCCCGGCCAGGGCCAGCCACGGCACCGGGCCGAGGTAGAGGGTGAGCCAGCTGATGTGGATGAGCCAGAAGGACAGGCCCGAAATGGCGCCGATCAAGAGGCCGGTCCACGGGCCGCGGCCGAGCAGGGCCAGGAGCATCAGGGCGACGCCGACCGGGGCGAGGATCCACCAGGAGCGGTCGGGGAATCCGGCGTCGAGGATGGCGCCGGCGCCGGCGGCGAGGAGTATCGCCGCCCAGAGGGGCAGGCCGGTGCTCTGCTGGTGTGCCGTCTTCACTTCAACAGCCTATGCGACCGAGGAATACGCGACGATGCCGCGGCGGATGGAGTCCATCGCCACCCGCGCGGTGCGGCCCACGGGGCCGTCAGCCACCAGGGAGAGCTGGTCGAGCAGGTCGATGGTCTGCTTTGTCCAGCGCACGAAGTCACCCGCAGCCATCTCGGCTTCCTCCAGCACCAGGCCGAGCGAGTCACCCCGCGCCCACTTCCACATGGCCAGGCTGAGCCCGCCGGCGAGCGGGTTGCTGCCGGGCAGTTTGTGGTCGCGTTCGAGGTCGTCCAGCTGGCTCCAGAGGGTCTGGGTCGCGTCCAGGGCCGGACGGAACGGTCCCTTGGGCAGGTAGCGTTCGTCGGTCAGCCCTTCGTCGCGCCGGGGTTCGAAGACCAGGGCGCAGGCCATCGCGGCCAGGCTCGGGGCGTCGAGCGAGTTCCACAGACCCCGGCGCAGGGATTCGGCGACGAGCAGGTCGCGGTCGGCGTAGATCCGGCGCAGGATCAGGCCGCTCTCGCTGAGGGTGACGGCCCGGCCCTCTCCGGGCACGAGGTAGCCGAAGCCGAGCAGCACGTCGGTGACCCGGTCGAAGATCCGGGCCACGGCCCCGGTGCGGGCGGTGATCTGGCTGGTCAGCGCCTCGGTCTCCCGGGTCAGTTTCCACCAGCGCTGCGCCCAACGGGCATGCGCTTCCCGTTCGGGGCAGCTGTGGCAGGGGTGCGCGCGCATGCGCTTGCGGAGCGCGGCGAGTTCCTTCAGCCGCCGGTCGCGCCCGCGGGCGTTCGAGTCCGCGGCCGCATTCTCGCGTTCAAGGTCGGACAATCGACGGCGGATGCCGGAGTACTCGGTGAAGTCGCCGAGGTGGCAGGTCATCGAGGCGGCGTAGCCGTCCAGGGACGCCTGCTGTTGGCGCACCCGCCGCGCCAGGTCGACGACGGCCCGGTCGGCCTGGAACTGGGCGAAGGAGGATTCGAGCACCTCCCGGGTGCGCTCCCGCCCGAACTGATCGATCAGGTTCACTGCCATGTTGTAGGTCGGCTTGAAACTGGAGTTGAGCGGATAGGTGCGCCGGGACGCCAGGGAGGCGACGGCCTGCGGGTCGAGACCCTGCTGCCACTGGATGACCGCATGCCCCTCCACATCGATGCCCCGCCGTCCGGCGCGGCCGGTGAGTTGGGTGTACTCCCCCGGTGTGATCGGAACCCTGGCTTCGCCGTTGAACTTCTCCAGCTTGTCCAGCACGACGGTGCGCGCGGGCATGTTGATGCCCAGCGCGAGCGTCTCGGTGGCGAACACGGCCTTGACCAGCTTCTTCTGGAAGAGTTCTTCGACCACCTCCTTGAACGCCGGCAGCATGCCGGCGTGGTGGGCGGCGACGCCGCGTTCGAGGCCGTCGAGCCATTCCCAGTACCCGAGCACGGCGAGGTCCTCGTCGAGCAGGGTGCGGCAGCGCTCGTCGACGATCTGGCGGATCTCGTCGCGCTCGGCGGTGTCGGTGAGTCGAACTCCGGCGCGCAACACCTGGCGCACGGCCTGGTCGCAGCCGACGCGGCTGAAGATGAAGAAGATCGCCGGCAGCAGGTGCTTGCCTTCGAGCATGCGCACGATCTCGGCCCGGTCCATCCGGCCGGAATCCGACTGGCTGCGCTGCTGGTGGTAGCGGCCCTGGTTGGAGCCGCGGCGACCACCGCCGGACCGGTCCAGGACGGGGCGGCCGCCGGATTGGGCCAGGCGCACCAGTTCCGGGTTGACCCGGTGGGTGGCGGCCAGGCCAGAGGAATCGAACAGGTCGAGCATCTTGCTCTTGACCAGCACGTGCTGGTCGAGCGGTACCGGGCGTTCCTCGGAGACGATGACGTCGGTGTCACCGCGCACCGCCTGCAGCCAGTCGCCGAATTCCTCGGCGTTGGAGACCGTCGCGCTCAGCGACACCATCCGCACGGCCTGGGGCAGGTGGATGATCACTTCCTCCCAGACCGCGCCACGGAACCGGTCGGCCAGGTAATGCACCTCATCCATGATCACGAAGGCGAGGTTGGTCAGCAGGTCGGAGTCGGCGTAGAGCATGTTCCGCAGGACTTCGGTGGTCATGACCACGATGCGGGCGCCGGCGTTGACGTTGGTGTCGCCCGTGAGCAGGCCGACCTGGTCAGCACCGTATTCAGCGACGAGTTCCTGGAACTTCTGGTTGCTGAGCGCCTTCATCGGCGCGGTGTAGAACACCTTCGCGGTGGGCTGCTGCATGGCCAGGTAGATGGCGAATTCCGCCACGACGGTCTTGCCGGCGCCGGTGGGCGCGGCGACGAGCACGCTGTTGCCGGCCTCGAGTGATGCGCCGGCAGCGACCTGGAACTCGTCCAGGTCGAACCGCAGGCCCCGGCGGAAGGCCTCCAGCTTGGGATTCTGCGCGCGGAGCCTCGCTGCGGTGTACCGGTCTGCCGGCGACTGAAGGTCTGTCATGTGGTGCGCTAGAGCGCCAACTCCCGTTCGAGGGCGAGTGCGCGCCGGGCGGCGCGCCTGTCGTGCAGGTAGGCGATGCCATAGGCCGTGAAGTACAGCACGATCATCGGGATGGCGAGCATGAACATCGAAATGACGTCGGCTGCCGGGGTGGCGATCGCGGTGAAGAGGATGATCACCAGGATGGCGACCCGCCAGGACTTGAGGATCGAGGCGGCGCTGATCACGCCGGCGAAGTTGAGCAGGACGACGAAGACCGGCAGCACGAAGGCGATCCCGACGGCCAACATGAGCTTGAGCACAAAATCGAAGTAGTTCTGGGCGTTCACGAACGCCGCGTCCTCGGGGGGCGCGAAGCTTGTCATGAGTTCGACGACGTGCGGCAGCACGTACCAGCCCGCGGCGCATCCGGCGAGGAACAGCGGCACTGCGGTGAGGAAGAAGCCGAAGATGTACTTCTTCTCGGTGCGGGTGAGGCCGGGCATGAGGAAGGCGAAGATCTGGTACAGCCAGACCGGGCTGGAGACCACGAGCCCGACGTAGAACGAGATCTTCAGTTTGAGGTCGAACGCCGAGGTGATGTCGGGGTAGTTGATCTGCGCCTTGCGGTGCTGCGCTTCGATGATGGCGTAGATCGGCTCACGCAGGGCATCCCAGACGAAGTCGGACAGGAACCAGCCGACGATCGCGCCGACGGCGATGCCGGCGGCAGCCAGGAAGAGACGCTTGCGCAGTTCGAGCAGGTGTTGCCCGAGTGACATCGTGCCCGCGCGGTTCGCACGCTTGTTGCTGCGTACGGCCACGGGTTTAGGGCTTCGTCTGGTCGCCCGGGCCGACGGGCCGTGTTGTGCCGTCAGCCGACTCGGTGCGGGTCGGCGTGGCCGTGCTGTCGGCCGGCTCGTCGGCAGAATCGCTCTTGATCTCGCTCTTGAAGATCTTCATGGACTGGCCGAGGCTGCGGGCCAGAAGCGGCAGCTTGGGTGCACCGAACAACAGCAGGATGACGACGAGGATGATCAGGAAGTGCCATCCGGTCAGATTGCTCAACATGGGGGTCGATCCTCTGGCTTGTAGGGAGTGTGTTGCAGTAGTTTACCCCGGCTGATTGAGAGATCCCGCCGGAGAGCCCGACGATGGGCCCGTTCGATCCTGGCCTGATCCATCGCGGCAGCCAGGGCGTGCCGGTCCGCGAACACGGCGGCACGGAACGGGGTGCGCTCGGGTTCCAGGTCGAGGTCGAGTTCGCTGACCTGGTCACCGAGCTCTTCGAGGGCGGTGAGCGTGCCCATCAGCTTGCGGAACAGGCGCACGGCGAACCAGGCCAGCATCCCGAGCAGGCCGGCCACCAGCACGGTCCAGATCAGGATCCACGACCACCACGGCATCAGGGAGCTCCCGGCGTGAGGGTGCCGACGGAGTCGCCGGCCGCGGATTCGTACCGGGCGACGCCGGCAGCGGCCCAGTCGGCCACGGTGTGCCGGGCCGCTCCGGGCTCGACCACCGTGACGACGCCGGCCAGGCCGGCGACGAGCCGTTTGAGGCCGTGGAAGTGGGATACCCGCACCTGTGCCCGGATGAGCCCGTCGGCGTCTGCCGGGCCGGTGGGCACCGGAGCGTAGTCGGCGAGGAGCCCGAGTGCCGAGCCGGGCAGCTCGATCGTGACGGTGAGGTCATCGGCGGACCCCTGGAACAGGCTGTCGGGTAGCGTCACGGCGTCGGCGTGGTCGTCGGCCGGCGCATCCGTGGACCGCAACGCACTCATGCGGTCGAGTCTGAAGGTGCGCATGGCTTCACGCAGGTGGCACCAGCCGCGCAGGTACCAGTCGTTGTCGACGGACTCGATCCGCAACGGGTCGACGCACCGGTGTTCCGCGGTACCGCGGGCGTTGAGGTAGTCGAATTCGACCTGGGTGCCGGCGCGGACCGCACCCTGGATCACCGAGATGGCCACGTCAGAATCGGTGCGGGACACGGCGAGCTGGCTCGGGGCTCCGGTGGAGCTGCGGGTGAGTTTGGCCATCAGGGAGGCGATGGCGTCGCGGTCGCCGTTCTCCGGCAGCGCCGAGAGGTATTGCAGGCCGGCGATCAGGGCCGCGGCCTCTCTGGCGGAGAAGCGGGGAGAATCGTCGATCGCCACCAGGTGGGTCAGCACGATGGTGTCGTTGTTCTCGAACTCATCCCACTGGATGTCGAACAGGTCGCCGTGCAGGTACTGCCGGGTCTCCCCCGGTACGCCGGATAGGGCGATCAGGTTCACGGCGTCGCGCACCCGTTCTTCGCTGACACCGAAGTGTGCGGCGACGGCAGACACGCTCACGCTGTCGTGGTCCATCAGGAACGGAACCAGCGAGAGCAGGAAGGTGAGCTTGTCTGAGGCGCCGAAGGCGACCGGCTTGGCGTTCATCGGTCTCCTCCGGTCGGAGCGTCGGAGCTGGTGGCGTGTGGGGCGTGATCGTCGCGCACCTGCCGCAGGCGGGTCAGGACGGCGTCGCGCAGGGCGGCGGGAGAACGCACGAGGACTTCCGGCCCGTAGCCGGCCAGTTCGTCGGCGAGGATGTTGAGGTCGGTGTAGTGCAATTCGACACTGTCGCTCGCGGCTCCCGGTGTTCCCCGCTTGCTGAGCCGCACCGCGGCATCCGACCCGGGCTGGGCCGTGATCAGGGCGACCTGGGCGCGCCACAGGGCGTCGAGCTCGGCCAGGGCGCGCTGCCCGAGGCCGTCGTCGGCCGGCGTGGGAGCGGATCCGGGCACGGTGACGACGGTGCCGACGATCCGGGACAGCAGGAAGGTGCGTGGTGCATCGGCATCCTGGTCGGTGCCGTAGAGATGCCAGCGGCCCTCGTGCAGCACCACGGCCAGCGGTGCGACGACACGGCGCCGGGGCGCGCTCTCGCCGGGCTTGAGATAGAGGAAGGCGACGATCTGGCCGCGGTCCATGGCCTTGCTCAGCGGCTCGAATGACGCCTCGCGGGCGCGGAGCGACGGGGCGTAGCCGATGATCGGATCGGTGGATTCGATGCCGAGGGAATTGAGTTTGGTGAGCGCGCGCCGGGATTCCGCCGACAGCGAGCCTTCCCGCCAGACTGTTGCGGCCAGTTTGAGCAGCATGATCTCGTCGGCGGAGAAGGTGATGTCCGCGGGCAGGTCGTACAGCCCCTTGGGGATGCGGTAGCGCAGGTGGTGATTGCTGCCGGGGTCATCGGGCGATTCGATGGTCTCCAGGGGGATACCGAGTTCGCGGATATCGTCTTTGTCGCGTTCGAATTGCCGCTCGAGGCTGGCGTTGTCGCCGCCGACCTGGAACCGTTGGCGGTAGCCCTGCACGGTCGACAAGATCTCGGCTTTGGTCAGGCCGATCTGGGTGGCGATGAGCGCAAGGACCAGGCTGAAGAGACGTTCCTCGACAGTGACTGGATGCGGCTGGTCTGGAGTGGGCGACACATCCGCGATTCTACCGGTGCTGCCGTGTCCGTCCGGCCCGCCCCGGAGGAGCGCGGATGGGCCGGACAGGCGGACCGGGTCAGTCGACGCCGAGGATGTCGACGACGAAGACCAGGGTGGAGTTCGCCGGGATGGCGCCGTTGGCCTGGTCACCGTATGCCTGGTCGGGCGGGATGACGGCGACGATCTGGGAGCCGACGGTCTGCCCGGTGAGGGCCTCCGCAAATCCGGGAATCAATCCACCCTCGGTCGAACCGTCGGGGATGGGGAACGCCACGGGTGCGCCGTTGGCCCAGCTGGAGTCGAAGACCTCCTTGCTGTCCCACAGCACGCCGGTGTAGTTGACCGTGACGGTGGACCCTGCGGTCACTTTCTCGCCGTCGCCCTTCTTGAGCACGCCGACCTCGAGGTCGGTGGGCGGGTCGGTGGACGGCGGAATCGTGATGCCGGGGGTGCCGTCTTCGGCCAGGACCACGGCCGGCAGTCCGGCAACGGGGAGCTGGTCGGCGCCGTCGGCGCGGGTGAGGTACGCCTTGACCACGTCGAAGACGAAGACGAGCGAGTCGTCTTCGGCCACCTTGAGGTCGGCGTTGCCGCCGGCAGGACCGAAGGTGTCGTCCGGCGAGGCGACCACGGCGACCCGGGAGCCGACCTGGGCGCAGAGCAGGCCGTCGGTGATGCCGGCCAGGGTCTGGTCGTTCAGCACGAAGCTGGACAGGGACTTGCCGTCGTAGGCGGCCTTCTGGATGGACTCTCCCGTGGTGGCGTTGAAGATGCTCATGTCCACCTGGGTCTTCTGGCCTTCGACCAGCCCGGGGCCCTCGCCCGCGATGATCTCGCTGCGCTGGGTGGTGTCGGTCTTGAGCGGGGTGGGGAAATCGATGGTGGGCGCCGAACCGAAGTCACCCGTCACCGAGACCAGCTTGGAGGCGTCGCCGGCTGACACCGGTGCGGTGCAGTCTGCCGCGGCGGAGCCGGGGCTGCACGCGGTCAGGGTCGCGAGCACCAGGCCGGCGGTGGCGATAAGTGCGGGAACTCTACGCACGTGTCCTCATTTCGATACGGGGGCTCAGACAGCGTGACGCTGACGAGTGAATTGTGGGGAAGATGCCGGCGCGCACCGGGTGGAGGCGGCGGGCCGAAACCCATCCTAACCGGCGTCGAGGTCGCGAGCCTTGGAGAGCGCTGCGCCGTTCTCGGCGGTGCGGTTGCGCTTGCGCATGACCTTCGCGCTGACGGAGCGTTCGCCGAGGGCGCCGGGGGTCCAGAGTTCGACGTCGGCGTCGCTGAAATCGGTCTTCGACGGGCGACGCTTCAGCTCGGGCAGGATCGTGTCTGGGGCGAGGCGACGGGCCGTGATCAGGAAGCCGGTGTGGCCGATCATGCGGTGGTCGGGGCGCACCGCGAGGCCTTCGACGTGCCAGCCGCGCACCATGGTCTCGTGCGAGTCCGGGTTGGTGTAGTTGCCGGTCGCGCGGATGGCTTCGGCCACCCGCGACAGCTGGGTGACGGTGGCGACGTAGCAGAGCAGCACTCCCCCGGGCTTGAGGGCGTCGGAGACCACGTCGATGCACTCCCACGGGGCCAGCATGTCCAGCACGACCCGGTCGACCGACTGGGCCGGCATGGTCTCCGGCAGGGTGTCGGCCAGGTCGCCGAGCGTGATGGTCCAGTTCAGCGGGTCGGCGCCGAGGAAGGTGGCGACGTTGGCGCGGGCCACGTCCGAGAACTCCTCGCGGCGTTCGAACGACGCCAGGGTGCCGGCCGGGCCGATCGCGCGCAGCAGCCAGAGCGAGAGTGCACCGGAGCCGACGCCGGCTTCGACGACCGTCGCACCGGGGAAGATGTCGGCCTGGGCCAGGATCTGCGCGGCGTCCTTGGGGTAGATGATGGCCGCGCCGCGAGGCATGCTCATGACGAAGTCGATCAGCAGCGGACGCAGGGCGAGGTGCTCGACGCCGACGTTGTTGGTGACGACGGACGCGTCGGGCAGGCCGATGATGTCGTCGTGTTCGAGGATGCCCCGGTGGGTGTGGAAGTTCTTGCCCGGTTCGAGCGTGATGGTGTTCAGCTTGCCCTTGGGCCCGGTGAGTTGCACTCTGTCGCCGGCGCGGAACGGACCGCTGTTCTGGATGACCTGGTTGTCGCTCATGCGCGTGTCGCGTCCTTGGGTGTGGTGGGGTGGGAAAGAAGGGCTGGTCGCCGTGACCGGTAGAGCTCGGTGAGTGAGGCCAGCGTGCTGCCGGTCAGGGTGTCGAGGCGGGTGTAGTGCTCGCTCGGCTCGATCGGGACCATGTGCGGAACGGCCAGAACGACGGCGCCGGAGGCGACGGCCGCGGCGACTCCGGGCAACGAGTCCTCGATCGCGACGCAGTGCACGGGGTCGACCCCGAGGGTGTCTGCCGCCGTCAGGTAGGCCTCCGGATGCGGCTTGCTCTCCTGCACCATGTCTCCGGAGATGATCGTGGTGAAGGCGTCGAAGCCCACGATGGAGGCGATCTGGCGGGCCATCCGTTGCTCTGACATCGTGACCAATGCCATCGGCATGCCGGCGTCGTGCAGCTCGCTGAGCAGTTCGTGCGCACCCGGTCGCCACGGAACACCCGCGGAGGCCAGTTGCTCCTGCACCCGAGTGGTGAGGGTGTTGACGATCTCCTCCGCCGAGAGCCCGACCCCGCGGTTCTGCAGGATCGCGGCGGACCCGAGCAGCCCGGAACCGACCAGCAGCATGGCGTCGGTGTGTGTCCACACCCCGCCGAAGGATTCCACGAGCTCGTGTTCGGCTCGCATCCAGTACGGTTCGGTGTCGACCAGGGTGCCGTCCATGTCCCAGAGCACGGCTGCGGGCGGGGCGGAGGTAGCGGGGTTCACAGTCACGGGGTTCAAGTTTAGGGGGCACGGCCTATCCTTGAATGAGGCAGCCCGGTCGCGGCGGCCGGAATACATGAGGTTTTACGAACGTGACAGACGGCAATGGGTTCCTCAGTGGGCGGCTTCTGGTCGTTGCCTTCGAAGGCTGGAACGATGCGGGCGAAGCCGCAACGGGTGCCGTGCGCACGTTGAAGGAGCTCCTCGACGTCGAGGAGATCACCAGCATCGACCCCGAGATCTACTTCGACTACCAGTTCAACCGGCCCACGATTTCCACCGACGAAGACGGCCATCGGGTCATCGAGTGGCCGAGCGCGATCATGTACGGCCCGGCCGTACCGGGCAGTAGCGGGGTGCCGTTGGCGGAGGATGCCCAGCTGCGGGTGAGCGGCACCAATGCCGGCAACATCTACCTGTTGATCGGCACTGAGCCGTCCCGGAGCTGGAAGAGTTTCGCCGCTGAGATTCTGGATTCGGTGCTCGCCGCCGATGTGAGCGGCATCGTGTTCCTCGGGGCGATGCTCGCTGATGTTCCCCACACCCGTCCCATCTCGATCTTCGTGTCCAGTGACAATCCAGAGGTGCGGGCAGAGTTGCAGATCGAGCGCAGCAGCTATGAGGGTCCCGTCGGCATTCTGAGCGTGCTCGCCGCAGCGGCGGAAACCGTGGGGATCCCGAGTCTCTCGATCTGGGCATCCGTGCCGCACTACGTGCACAACGCGCCGTCGCCCAAGGCGCTGCTCGCGCTGATCGACAAGCTCGAAGAGGTCATCGACGTGGTGATTCCGCGCGGCGACCTGGTCACCGACGCCTCGGAGTGGGAGACGGGCATCGATGCCCTGGCCGCCGAAGACGAGGAGATGGCCGCGTACATCGGCCAGCTCGAGCAGGCCAGGGACACCGTCGACTCGCCGGAGGCCAGTGGCGAGGCGATCGCGCAGGAGTTCGAGAAGTACCTGCGGAAGCGCGGCGAGGGTCCGGGCGGTTGGGCCGACGGCCGTCCAGGCCCCGGCCCGGAGCCGCGCCAGCCGTAGCCCTCCCCCCACCTGCCCCGGGGCGGTCGAGGTGCCCCCGGAGAACGGGGCAACTCGTCCGCAGGCGGGTAACTCGGCGGAGCAGAAGCGGCTAGAGCTTGATGCCCAGCAGGGCGTCGATGGCGGTGCCCACCAGGGCGGGGTCGTCGACGCCGGCTGCGACGGCCGCATCCACCGCTTCGAGGGCGGTGCGGGTGTCGAGGTCGTCCACCAGGGCGGCACGCATCCGTTCGACGACCGCTGCGGCGCTCTCCGAGGCCGATTCGGCGGCCACGGCGGCGGGTACGGCGATCGGCCCGAAGGCAAGGGTCCACGCGGCCAGGCGCGCCTCTGCAGCCACCAGCTGCTCAGCGGTCCACTCCCAGTCGGTGCGGTAGTGCTGCGCCAGCAGGGCCAGGCGAATCGCCCGGGGGTCGCTGCCGCCGGCGCGGAGCTTGGAGACCAGAACCAGGTTGCCCAGCGACTTGCTCATCTTCTCGCCCTGATAGGCGACCATGCCGGTGTGGCTGTAGACCTGGGCGAGCGGATGCCCGGACAGCGCGGCAGCGTGCCCGGCGCTCATGTCGTGGTGCGGGAAGATCAGGTCGCTGCCGCCGCCCTGCACCGTGAAGTCAGTGCCGAGCTCGGCCAATGCGATCACCGAACACTCGATGTGCCAGCCGGGGCGGCCGGCACCGACCGGCGACTCCCAGGACGGTTCGCCCTCCCGGGCCGCACGCCACAGCAGCGGGTCGAGCCGATCGCGCTTGCCGGCCCGGTCGGGGTCTCCCCCGCGCTGGGCGAACAGGGTGAGCATGGCGTCGAGGTCGAGATTGCTCTCCTCCCCGAGCGCCCACGGGGCCTGGCGTTCGGCGGCACGGATGTCGAAGTAGAGATCGGCACCCGGCCCGTCCGGCGTAGGCAGGGCATCCGGGGTCGGCACCCGGTAGGCCAGTGCCGAGTCGCGGAGTTTCTGCACGGCGGCGGAGATGTCGTCGATGACGTCGGTGACGGCCACATAGTCGTTGGGCGGGATGATGCCCAGGGCCTCCATGTCGGCGCGGAACAGATCGGTCTGTTCCGCGGCGAGTTCCCGCCAGTCCACGCCGGTCGCCGTGGCCCGCTCGAGCAGGGGGTCGTCGACGTCGGTCACGTTCTGGGCGTAGTGCACGCGGTAGCCGCCATCGAGCCACACCCGCTGCAGGGTGTCGAAGGCCAGGTAGGTGGCTGCATGGCCGAGGTGGGTGGCGTCGTACGGGGTGATGCCGCAGACGTACAGCCGGGCCACGTCGGTGGGCTTGGCCTCCACGATGGTCGCGGTCGCGGTGTCGTGCAGGCGGGGAGCGTCCGACGTTCCGGGGATTGACGGGATGACGGGATGTGACCAGGCGCGCATGCTTCCAGCCTAACTAGGCGGTGATGACGTTGGTGCCGAGCAGGACCATGACGACGATGCCGAGGACGATGCGGTAGACCACGAACGGCATGAAGCTGCGCTTGGAGATGTAGCTCATGAAGAAGCCGATGACGAACAGGGCCACCACGAAGGCCACCACTGTGGCGACGAGGGTCTCCCACGGCCCGAAGATCTCGGGGGTGCAGGTCGCGGCCGCGGCGACGCAGGGCTCCTTGATCGACTTGTACACCTGGTAGAACCCACTGCCGAGAACGGCGGGGATGGCCAGCAGGAAGGCGTAGCGGGCCGCCGCGGCGCGCTCGTAACCGAGGAACAGCCCGGCCGTGATGGTGCCGCCGGACCGGGAGACGCCGGGGATGAGGGCGAGTGCCTGGGCGAAGCCGAAGATGATGCCGTGACCCACGGTGAGGTCGTCGAGCCCCCGACGCTTCGCGCCCACGTAGTCGGCGATGCCGAGCAGCACGCCGAAGCCGATGAGCATGATCGCCGTGACCCAGAGGTTGCGCAGGCTGGTTTCGATCTGATCCTGGAAGAGCAGGCCGAGAATGACGATCGGCAGGGTGCCGAGGATGATCAGCCAGCCCATGCGGGCATCCGCGTCGCTGCGCGGAACCTTGCCGACGAGCGACTTCGCCCACTGGCCGATGATGCGAACGATGTCGCGCCAGAAGAAGATCACCACGGCAGCTTCGGTGCCGATCTGGGTGATGGCGGTGAAGCGGGCGCCCGGGTCCTCACCGGTGCCGAGGAACTGCCCCACGATGCTGATGTGGGCGCTGGAGGACACCGGTAGGAATTCGGTCAACCCCTGGACCAGGCCCAGGATGACCGCGTTGATGAAGTCCACGTGAATACTCGTTTCGCTAGTGCTGTGTGCGGGCGGTAGCGCGACAGTGGGCTAGTACGTCGACAGCAAATCGGTCAAAACCGTCCTGCCAAACACTAATGCGTCCAGGGGCACCCGCTCATCAACACCGTGGAACAACGCCGGAAAATCCAGTTCGGCGGGCAGCTTGAGCGGCGCGAAACCGTAGCCCTTGATGTCCAGTTTGCTCAGCGCCTTGTTGTCGGTGCCGGCGGGCATCAGGTACGGCAGCACGGGAGCGCCGGGGTCGTGGGTGCCGAGGGTCTGCACGATCTTGTCGATCAGGGGGCCGGCGAACTCGGTTTCCAGGCCCACGTCCCGGTGCATGATCACGATCTCGATATCGGGCCCGACCAACTCGGCGAGTTCGGCGAGCACGGCGTCTTCTTCGCCGGGCAGGGCACGGAGGTCGATGAGCGCTTCGGCGCGGTCGGGAATGACGTTGTGCTTGTAACCGGCCTGCAGCACCGTCGGGTTCATCGTCGTGCGCAGGCTCGCCTGGATGAATCCGGAGGCGGTGCCGGTGGCCAGGGCCAGCTCGTCCGGGCCCATCGACTGCGGCTCAACACCGAGGATGCGCGCGATTTCGGCGAGCAGCTGCCGGGTGGTGTTCGTCAAGCGGATCGGCCACTCCCGCCGGCCGACCTTGGCGACGGCTTCCGCCAGCCGGGTGATCGCATTGTCGGTGACCAGGCGGGAGCCGTGCCCGGCCGGCCCGTGCGCGACGAGCTTGAGCCAGATGAGAGCCTTCTCCCCCGTCTGCAGCAGGTAGGCGCGTTCCCCGCCGATGCTGATCGAGTACCCGCCCACCTCGCTGATCGCTTCGGTCGCGCCGGCGAAGAGGTCCGGCCGGGTGTCGACCAGGTAGTGCGAGCCGAGGACTCCCCCGGCCTCCTCGTCGGCGAAGAAGGCGATTACGAGATCCCGTTCGGGCTGGCCCCCGGACGCGAGGACGTCGGTGAGGGAGGCCAGGATCATGGCGTCCATGTTCTTCATGTCGACGGCGCCGCGCCCCCACAGCATGCCGTCCTTGATCTCCCCGCCGAACGGGTCCACCGACCAGTTCGCGGGTTCTGCCGGCACCACGTCGAGGTGGCCGTGCACCACCAGGGCGCCCTTGCTGCGGTCGCGGCCGGGCACGCGGGCGATGACGCTCGTGCGACCGGGCTCTGAGTCGATCAGCTCGGGGGCCAGGCCCAGGGTCCGCAGCTTGTCTGCGACGTATTCCGCGGCATCCGTTTCGCCGTTCGAGCGGCCCTCGCCGTAGTTCGTGGTGTCGAACCGGATCAGGTCGCGGGCTAGTTCGGCCGTCAGGTCGAGGGTGTCGGCCGTGGGAGGGATGCTGGCGAAAGCTGTCATGCAGTTCACGCTACCGGGAGGGAGGGCCGCGGCGCCCGCCAGCGGGTTCATCGGGGGTAATGGACACGCCCGGGACGCGTCGTGGAGCCTCCCGGTGTCAGGAGGGGGTGTGGATCCGTGCTAAGTTATTCCCCGGCAGCAAAACATAACTGCGGCCAAAACATCCAGTCCGGGTGGCGGAAATGGCAGACGCGCTAGCTTGAGGTGCTAGTGCCCGTATAGGGCGTGG
>Ga0247813_10001731_pt1 | contig 16002 bp, 26 predicted proteins | sample UWRJL169409C1_FD_180719 | JGI IMG/M metagenome (GOLD analysis project Ga0247813, IMG submission 180719) | Plant litter microbial communities from Arlington Agricultural Research Station in Wisconsin, United States - UWRJ-L169-409C-1 | ecosystem: Environmental > Terrestrial > Plant litter >... | reverse complement strand
GACGAACATCAAAAGGGCACCCAGCAGGATCCCCGCATAGGCCGGTTGCCCATCGGCCAGCGCGACGGCGGCGCGGGTGGTATTGCCGCTCATGAAGGAGACGAAGCTGCCGGCAATCAAAAGGCCTGCCGCATCCGTCATGCCGGCAAGAAAGGAGATGGCGGCAACGAGAACGATGCCCAGTCCCGTGCGCCGTCTCCGGATGACGCGCCGCCGCCGCTCCCGCGTCATGATTGTTCCTTGCCTTCGCCCATTCTGATTCGGTCATATGAAACGCCGGTCATCATAGGCGCGATAGCCCAGAGAGGTGCTATCTATTCGGCCGCTTCCCGCATTGCTGTCGGCGGATCGAGTTCGGTGCAGTGCGACATTGCAGTCGGCAGGTTGTCGGCAATGAAGTCAATCAGTGCGCGAACCGAAGGCAGCATGCCGTGGCGGGAGGTAAAGACCAGATGCGCGATGGTGGTGTTCGAGCACCACTCTGGCAGCACGGGCACCAGTACCCCGGTCCTGATGCCCCGGTTGCACAGATGATCGGGAAGAAGGGCGATGCCGACGCCCTCGATGGCGGCACGCTCCAGAATGCCGAAATCGCCGCAGCCGATCACGGGCTGATGCGCGATGTCGCGTTTCGTCCCGTCGGTATGGTTCAACTGCCAGGTATCAGTCAGATGCTGCTCGTTCATCGATAGCGTCGGCATGGTGCCCAGCGTATCGATCGTCACATTGCCGATCCGCGCCATCAGCGCCGGGCTCGCCACGAGAAACTGGCGCGCTTCGCCGAGCTTGCGCACGATCAGATTGTTGTCGGTGTCCAACTGGTCGCGTGCCCGCAGCGCAATGTCGATGCGCTCCTCGACGAGATCGATCCGCCGGTTGGTCGCGGTAATCAGCAGGCGCACGCCCGGATAGCGCCGGTGAAAGACCGGCAGAATATGGCCGAGCAACGGCGTAAAGCCGATCGGGCAGGCGAGCCGCACGACGCCGGTCGGCTCGCTCTTGGCGGCGGCGACCACCGCTTCGGCGGCTTCGACGCCTGAGAGGATCGTCTCGCAACGCTCATAGAAGGCCTGGCCGATTTCCGTCACGCGCAGCTTGCGGGTCGAGCGTTCGAGCAGGCGGACATCAAGCTGCTGCTCCAGCCGTGCAACATGCTTGCTGAGCTTGGACTTGGGAATGTTGAGGACACGGGCGGCAGAGGAAAAGCCCTTGTGTTTCACCACGGCGGCAAAGAGCGCGAGATCGTTCAGGTCCTGCATGTCACACCTTCATGTCCATCGATGATCGACCATTATTGTTTCTATCAGGAAACAGCCTGTCGAAAAAGGGGCGGCTTATCGGCCGATTGTTTTGAATTCATATGTGATGCACCCAAACGCCACACAAGCGCACACAAACAATCAAACGAAGGTGCCCATCATGAATATTCTCCACATCGACTCCGGCATTCTCGGAGATCATTCCGTTTCCCGCCGCCTGACGGCATCGATCGTCGCGCGGATCAAGGCCGAGCGTCCCGGTGATAGCGTCACCTACCGCGATCTGGCCGCTGCTCCGCTGGCCCATCTCAACGGCTCGCACCTGATGGCAGCTTCCGCCAATCCGGAAGGCCTGGACGCGACGCTGGTGTCCGAGCTTGATGCCGGCCGTACTTCGCTTAACGAGTTTCTTGCTGCCGATGTCGTCGTCATCGGTGCGCCGATGTACAATTTCGCCATTCCCAGCCAGTTGAAGACCTGGATCGACCGCATCCTCGTAGCCGGAACGACGTTCCGCTACACCGAAGCAGGTGTCGAAGGCTTGGCCAAGGGCAAGAAGGTGATCGTGGCCTCGACCCGTGGTGGCCATTATTCCGGTGCGTCGCCGATCAGCGCCATGGATCACCAGGAAACCTATCTCTCCACCGTGTTCGGTTTCATCGGCATCACCAATGTCGAATTCGTCCGTGCCGAAGGCCTGGCCATCAGCCCGGATTCCAAGGAAGCGGCGATTTCGGAAGCCGAAAAGGCCATCGCCGGCCGGGGGCATTTCGATATCGCGGCCTGATTAACTGGCCGGATCTGTGTGAATTGAAAGCCGGGCACCCGCTGCCCGGCTTTTCGTGACCTGTCGACGCTGTTGAAACCTAGGCTGGACACGCCTGCTGCGAGGGGGTAGAGCCCGGGTCAAACGGCCCCGGCCGGCAGAATACAGATTGGAATGGCAATGACGGATGTCAGGGACAGCAACGGCACGATCCTCATCGAGGGAGATAACGTCACCCTGATCAAGGATCTCAAGGTCAAGGGCACGTCCGAGACCTTGAAGCGTGGCACGATGATCAAGGGCATTCACCTGACCGGCGACCCGGACGAGGTCGAATGCCGTCATGCCAAGATCAAAGGCCTGGTGCTGCGCACAGAGTTCCTGAAGAAGGCCTGAGTTCAAGATTTTGGCTGGGGAAATCCAGCATCGGTAGCCCGCACGAATCGGCGGCCGGCCGGGACTGGACGCCCGGAGTTTTTGTATTACACTCTGCTTATGAAAAGCGTTCCGGCACTCCTGATGTTCGCGCTTGTTTCGGCCCTTGCCGGAACCCCTCCGGGTGCGTCCCTTGCTGCTGATCCGATTTGCACCTGCCGAAACCGGGATGGTTCGAAACTCGAACTTGGCCAGACGACCTGTATCCGGGTAGGTGACACCGCCTATCTGGCGCGCTGTGAAAAAGAGCTCAACGTTATGACGTGGCGCAAGCTCCGGGACGAATGCCCCGAAGCCCGGTTGTCGGTTGCGCTATTGCCTTTGACCCGGTAGCTGCCGTTCAGCCTTTGGCCAAATGGCCGCGTGCCGCATACATGGCGATCGCGGCAGCATTGGAGACATTCAGCGACTTGATGGCGCCCGGCATTTCAAGACGGGCAAGCGTGCTGACGGTCTGGCGTGTCTTCTGCCGCAATCCCTTGCCCTCGGCGCCGAGAACGAGTGCGATCTTGGCACCGGAGAGTGCCTGTTCGAGCGGCTCTGGGCCTTCCGAATCAAGACCGATAGAAACGAAGCCGAGCTTGTGCAGCTCTTCCAGCGCGTCGGCCAGATTGGTGATCTGGATATAGGGGATCATTTCCAGCGCGCCGGAGGCCGATTTGGCCATGACGCCGGATTCGGTAGGGCTGTGACGCTGCGTCGTGATCAATGCACCGGCATTGAAGGCAACGGCCGAGCGCATGATGGCACCGACATTGTGCGGATCGGTCACCTGGTCGAGGACAAGAATCAACGGGCTGTCGTTGAGCGCCGAGAGGCTGCGGACGGGCAGGGGCACGGTTTCCAGCATCGCGCCCTGATGGATGGCGTCAGGTCCCAGAATCTTGTCGAGGTCCTGCGGCGTGACGATTTCCACGGGAAAGCCGAGGTCTTCGACCGGGCCGGTTTCCAGCCGCACCAGCGCATTCTGCGTTACCGAAAGCTTGGCGATCTTGCGCTCGGGATTGTCGAGGGCTGCACGCACCGTGTGGATGCCGTAGAGCAGCACCTGGTCCGGCGCCAGTTGCGGCGCCTTCCAGTCTGGTGCGGCACTTCTCTTGCGCTTGTCCTGCACGGGTGTTGGAATCTCGCCGCGTTCGCGTTTGCCATCGCGATGCGCGCGGCGAAGGGTGGCGTAATGGGTGTCTTTGGCGTTCTTGTCGCCCGGATTATCTTTGCTCATACCCGTCTTATACTGACGATGCGGTTCGCGTGGAACCGTTTTTCGCGAAATCGGCGGCTGGCAATCTTTATCGCGATTTTCCCAACTTTTTCTGAGACGCCGTGTTGACAGGATGAAACGGGACCGTCATATACCCGGCGCAGATTGAAGGGATGACTTGCCCCGGCAAACAACACTTTGATCTGCAAAGCTTGGTCGCTTGATCCCGACAGAATAATGGAGGGATGCCCGAGTGGTTAAAGGGGACGGACTGTAAATCCGTTGGCTCAGCCTACGTTGGTTCAAATCCAACTCCCTCCACCATTCTGTCAGACGGATCTTGACCCGCGGGTATAGCTCAATGGTAGAGCAGCAGCCTTCCAAGCTGAATACGCGGGTTCGATTCCCGCTACCCGCTCCATCAAAATGCTCCCACAATCTGCTATGCCTATTGCGTCGCTTCAAGATTAATCAGCAAGTCGTTGATTTGATCCAGTTTTCGCGTTTGATGCGGCTGGCATTGGAATCGGGCGTCACCATCCCCACATAGGCATCATCCAGGCCGCAAGGGCCTGACGGCGCGCAAAATAATTAAGTCTTGCGCATTCCGCCCGAAACCCTTAAACGCCTCCCCAAACCGGCGCCGCCGGTATGGTGCATTCTCATTGATCACAGGAAACTTGACCCCATGGCAAAGAGCAAATTTGAGCGCAATAAGCCGCACGTTAACATTGGCACGATCGGCCACGTCGACCATGGCAAGACGTCGCTGACGGCAGCGATCACGAAGTATTTCGGCGAATACAAGGCGTATGACCAGATCGACGCAGCGCCGGAAGAAAAGGCCCGCGGCATCACCATTTCGACGGCACACGTCGAATATGAAACGCCTGCCCGTCACTACGCCCACGTTGACTGCCCCGGCCACGCCGACTACGTCAAGAACATGATCACCGGTGCTGCCCAGATGGACGGCGCGATCCTGGTTTGCTCGGCTGCCGACGGCCCGATGCCACAGACCCGCGAGCACATCCTGCTTGCCCGTCAGGTTGGCGTTCCGGCGATCGTCGTGTTCCTCAACAAGGTCGACCAGGTTGACGACGCTGAACTTCTCGAGCTCGTCGAGCTGGAAGTGCGCGAACTTCTGTCGATGTACGACTTCCCGGGCGACGACATTCCGATCATCAAGGGTTCGGCTCTGGCTGCTCTTGAAGACAGCGACAAGAAGATCGGCGAAGACGCGATCCGCGAGCTGATGGCTGCTGTTGACGCCTACATCCCGACGCCTGAGCGTCCGATCAACCTGCCGTTCCTGCTGCCGATCGAAGACGTGTTCTCGATCTCCGGCCGTGGTACGGTTGTGACCGGCCGCGTCGAGCGTGGCATCGTCAAGGTCGGCGAAGAAGTCGAAATCGTCGGCATCCGTCCGACCACCAAGACGACGGTGACCGGCGTTGAAATGTTCCGCAAGCTGCTCGATCAGGGCCAGGCCGGCGACAACATCGGTGCTCTCGTTCGCGGCGTTACCCGTGACGGCGTCGAGCGTGGCCAGATCCTGTGCAAGCCGGGTTCGGTCAAGCCGCACAAGAAGTTCATGGCTGAAGCCTACATCCTGACGAAGGAAGAGGGCGGCCGTCATACACCGTTCTTCACCAACTATCGTCCGCAGTTCTACTTCCGCACGACGGACGTGACCGGCATCGTGTCGCTTCCTGAAGGCACGGAAATGGTTATGCCTGGCGACAACGTCACGGTTTCCGTCGAGCTGATCGTTCCGATCGCGATGGAAGAAAAGCTGCGCTTCGCCATCCGCGAAGGCGGCCGCACCGTCGGCGCCGGCATCGTCGCCTCGATCGTCGAGTAATTTACTCGGTTGGGAAGCGGCGCATTCAAACGCCGCTTCCTTGAATATTTGCTGGTCGAAGCCTGCGCCTAAAGGTGTATGCCTCTCGAATTGACGGAAGCGCGAAAAAACGTGCTTTCGTGGGCGTTCGGTCATTGTGTCGGACGCCGATTCCGTATATGTGCGGGTCGAATTGCAGAAACGGACAGAGAGCGATTTGCTCTTTGTGCTCTTTGAAGCATCAGCACCCGGAAACGAATAACGAAATGCCTCACCCTGGGGCTTTCGCTTACAACAACAAGGATAACTCGAATGAACGGCCAGAATATCCGTATCCGCCTCAAGGCGTTTGATCACCGGATTCTTGATGCCTCCACGCGGGAAATCGTTTCGACGGCCAAGCGCACAGGCGCTTCGGTTCGTGGTCCGGTGCCGCTTCCTACGCGGATTGAAAAGTTTACTGTCAACCGCTCGCCCCACGTGGACAAGAAGAGCCGTGAACAGTTCGAGATGCGCACCCACAAGCGTCTCCTCGATATTGTCGATCCTACTCCCCAGACTGTTGACGCGCTGATGAAGCTCGACCTCGCTGCCGGCGTAGATGTGGAAATCAAGCTTTAAAAACAAGGAAGGTACGTGGATTTCGGTCCAACGGCTTCCAAAAACGGGCGACCCTTCGATCGGATGATCCCATTTGGATCAGATGAAGAGAGGGAAACCTTAAACCAGAGATGCAGCGGGGTTTTCTCCGTCGCTAACTCTCAAGAGGAATGAACCAATGCGTTCAGGTGTGATTGCACAGAAGATTGGGATGACCCGCGTCTATAACGACGCTGGTGAGCACATCCCAGTTACAGTATTGCGGATGGAAAACTGCCAAGTGGTTGCCCATCGCACAGAAGACAAGAATGGCTACACCGCAGTTCAGCTCGGTGCTGGCCAGGCTAAAGTCAAGAACACGAGCAAGCCGTTGCGTGGTCAGTTCGCTGCCGCCAACGTAGAGCCGAAGGCCAAGGTCGTTGAGTTCCGCGTTTCGTCGGACAATCTGATCGATGTCGGCGCAGAAATCACTGCAAACCATTTCGTCACCGGCCAGCTGGTCGATGTCACCGGTACATCTGCCGGTAAGGGTTTTGCCGGTGCCATGAAGCGCCACAATTTCGGCGGTCTGCGTGCAACGCACGGCGTGTCCGTATCGCACCGTTCGCATGGTTCGACTGGTTCCAACCAGGATCCGGGCCGCGTCTGGAAGGGTAAGCGTATGGCTGGCCACATGGGTCAGACACGCATCACCACCCAGAACCTGGAAGTGGTCTCCACCGATGAAGACCGCGGTCTGATCCTCGTCAAGGGCGCCGTACCCGGCTCCAAGGGCGCATGGATCGTCGTTCGCGACGCCATCAAGTCCGGCACTCCGGCTGACGCTCCGCGTCCTGCCGCTGTGCGCGCAGCCAAGTAAGGGGGCCAGATCATGGATCTCAACGTCACCACACTCGAGGGCAAAGAGGCCGGTAAGGTTTCCCTGTCCGACGCGATTTTCGGCCTAGAGCCGCGCGAAGATATCATTGCCCGCGTCGTTCGCTGGCAGCTTGCCAAGAAGCAGCAGGGTACGCACAAGGCAAAGGGCCGTGCAGAAATCGCCCGCACCGGCGCCAAGATGTTCAAGCAGAAGGGTACGGGCCGCGCTCGTCACCATTCGGCTCGTGCTCCGCAGTTCCGCGGCGGTGGTAAGGCTCATGGCCCGGTTGTTCGCAGCCACGCCCATGACCTGCCCAAGAAGGTTCGTGCTCTCGGTCTGCGCCATGCGCTGTCCGCCAAGCTTCGTGCCGAAGAGCTGATCATCGTTGACAACCTGGTTGCTGCTGAAGCCAAGACGAAGGTGCTGACCGGCGCATTCGCAACGCTCGGCCTGACCAACGTGTTGTTCATCGGCGGCGCCGAACTCGACAGCAATTTCAAGCTCGCAGCACAGAACATCCCGAACGTGGACGTTCTGCCGGTGCAGGGCATCAACGTTTATGACATTCTGCGCCGCGGCAAGCTCGTCCTGTCCAAGGCTGCAGTTGAAGCTCTTGAGGAGCGGTTCAAATGACTAACCTCCGCCACTATGATGTGATCCTCGCTCCGTCGATCACCGAAAAGTCGACGCTGGTTTCTGAACAGAACCAGATCATCTTCAACGTCGCCAAGGATGCGTCGAAGCCTGAAATCAAGGCTGCAATCGAAGCACTGTTCGGCGTCAAGGTTACGGCTGTCAACACGCTGGTCCGCAAGGGCAAGCTGAAGCGCTTCCGTGGCTTCGCTGGCCGGCAAAAGGACGTCAAGAAGGCTATCGTCACGCTCGCTGACGGTCAGACCATCGACGTCTCAACCGGACTCTGAGGAATAGAACAATGGCATTGAAAAGTTTCAATCCGACCACCCCGAGCCAGCGTCAGCTGGTCATCGTCGATCGGTCCGGCCTGCACAAGGGCAAGCCGGTCAAGTCGCTGACGGAAGGCCTGTCCTCCAAGGGCGGCCGCAACAACACTGGCCGCATCACGGTGCGTTACCAGGGTGGTGGTCACAAGCGTACCTACCGCCTGATCGACTTCAAGCGTCGCAAGTTCGACGTTGAAGGCACGGTCGAGCGTCTGGAATATGACCCGAACCGCACGGCGTTCATCGCGCTGATCAACTATGCGGACGGCCAGCAGGCCTACATCATCGCTCCGCAGCGTCTTGCTGCCGGCGACAAGGTGATCGCTTCGGAAAAGCAGGTTGACGTGAAGCCAGGCAACACCATGCCGCTTCAGTACATGCCGGTTGGTTCGATCGTTCACAACGTCGAGATGAAGCCAGGCAAGGGCGGTCAGATCGCTCGCTCCGCTGGCGCATACGTTCAGCTGGTCGGTCGCGACCAGGGCATGGCGATCCTTCGCCTGTCGTCTGGCGAACAGCGCCTGGTGCACGGCTCCTGCCTTGCAACGGTCGGTGCAGTCTCCAACCCGGACCACGGCAACATCAACGACGGCAAGGCCGGTCGTTCGGTGTGGCGTGGCAAGCGTCCGCACGTTCGCGGCGTCGTCATGAACCCTGTTGACCATCCGCACGGCGGTGGTGAAGGCCGCACCTCGGGTGGCCGTCATCCGGTTTCGCCTTGGGGTAAGCCCACCAAGGGCAAGCGTACGCGCTCGAACAAGTCGACCGACAAGTTCATCATGCGCTCGCGTCATCAGCGTAAGAAGTAAGAGAGGAAGTCTCCAATGACTCGTTCAGTATGGAAAGGTCCGTTTGTTGACGGCTATCTTCTCAAGAAGGCTGAGAAGGTTCGTGAAGGCGGCCGCAACGAAGTGATCAAGATGTGGAGCCGTCGCTCCACCATCCTGCCGCAGTTCGTCGGTCTCACGTTCGGCGTCTACAACGGCAGCAAGCATGTTCCGGTTAGTGTCAACGAAGACATGATCGGCCACAAATTCGGTGAATTCTCTCCGACCCGGACCTATTACGGTCACGGTGCGGACAAGAAGGCAAAGAGGAAGTAATTATGGGCAAGGCAAAAGCCGAACGCCGGCTGAAGGATAACGAGGCGCAGGCAATCGCGCGCACGATCCGCGTCAGCCCCCAGAAGCTCAACCTGGTAGCTGCGATGATACGTGGCAAGAAGGTCGATCGGGCTCTGGCCGAACTCGAGTTCTCGCGCAAGCGGATCTCGGACACTGTCAAGAAGACGTTGGAATCTGCGATCGCAAACGCAGAGAACAACCACGATCTCGACGTCGACAGCCTGATCGTTGCCGAGGCTTACGTTGGCAAGTCCATCGTCATGAAGCGTTTCCACGCTCGTGGCCGTGGCCGTGCATCGCGTATCGAAAAGCCTTTCGCGCATCTGACGATCGTTGTTCGCGAAGTCGAAGCTAAAGGGGAGGCCGCATAATGGGTCAGAAGATCAATCCAGTCGGCTTCCGCCTCGGCATCAACCGTACCTGGGATAGCCGCTGGTTCGCGGACAACGCAGAATACGGCCAGCTTCTTCACGAAGACCTGAAGATTCGTGCCTACGTCATGGAAGAGCTGAAGCAGGCTGGTATCGCCAAGGTGGTTATCGAGCGTCCGCACAAGAAGTGCCGCGTCACGATCCACTCGGCTCGCCCGGGCCTGATCATCGGCAAGAAGGGCGCAGACATTGAAAAGCTGCGCAAGAAGATCGGCGAGATGACCAAGTCGGAAACGCACCTCAACATCGTTGAAGTGCGCAAGCCGGAAGTCGACTCGGCGCTCGTCGCCCAGTCGATCGCTCAGCAGCTCGAACGCCGCGTGGCTTTCCGCCGTGCGATGAAGCGTGCCGTTCAGTCCGCAATGCGTCTTGGCGCCGAAGGCATCAAGATCACCTGCGGCGGCCGTCTCGGCGGTGCTGAAATCGCGCGTACCGAATGGTATCGTGAAGGCCGCGTGCCGTTGCACACGCTTCGCGCTGACATCGACTACGGTGTGGCTGAAGCCAAGACCGCTTTCGGTATTTGCGGCATCAAGGTCTGGATTTTCAAGGGCGAAATCCTCGAACACGATCCGATGGCTTCCGAGCGTCGTTCGTCCGAGGCAGATGCCCAGGGCCCCAGCAGCAACAACCGTCGTCGCGAAAACGCGTAACAGTCGTTCCTGGCAGCTAATATCGGAGAATTAAAAAAATGTTGCAGCCAAAGCGCACTAAGTACCGCAAGCAGTTCAAGGGACGCATCAAGGGCGTTGCCAAGGGCGGTTCCGACCTTGCTTTCGGTGAATTCGGCCTGAAGTCTCAGGAGCCGAACCGCGTAAACGCACGCGAGATCGAAGCGGCCCGCCGCGCGATCACCCGTCACATGAAACGTGCCGGCCGCGTATGGATCCGCGTATTCCCAGACGTACCGGTCACGGCAAAGCCGACCGAAGTCCGCATGGGTAAAGGTAAGGGTTCGGTTGAATATTGGGCTTGCAAAGTCAAGCCCGGCCGAATGATGTTCGAAATCGACGGCGTCAGCGAAGAACTCGCCCGCGAGGCGCTTCGCCTTGGTGCTGCGAAACTCTCTGTCAAGACGCGCTTCGTTCAGCGCATTGCAGAGTAAGGAGTAAAGCCCAATGAAAGCCGATACCATCCGCGCACTCAGCGCCGATCAGCTCAACGAAGAGCTCGCCAAGCTGAAGAAAGAGCAGTTCAACCTGCGCTTCCAGAAGGCCACAGGCCAGCTCGAAAAGTCGTCGCGCATCAATGAAGTCCGTAAGGGCATTGCGCGCGTCAAAACAATTGCCCGCCAGAAGGCGGCAGAAGCCAAGGCTTAAGGATCTAAGAATATGCCAAAACGCATTCTGCAGGGCACAGTCGTCAGCGACAAGAACGATAAGACCGTCGTGGTCCGTGTCGAGCGTCGTTTCGCGCACCCGATCTTCCAGAAGACCGTTCGCCGGTCCAAGAAGTACAAGGCGCATGACGAGAACAACCAGTACAAGGTCGGCGATCAGGTTTCCATCGAGGAATGCGCGCCGATTTCCAAGGATAAGACCTGGACGGTTGTCTCCGCTCAGGCCTAATTCTTAAGAGTTTCGCATCCGGCCCTTGCGTCGGCTGCGGAAATCTGTATGAAGCAGCGTAAGGACGCTCGACTACGAGCGTTCTTTTGCTTTGAGCGCACGGAAGGTCCTGTTGAGGAAACCACCCTGGCAATGATCGATCCCGCGCGAGAACAGAAATTTAGAAGCTGGAACAGGGGGCCCTCAATCTGATGAGGTTGGCCCAACCGGTCCGGTCACAACAAGAAGGCGACCTGACATGATTCAGATGCAAACAAACCTCGACGTGGCGGATAATTCCGGCGCACGTCGTGTCATGTGCATCAAGGTGCTGGGCGGCTCCAAGCGCAAGTACGCTTCGGTCGGCGACATTATCGTCGTTTCGATCAAGGAAGCTATTCCGCGCGGCCGCGTCAAGAAGGGTGATGTGATGAAGGCGGTTGTCGTTCGCACAGCCAAGGACATCCGTCGTCCGGACGGCAGCGTCATCCGGTTCGATAACAACGCAGCTGTTCTTATCGACAACAAGAAAGAGCCGATCGGCACCCGTATCTTCGGACCGGTTCCGCGCGAACTTCGCGCCAAGAACCACATGAAGATCATCTCGCTGGCTCCAGAAGTACTGTAAGGAGCGATTGAGATGCAAAAGATTCGCAAGGGCGACAAAGTCGTCGTATTGACCGGCAAGGACAAGGGTCGTTCTGGGGAAGTTCTCCAGGTTCTGCCTAAGGAAGACCGGGCCGTTGTGCGTGGCGTAAACATGGTGAAGCGTCACCAGCGCCAGACCCAGGCCCAGGAAGCCGGTATCATCAACAAGGAAGCCTCCATTCACCTTTCCAACCTTGCGGTTTCCGACAAGGATGGCAAGCCGACCCGCGTCGGCTTCAAGGTTCTTGAGGACGGCAAGAAGGTCCGTGTGGCCAAGCGTTCGGGAGAAGTGATCGATGGCTGACGTCAAGAAGTACGAGCCGCGGCTCAAGGTTGATTACGCCGAGCGTATCACAAAGGCGATGCAGGAGAAGTTCTCCTACGCAAACGTCATGCAGATTCCGCGCCTCGACAAGATCGTTATCAACATGGGTGTTGGCGAATCGACGGCTGACTCCAAGAAGCCGACGGTTGCTGCAGCAGACCTCGCAGCGATTGCCGGCCAGAAGCCGGTCATCACCAAGGCCCGCACCTCCATCGCCGGCTTCAAGCTGCGCGAAGGCATGCCGATCGGCGCAAAGGTTACCCTGCGCGGCGTTCGCATGTACGAATTCCTGGACCGCCTGATCAACATCGCGCTTCCGCGCGTTCGAGATTTCCGCGGCCTGAATCCGAAGAGCTTTGACGGCCGTGGCAACTTCGCCATGGGTGTCAAGGAACACATTGTGTTCCCGGAGATCAACTACGACAAGGTTGATCAGATGTGGGGCATGGACATCATCGTTTGCACGACGGCAACGAACGACGACGAAGCACGCGCTCTGCTCACAGAGTTCAACTTCCCGTTTCGCCAGTAAGCCGTAACGACAAGCAGAAGGATTAAGTTGAATGGCGAAGACGAGCGCAATTGAAAAAAACAATCGCCGCCGTAAGTCGGTTGCCCAGGATGCGTCCAAGCGCGCAGCCCTGAAGGCCACCATCATGAACCAGTCTCTTCCGATCGAAGAGCGCTTCAAGGCAACTTTGAAGTTGGCGAGCCTGCCGCGTGACGGTTCCAAGACCCGCGTTCGCAACCGTTGTGAAGTGACTGGTCGCCCGCGTGCATATTATCGCAAACTCAAGATGTCGCGTATTGCGCTTCGTGAACTTGGCAATTTCGGCAAGGTGCCGGGCATTGTTAAGTCGAGCTGGTAAGGAGACGGGTAGATGGCAATGACTGATCCGCTGGGCGATATGCTCACCCGTATCCGCAATGGTGCTGCACGCCGCAAGTCGAGTGTTTCCACTCCGGCTTCCAAGCTGCGCGCACGCGTCCTGGATGTCCTTCAGGCTGAAGGTTACATCCGCGGTTATTCGGAAACCGAATTTGGTAACGGCAAGGCCGAGATCAATATCGAATTGAAATACTACGAAGGTGCGTCGGTGATCCGTGAGATCGGCCGCGTATCGAAGCCGGGCCGCCGAGTTTATGTCTCGGTCAAGTCCATTCCGCAGGTCGCGAACGGTCTCGGTATCACTATCCTTTCGACTCCGAAGGGTGTGATGGCCGATCATCAGGCACGCGAACAGAACGTTGGTGGCGAGGTTCTCTGCTCCGTATTCTAATACGGTAGCAGTGACCTCCATAACGGACAGACAGGTTTGAAATATGTCTCGTATCGGTAAAAAGCCCGTTCCGGTTCCTGCAGGTGTCACGGCCACGGTTAGTGGCCAGACAGTGACTGCAAAGGGCCCGAAAGGCGAACTCTTCTTCGTTGCTAACGACGAAGTCGTCGTAAAGCTGGAAGACAACAACGCGGTGTCGGTGACCCCCGTTGACCAGTCCAAGGATGCTCGTTCCAAGTGGGGCATGTCCCGCACGATGATCGAAAACATCTTCAAGGGCGTCAAGGACGGTTACGAGCGCAAGCTCGAAATCAACGGCGTTGGTTATCGCGCGTCGCTTCAGGGCAAGAACCTGCAGCTGGCACTCGGTTTCAGCCACGACGTGGTCTATCAGACTCCTGAAGGCATCTCGATTGCTGTGCCGAAGCCGACGGAAATCGTCGTCACCGGCATCAACAAGCAGCAGGTCGGCCAGGTCGCGGCAGAAATCCGCGAATACCGTGGCCCCGAGCCCTACAAGGGCAAGGGCGTCAAGTATGCTGGCGAGCGGATTGTCCGCAAAGAAGGCAAGAAGAAGTAAGGATCACGCGAAATGGCTACAAGGAAAGATACACTTGTGCGCCGCGCCAGCCGCGTGCGCCGTCAAGTCAAGGCAGTGGCCAATGGCCGTCTGCGCCTGTCCGTTCATCGCTCGTCGAAGAACATCTACGCACAGGTTATCGATGATGTTGCTGGCAAGACCGTTGCGTCTGCCTCGACACTCGACACAGATCTGCGTCCGTCGCTTAAGACGGGCGCTGACACGGCAGCAGCTGCTGCCGTTGGCAAGCTCCTCGCAGAGCGCGCCTCGAAGGCTGGTGTCAAGGACGTTGTCTTTGACCGTGGCGCCTTCATCTATCACGGACGCGTCAAGGCGCTCGCCGAGGCAGCCCGCGAGGGTGGCCTGAACTTCTAAAGATGATATCCGCCCGGGCTTGCCTGGGCGGATCATCGAACCGCTTGTGAAAAAGCGCGTCGCTACCGCTCCCTCGAAGGCGCGGGGCGACTTTTTGTCAATCTGCCGATTGCACCCGGAAAAGAAAAAGGAAAAGGACAATGGCACAAGAAAAAAGAGGTTCTCGCGACGATCGCCAGAACCGCGAGGAGCGCGACAGCGAATTCGTTGACAAGCTCGTAGCAATCAACCGCGTCGCAAAAGTCGTCAAGGGCGGCCGTCGTTTCGGCTTTGCTGCTCTCGTCGTCGTCGGCGACCAGAAGGGCCGCGTTGGCTTCGGTCATGGCAAGGCACGTGAAGTGCCGGAAGCCATCCGCAAGGCCACCGAAGCTGCCAAGCGCGAACTGATCTTCGTTCCGCTGCGCTCGGGCCGTACGCTTCATCACGACGTTCATGGCCGTCACGGCGCAGGCAAGGTTCTGCTGCGTGCCGCCAAGGCCGGTACCGGTATCATTGCCGGTGGTCCGATGCGCGCCGTTTTCGAAACGCTCGGCATGCACGACGTTGTTGCGAAGTCGACTGGTTCTTCGAACCCGTACAACATGATTCGCGCCACGTTCGACGCCCTGAAGAGCCAGATGCACCCGAAGGATATCGCAGCTCAGCGCGGCATGAAGTATGCCACTCTGCAGAGCCGCCGCGTATCCGCCGGCGTTGCTTCCGAAGAATAAGGGAGCCTGAACAATGGCTAAGAAAGAAGTTGCAAAGAAGACGGTTGCGGTCGAACAGATCGGCAGCCCCATTCGTCGCCCAGCCGTACAGCGCGCAACGCTGATCGGTCTCGGTCTCAACAAGATGCACCGGGTTAGCGTTCTGGAAGATACACCTTCCGTTCGCGGCATGATCCGGGCCGTCCAGCACCTCGTTCGCGTCGTCGAAGAGAAGTGAGGGGGATACCATCATGAAACTGAATGAAATCAAAGACAACGAAGGTTCGACAAAGAACCGCAAGCGTCTCGGCCGTGGTATCGGCTCCGGATCCGGCAAGACTGCCGGTCGCGGTGTCAAGGGTCAGAAGGCTCGTTCCGGCGTGGCCATCAACGGCTTCGAAGGCGGCCAGATGCCAATCTACCGCCGTCTGCCGAAGCGCGGCTTCAACAACATCTTCCGTTCGGATTTTGTTGTCGTGTCGCTCGGCCGTATCCAGATCGCCATCGACGCCAAGAAGCTTGATGCTTCCAAGGCCATCGATGCTGCTGCTCTGACGGCTGCCGGCGTTATCCGCCGCGCCAGGGATGGCGTTCGGGTTCTCGCCGATGGCGAACTGAAGACAAAGGTAACGATCGAAGTTGCCGGCGCTTCCAAGCCTGCGATCGAAAAGATCGAAAAGGCTGGCGGTTCGATCAAGCTGCTTTCGGGCGCTGCTGAATAATTAGTTGCTGATGAACCGCCCGGGGTGCTTCACACCGGGCGGTTTTGCTCCCATATGAGAGCCTCACAGATATGCGGCCGGATTCGTCCGGCGCAGAATATTGATCGGGAACCACGGTGAGGCGCGAGATTGCAATTGCAGTCGTTTCCAAGCCGGTTTTCATAAAAAGAAGATAGCTCTTTCCGGATCTGACCGGGTTTCCCCGCGGGTTCGAAACTGGCTACGCGGAGAATTGCATGGCTTCTGCAGCGGAACAGCTCGCCTCCAACCTGAATTTTGCGACGTTCGCAAAAGCCGAAGATCTGAAACGCCGCCTCTGGTTCACCCTTGGCGCGCTTCTGGTGTATCGCCTTGGC
>Ga0247813_10001730_pt1 | contig 16008 bp, 13 predicted proteins | sample UWRJL169409C1_FD_180719 | JGI IMG/M metagenome (GOLD analysis project Ga0247813, IMG submission 180719) | Plant litter microbial communities from Arlington Agricultural Research Station in Wisconsin, United States - UWRJ-L169-409C-1 | ecosystem: Environmental > Terrestrial > Plant litter >... | reverse complement strand
GATTCTTCGGCTGCCGCGCGGCCAACCTCGGGAAGCGATCCGGCGCCAAGACCTTCGGTCACCTGCGCGCCGAGCTGGATCAGCCGTGTCGCCTTCGACATGGTCAGCGCCTGCGCATCGGTGTTGGCAGCGACGAATTCGGCGCCCTGCAGGCCCTCGGTAATCATGTTGTTGATGGCGTTACCGCCACCACCACCGACGCCGATGACCGTGATCTTCGGTCTCATTTCCGAAATCACGGGTTTCTTGATTTCTGTCATCTCGTCGTCTCCTTGGACGTGCTTGCAGCCCCGGCATGTGGAAGCGCGTTCCGGGAGCTGCATCGAATGCGAAGCGGAGCGGGCGCGAATCAGGCTGCCGCAGGTTATTCTGGCAAAAAGGCAGAGAGACGGCACGGGTGCAAGAGTCACAGCTAAAATTGCTGTGCCGGCGAACGTTCTGGAGGGATTAAAGGGGCGTTCGGGAGCACTTCCTCTTCTCCCCAGCGGGGAGAAGGCGGCCTGAAAGGCCGGATGAGGGGCGGCAGGCTGGGGATACGCGGAAATCCCCCTCATCGCCTCATTGCGTTCGGCACTTCTCCCTGCCGGGGAGAAGAGGCAAGGCGCTGCTCAGTTGGCAACTGACATGCTGGTGACGATAAATCCGTCCTTGCGCAGAAGCTCGATCACGCCTTCATCTCCGGGCAGATGCAGGGCGCCGACGGCCATGAAGGCGGCGCCGTCGTCAAGGATCGGCTTGGCGCGGGTTGCCATGGTCTTGTTGCGGTCAGTGATGATGCGTTGCTCGAAATCGGCATAGCCTGCGTCGTCTCCGGTGGATTTCTCCTCCGAAACGGCCTTCATCATCGGCATGATCAAACCGGTCTCGCCGGAAAGATAGAGTTCGGTGGTCGTCTCCATCACATCGGTGATGGTGTCCCCGAGCGCCAGCGTCTCGATCAGCGCATCCAGATGAAACTGCACCGGCAGTGCATCCATGGCCTGCAATTGCTCGACCAGTGTTTCCAGCCCCTTCAGGCTCTTGCCCTGTTTCAGGGCATCTTCTGCGAGCTTCTTGTCGAGGAAGGCGGCACCGGCGGCCTTGCGGCTCATTTCGCAAGCTGGCAGAGCGACAAAGCTGGCAATCATCCACGGCTTCATCTTGGCCACCAGCGTCAGCGGAATACCGCGCGCCTTCAGCCCGGCGGCCAGCTTTTCGGTTTCTTCGGGTTTCAGGAAATCGTTGATTGTCTTGCCGTCGGCAAACATCGTCAATCCCGGCTGCATCATGATCGCGGCCGCTGCCTTGCGATCATCGACGATCTCGTCGGATTCGACGATGACGGTCTTGGCAGAGTCATAGGCTTGGGTGGCGCCCGCCGGCATGGCCAGCACGCGCGGATCGGTCACATGCATGGTGCCGAGCAGATAGGATGGCGCAATGCCGGCCTTCTCGATCTTCCAGAATGTACCCTTGCCGTTCGGAATGGCTGCAGCCTCCTTTTCCAGCGCCGCGAACTTGGCCGGGTCGGAGGTTTGCATCTCGGCAATCAGGTTCTTGCCGCCACAAGACGCATCTTGCGCGCGGGCTGGCGAGATCGACAAGAGAGTGACGATCAGGCTCATCGCAAACAGGACGTGCAGCGTGGCGATCAGCGCAAGGACGTTGTCGCCCAACCTGCCGGCCAATGTGCTGGCCAGGCCGCGTGCCGGTTTTGCGAAGTGCTGAAACATTGTCGATCCTGTCTGGGAAAACTTTATCGGGCGATTCTAGCCGCCCAGGCCTCACAGGCCGTTTAACAAATCTGGTTAACGCGCCTTGACCGGCAAAATTCAGGCGCGTGGATGCGCCCGGTCGTAGATTTCCAAGAGCCTTGCCGAATCGACACCGGTATAGACCTGCGTCGTCGACAGGCTGGCATGGCCGAGCAATTCCTGGATGGTTCGAAGGTCGCCACCACCGGCGAGCAGATGGGTGGCGAAGGAATGGCGAAGGGCATGCGGCGTTGCCGTATCCGGCAGGCCGAGCGCGCCGCGCATTTTCTGCATTTCGCGCTGGATGATACCCGCCTGCAGCTTGCCGCCCTTGGCGCCGCGAAACAGCGGGGCGTCCGCGGCCAGGTGATAAATGCAGAGTTTTTCATAAGCACGCACGGCATCGATTGCTGCCGATATCAGCGGCACGATGCGGGTCTTGCCGCCCTTGCCGTGAATGCGAAGTGCTGTCGGCGTTCCGGCAAAATCCGATGGCGTCAGGTCCAGCGCCTCGGAAATGCGCAGGCCGCAGCCGTAGAGCAGCGTCAGGACTGCGGCGTTACGGGTGGCGATCCAGGGTTCGTCAGCAAGCTGAGCGTCGCTGGTGACGACCATCAGGGCATCGATAGCCGTCAGCGGCTTCGGCAGCGATTTCGGTTGTTTTGGCGAGCGCACGGCGGAGGCGCCGGCGGCATTGGCCAAGCCCTTCTTTTCCAGATAGCGCAGAAAGGAGCGAAGGCCCGCCAGTCCGCGCCCAAGGGTTCTGGCACCCGCACCATCCCGTCTGCGGGAGGCAAGAAAGCCGCGCAGGTCGCCAGGGCGCAGCGCGCTGATGTCGCTCAGCCTGGCCGGGCCGCTGAGGTGGCCGGTGAGGAAATGCAGGAATTGCCGTGTGTCACGCTCATAGGCCTCGACGGTTTTGTCCGACAGTCGGCGCTCCTCGCCAAGGCCGGAAAGCCAGCGCTGGCGCTCGGCCATCAGCTCGGGATGACCTATGATCAAGATTTCGTTCACAGCCATGCTCCGCGTTTCGAGATGAGCACGACTCTGCGCGCCAGCCGGTTATGTTTTTCCTAACGGCCCTTGGAATTTGTCATGCTCGGATCATATTCAACTGCGATAGCTCAGGCGCAGACGAGGCGGAAGAAGCGATGGCGCGACGGGATTCGGCAAGCGGTTTCACCTACTTCGCGGAGACGGTCGCGCTGGTGTCGCACGGCCAGCCCGGCCATATCGTCGATACGCTGATTGCCGAGCGTGGCCAGCGCATCGTCCAGCATCCGCTCTGGCCGGTGATGCGGCCGTTTCTCTATACGGTGCTGAATTACCGCAAGGCGATCGAGTTTGCCGATGCCGTGGCCAACGTGCCCGGCTTCCAGGCGTTCGAGCATCTGAGCCGGACGTTGTCGCTGGATATCCGGGTGCGCAACGAAGAGCGCATTCCCGAAAAGGGCGGCTTCCTTTTGGTGAGCAACCATCCGACCGGCATTGCCGATGGTATCGCCGTGTTCGATCTTTTGAAAAACCGCCGCCCCGACATGATGTTCTTTGCCAATCGCGATGCCATCCGGGTCAATCCGCGCTTTGCCGAAATGGTCATCCCGGTCGAATGGCGCGAGGATTACAAGAGCAAGCTGAAGGCGCGCGAAACCCTGCAGATTACCAACCGGGCGATCTCGGAAGGCAAGGCGACGGTGCTGTTTCCCTCCGGCCGCATTGCCTATTGGGCGGATGGAAAACTCAACGAGCGTCCGTGGAAGACCTCGGCCGTCGGCTTTGCCCGCAAATACAATCTGCCAATCCTGCCGGTGCATATGTCGGCGCGCAATTCCGGGCTGTTCTACTGGCTGGCCAAATGGTCGACGGAGCTGCGCGACATGACGGTGTTCCATGAGCTTCTGAACAAGAAGGGCGACCTGTTCGATTTCACCATCGGTAACCTGATCCAGCCGGATGCGCTGGATGGGGACCCGATGGCGGTGACGCGGGCGTTGGAACGTCACACCGTTGTCGATCTCGCCTTTGACGGTGATGCCCGGTTCCGCAATCCGGTTCCGTTGCCGGAGACGATCGGGTAAATCTGCGTCATGCAGATTCGCTCGATGTTCTCAGCCAATTACCGGTCGCTCAAATCCATCCGCATGGACATGGCCGGCGTCAACCTGTTCATCGGCGAAAACGGCGTCGGCAAGTCCAACCTCTATCGTGCCCTGCAGCTGATCCAGGCCGCCGTGCGCGGGCGATTGGCCCATGAGATCGCCCGCGAAGGCGGCATGGCCTCGGCGTTGTGGAGTGGAAAGCGCCGCAGCGGCGATCCGGTGCGCATCAAGCTTGAGGTCGAATTGCTCGACGAGGTTCAGGCGCTGAGTTTCCTCTACCGCGTCGAGGCCGGTTTGCGGCCGCCGAAAGCGGCTGCCGGTTTCATGTTCGAACCGCAGGTGAAGGAGGAGGAACTGAAGGTCGATGCCGGCCGGCCGGTCACCGTGATGAAGCGGGCGGGGCCGGGCATCTTCGTCAGAAATGCAGCCGGCCGGATGGAAGAGCATCCGGAACAGGCACTGACCTCGGAAACCGCCATCGCGCTTCTCGGCGATGCCGGGCATTATCCGGAGATCGGCACGTTCCGCCGCGCCATCGACGGCTGGCGCTTTTTCCATGGCTTCCGCACGGACCGCGATTCGCCGCTGCGCGCGCCCTGCCTTGCCGTTACCGCGCCGATGCTGGATGAGGACGGATCCAATCTCGCTGCCGTCTTTGCAACGCTGTTTCACACCCGCCAGGATACGGTCGATCTCGACCGCGCCATTGCCGATGCCTTTGGCGGCGCCCGGCTTGTCGTGCCCGAACCGGAAGAATTCGCCGAATTCTCGTTGGTCTTTCCGGATTTCCCGTTGCGCCAGTTTTCGCCGCGCGAACTGTCGGATGGCCAGATGCGGTTCCTGGCGCTGGCTGGCGCACTGCTCTCCTACCGCAAGCCGCGCTTCATCGCGCTCAACGAGCCGGAAACCAGCCTGCATCCCGATATGCTGCCGGCTCTTGCCGAAATGATCGCCAATGCCTCCTTAGACAGCCAGATCTGGATCGTCACCCATTCGGAACTCCTGGCGGCGGAAATCCAAAAACGCTGCGGCACCCGCCCGAAACGGGTGATCCGCAACGATGGCGCGACCTGGATCGAGGGCATGCGGCTGACGGGCGTGATTGATGAGGATGACGACTGAAAAAGAAAAAGCCCCGCGATCATCTCGCAGGGCTCTTCGTTCATTCCAAAACCTGAAAAAATCAGGCGATCTTCTGGCCGGTCTTGGCCCAGTCGGCCAGGAAGGTTTCGAGGCCCTTGTCGGTCAGCGGGTGCTTGACGAGTGCCTTAAGCGTTGCCGGCGGCGCTGTGATGACGTCGGCGCCGATCAGGGCGGCTTCCTTGACGTGGTTGACCGTGCGGATCGAGGCGGCGAGGATTTCGGTCTCGTAGCCGTAATTATCGAAGATCTGGCGGATTTCGCGGATCAGATCCATGCCGTCGAAGGCGATGTCGTCGAGGCGGCCGACGAAAGGCGATACGAAAGTGGCGCCGGCCTTGGCGGCGAGCAGGGCCTGGTTGGCCGAGAAGCACAAGGTCACGTTGGTCAGGTGACCGTCCGACGACAGGTTCTTGCAGGCCTTGAGGCCATCGAGCGTCAAAGGCACCTTGATGCAGATATTGTCGGCGATCTTGGAAATGACAGCCGCTTCCTTCATGATCGTTTCGTAGTCGGTCGCGGCAACTTCGGCCGAAACCGGACCATCGACGATGCCGCAGATTTCCTTGGTCACTTCCAGGATGTTACGGCCGGACTTGAGGATCAGCGAAGGGTTGGTCGTGACGCCGTCGACGAGGCCCAGGTCGTTCAACTCCCGGATTTCATTGACATCGGCTGTATCGACAAAAAACTTCATGGAATTCTCCCTTTCGGCGCTCGGGCGGGCGATGCGCGGGCTGCTGTGTTGTTTCGGGGTTTTCTTTAACGCAATCCGGAGGCAAGGTCACGGCCGATGACTGAAGATTCGACCGATTTGTTTGACGACCTGTTCGCCCGCCGCGTCGTGCCCGTTCTGGTGCCGATGCCCGCCCCGAAACCATACTCCTATGCCGTGCCGGAGGGAATGGCTGTCCAGCCCGGATCGATCGTCCAGGTGCCGCTCGGACCCCGCCAGGTGCTGGGCGTGGTCTGGGACGGGATCGACGACGGCAGCGTCGATCCGAAGAAACTGAAGGCGATTACCCGCGCCTTCGATTGCCCGCCACTGGCAAAGGACATGCGGACTTTCCTCGATTGGGTGGCGACTTATACCGTCTCGCCGCCCGGCCTTGTCGCCCGCATGGCGCTGCGGGCCCCGGCGGCATTCGATCCGGAACCGATGATCGAGGGCTTGCGGCTGACCGATACCCGGCCGGAACGGATGACATCGGCGCGCGAACGGGTGATCGCGACGGCCGACAATGGGTTTACCTGGACGCGATCGGGTCTTGCCCATGCCGCCGGCACCTCGTCCAGCGTCATCGATGGCCTGACGGCGCAAGGGGTGTTCGAGACCGTGTTCATGCCGCCGCCGCCGGTGGTGGCTTTGCCTGATCCGGATTATGTCGAGCATAGGCTTGAAGGGCCGCAGAAGCAGGCGGCGCTCGATCTGCTCGAAAGCGTCGATGCCGGCGGGTTTTCCGTATCGCTGATCGATGGCATTACCGGTTCGGGCAAGACCGAAGTCTATTTCGAGGCGATCGCCGCGACCTTGAAGGCGGGCAAGCAAGTGCTGATCCTCCTGCCGGAAATTGCCCTGACGGCGAGTTTCCTCGAACGTTTCCAGGATAGGTTCGGCTCGAAGCCGGCCGAATGGCATTCGGATCTTGCACCGCGCACCCGTGAAAAAGTCTGGCGACAGGTGACGGAGGGTGGTGTGCGGGTCGTGGCCGGCGCGCGTTCGGCGCTGTTCCTGCCATTCGAAAATCTCGGCCTGATCGTTGTCGATGAGGAGCATGACCCGGCCTATAAGCAGGAAGACCGTGTCTTCTATAATGCACGCGACATGGCGGTGGTGCGCGCCCGCATCGGCGAGTTCCCGATCGTGCTGGTCTCTGCGACGCCATCGGTCGAAAGCCGGGTCAACGGTGATCTCGGCCGTTATAATCCCATCCATCTGCCGACGCGGTTCGGCGATGCGGCTCTTCCGGATCTTGGTCTCGTCGATATGCGCAAGCACCCGCCGGAACGCGGCGGCTTCCTGTCCCCCATTCTATTGCGCTACATCGGCAAGGCGGTGGAGCGCGGCGAGCAGGCGCTGTTGTTTCTTAACCGGCGTGGATATGCGCCGCTGACGCTCTGCCGCGTCTGCGGCCATCGGTTCCAGTGCCCGGATTGCTCCAGCTGGCTGGTCGAGCACCGGTTTCGCGGCCAGATCCAGTGCCACCATTGCGGCTATGCGGAAAAGACGCCGGAGAGCTGCCCGGAATGCGGCACGCTCGATCATTTGGTCGCCTGCGGCCCAGGCGTCGAGCGGATCGCCGAAGAAGTCGACCGGCATTTCCCCGATGCCCGCACCATCGTCTTGTCGTCCGACCTGATGGGCGTCAAACGCCTGCGGCTGGAACTGGAAGCCATCGCCAAGGGCGAGGCGGATATCGTCGTCGGCACGCAACTGGTCGCCAAGGGGCACAATTTTCCGATGATGACCTTCGTCGGCATCGTTGATGCCGATATCGGCCTTGCCAATGGTGATCCGCGCGCCGCCGAGCGCACCTTCCAGCTTTTGAGCCAGGTGACAGGCCGGGCCGGGCGAACGGGCCTGAAGAGCCTTGGATTGCTGCAGACCTACCAGCCGCAGCATCCGGTAATGCAGGCGATCGTGTCGGGCGATTCGGATGCCTTCTACGAGCGCGAGATCAGCGAACGGGAAAAAGCACTTCTGCCCCCCTTCGGACGTCTCGCCTCCATCATCGTCTCGGCCGATACCCGCGCCGATGCGGAAGGACATGCCCGTGGCTTGCGGCAGGCCGCCCCCAAGGTCAGCGGCATCAGCATTCTGGGGCCAGCGGAGGCGCCGCTGGCGCTGATCCGCGGCCGGCATCGCTTCCGGTTGCTGGTACACGGCCGCCGCAATAGCGACATGCAGGCGTTCGTCAAGACGATGATGGCCAATGGGCCGAAGATGCGCGGCTCGGTGAGCGTGCAGCTGGATATCGATCCGCAGAGTTTTATGTGAAGATCACCAATCGGGCTCGAGGGATAGGGGAGCCGTCTCCTTTGATGCGGCAGCCAATGCCGCTGCCCGGCGGCGCAACTCCAGCGGAAGTGCATTCAGGGCCGGATCTTCGAAGCTCAAATGCGGCAGGTACCTGGCGATTAGCGCGGCGACAAGGTGAGCCTGATCCTTGTCCCGCAGTTGCTTGAGCGGATCGCGATCTTCCCTTTCGCTAACCCAGATCTTGTGCAGGGCGAAGCTGCGCGGGTCAGGTACAGACATCGTCAACGGAAACCCTCGCGCATCAAGCACGATCTGCTCAATTTTCGGGCTGTTGACGAGCCATTTGAGTCCGTCGATTTCCACAGGTGTCAGATCGTTTGCGTCAAGAGGTTCCCCTCCGCAGGGCTTTATTGGATCTTGAGATTGGGGCGTGATCAGATCGACAAGGAAGCCATCCTTGTTGACTGCGCGATAGCTCCCTCTCGAAAGCAAGCGGAAGGACCGGTCAACAGACGTCAGCAGTCCGAGCCAACCATCAGGCGGCATCTGCCTCGCGAGAAGCCGTAAGCTCGTCCGCCTGTCGAGCAGAAGGTCGATATCGCCGGTGGCGACGAGCTGGCTGTCTATGTGCACGCCCGCCATGCGCTCATAAGAAAACAGGCAATGGGTCCCGGCAATGTCCAGTACAGATCCCATCAGGCTTGCAAAATCTAAGGCGCGTAAAATTCTGGCAGCAATAAGCGGCACTCGTCCCAGCCCCATGGCGCGATTGACGGCGGCGAGTTCGTTCAAGCGGGATGCGAGGCTCCCGGTCGTATCGCGTAGCGTTTGACGTCCGTCGTGAAAGGCTGCGAATGTCCTCTCTGTCTTCTCCCCACGTGGCCCCAGAGATTTCCAGGCCTTATGGGCCTTCCTGTAAAGATATTCGTGTTTCCCAACTTTCTTGAAGGCCATCGAGCCCGCATATCGCCCCGCCAACTCACGGGAAGCCACCCGCCAAGCCAAGTAAACCTGCTCGGTATCGATAATCTGGCGAGCTTTTTCACCGCTTATTGCATTGATATTGTATATGTTATCCCCCTATTGAATATTTTGCTCTGAAAAGGGATAATAGCGCTCTGCGAGGGCAGTTCAAGTATTATCCCTCATGCGCAGAATATCCGCTGAAAAGGGATAATAAATTGAATCTCAGCGCCTTATGACGTTAGCTTCGGAGAAGAGTATGCCGTTGGGTCAAACGTAAAGTGGAGTTTCCCGGGCTTCCGGGCGGAATCCGTCTGTGCCATAAGCGAATCGGCTGATCGAACGGAGAGCATGTGCCATGGAGTTCTACATTCCGACCGAAACGGGAGAGTTCCTGGCGTTCTGTGCCGCCGTCGTCACATCGCTGCTCGGGCTTGTCTTCCTGTTTGCGCCGGGCATTGCCTTTCGGGCTTTGGGGATCGATCTACGTGAGGGCCGGCGTGGCGGGTATGCGGAGGCCCGCTCGACGATGGGCGGCTTTCATCTGGGGCTCGGTCTTGCCGCGCTGCTGTTAGCCCAGCCGATGGTTTATCTGGCGCTTGGGGCTGCTTTTGCCCTTGCGGCATTCGGGCGCATCCTGTCGATGCTGTCGGATAGCGGCAATACGGTTGTGAACTGGTTGTATCTGATCGTCCAGATCGCGCTTTCGGCCTTACCCTTGGCCTATGTCTTTGGCTTCGTTTAAGCCCCGTCAGTCAGGCCCTACAGCGCGGACCTCGCCAGCTCATACCCCATTTTTGTCAAAATTTGGCCAATCCGGCCCCAACTATGCGCATTCGTGCGGTTCGCGTGTTGCGAGTCCAGATATCCTATGCTAGACGAACCGCGACTTGTGGGGGAAACAGGCCGCCCGGCCTGTATGTCCTTTAAAATATAGCAACAAATTCAAAGTGTTGGGTTTACGGTTCTCCGCAGACATCGCCTTTGAATTAAAATAAGAGAAGCTTGTGCCCGTGGCAGACACATCCCAGCTTATTTCCGGTGTTGCAGAAAGGTACGCGTCTTCGCTTTTCGATCTCGCATTGGAAGCGGGTTCGGTGGAGAGCGTAGCGGCGGATCTGGACAAGTTCCAGTCGCTGATCAACGAGAGCGCCGATCTGAAGCGTCTTATTGTCAGCCCGATCTTTTCTGCCGACGACCAGTACAAGGCCATTTCCGCGATCATCGTGAAGGCTGGAATTACGGGTCTGGTCGGCAACTTCCTGAAGGTGGTTGCTCGCAATCGCCGCCTGTTTGCAGTGCCTGGCATCGTCAAGTCCTATCGCGAAACCGCCGCCCGTCATCGTGGCGAAGTTTCTGCTGAGGTGACTTCGGCTCATGCCCTGTCGGCAGCGCAGCAGACTGAATTGAAGGCGGCGCTCAAGGGCGTCACCGGCAAAGACGTGACGCTCAACGTCACGGTTGAACCCTCTCTTCTCGGTGGTCTGATCGTCAAGGTCGGGTCCCGCCAGATTGACACTTCCCTTCGCACAAAGCTTTCTAGCCTTAAGCTTGCACTGAAAGAGGTCGGCTGATGGATATCCGCGCCGCGGAAATTTCCGCAATTCTAAAAGATCAAATTAAAAACTTCGGCCAGGAGGCAGAAGTCTCCGAGGTTGGCCAGGTGCTTTCCGTCGGTGACGGTATTGCCCGCGTCTACGGTCTGGACAACGTCCAGGCCGGCGAGATGGTTGAATTCCCAGGTGGAATTCGCGGCATGGCACTGAACCTTGAAGCCGACAACGTCGGTGTGGTTATCTTCGGTGCCGACCGTGGCATCAAGGAAGGCGACACTGTCAAGCGGACCGGCGCCATCGTGGACGTTCCGGTTGGTCCGGAATTGCTCGGCCGCGTTGTCGACGCGCTCGGCAATCCGATCGACGGCAAGGGCCCGATCAACGCAACGCGCCGTTCGCGCGTTGACGTCAAGGCTCCGGGCATCATCCCGCGCAAGTCGGTTCATGAACCGATGTCGACCGGCCTCAAGGCCATCGACGCCCTGATCCCGGTTGGCCGCGGCCAGCGCGAACTGGTCATCGGCGACCGCCAGACCGGCAAGACCGCCATCATTCTCGACACGATCCTCAACCAGAAGGCCATTCACGACAATGGTCCGGAAGCCGAAAAGCTGTATTGCGTCTATGTCGCTATCGGCCAGAAGCGCTCGACGGTTGCCCAGTTCGTCAAGGTGCTCGAAGAGCGCGGCGCACTGAAGTACTCGATCATCGTTGCTGCAACGGCCTCCGATCCGGCTCCGATGCAGTATCTCGCACCGTTCGCCGGTTGCGCGATGGGTGAATATTTCCGCGACAACGGCATGCACGCCCTGATCGGTTATGACGATCTGTCCAAGCAGGCCGTTTCCTACCGCCAGATGTCGCTGCTGCTGCGCCGTCCTCCGGGCCGCGAAGCTTACCCAGGCGACGTTTTCTATCTGCATTCGCGTCTTCTTGAGCGCGCTGCAAAGCTTTCCGACGCCAACGGCGCTGGCTCGCTGACCGCTCTGCCGGTCATCGAAACCCAGGGTAACGACGTTTCGGCGTTCATCCCGACCAACGTGATCTCGATCACCGACGGCCAGATCTTCCTTGAAACCGACCTGTTCTACCAGGGCATCCGCCCGGCGGTGAACGTCGGTCTGTCGGTTTCCCGCGTCGGTTCGGCCGCTCAGGTCAAGGCGATGAAGCAGGTTGCCGGCTCGATCAAGGGCGAGCTTGCCCAGTATCGCGAAATGGCCGCCTTTGCTCAGTTCGGTTCCGACCTTGATGCTGCGACGCAACGTCTGTTGAACCGCGGTGCGCGTCTGACCGAACTCCTGAAGCAGCCGCAGTTCTCGCCGCTGAAGACGGAAGAACAGGTCGCAGTCATCTTCGCCGGCGTGAACGGTTACCTCGACAAGATCGCCGTCAACAAGGTTGGCGCGTTCGAGCAGGGTCTGCTGTCGTACATGCGTTCCGAAGGCAAGGACATTCTTGAGGCTATCCGCAAGGACAAGGCAATCAGCGACGACGTCAAGGGCAAGCTCAAGTCTGCCATCGACACGTTTGCGAAATCCTTCGCCTGATCGGGTACCAGTTAGGACGGACAACGGATGCCTTCACTTAAGGATCTGAAAAACAGGATCGCCTCCGTCAAGGCGACGCAGAAGATCACCAAGGCGATGAAAATGGTCGCCGCGGCGAAGCTTCGGCGCGCGCAGGAGGCGGCCGAGGCGGCTCGGCCTTACTCGCAGCGGATGGCGATCGTTCTCGCGAACATCGCAGAAGCTGTGGGCACGGACGACAGCGCGCCGCGCCTGATGACGGGCAATGGCCGCGACCAGACACATCTGCTCGTGGTCTGCACGGCCGAACGCGGTCTTTGTGGCGGTTTCAACAGCCAGATCGCCCGTTTTGCCCGTGACCACGTGCGCAAGCTCTTGGTCGAAGGCAAAACGGTCAAGATCATCTGCGTCGGCAAGAAGGGCTTCGATATCCTTCGCCGCGAATTCGCATCGCTGATCATCGATCGTGTCGATCTGCGCGAAGTCAAGCGGATCGGTTTCGACAATGCCGACCTGATCGGCAAGAAGGTCATCGGCCTGTTCGAAAAGGGCGAATTCGACGTCTGCACTCTGTTCTATTCGGAGTTCAAGTCGGTCATTAGCCAAGTTCCGACAGCGCTTCAGCTGATCCCGGCCGCTGCTCCCGCAGTTGCCAAGACCGACGAAGCATCTGCCGCTGCGATCTATGAATACGAGCCAGATGCGGGCGAGATCCTCAACGATCTTATCCCGCGCAACATTTCGGTGCAGGTTTTCCGGGCTTTGCTCGAAAATGTTGCGGGTGAAATGGGTGCCAAGATGAGCGCGATGGATAATGCCACGCGCAATGCCGGTGAAATGATCAACAAGCTGACGCTGTCCTACAACCGTCAGCGTCAGGCTCAGATCACCAAGGAACTCATTGAAATCATTTCGGGCGCGGAAGCGCTCTAAGGTTACGGAAAGAGGGTAAGGATTATGGCTAAGGCAGCTACCCCCAGTACAACAGCAGCGGCTAAGAAGCCGGCAGCGGTGAAGGCAGCAGCGGAAAAGCCGGCAGCAGCAGCGAAGACCGTTGCAGCGAAGAAGGCACCGGCAGCCAAGGCCGTCTTGACGGCAACCGGCGCAGTCGGCCGCGTGACGCAGGTCATCGGCGCCGTCGTCGACGTGACCTTCGAAGAAGGCCAGTTGCCGCTGATCCTCAACGCGCTGGAAACCGACAACAACGGCAACCGCCTTGTTCTCGAAGTCGCCCAGCATCTCGGCGAAAACGCCGTTCGCACGATCGCCATGGACTCGACCGAAGGTCTGGTTCGCGGTCAGCCTGTGACCGACACCGGCGCTCCGATCACCGTTCCGGTTGGTCTGGAAACGCTCGGCCGCATCATGAACGTCATCGGCGAGCCGGTTGACGAAGCTGGTCCGCTGATCACCTCGGGTAAGCGCTCGATCCACCAGGAAGCACCGTCCTACGTCGAGCAGTCGACGGAAGCGCAGATTCTCGTCACCGGCATCAAGGTCGTCGACCTCTTGGCTCCTTACGCCAAGGGCGGCAAGATCGGCCTGTTCGGCGGCGCCGGCGTCGGCAAGACGGTTCTGATCATGGAACTGATCAACAACGTCGCCAAGGCGCACGGTGGTTACTCGGTGTTTGCCGGCGTGGGTGAACGTACCCGCGAAGGCAACGACCTTTACCACGAAATGATCGAATCCGGCGTGAACAAGCACGGCGGCGGCGAAGGCTCCAAGGCAGCCCTCGTCTACGGCCAGATGAACGAACCTCCGGGCGCCCGCGCTCGCGTCGCTCTGACCGGTCTGACGATCGCTGAACAGTTCCGTGACGAAGGTCAGGACGTTCTGTTCTTCGTTGACAACATCTTCCGCTTCACCCAGGCAGGTTCCGAAGTGTCGGCTCTTCTCGGCCGTATTCCCTCGGCTGTGGGCTATCAGCCGACGCTTGCCACCGACATGGGCCAGATGCAGGAACGCATCACCACGACGACCAAGGGTTCGATCACTTCCGTTCAGGCCATCTACGTTCCGGCCGACGACTTGACCGACCCGGCGCCGGCAACATCGTTCGCCCACTTGGACGCAACAACCGTTCTGTCGCGCTCGATCGCTGAAAAGGGTATCTACCCGGCCGTTGACCCGCTCGACTCGACCTCGCGCATGCTCGACCCGATGGTTGTCGGCGAAGAGCACTACGAAGTGTCGCGCCGCGTCCAGACGACCCTGCAGCGCTACAAGTCGCTCCAGGACATCATCGCCATCCTGGGCATGGACGAACTGTCGGAAGAAGATAAGGTCGCGGTTGCCCGCGCCCGCAAGATCGAGCGCTTCCTGTCGCAGCCGTTCTTCGTCGCCGAAGTCTTTACCGGTGCGCCGGGCAAGCTGGTCGCTCTCGAAGACACGATCAAGGGCTTCAAGGGCCTGGTCAACGGCGAATACGATCATCTTCCGGAAGCTGCCTTCTACATGGTCGGCTCCATCGAAGAAGCGGTCGAGAAGGCCAAGCGCCTGGCTGCCGAAGCCGCTTAATGACTTTCGATCGGGGCGCCGGAACGGTGCCCCGATCGACAATCGCTGCGGCTGTGGCCGCGCCGAACGGATTTTCTGCCGGGGTTTCTCGCCGGTAGCGCCAAAAGAAGCGAATGATCATGGCTGATTTCAATTTCGAACTCGTCTCCCCGGAACGCCTGCTTTTGTCCGAGCGCGTCAGCGAAGTCGTTCTTCCCGCAACGGAAGGCGAAATGACCGTCATGGCCAACCATGCGCCGACGATGACGACGATCAAGCCGGGCGTCGTGAGCGTCAAGGCTGTTGACGGCAAGGTAACGCGCTATGTCGTGTTCGGCGGTTTTGCCGATATCCTGCCGACAGGCTGCACGCTGCTTGCCGAATCCGCCGTTCCGGTCAGCGAAGTCGATGCCAAGCTGATCGAAAAGCGCATCGACGCAACAAAATCGGAGCTGAACGATGGTTCGCACAGCGACGAACACAAGACGCGCCTTGAAAGCTTCCTTGCCGAGCTGACGCAGCTCAATGAAATTGTTGTTGCCGCCTGAAAGGCGTGAGCAACTGGCCTTCGAACCCCGCTTCGGCGGGGTTTTTTATTGTCCGAATTTTGCGCAGCAGCGGTGGTTCAAGAGGCGCGGCGGCTCTGGATCGCCGTGTTAACACTTTGATTCTATAAAAGCTCGCGCCGCTTAATGGTTTCGCATGTCTTGGTTTTTCGTTAGGCTGCCCCCTCGCAGATATTTTTGAACGTTGAGAGCCATCGGGTTCGATAAGAGACAAGAGGATGCGCATGACTTCCAGGATCGTGCCGGTCATCATGGCCGGCGGTAAAGGGACGCGGCTGTGGCCGCTGTCGCGCGCGGCGGCGCCGAAGCAGTTTCTTCAGTTTCTCGGCGATCACTCGCTGTTCCAGAAGACGCTGCAGCGGGTGTCCGATCAGCAGCTGTACACACCGGCGGTGGTGGTCACCAATGCCGAATTCCGCTTCATCGTTGCCGAACAGGCCCGGGCGCTGGATGCACCGCTGTCGAGCATCCTCTTGGAGCCGGTTGCCCGCAACACCGCGCCGGCACTCGCTGCGGCCGCCTTCGTGGTTCTGCGTGACCATGGTGACGAAGCCATCATGCAGGTGCTGGCCTCCGATCACGAGATCGATGCCGGCGCGCATTATTTTGACTGCATCCGCATCGCGCAGGAGACGGCACAGACGGGCAAGCTGATGACCTTCGGTATCACACCGACGGAACCGGCAACCGGCTACGGCTATATCGAAATGGGGGACGATCTCGAAACAGGTGCAAAAACCGTCGCCCGGTTCGTCGAGAAGCCGGACCGGGAGCGGGCGGAGGAACTTCTGGCAAGCGGCCGTTATCTCTGGAACTCCGGGATGTTCATGCTGCCCGTCGGGCAGTTGCTGGCGGAAATCCTGCGTTATGCGCCTGCCGTTTACGATGCCGCCCAGCGGGCCATCCAGGGCGCAGAGCGGGATCTCGATTTCGACCGTCTCGATGA
>Ga0247813_10001729_pt1 | contig 16016 bp, 7 predicted proteins | sample UWRJL169409C1_FD_180719 | JGI IMG/M metagenome (GOLD analysis project Ga0247813, IMG submission 180719) | Plant litter microbial communities from Arlington Agricultural Research Station in Wisconsin, United States - UWRJ-L169-409C-1 | ecosystem: Environmental > Terrestrial > Plant litter >... | reverse complement strand
GGCGGTGGTGCTGCATTTTCATCCGAAGGAAGCCCAGCCGGGCGAGCGTGTGATCCGCGCGGGGGACGAGGCGGAGGAGGTTTACTTCATCGCGGCGGGCCAGGTGGAGGTGTCGGTGGCGAAGAGACGGATCAAGCTGGGGGCGGGGGATTTTTTTGGAGAGATGGCGCTGTTGAGCGGGGAGCTGCGGTCGGCGGATGTGACGGCGATCGATTACTGCGAGCTGCTGGTGTTGAGCCGCGTGGATTTCCGGGCGTTTGTGCGGAAGTATCCGCGCGTGCGGGCGAAGGTGGCGGCGATGGCGGCGCAGCGCGGGGAGATGAACCGGCGGTGGTTGGACGAAGACGAGCCGGTCGGCGAAACGAAGACGGAGTGAGGAGACGGAGTTTTAGCCGCGAGAGAACGCAAAGAGCGCAAAGATAAGACAGCGCCGGGCGGCTGGCACGTTGAGGGCTTTATGTTTTTTTGTGGCTGAACGTTCGACGCGTTGGGGGGCGGCATAATCACCAGCGATTCACCACAAAGACACGAAGCCACGAAGATCGGAGAGAGCCGGGGTTGGAGGGGATGTTTCTGCTAAATCTGTTTCGAGGGGTCTTCTTTGTGCCCCCTTGGTGTCTTGGTGACTTTGTGGTGAGGATTGAGGATCGGCCACATCGGGATGGTTTGTCTTACCGCTGACGAAGCGACGGCCCGCTCACTGGCGCTCCCGGCCAGGAGGGAGGCCGGGTAACTCAGGCGGGCTCGATGTAGTCGAGGTCCTTGCCGTGGGTTTCCTCGAGTCCGTGGAGGGCCCAGAGGGCGACGGCGATGCAGAAGGCGCCGACGAGGGCGGCGGCGCCGAGCGGACCGAGCCAGGGCTTGGTGAAACTGAAGGCTGCGGTGATGGGAAGAAGCGAGGCGCGCACAAAATTCGGCACGGTGGTGGCCACGGTTGCACGGATGTTGGTGCCGAAATGTTCGGCGGCGATGGTTACGAAGACGGCCCAGTAGCCGATACCCACGCCCAGTGCGAAACATACGCCGTAAAACCAGCGAGGGCTCGCGCCGTGGGAGAGGAGATAAGTGACGGTCGCCAGCGAGGTGATGCCGAGAAAGGCGAGGACGATTTTTTTGCGCGTGCCGAGGAATTGACTGAGGTAGCCGCTGAGCAGGTCGCCGAGCGTGAGTCCGAGGTAAACACTGGCGACGGCGACGGGCGCGGTGACCACGCCCGTAAGATGAAGAGCCTGGCCGAATTCGGGAGCGAGGGTGGCGAGGATGCCGACGACGAACCAGCTGGGCACGCCGATGAGGATACAGCGGGCATAACGAAGAAACCGGGTGCGATTGCGAAAAAGGGCGAAGAAATCACCGCGCCGCACGCCCGCTTGGTGCTTGAGGTGGGAGAACATGCCGGACTCGGCGACGCTTACGCGCAGGGCGAGCAATGCGAGGCCGAGTCCGCCTCCGATGAAATAGGACGTGCGCCAGCCGGCGTGTCCGGCAATCCAACCGCCGACGACCGCGCCCATCACGCCGACGGTGGCGACCACGGCGGTGCCGTAGCCGCGTTTGTTTTTGGGAAGCACTTCCGAGACAAGCGTGATGCTGCCGCCGAGTTCGCCGGCGAGGCCGAAGCCTGCGATGAAGCGCCAGACCGTGTAGGCTTCGATCGAGTGGACAAAGCCGTTGGCGATGTTGGCCAGCGAGTAGAGAACGATGGATGAAAAGAGGAGGGTTACGCGGCCGATGCGGTCGCCGATGATGCCAAAGGCGATGCCGCCCAAGAGCATGCCGACCATCTGGACGTTGAGTAGAAAAAGTCCGTGTCGAACCAGGGCGTCGCCCGAGTAGCCCAGCTCGATGAGGCTGGGTGTGCGCACGATACTGAAGAGCGTGAGATCGTAGATATCCACAAAGTAGCCCAGTGCTCCCACGATGACCGCGGGATGGAGCATGGCCTGGATGGTGGACATGGAGGCGGGTGCGGGAGGAGGCACGGGCGTGGACATGGCGGAGCGGGGGGTTAAGCGGTTTCGTCCGCCAGCCACCAGTCGCGGTAGCGGCGGATGCCGTCCTCGAGCGACATGCGGGGGGAGTAACCGAGCTCGGCGCGGGCGAGGGAGATGTCGGCGGCGGTGCGGTTCACGTCGCCGGGTTGCGCGGGCAGGCGGCGGATGACGGCGGGTTTGCCAACGACGCGTTCGACGAGGGTGACGAGCTCGGCGAGCGTCACGGGGTGTTCGCCGCCGAGGTTGTAAACGCGGAAGCCGGGTTGCAGGCGGTCGAGGGCGGCGAGCACGCCGGAGACGATGTCGTCCACATACGTGTAATCACGGCTGGTGCCGCCGTCGCCGTAGAGATCGATGGGCTGGCCGGTGGAGACGTGGCGGACGAATTTCGAGATCGCGAGGTCGGGGCGCTGGCGGGGGCCGTAAACGGTGAAAAAGCGCAGGGCGGTGATGGCGAGTCCGTGGAGTTGCGCGTGGATGCGGCAGAGCTGTTCGCCGGCGAGTTTGGTGACGGCGTAGGGGGAGATGATGGATTCGAGCGGGTCGCTTTCGGCGAACGGGACTTTGGAGTTGTTGCCGTAAACGGAGCTGGAGGAAGAGAATACGATGCGGCGGGTGCCGGCGGCGACGGCTTCGTCGAGGAGGTTGAGGGTGCCGGTGAGGTTGACGTCGAGGTAGAGGCGCGGGTCTTCGATGGACGGGCGCACGCCGGCGCGGGCGGCGAGGTGGATGATGGCGTCGGGGCGGAAGGACTGGAGGGCGGCGCGGACGGCGGGGCGGTCGCGGAGATCGGCGTCAAAGATGAGGGCGCCGGAGGCGGCGGCGTGGCGGCGTTTGACGGCGGGGTCGTAGAAGTCGTTGAAGTCGTCGAGCAGCGCGGTCTCGTCGCCGCGTGCGCGGAGAGCGTTGAGGGTGTGTGAACCGATGAAGCCGGCTCCGCCGGTGACCAGGACTTTCATGAAAAGGTGAGAGGAAGGGCGGAAAGTTGAAGATGAAGAGGCGGGGATGACGGGCGGCGTCAAACTTTGGGTGCTCGGAGAAGAATTTCGGGGGAAACGCGGCGGGGTGAGTGGCTTCCGTAGATCGGGAGAACCTCTGGCAGGTTATATGTGGTAAAAAAGTGTGAAATGTATCTTAGATGCGATTAACACGCAGGATATTTGCGTTTAAATCCACCCGATTTCTTACATGACGCCCTTCACCGCCAAGCGCCCTGCCTCCGCACGTCAGTCCTTGTCGTTACCGGGGGCGGCGGGACGTGTGTTAATCGCGTCGCTGATGATGTTTGGGGGACAATTTGGTCTGGTGGTTCGGGCGAATCCGTCGGGTGGGAAAGTGGTCGCGGGGCAGGCGGCGATCGCGGGCGGGGCGGGGGCGCTGACGGTTACGCAGACGAGCAATCGGGCGGTGATCAACTGGCAGGATTTTTCCATCGCGGCGGGTGAGGTGACGCGGTTCGTGCAGCCGTCGGCGACGAGCGCGACGTTGAACCGGGTGTTGTCGGGCAACCCGTCGTCGTTGCTGGGTTCGTTGCAGGCGAACGGCCGGGTTTATGTGATCAACCCAAATGGCGTGCTGGTCGGCGCGGGCGCGCGGATCGACACGGCGGGGTTCCTGGCTTCGACGCTCGACACGAGTAACCAGGCGTTTTTGGCGGGCGGGGATCTGGTGTTTTCGGGCAACTCGACGGCGGCGGTGCAGAATCTCGGGGCGATTTCGGCGAGCAGCGGGGATATTTTCCTGATCGCGCAGAAAGTGGAGAATCGCGGCGTGTTGTCCGCGCCGCAGGGCACGGCGGCGCTGGCGGCGGGTTCGGAGATTTTGCTGACGACCGGCGGGGCGGAGCGGGTGTTTATCCGCGCGGCGAGCAGTGCGGCGAGCGTGGTGAACGCGGGCGAGATCGCGGCGGCGACGGCGGAGTTGAAGGCGGCGAATGACAATCCTTATGCGCTGGCGATTAATAACTCCGGCCTGGTCCGCGCGACCGGCACGGAGGTGCGCGACGGCAAGATCTGGCTGGTGGCGGGCACCAAGGCGCCGGCCGATGCGAAGCACGTGAACCAAGGGGCAATCACCAACACGGGCACGCTGGCGGCGGTGAATGCCAACGGCAAAGGCGGCTGGGTCGAGACGAGCGGCGAGACGGTGAGTCTCGGCGCGGGCAAGGTGCGCACGGGCGCGGGCGGCCAATGGCTGATCGACCCGACGGATCTGACGATTGACGGGGATCTCGCGGCGACGACGACGGGCAGCTTGAACGCGGGCACGGATGTGACGTTGGAGGCCGATAACGACATCACGGTGGCCGCGGCCATCGCGGCCAATGGCGCGGGCAGCCTTTCGCTTAAGGCCGACATTGATCGTTCGGGCGCGGGCACGGTGATCTTCGAGAACGGTATCACGATTTCAAATACCGGCACGGGCAACGTGTCGCTTTATTACAACCCGGCCGGCGGCGATTACACCACGCCGACGGATTACTCGGGCAACCTCTCCGTCACGGGTGGCGGCGTGGCGCGCGCCTACCTATGGGTTCACGATTTGAACAATCTTCAGGCCATCGCGGGCAATCTGGCGGGCAATTACGCCCTTAGCGGTGACATCGATGCGAACGGGACGAGCGGCTGGTCTGGCGGCTTCGCGCCCATCGGGGATTTGGACACGCCGTTCACCGGCATTTTTGAGGGTGCGGGCCATACGATTACAGGTCTGTTGATTTACAGGCCGTCGAGCCCATATGCGGGTCTGTTCGGTTATGTGGACGGTGGCACGATTCAGAATGTCGGCGTGGTGAGTGGCGGTGTGTATGGCCGCGATCACGTCGGGGCATTGGTGGGTTTTAACAGCGGCACGATCCTTAATAGCTACTCGACGAATGAGGTGAGATCGGACGATGAGGAGGCCAATGTGGGCGGACTGGTGGGCAGCAACCGCGGCACGATCACCAGTAGTTGGTCCACGGGCGAAGTGGTAGCCACGGGCGAAGAGGCCAGTGTGGGCGGTCTGTCAGGCTCGAACAACGGCACGATCACGCAGAGCTATGCGAGCGGTGGGATTTCCGGAGCGAATACGGCCAATGCCGGTGGTTTGGTGGGTATTCAGTTTTCGGGCACGATCACCCGGAGTTATTCGACGGCGACCGTGCGCGCCAACGGAGCCTACGGGACGGATGGTGGTGAGGAGGAGAACGGTGGAGCGGGTGGGGTCTCGGGAAATGCCGGCGGTTTGGTGGGCAGCCAGGGCAGCGCGGGCACGATCACGCACAGTTACGCCACCGGTGCGGTTTACTCCGCGGGCGGCCCGGGCGGCTTTGGTGGCGCCGGATCCGTTAATGGCGGCTTCGGCGGTGCCGGCGGCGCAGGGGGGACGGCGGGCGGTCTGGTGGGAAACAATGCGGGCAGCATTGAAAACAGTTATGCGGCGGGTGCGGTTTCCGCCACGGGTGGCGCCGGCGGCGCCGGTGGAGACGGAGGAATTTACGGTGGTTTCGGTGGCGTCGGCGGTGCTGGCGGGACGGCCGGTGGGCTGGCGGGCGTGAACACGGGCAGTATCGAGCAAAGCTATGCGACGGGTGCGGTTTCAGCGGGCGGTGGCGCCGGTGGCGCGGGCGGAAATGCGGGTGATACCGGTGGTGCCGGCGGCACGGCCGGTCCTGGCGGGACTGCGGGTGGTTTGGCGGGTCTCAACGAGGGCAACATCACGCAGAGTTACGCTGAAGGCCGGGTTTCGGCGGTGGGCGGCGCCGGCGGCGCGGGCGGCAGAGGGGCGGTCGATTCTGGAGTCGGCGGCTTTGGCGGTCCGGCGGGTATCACCGGTGGTTTGGCGGGTGCGGAAGCCGGCTCGGCGTCGGTGACCTCGAGTTATTGGAACACGCAGACGACCGGACAGAGCGGCAGCGCGGGCAGCGGCGCGACCGGGCTCACCAACGCGCAACTCCAGGACGGCGAGGCCACGACGGTCGCCGGCTTCGATCTCGCGGCGTGGAGCCTGCGCGCGGGTCGTTCGCCGATCCTCATCTGGCAGCTTCCGCAGCTGACGGTTTCCGGCACGCTCACCGGGGGTAGCACGCAGGGGCTCTCGCTCGCGCTCGGCGGCGTGGTGCTCGCGACCACGACGACCGATGCCAGCGGCAACTACACGTTCACTTTCGCCAGCGAGGAGGCGCAGTGGACGATGGTGCTCATCTATTCCGACGGCGTGGGAGCGGTGCAGGGCAACCGGTTCTTAAGGATTTCCGACCCCACGACGACGGGGGTCACAGTGGCGGCGGATACCGTGTGGGTGACCACCGATGCGGGTTCTTTATACCCGCTCCAGCTCGATATGAACCATGCCAAGGGCGGGCTCACGTCGGCCGGTATTTTGTTCAGCGCGGGTGCTGACAATACGTTGATCTTGAATACAGGCGTCGGCCTGAAGCTCGATCTGACCGGGTCAGAATTTTATCTGGATCGGGAGCTGTCGTTCAGCGGTCACGATGTGGAGATCCGCAGTGCGGGCACGGTCTACGCGAACAGCGCGGTGAAGGCGGCCAAGTTCACGCTGTCGGCGGGCGATTGGCGGCAGAACACCGCGGAGCTGCCGGAGTTTGCGGTGACGGATTTTGTGCTCGCGGGCACGGGGGCGACTTTCCTGCGCGCGACGGGTGGTAACGGCTCGACGGGGTCGCCCTACAAGCTGCGCGACATCTACGGACTTCAGGGCGTGGCGACGTTGATCAACGAGAGTTTTGTGCTGGCGAATGACATCGACGCGAGCGGGACGGCGTTATGGAACGACGGCGCGGGGTTCCGTCCCATCGGCTATTTCTCGACGGGGCCGGACCCGGAGTTCCTAGGTGACCCGGATGAGGCGCCGATTATTCCGTTGCCGACGCGTTACGCGGGCACGTTTGACGGTGCGGGTTTCAGCGTGACGGAGCTCACGATCAATCGTCCGTCGGAAAACTACGTGGGGCTCTTTGGCTCCACGGCGGAGGGCAGTGTGGTGAGGCACGTGGGCATCGTGAATGCGACGATCACGGGTGACACGTGGGTGGGTTCGCTGGTGGGCTATCATCACGGCACGGTGTTGAACGGGTTCGCCACGGGCGGCACGGTCACGGGGCAGGCGACCACGGGTGGATTGATCGGCGATAACTCGGGCATGTTGCTGCGCAGTTATTCGACGGTGGCGGTGACGGGTTTCACGGAGCGCATCGGCGGTCTGGCGGGCTACAACAACGCGGGCACGCTGGAAGAAAGCTACGCGGCGGGCAGCGTCACGGCTGAGCAGGCGAACTTTGTGGGCGGCTTGGCCGGGCAGAACGGCGGCATCATCGTGAACGCGTATTCCACGGGGGCGGTGAGCGGCGGGAACTTTGTGGGCGGTCTGGTGGGGCAGGTGCTGGGCGGCGTGATCACCGACGGCGGCACGATCACGACGAGCTACACGACCTCGACTTACACGGCGGCGACGGGTTCGGATGCGGGCAACGTCGCGGGCGGTTATGCGGCTTACAACGGCTTCATGGGCGATGTGCCGGCGGTGACGGATGTTTATTTTAACAACGAAGTCGCGGCGGGCGGCTACGTGGCGGGCACGGGGCTGACGCTGGCGCAGCTCAAGGACGGCAACATCGGCACGGTCGCGGGTTTTGATCCGGAAGTGTGGTCGGTGAAAAGCGGACGCGCTCCGACGCTCCGGCCGGTGGTGACGGTGAACGGGGTGCTGGAAGGCGCGGACACGCAGGGGCTGAGCCTCGTGATCGGCGGGCAGGTGATCACGACGACGACGACGGATTCCGGGGGTGCGTTCACCTTTACGTTCCGTTCGGAGCATGAGGCCAACACGCTGGCGCTGATCTTTGCGGATGGCGGCGGCACGGTCGCGGCCAACCGCGTGTTGAACCTGGCGGCGGCGAGCAACAATCCGGTCAACGGCGTGGAGGTCGTGGCGAACACGGTGTGGGTGCAGAGTGCGGCGACGAACCTCACGGCGCTGATCGGCCAGCTCGCGGCGCTCAAGGCGGCGCAGGGCGATGCGGGCATCCTGTTCGGGACCGGCGGCGGCGCGATCAGCCTGAACCCGGGTGTCGCGCTCTGGCTGCATCTCTCGGCGACGAGTTTTGATTTTGATGCGGCGCTCGCGTTGAGCGGCCACGACCTGCTGCTGGCGGGCGACGGCGCGCTGAACGGCAACTCGGCGTTGGCGGCGGATAAGTTCACGCTGGTATCCGGCAACTGGATTCAGAACAGCGCGGTGCTGCCGGAGTTTGCGGTGAAGGATTTCACGATCGAGACGGAGGAAGGCGCGACCTTCCTGCGTGCGACCGGCGGCGACGGGTTGACGGCGGCGACGGCTTACGCGTTGACGGATATTTATGGCGTACAGGGCGTGGGCACGCTGCTGGACAGCCACTTCAAGCTGGCCAACGACATCGTGGCGAACGCCGAGGGTGCGGGTAGCAGCGACACGGCGGTGTGGAATGGCGGGGAGGGTTTTAACCCGATCTCGGGCGGTTTCATTAGCGAATCGGAACCGGCTTATTTCACCGGTAGTTTTGACGGCCAGGGGCATACGATCACCGGGTTGACGATGAATCGGACGGAGGGGCAGATCGTCGCGCTATTTGGTTATGTGAACGGAGAAACGGCGGTGGTTAAGAACCTGGGGCTGGTGGATGTGAACATCACCGGCAGCTTCGCCCTCGCCGGTCTGGTGGGCGCGTTGGGCGAAGGTCTCGTGAGTGACTCCTATGTGACGGGAACCGTGACGGGTTTGACGACGGGCGGCGGCGGCCCGTTTGAGAGCGGTTACATCATCGGTGGACTCATCGGCCTGCAATTAGGCGGCACGGTGACGGGCAGTCATTCGACGGCCACGGTGATGGTGGACGGGGATGCGATGTATGTGGGTGGACTGATTGGCGCGCAGGGCGGCGGCATCGTGACGGCCAGTTATGCGACGGGCGCGGTGACGGTGACCGGAGGGGCGCAGGGAGTCGGCGGATTGATCGGGGCGCAGTTCCTGGAAGGCCCGGGAGGCGGCAGTGTGGACAACAGCTACGCGACAGGCGCGGTGACGGTGGGCGAGGGTTTTGGCGTAGGCGGCCTCATCGGCGCGCAAGGGACCGGTTCCAGCGTGACCAACAGTTATTCGACGGGTGCGGTGCTCATCGATACCGAAGGTGTCGGCATAGGTGGACTCGTGGGTTATCAAATCGGCGGGAGTGTGGCGACCAGCTACAGCACGAGCACGGTGACGGTGAATGACGCAGGTGTCGGCGTGGGCGGACTCGTGGGGTATCAAACCGAGGGTGCGACCATCGCCAACAGTTACGCGACGGGCGCCGTGACGGCGGGCGCGGAGTCCACGGCCGTCGGCGGACTCGTGGGGTATCTGGAAACCCTGAATACCGATGTAGACTCAACGGCGGTGACGAGCAGCTATGCGAGCGGCTTGGTCACGGCGGGGACGGACTCCACGTTGGTGGGTGGTTTGATCGGCTTCTTGGACGGCGACCCCTTGGTCACCTCGGTTTACTGGGACAGCACGGTCAACACCGGCACGGGCATCGGTGATTTCGACGCCGATGCAGTCTATGGCATCGGCGGCACGGCGGGCCGCACCACGGTGCAATTGAAGGATGGCAACTACGAGACGGTCGCGGGTTTTGATTCGAGTATCTGGTCGTTGGAGGCCGGTCGCGCTCCGCGGCTGCTCTGGCAACTGTCGCCAGCCACCCCGTCCCGTGTGTATGTGAACGGTGTCCTGCTTGAGGTCGCCAGCATCGGCGGCCAGTTGCTCATCACGGACACCCACGCGGTCGTCATCCAGGAAGGTCGCCTCACTCTCGTGAAGTTGACCGGCCCGCTCAGTAGCCACGGGATCGCCTCGGTCGAGAGTTCGATGACCGCGGCGCTCACCCACATACCGATTCCGGAGTTCATCGCGCAATCGATCCGGAACGCCCCGAGCTATCGCGGTTGGGTCGAAGGGTTGGCTGCCCTCGGTGGCATTAAAGATCCCATCGTGATGACCAGTTTCACCGAGTTCCTGACCCTGGATAAGAGCACGAGCGTGCAATAATGGCCGCAGCCCAACTGATACCGTCCGCCTCCACCGATCCATGAAACGCACTGCTTCTTTCCTCGCCCTGCTCACCGCCGCGACCGCGCTCTCCGCGCAGACCTACGAACAAGTCGCCCCGCAGACTCCGGTCGCGCCAGGCGATCCTTCCAAGCCCAAGGTTTCCATCGAGGAACCGGCGGCGAAAACGACGCCCACTGACGCCGAAGCCGCGCAGCAACTCCTGCCCGAGCTCAAGGGTCTCGTTTTCGTTTCCAGTGTCGCGGGGGTGAAGATGAACGGGGTCACGCAGGCGGGGCTCGACGTCGCCGTCGTGCCGCTCCTGGACACGCCGGAGTTCCGCGAAAAAATCACGCCCTACCTGGGCAAGCCGCTCACGATGGGCGGGCTCAAGCAGATCACGCGCGAAGCGGTGATCGCGTTGCGCGCCGCCAACCGTCCCGTGGTGGACGTCGCCGTGCCGCAGCAAGCCATCGACACCGGCACGATCCAACTCGTGGTGATCGAGGGCACGCTCGGCCAGGTGCGCGTCGAAGGGAACCGGTGGTTCTCCTCGGAAAAAATCGCGCGCGAGGTGCGCATCGCGCCCGGCCAGCCCATCGCGGGCAGCGGGTTGCTGGATGACCTCTCATGGTTGAATCAAAACCCGTTTCGCCGCGTCGATCTCGTGTTTGCTCCCGGCGCGGGAGACACGCAGACGGATGTGATCCTGCGCGTTCAAGACCGCTTCCCGGTGCGCGTCTACGCCGGTTACGACAATACCGGCACGCCCACGACGGACGAGAACCGCGTGTTTGGCGGCGTGAACTGGGGCAATGCCTTTGGTCGCGGTGATCAGCTCAATTATCAGCTGACGGCTTCACCTGATTTCCAACAGATGGTGGCGCACTCGGGCAGCTACATCGCGCAACTGCCCTGGCGTCATACGCTGACGACCTTTGGCAGTTATTCGACGAGCAAACCCGAAGTCGCGCCCTTCAATCTCGAAGGCACGGCCTGGCAGGTCGGCACGCGCTACAAGGTGCCGCTCAAAACCTGGCTGCGCCTGGAGCATGCCTTCGTGGCCGGTCTGGATTTTAAGAGCAGCGACAACGACCTGGCGTTCGGCGGTTCCTCGGTGTTTGCGCAGGCGACCAACGTGATCCAGCTCACGCTGGCCTACCAGGCGACGCGCACGAACGATTACGGCGCGACGTCGGGCGAACTCAGCGTGGCGTTGAGCCCTGGCGGCATCGGTGTGCGTGACGACGACTCGGATTACACCGCGAGCCGCGCGGGTGCCGAGGCGCGCTACGCCTACGTCAAACTGGATCTGGAGCGTCAGACGAAGCTGCCCGCCGCGTTCACGTGGGTGGCGCAGGCGCAGGGGCAGTTGGCGACGACGAACCTGCTCGGCAGCGAACAACTCGGCTTCGGCGGAGCGAATTCATTACGTGGATACGACGAGCGCGAGGTGAACGGCGACGGCGGCGCGATGTTGGTGAACGAGCTGCGCGCGCCGGGCTTTGGTCTGGTGAAGTATCTCGGGGTGGACCGGGTGAGGGATTTGCTGGTGCCGCTGGTGTTTGTGGATGCGGGCGTGTCATTGATCCACGATCCGCTGCCGGGTGAAGACCGCACGACCTCGCTGGCGAGCACGGGCGTGGGGGTGAGGTATTCGCTGGGCGAGCACCTGACGGCGAAGGTGGATTACGGCTGGCAGTTGACGGACAGCGGCGCCTCGCCGACGGGCGACAACAGCCGGGCGCATGTGAGCGTGACGGCGTCGTGGTGAACGCGAGCCGGGTGTGAGCTCGGGGGGGAATCCTGCGGGGCGCCAACGTCCCTCGGCTCACGCCTCAGGCTACGGGAAAAGGCCAGGACGCTCAGGCGCGTTTTTTGGCGTAGGCGAAGGCGTCGCCGATGCGGTCGAGCTGTTCGTCGGTGTGGCCGGCGGAGATCGCGGTGCGGATGAGGTCTTTGCCGACGGGGACGGCGGGGGCGATCGACATGACGGTGAAGACATTTTTCTCCAGGAGCGCCTGCCAGAACGAGTAGGCGCGCTGTTTGTCACCGATGACGATGGGAACGGCGGGCGTTTCGCTTCCCCACGTGTCGAGGCCGAGCGAGGTGAGCATGGCGATGTAGCGTTTCTGGTTTTTCCAGAGGCGTTCGAGGTGCTCGGGTTCAGTTTGAATGATGTCGAGGGCGGCCGAGGCGGCGGCGGCTTGCGCGGGGCTGAGCGAGGCGCTGAAGAGCGTGTGTTTGCCGTGGGTGCGGAGGTATTCGATGAGCGCGCGGTCGCCGGCGACGAAACCGCCGGTGCTGGAGAGGGCTTTGGACATGCTGCCGCAGATGATGTCCACCTTGTCGGTCAGGCCGAAGTGGTCGGCGGTGCCGCGACCTTGGCGGCCGAGGACACCGAAGCCGTGGGCGTCGTCGAGGACGTTGAAGCAGTCGTATTCGTTGGCGATGGCGAGGAGTCCGGGGAGGTGGGCGATGTGGCCCTCCATCGAATACACGCCCTCGACGACCATCATTTTCGGAGTGGCGGCGGGGAGGCTCGAGGCGACGGCGCGGAGGTCGTCGGGACTGTTGTGGGAGAACCGTTCGACGGACGCGGTGGAGAGGCGGATGCCGTCCCAGAGGCACGAGTGGATGTTTTTATCGGCGAGGATCACGTCGCCCTTTTGGGCGAAAGCGGCGACGCCGGAGAGGCAGGACAGGTAGCCGGCGGCGTGGATGTGGCAGGCTTCTTTGCCTAGGAACGCGGCGAGTTTTTCCTCGAGCTCGACGTGGTAGGAGCGGGAGCCGTTGGAGACGCGGGCGCCGGTGGGGCTGGAGCCCCATTTGAGGAGGGCGGCGCGGGCGGCCTCGATGACCTTGGGGTGGAAGGAGAGGCCGAGGTAGTCGTTGCTCGCGAGCATGATCATGTCGCGGCCGTTGAGCTGCACGGTGGTGCCCTGCTGGGCGGTCATCGTGTGGTAATAAGGGGCGTAGCGGAGGCGGAGCTTGGTGGCCGAGTCGTCGCGGGCGCGGGAGGCGATGGGATTGCGGGCGCTGGAGAAGAGGGAGAAGGCCATGAGAAAAAGAGGATGCGCGGGAAAAAAGAGCCCGCGACGGCACCGGTCATATACAACGGGGAGGGCGGAGGGGAATCACAAGATGGGCGACAGGGGTATTTACCCGTTGATCACAAAAATTAATAGTCACGCAGGACGTCTTCGGTGAGGAGTTCGTGGTCTTTTCGGAGGATGGTGAAGGTGCCGAATTGAGGAGTGCCCTGATCGTCGCCGAGGACCGTGACGTCACAGCGATAGGTTACGCCGTTGAGGTGAAAGATGTAGTGGTGATCTCCTCCGCTGCCATCGGGTTCGTATTTACCGCCGGTAATCGACAATGCGGGTTTACTTTGGGGATGTTGATCGGAACTCCAGAGAGCCAGGCGGTAATTCGCATCACCGAAATCATCTATGCGGAGCCGGAAGCCTTTGGTGTCCCATTTGAGGACGGGTTCTTTGAATTGGCTCAGACTGGGATGGAGCCGTCGGCGGTCGGCTTCGATGAGTTTGAGGCGGAGTTCATGCTCCTTTTTGGACTCATGGCCGATGGCGATAATCTGTCCGTCAATTTCAGCCCAGACGGTGCCGTTTTGGAGCATGTAGCCTCGCCAGCCCACGAGATCCCAATCCTTTTCGGCAACGGAAGTCGTGATGAGCTTGAGCAGGCTTTCGTCGAAGATTTCGGTGTAGCGTTGAGCAAGCGCTTCGGGGGTCTCGACTGGTGGCAGGGGATACGGTCGCGCCAGGGGAAATCGGACATGCTTCGCGATCACGCTGATGTTACCGGATCGGAATGCTTGGATGGTTTCTTGGAGGGCCTTCTGCTGCTGGGCGGTTTCGGCGGGTGTGTAGAGGTCGTCGGCGTGGCTGAGCGAGACGCCGGCCAGCGCGAGTGAGAGCATGAGCACTCCGAGAGACTTTAGTTTGGCGAACGACATGGGTTTTTTATTGGGCGTGGCGTGAAGGCCTTCGCAATGGGGAATCGGTCCGAGAAAAACAAAAACGGCGCTCCGGATGGGAGCGCCGTTGGGACGGGTGAGGAACCGTAAACGCGGCAGGATGCCGCGTCTACTTTCTTAACCTTGGATCATGTCGAGGACGGCGGCGCGTTCTTCGACGAGTTCCTTGTTGGTGATCGCGATCTTCTCTTTGCAGAACTCACACATCTCGTAGCCTTCGATGACTTCGTAGCTGCCGGGCGTCGTCGTCTTGACGGGCATGCCGGCCCAGACGTCGGGGTCGAAGCCGTAGCGGCCTTCGCTCTTCACGGCGACGGAGTGGATCGCGCCGGGCGTGACGAGCGAGCGGACGTGATCGACGAGCGCGTTGGCGGCGGAAGCGGCCGAGGACAAACCACGGGCGGCGATGATGGCGGCACCGCGTTTGCCGACGGTTTCGAGGAAGGGACCTTTGAGCCACTCGATGTCGTTGATGACGTCCTTCGCGGGTTTGCCGCCGATGGTCGCGTGCTTGAACGCGGGGAACATGGTCGGGCTGTGGTTGCCGTAGATGAAGATGTCTTTGACCGAGGTGAGATCGACGCCGGCCTTTTTGGCGAGCTGGGCCTGCGCGCGGTTTTGGTCGAGGCGGACCATCGCGGTGAAGCGGTCGGGCGTGAGGCGCTTGGCCTGCGAGGCGGCGATCATGCAGTTCGTGTTGGCGGGATTGCCCACGACGGCGATGCGGGCGTCGGCCGCGGCGACTTCGTCGATGACCTTGCCCTGGCCGATGAAGATCTTGCCGTTGTCCTTGAGGAGGTCGGCGCGCTCCATGCCGGGGCCGCGGGGTTTGGCGCCGACGAGAAGGGACCAGTTGGCGTCTTTGAAGCCGACGCGCGGGTCGTCGGTGAGGATCATGCCCTTGAGCAGAGGGAAGGCGCAGTCGTCGAGTTCCATGGCGACGCCTTCGAGGGCTTTCATGGCTTTTTCGATCGGGGCTTCGATGAGTTGAAGAACGACCGGTTGGTCGGGGCCGAACATCGCGCCGGAGGCGATGCGGAAGAGGAGCGAGTAGGAGATCTGACCGGCGGCTCCGGTCACGGCGACACGAATGGGGGATTTGCTCATGGCGAAGCCGACGCTAGCGCGAAGAGCGGGCGCGTGACACGCACCGATTGCGCGCGGGCGCAAAAAAGGCGCGGAGAGAGCGACGGAATGTGAGGCCGACGGGAACCGGGGAATTTTAACCGCAGATTATGCAGAGGGCGCAGATGCCAAGACAGGATGCCTTGGGGTTTTCGATCTGCGTTTATCTGCGTGATCTGTGGTGAACCGTTTTTACGCGAAGTGCGGGGCGAGGGCGGCGTGGATTTCGCGCACCATCGTCTCCGTCGTGTCCCAGCCGATGCAGCCGTCGGTGATGCTCACGCCGTAGCGGAGTTTTTCCTTGGGTTGCGGGAAGGCCTGGTTGCCGGTCTCGATGTTGCTCTCGACCATCGCACCCATGATCGAGGTGTTGCCGGCGGTGATTTGGGCGAGGAGCGAACGAATCACGTCGGGCTGCAACTCGGGTTTCTTGGCGGAGTTGTCGTGCGAGGCGTCGATGAGGATCGAGGCGGGGAGTCCGCCTTTGACGAGGGCTTGCTCGGTCTTGGCGACGTGCTCGGCGGAGTAATTCGGGCCGGGCGTGCCGCCGCGCAGCACGATGTGGCAGGCGGGGTTGCCGCGCGTGACGATGGCCGAGGCGGCGCCGTCGAGGTTGACGCCGAGAAAGGTCTGCGGCTGGCCGGCGGCTTTGATGGCGTTGATGGCGGTGGTGAGGTTGCCGTCGGTGCCGTTTTTGAAGCCGATGGGCATGGAGAGGCCGGAGGCCATCTGGCGGTGCGTCTGCGACTCGGTGGTGCGGGCGCCGATGGCGCCCCAGCAGACGAGGTCGGCGACGTATTGCGGGGTGATGGGGTCGAGGAACTCGG
>Ga0247813_10001727_pt1 | contig 16018 bp, 17 predicted proteins | sample UWRJL169409C1_FD_180719 | JGI IMG/M metagenome (GOLD analysis project Ga0247813, IMG submission 180719) | Plant litter microbial communities from Arlington Agricultural Research Station in Wisconsin, United States - UWRJ-L169-409C-1 | ecosystem: Environmental > Terrestrial > Plant litter >... | reverse complement strand
CAGTACATTAAATTCAAAAAAATATGTTTTAAAACAGTAGAAAAAGAATAAATCATTTTAATGTGCAACAGAATAAGCAAATCGTTCTTTTCTTAACATTTTGATAACATTATCTGATTTTAATGTTATAATTTTGCCAAAAACAATAAACTAAATAAACAAATGAAGACAATGAAAAATTGCTTACTCACGGGACTATTGTTCATGATAGTTTCAACCGCATTTTCTCAAAACAAAATTACGGGTACTATTACAGATGGTGCTCTTTCTTTACCTGGTGCAAATGCAGTAGTTAAGGGATCGTCAGATGCTGGTTCAAGCGATTTTGACGGTAAATTTACTATTACAACTTCGGCTACATCAGGACAGGTTGTTGTTTCTTTCCTTGGATACGAATCAAAAACAGTTTCATTTACTGTTGTAACTGGAGGAACAGTTAACTTAGGAGTTATTACTTTAAACTCAAATTCAAACGAATTAAGCGAAATTGTTGTTAAAAGTAGCACAGTAGATATTGCAAAAGACAGAAAAACTCCTGTTGCGGTTTCAACAATAAGAGCGTCAGAAATTCAAGCGAAATTAGGGAATTTAGAGATTCCTGAAATGTTAAAAAGTACTCCATCTGTTTATACTACAAAATCTGGTGGTGGTTTTGGAGATTCAAGAATTACAGTTCGTGGATTCAGCCAAAATAACGTTGCCGTAATGGTAAATGGTATGCCGGTTAACGACATGGAAAATGGAGCTGTTTACTGGAGTAACTGGGCTGGTTTATCTGATGTTACTTCTTTCGTTCAGGTACAAAGAGGTTTAGGATCTTCAAAATTAGCTATTGCTTCTGTAGGAGGTACAATGAATTACGTAACTAAAGCTTCAGATTTGAAACAAGGTGGTACAGTTGGTACTTCTTTTGGTAACGATAACTACTTCAAATCAAATGTTTCTTACAATACAGGAAAATTAGACAGCGGATTCTCAGCTTCTGTTTTGTTTAGCCATACGCAAGGTGATGGATATGTTGATGGAACTCAATTTAATGGAGACAACTATTATATTGGACTTGGTTATTCTACAAAAAATAACAAACACGATTTCCAATTAACTGTTACTGGTGCTCCGCAATGGCACGATCAAAGATCTACATTTATTACTATAGCTCAGTATCAACAATATGGTTCAGTTTCTGATCCAAACATTAAATATAACTCAGACTGGGGATATAAAGACGGGCAAGAATTCAACATGGTAAGAAATTACTACCACAAACCAGTAATCTCATTAAACTGGGATTATAAAATTACTGAAACTTCAAAATTATCGACTGTAGGTTACGTTTCTTTCGGACGTGGAGGAGGATCTAGAGGAGCTGGTGGTGTTGGAGGAAACAACTACGCAAGTAATACATTCAGAACAGCAGACGGTTTAGTTGATTATGATAAAATCGTTGCTTGGAATAAAGGACAACAAGTTATCAGATTCAATAATACAGATAACATTCGTGCAACCAGAGGTACAAGCGGGCAGTTTCAAAACAGTTCTGACACTGGTAGAACTGGTAATAACACGGCAACATCTCCATATGTTTACAATAATACTTCAGGTATTTCTCAAATTTCATCTGTTAACTCTCACAACTGGTATGGAGCAATTGTTAACTTCAACAAAAAGTTTTCAGATCATTTAACATGGGACTTAGGAGTTGACGTTAGAGGATACAAAGGTATTCACTACCAAAACATAAACAACTTATTGGGAGCAGATTCGTATGTTGATAATTTTGACGTAAACAATCCTAATAGAGTTCTAACAAACACGTACACTACATATCCTGCCTGGAACGTTTTCAAAAGCACATCTAGCGAAGAAAAAGTTAACTTTAACAATGATGGTGATGTAAGATGGTACGGAGGATTTACTCAATTAGAGTATTCTACAGATAAATTTACAGCATTTATTCAGGGTGCACTTTCTCAACAAGGATTTAAAAGAGTTGATTACTTCAAATATTTATCTTCAAATCCTTTGTCTGAAACAGATTACGAAAACATCCTTGGTGGTAACGTAAAAGGTGGTATTAATTATAATATCAACGAACACCACAACGTTTTTGTAAATTCAGGATATTACTCAAAACAACCATTCTTTAATGCAGTTTACCCAAACAATGCTTCGTTAGTAAATGGTAACTTAACAAATGAGAAAATATTCGGTGTGGAAGCTGGTTATGGTCTACGTACAGGAATTTTTACTGCAAACTTAAACGTATACCGTACTTCTTGGAAAGACAGATACCAAAGATCTAACGATGGAGCTACGGACAATCCTGGAGGATATTATGATTTCGCTGGAATTACTGAAATTCACTCAGGTATAGAATTTGATGCTACTGCAAAAGTACTTAGCAACCTAACACTTACTGGAATGTTCTCTGTTGGAGACTGGCAATATGAAGGAACAAGTACAAGTAATCGTTATGACTCAGGAAACAATCCTATTGGTGGAGGAACTCCTTCCACATTATATCTTGATGGTGTAAGAGTTGGTGATGCTGCTGCAACAACAGCTGCTGTAGGGGCAACTTACGAAATTCTTCCACGCTTTAGTGTTGACGCAAACTACAACTATTATGATAAATTGTTTGCTGCAATCTCTCCAGGAACATTTACTGCTGAAAACAACAAAGGTGCATTAGAATTACCTTCTTATAATACAGCTGATGCTGGTTTATCTTATAAATTATTAGTTGGAAGAACAAAAAGTAATTCTATTGGATTTAGATTAAACGTAAACAACGTTTTTGACACAGTATATATTGCTGAAGCAAAAACTAACTACTTTGCTGCTGATTACCCAGCACAAGCAACTTACAAAGGTATCTCTACAAATAACCAAGTATACTTTGGTTTTGGTAGAACTTGGAACTTTGCATTACGTTACGATTTCTAATATTTAGAATCTAAATAAATATGATAAACGGCATTGACTTTTAAGTTCAATGCCGTTTTTTTATACCCTTTTTTGTTATATTTGTTTCAATCAAAAATTCAATTTATGTATTATTTTTTACAAAAACTTCATTCCGGCTGGGCATATTTAGCTTTGCTTCTTTTATTAATTGCGGTTGTAAATGCTGTAATCGGATTAACTTCAAAAAAAGAATTTATTGGTAAAGATCGTAAAATTGCTTTATTTGCATTAATCGGAACCCATACCCAATTATTGATCGGTTTGATTCTTTATTTTGTATCTCCTCTGGGAAAAGCTGCATTCGGACAAATGTCTAACGCAGAACTTCGATTAACTTCATTAGAACACCCTCTGGTTAATATCATCGCGATTATCCTGATCACAATTGGATGGTCTAAACATAAAAAACTAATTAATAGTCAGGCAAAATTTAAAACGTTTGCTATTTTTTACGGTTTAGGATTGTTACTTATTTTAAGTAGAATCCCATGGAATCTATGGTTTTAAACCATCAACTAAAGCCCTAAAATTAGGGCTTTTTTTATCTCGGCATATTATTTGTAGAAAGTCCCCAAGTCTGAAAAACAATAACCCATGAGAATTAAAAAAAACACAACCTTATCTTTATTTGCAGTTACATTTTTAAGTTGTTTTACGACTATAACGAGTCAAAACAAAACAGCAGTAGAAAGCCCTAAAATTATTCAGGACACAGTAAAAGTCGGAAAATTATCAGTGCCGCCCATTCAAATGGATTCTATCTTTACTGATAATGGTCTAAAATTAAAAGCTTACAAAAAAAACGCACACGCATCTTATTACGCTGATAAATTTACCGGAAGGAAAACAGCAAACGGAAGCAGATTCGACAACAACAAATATACCGCAGCACACAAAAAACTTCCGTTTGGTACAAGAATAAAAGTAACAAATGAGGCAAATGGAAAATTTGTAATTGTAAAAATCACAGATCGTGGTCCGTTTGTAAAAACACGCGAATTAGACCTCTCTAAAAGGGCTTTTATGGAAATTAGCAAAAGCAGAGGTGCCGGAGCTATGAAAGTTACGATAGAAAGAATAATAGAATAAAAAAAGTCCCGTATTAACGGGACTTTTTTTATTCTAAACAAACTTTCGAATACTCATAATGACGCCTGTATGAATTCCTTCATGATAATTATTAAATTCCAATGCGCCATTTATTTCCCGAAGCGTGTTTCCTAAACTAGTTGTATATTCATTATAATTTACAAATACATTTTGGTTATAGTCATTTTGCGTTTGATGCAAAGTCGTAGAAAGTAACGCTTTAATTTCATCGAGTTCTTGTTGTGAGACATCACCTTCAGGCTTAGCTCCTTTAGCATATTTCATTAAAAATTCTTTAGAAACCGCTGTAGGAAGTCCTGATAATTTGTAAATCAAAGCCTGCTGAACGGCCACGCAATGAGCCGCGTTCCAAACAATATTATTATTAAATCCCTCAGGAATTTTATTCAGCTGCTCTAACGAATAATTGTCTAAAATATTCAGAAGAACTTGTCGAATGGTTTTCTGTGTTTCAAAAACTGAACTCATATTTATATTTTTTTATAAAATTAGTCATTTTTATATTTCAAATGGATTTTCTTTGTATTCTAATAAATCAGAAATCATGAACAAAATATATTATTTAGCATCTTGCGATACGTGCCGAAAAATCATTAAAGGTTTACCTAAAGACAACGATTTGGTTTTTCATGATATTAAACAAAATCCAATAACGGAAGCTGAATTGGAAGAAATGTATCAGCTTGCAGGAAGTTACGAAGCTTTGTTCAGTAAAAAAGCACAATTGTACAAGTCAATGGATTTGAAAAATAAAAATCTTACTGAAGCTGATTATAAAAATTACATTTTAGAGCATTATACTTTTATAAGCCGTCCGGTTTTTATTATTGATGAAAAAATTTATATTGGCAATACGCAACCTGTTACGTTGCAGGTGACAAAAGCTTTAGAGAAATAATAACCCCAAAATTTCTAGGAATTCGGGTTGCGTTAGGGATAGAAGCGGAAATCCTTTTTTTGAGCTTTTTCTGCTCAAAAAAAGATTGGGAGCGGATAGCCCGACCGGAGGGAACGCCCAAAAAATAATCTTAGCTCTAAAAAGTTAGCCACGAATTTCACCAATTTGCACGAATTAAAATTTTTAATTAATCGAAAAAATCATTAAATTCATTTTTGCTAATTCACAAAGATTTAAACAATAGTAATGAGTGAAAATTCGTGACATTCGTGGCAAAAAAGCTTTAACCTCTTCACTACAAAACAGATTAGTGATTTAAAACCCAAGACTGCAAAGTTTTCTTTATCTTTGCGCCTTTATACTCAATTATATGATACAATCTATGACAGGGTTTGGCAAAGCTTCTTTGCAATTGCCTACAAAAAAAATTACCGTCGAAGTAAAATCCTTGAATAGTAAAGGTTTAGATTTAAACGTAAGAATGCCGTCGCTTTATCGCGAAATGGAATTAGGTTTAAGAACGCAAATCTCCACAAAACTTGAAAGAGGAAAAATTGATTTTGCGATTTACATCGAAAGTACCGCTGAACAAACTTCTACTAAAGTAAATGTTCCTGTTGTAAAAAGTTATATCGCTCAGTTAAGAGAAGTATATCCTGCTGCAGATGAAACGGAATTGATGAAAATGGCGATTCGTATGCCGGATACATTGAAAACAGAACGCGAGGAAATCGACGAAAATGACTGGGACCAAATTCAGGTTATCATCGAAGAAGCACTTCAGAATATCTTAACTTTTAGAAAAGATGAAGGTGAATCTCTTGAAAAAGAATTCAACCTAAGAATTGGAAACATCCGTCAATACATGAACGATGCTTTGGCGCTTGATCCGGAACGTGTTCAGGCTATAAAAGACCGTTTACAAACTGCCATTTCTGAATTGAAAGTGAATGTTGATGAAAATCGTTTTGAACAAGAACTGATTTATTACTTAGAGAAACTTGACATTACAGAAGAAAAAGTTCGTTTAACAAATCACTTAGACTATTTCTTAGAAACTATAAAAGGAACAGAAGCTAATGGTCGTAAATTAGGTTTTATTACTCAGGAAATGGGTCGTGAGATCAATACAATGGGGTCAAAATCGAATCATGCTCAAATGCAAAAATTGGTTGTGATGATGAAAGATGAATTGGAAAAAATTAAGGAACAGGTTTTGAATGTTTTGTAAAGGCATTAAGCTTTAAGCTGTAGGCTTTACGCAAAAAAACGATACGAATAAGCTTAAAGCATATTGCTTGGAGCCTAAAGCATAAATAATGAACAAAGGAAAATTAATTGTTTTTTCTGCGCCATCAGGATCAGGAAAAACAACTATAGTAAGACATTTGCTTGGGAAAGAAGATTTAAACTTAGAATTTTCGATCTCAGCGGCTTCCCGCGACCCACGCGGAGAAGAAGAACACGGAAAAGATTATTATTTTATTTCGTTAGAAGAATTCAAAAAGCACATTAAAGCCGAGGATTTCCTGGAATGGGAAGAAGTTTATCGCGATAATTTTTACGGTACTTTAAAAGCTGAAATTGAAAGAATTTGGGCTTTAGGAAAAAATGTGATTTTTGACATTGATGTTGCCGGCGGATTGCGTATTAAACATAAATTTCCGGAACAAACTCTGGCCGTTTTTGTAAAACCTCCAAGCGTTGATGAATTGAAACGCCGATTAAAAGAGCGCTCTACCGAAACTGACGACAAAATCAACATGCGTATTGCAAAGGCTTCGGTCGAACTCGCAACGGCTCCGCAATTTGATACTATTATTAAAAATTATGATTTAGATACGGCAAAAGAAGAAGCTTATCAGCTAGTGAAAGCTTTTGTGAATGCTTAAATTATAACACAAAGATTCACAAAGGAAAAACACAAAGCCGCACAAAGAAAAATAAAATAACTTTGTGAATCTCTGTGAAAACTTTGCGAATCTCTGCGAATCAAACCAAAAATGAAAATAGGTCTTTATTTCGGAACATATAATCCCATTCATGTTGGTCATATGATTATTGCCAATCACATGGCCGAGTTTGCTGATTTAGATCAGATTTGGATGGTTGTTACGCCTCATAATCCGTTGAAAAAGAAAGCGACTTTATTGGATGATCATCAGCGTTTGCAAATGGTTTTTCTGGCTACAGAAGATTATCCCAAAATAAAACCCTCGGATATTGAATTTAAATTACCTCAGCCGAATTATACGGTAAATACTTTGGTTCATTTACAAGAGAAATATCCAACTCATGAATTCTCCTTAATTATGGGTGAAGACAATCTGAAAACGCTTCATAAATGGAAAAACTATGAAGTAATTTTAGATCATTATAATATTTATGTTTATCCGAGAATTTCTGAAGAAGCTGAAAACATCGAATTAAAATGCCATCCAAAAGTGCATATTATTGATGCGCCTATTGTAGAGATTTCTTCTACTTTTATCCGAAACAGCATTAAAGAAGGCAAAAATATTCAGCCGCTTTTACCCCCAAAAGTTTGGGAATATATTGATCATAATAATTTTTATAAGAAGTAAAACGCAATTATACACAATATTATCATTCCGACGGAGTCGAAATGGCAAACTGGTATAAAAAAAGCCTGAATTTAAAATTCAGGCTTTCGTTTTTATATCCAAATCAAGTTACAATTATTCTCAACAACAAGCTCCAGCGGAGCACAATATTTATAGCCAATACAAGCGTTGGATTAAAAGCTCCAGCTAAGCGATATCTTTTTTATTATCGCAAGTATATTTCACCCCGATGGGGTTTCGTTGCCGCAATCTCTAAAATGCTATAAATAGGTCATGCCTCCGGGACTATTCTAAATAATAGTGAATTTCTTTCTATGCTTCAATATTAACAGCGCTTTTTACTCGCGCTCTAATCTCACTCAAAGACTGATCAACTAAAAGTTTTCCATCTCTGAAAACTTCTTTCAGTTCGCCTTGTTTTTCTTCTTCCCAGGAAACATTATCAGTTAAATGATATACACCGTCAACTAAATCAATTTTCATTAATCCTTTAGCTGATTTTTTAGTTCCGTCATCAGTGATTGGATCTTTAAAGATGGCTCTTCCTTCTCCGTCTACTTCGCCGTAAGTGGCTTTCATCGCAAAACCAAAAGTATCTCTGGTATTGTATTGATAGGTAAAAGAACCAATTCCAAGAACCACGTTTGTAGAGGCAAAACCTTTCTCTTTTAATTTTTCTGCAATTTGAGTCGCTCTTGCTACCGTAATACTATCGCCGTAAATAGCGCCAATTTGCGGAATAAGCTCTTTATAGCCTTTCGCATTGGTTGTCCCTCCAAAAACATCCCAAAGCAGCTCAATAACACCTTTTTTCTCTTGTTCTGTTTTTCCGTTTGGATTTCCGCAGATAATATCAACCGGATCACCACTATCAGGACGAATGACTACTTTTCCTTCTCTGGCAACAATATCTTCTTTTAAACGTGGTAAATAATCCGTTAGCACTTTCCACAAATCCCAGGTATCAGAAACGATAGAAACAATTCCTTTTGGATAAACCTCAGTCACTAATCTTTTAAACGTTTCGCACTCGCCTTCAGTAGTTCCCATACACATTACAGAATGCTCGGTTGCTGCCACTGAACCTGCGATTAGCTCTTTATCTGAATTGGCGTTGTAATAATCTTCGAAGAAATCAATTACCGGAATAGTATCTGATCCTGTAAAACTCAATAAATGACCGGCTGCAGAAGTTATCGCTGCTTCTATTCCGCCCATTCCTCTCATAGAGAAATCGTGCGCCTGCCAATCTACAAATTCCGGAACAGATGAAGTTTCATCAGCATATTTGTCTAATACTTTTCTGTATTCTTTTGCAATTGTAGCCGAGTTACAAGGAAGCCAGACTACTGCAGAAAGCAACGTTTCGAAGTAATTAGTAAGCCAAAAAAACTCCGGAATCGTATTGTACATCGTAAACATTGGCACTCTCAAAGGCACGCTTGCTCCTTCTGGCAAGGCTTTAAAAACCATCGGAATATAGCCTAAATCGTGTAAATCTTCGATATGTTTTGTTCCGACTTGGTTTTCACCCAAATAATTATTGATTCGGCGTGCGTATTTTTTCACTACTTCTTCTTTTGGCTGTTTGAAAAAATCAGCATCAAAATCGTGAATAATATATTTTTTAATGAAATACTGCAATCCGAAAAACACCACCTCATCAAGAGCTTCAATTCTTGATTTTCTTGGTGTCCAGTTAGAATATACTAATGTTGTTTTGTCTGGGTATTGTCTTCTGTGGTCAACTTTGTAACCGTCTGTTAATAATAGTGGGTTCATATATTTTATAGGTTAATTTTTAAATTATTATCTTATTTTGAATATTACTTTTTTAATATATTTCGATAAATCTGATAATTCTCATCATCAAAACAAACAAATATAACTTTATCTATTTCTGATTTATTGAAATCCTTTACAGTTTTTATTGCAATTTCTGCTGCTTTATCTTTTGGAAAATGATAAATTCCGGTACTAATATTTGGAAAGGCAATAGATTTAATATTGTGTTGCAAAGCCAGTTCCAAACTATTTATGTAACAATTACTAAGCAATTTCGATTTTTCTTCTTTATCTCCATTCCAAACCGGCCCAACAGTATGAATTACAAATTTTGACGGCAAATTACCGGCCGTTGTAATTACTGCTTCTCCTGTCTTGCATCCACCTTGTCTGTTTCGAATTTGAATGCATTGATCTAAAATAGCCTTTCCTCCTTTTCTGTGAATTGCTCCATCAACCCCACCACCACCTAACAAAGAGGTATTTGCTGCATTTACAATTGCATCAACGTGAATTTCTGTTATATCTGCTTTAAGAATCTCTATTTCCATAATCAAATTTATTTCAATTCATCCCTAACCTCCATCAAAGCAAATCCCAAAAGATTCAAACCTTTCCATTTCTCTGGATTCAAAACATCTTTGTGATCACCAGCCATCCCGATTCCCCAAATGGCATCGACGGGACTGGCTTCTACTAAAACCCTGTCATTTGTGTTAATTAGAAAATTTTTCAAATCAGAATTCTGACTGAATTTCTGATAGTTCCCTTCTTTCACAATGTCAAATCTGGCGGCCAGCCAAAGCGTTTCATTATAATTCTTTACTTCTCTTCCTAATTTTTTGGCTTCGGCAGGAGAATTGGCTTTAATGATCTTTGCCAAAACCTGATCATCTTTAAACAATTCGGCTTTTTTGGCCATCATCCAGTGTTCGGCGGTTTTGTAGATCACTTTATCAACTTCAAAAGAACTCAGCCACCATTGACTAAAACAGGTTTTCGAAATGCTTCCGTCTTTATTGGGCTGATGTCCCCAGAAAAATAAAAATTTACTTTCCTGAACTATGTTTTCTATAGTATATTTCATTTTTCTTTTTATTGAAACAAAGAAGTTATCTTTTTAAAATCTTTAGAATCGGGTGAAAATGATCCGTAGATTTCCTTAAACTCTGTCGTTATTTTTTCGAATTGATAATCTACTTCGATCTGATCCATACAGGTTACAACCAAGTTTCTTTTTGCGTTTAAACTATAAGCTGCATCTAATTTTAAGCTGTAATTTAAAAGATCATAATCTAAATCTCCGGTTCGCAATTCTTTTTGAAAATTATTATAAACACAGGTTTCTTCTTCGTTATTCTTTAATTTTAATTCTCTTTCATTTGCCATCCAGCCGCTTCCGTGTCGGGTTGAATAACTTCTGGTAACATAATAAACCTCCACATCATCTCTTTTTAATTTCTCGCAGATTTCAAAAGCATTTTTTGACGTTGTATTCGCATACGTTACATTCGGAAAAACCCCGTGATCCATGTCGAGTAAAATTCCCTGGCTTCCTTCAAAAATTAAATTTGAATAGTTTTCTAACAAACTGTAATCACTGATAGTCCATTTTATTTTATCAATGATTTCCAGATAATGATCTACTTCGGCATCGATTTCACTTTCATTTAAAAAACCGTAGTAATAAGCAATTTTTCCCAGTTTCTCCAAGAGCATTTGTCTTGGTGCAATCAAATCTATGGCATAAAGCTTGTGCTGACCTTCGTTTCGTTTCATTGTCGCTCCAACACCTTTTCCGCAAGTTCCGTGATCGAGATTTCTCACGTTGTTTCTGTTTTGCCAAACATCAAACGGAGTTGTTATTTTGGCTAACGGATGAATATGAAGTTCAATATTTCCCCCTTTTTCTTCCAGTTCTTCTTTTTCATTGAATAAAAAAACCGGATGAATTGTGCAATGTTCGCTATAATAGGAAGGCAAACCGCGAAGTGCTCCGCTGGCAAAACTTGAATGAACGTGTTTTTTACCGTCAATCATTACCGTATGTGCCGCTTGCTGTCCGCCCGAAAACCTAATAACTATAGATTCAGGATTTTGTTTCGCCAGAAAATCTGTTGTAATTCCTTTTCCTTCATCACCAAATCCTAAACCTATAACTATTTGAGCTGTTTTCATTTTGTAAAATATTTTTTAAGTTCTTTCAACTTAAACTTTAGAAAAAACTTTACGTCTTCGCGACTTTGCGAGCAAATTTCACGCTAGTATTAAAAAATAATCTCACAAAGACGCAGAGGCGCAAAGTTTTTAAAGCATTTCTATATTATCTAATCCGTCAAGCGGAATTGTTCCTAAACCTGACCCCGAATTTTTATGTGTATCACAAATGATTTTCTTGATTACATTCGGGATTTCTTTGTGATCTTCGATAGACAAACAATTTTGTCCCAGTAATTCTTTCCACGCTACATTTGCTCTTACAGCCTGATCAGAATGTAAAACACTGATATGATATACTTCGTAACGTTTTTGGGCTTCTTTTAATAATTCCAGAGAAGTATACGTTTGCTGTCCCTGACCCATAATCTCTTTTATGGCAGATGCCGGAAGCGTTGGCAAATTAGGTTCGTCACCAACGGTAAACAACAATCCTTTTTGAGCTCTTTTTTCAAAAGCATCAGTTTTGGTATGAAAAGCAGCAAAATACCATGCCAAGAGATAACTTTCTCCGGCGTTTCCTCCGCCCCCGCCTTCAATGTAAGTTCTGGTTAGCCACATGTCTAATTCTTCATCACCAGATTCAAATTGTCCAACCTGAAGCGGAAATCTGTCGCATTCGTGATCTCCAATTCCTAAAAATAAAAGTGCCGGATCCGGAACTCCTCCCTGAATTATTCCTCCCATTAATTTCGGAAGTCCTTCTTTAATCAGTTCATGCGGAATATGTCCCATACTTCCTGTAACATCCAATCCTAAAATAATGGGAACTGTGTTTGGATGCACTTCTGAATCTCTGGCTTCTCTAAACGTAATGCCGTTTGGATTCATAGATTCGTGTGCCATTCCTAATTGATTTTGAACGAAAATCTCACTTGCAGATTTAAATCCGTAACCTGCTTTTTTGGCTCTGCTATCGCGAGCGCCTAAATCGTATCTTGTACCTCCCATGATTAAAATGTTTTACCAAATAAATATTCGAATCTCTTTTTTGCCACTTCAAACTGAATATTTAAATTTCTGATTGTTAATGATAATTCCATATCTCTTTGCACAAATGCTTCCGGTTGAAAATCGGCAAAAGTCAAACTATTCTTGTCAAGCGGACTAATATCGATAAGGCCTTCCTGCTCTCTTTCTAATCTTTTTATTTTAAGTTCGATATCTTCAACTCTACGTCTGTAAATTAATTCAGAATCTTCACCAATTGTTTTGGCCCTGTCTTCTCTAATCTGATCATTGTTTCTTTTTAAAGACTCAATAAATCTTGGTTTTAAATCGTCACTCATAATTTCTAGTTGTTTGGTTATAGCTTTTTTGTTTCAGGTTTGAAGTTTCAGGTTGCCGTAGAGAACGTGAAACCTGAAACTTATTTAGACCAATTGATTTAATTTGATAACTTGTACACTTTCGCCTTCGAAATCTTTTACTGAATTGGTTGTGAATATTTTGTCGAAACAATTTAAAACTTCAAAACCTTTATTGAAAATTCCATGGCTTACGGCTAAATATAATTTTCCGGCATTTTTGTTTTTTAGTTCTTCGGCTAAGCCAACAAAAGTTCCCCCGCCATCGCAAATATCATCTACAATTAAACAGTCAATTCCGTCTAAGTCATCTTCATACACTTTAAAACCAGATAATTTTCCGGTTTTTACATCGCGGCTTTTACTGCATTCGACCACATCAACTCCGCCTAAAAATTCAGACACTTTGTAAATTTTCTTTAGAGCGCCACCATCCGGAGAAATCAATTTTACGTTTTCGCCAATTACTTTCAAAACTTCTTTAATAAATGTGTGATTAGGAATCACTTCGCAATTGTTTACTAACGCCGGAGTAACCTCAGAATGCGCATCGAAAACAAAAACTTTATTCAGTTGCAGTCCGTTTATGATATCGGCATATACTTTTACAGATAGTGATTCTCCTTTTATCATCACACGATCTTGTCTTGCAGCCGGGAAATACGGAATAAACAAATCGATAATTTTCACATCCATTCTGCGCAAAGCATCTACTGTAATACACAATAAACCCAAATCGTTAAATGAATTTAATCGGTGTGTGATGGTTATTTTTTGGTTGCGGTCAAAATCTGGATTGATTTTAACGTGTGGTTCTCCGCCAGAAAATGTAAAACTTTGAAATTTGATTTCTTCCTGATTTTGAAATGGAGTGAATTTTGGGTCTAGGTTAAGTATCATAATTTTATTAGTTTGCGTTAATTATACGCAAATATAGATTTAATTATTTAATAAACAATTTATTTTGTGTAAAATTTACGCAAACTTTATTTCGAAGTGAAAGCCTTTATCAATTAATTGATTGTATTTCAATTTATTAAATCGAAATAACTTAGCCGGACGCCCACTTTTAATTGGTGAAAATTTTTCTGTTTCTTCTAAAAAGCCATAACTGAGAATTTTTTTCCTGAAGTTTCGTCGGTCAATTTCTTTTTCAAGAATGGTACAATACAAGTTTTCCAAATCTGAAAACAGAAATTCCTTTGGCAATAAATCAAAACCAATTGGTTCGTAAGTTAGCTTGGCTTTTAATCTTAAAATCGCTTTTTCGACAATCAAATTATGATCGAAAGCCAGAGACGGAATTGCATCAATTTTATACCATTGTACTTTGTCGGCATCAGTATCTGCTTTAATCTCCAAATTTGAAGCATCAACCAAAGCATAATAAGCAACAGAAATGACACGGTTTCGGGAATCTCTAAAAATATCATCGCCAAAGGTATAAAGCTGTTCCATAAAGTTGAGCTTTACATTGGTTTCTTCGTGCAATTCCCTGATTACGGCATCGTTTAAAGATTCCCCATTTTTGACCAATCCGCCTGGAAGTGCCCAGTATTTATCTGCAGAACCAAACTGCTGTTCAATTAAAAGCACGTATAAACTATTGTTTTTGTAACCAAAAACGATAGCATCGACGGCAATTCTTATATTTTGAAAATTATCCATGTTATAAAAAGTTTGCCACGAATTACACAAATTTTCACTAATTTATTATTTAATCTTAGAGTGAATAAAAATTTGTGCTAATTCGTGAAATTTGTGGCGAAAAAAAAGAATCTATAGCGAAAAAAACTACATTCTATTTCCTAAAAACAGCTTTAATTCTTTACCAATACTTTCAAAAAAAGAATTAAGATTATTATTTTTCGCCGTTAATAAATACACAAACTCCTCTGGAACATGAAAACTGTTCCAAACCAATTGCAGCTTGTTTTCTTTAATATATTTCCTGGCGTTGCAGTTCCAGGTTACGGCCATTCCAGAATTTTTAGAAAGTAGTTCCAGCATTTCAGATTCGGACGGAATGATATAATTAGGAACCATTGCCGGTCTTTTTTTATTGAAAGCGTGAAGCCAGAATAATTTTATATGCGGAATTCTCGCATCATGACTAAACCATTTTTGATCGTTTAGCCATTGTTCAATTTCTGTATATTTATCAGCTTTCAGCTTCTGACGAAATTCTGATGTATCCAAGCTTACTGGCGCCACCATGATCAACTTAATTTTACCCACTATTTCGTAGATAGTATCAAAAGTATCAAATCGTTTTGTGGTGATTGCAAAATCAAGTTTTTTAGCATCTACAAGTGCAAAAAGCGCATCATCTTCTGCAAAAGTAAAATCAATAAAATCAAATTTAGAGATCAGGATACTTCCGCAGCTATTGAATAAATCTTTTGAAACACCAACAGAAATCAGTCGCACAGAATCTTCTGCTTTTGCTCTAAACCCGTTTTCGACAGTTTCCAGTCGGTCGAGTGCGTCTATAATCAAATTATTCAGTAACTTAGCGTATTCAGTTGGTTCTACGCCTTTCGATTTTCGGTTAAATAATTTATAACCAACATGTGCTTCCAACATTGCTATTTGCTGACTAACCGCAGGCTGGCTCATAAACAACTCTTTTGAAGCAACAGAAAAATTTCCATTTTTGTATACAGACTTAAAAGTTCTGTACCATTCCAGATTTACCATGACATAAAATTATTTATAACAAACATAGTTTATTTTATTTTTACTAATATCACTTAAACTGTAAATTTGTTAAAAATTTTTAAGTAATGAAGAAAATAGCATCACTTGCAATTATAGCTTTCACCGCTGTAAGCTTTTCAGCTACAGCTCAAAAATCAAATAAAAAAGGTATGAAAAAAGTATTATTTGTTGTTACTAGTAATGATAAGCTGGGCAACACAGGAGAAAAAACAGGATTTTGGTCAGAAGAATTTGCTGCACCTTACTATGAATTATTAGACAAAGGTGTTGAAATTACAATTGCGACGCCGCTTGGAGGGCAACCGCCAATTGATCCTAAAAGTGCAGATCCGTCATCAGCAACCGAAGACACCAAACGTTTTGATGCTGATAAAACTTTACAGGAAAAATTAAAAAACACGCATAAACTTTCGACTATAAACCAAAAA
>Ga0247813_10001726_pt1 | contig 16031 bp, 16 predicted proteins | sample UWRJL169409C1_FD_180719 | JGI IMG/M metagenome (GOLD analysis project Ga0247813, IMG submission 180719) | Plant litter microbial communities from Arlington Agricultural Research Station in Wisconsin, United States - UWRJ-L169-409C-1 | ecosystem: Environmental > Terrestrial > Plant litter >... | reverse complement strand
AGACCGGTCGGGAACCACGGCGGGTTCGCGGGCGGCTCGTGAGGCGCAAAGCCGGGAAATCGTTGGGACTGGAGGGCGTTCGGGTGGCGGGTTCGCGAAATCGAACCCTCTCCCGGCGGGAGAGGGGACGGGGTGGTTTGAGGCGATCTCGTTACGCTGCGCCCGGAATGACGAAAGGGAGGGTCGGCCGGTTTGGACACGCCGCTTAACCATCCGCCTTGGCGTGACGTTCATCCGTCCCGGGGCAGGATGGGCCTTCATCAAGCGAGGCCCGGGCATGATCCTGTTCCGACCGCTGGCCCGGTACGCCGATTTCAGGGGGCGGGCGAGCCGTAGCGAATACACGCTGTTTCTGCTGTCGCAGGGGGTGATCTACTTTCTGTGCGCGACGATGGCGCTCGTTTCGCTGAGCAAGGGATCGGCCAGCGGGCTGATCGGACTGTTCGGGTGGCTGGCGGTCGCGCTGATCCTGATAGCCGTGTTGGCGATACCCAATTATGCGATCCTGGCCCGCAGGCTGCACGACACAGGCGCCTCCGCCTTATGGCTGGCGCTGATGCTGCCCGGTCTGGTGTCGCAGTTCGCGACCTTTCAGATGATGGGGAGCCTGGCGGGACAGATACCGACATCGGGAGGGCAGGCGGAGGCGCAAGCGAGCGCGGCCGCGCTCCAGACGATGATGGCGCAGGCCAGCGGGGCTGGGCTGCTGGCGGTGGTCGCCGTGGTCAGCAATGCGGCCCTGCTGATCATGACCCTGAGAGCCGGCGATCGTGGACCCAACCAGTTCGGACCCGATCCCAGGGACCCGGCGGCCAGGGGGTCTGACGCAGGCGGTCCGGACATGGACCGGTGGGATGCGCTGATCGCCGAGGCGAAGCAGGGGCCCGTCGTGGCGGAGCCGGTCGCGCCGCTGACGGTCGAAGGACTTCCGCCGCCGCAGCCGCAGCCGGGTGGGCAGGCCTGGGATCGGGGCGTGACGCCGGCGCCGACGTTCGGACGGCGCAGGGCCTGACCCCGGCGGCCGGATCAGCCGTACAGGTCGCCGAGGTAGACGCGGCGGACCTCGGGGTCGTGGATGATCTCGTCGGCGGTGCCCTCGAACAGGACCTCGCCGCCCGACAAAATGGCGGCCCGGTCGATGATGTCCAGGGTCTCGCGGACGTTGTGGTCGGTGATCAGGACGCCGATGCCTTCGCCCGCCAGATAGCGGATCACCTGACGGATATCGGCGATGGCCAGGGGGTCGATGCCGGCGAAGGGTTCGTCCAGCAGCATGAAGGACGGCCGGCCAGCCAGCGAACGGGCGATCTCGACCCGACGCCGCTCGCCGCCCGACAGGCCCATGGCGGGCGCGTGGCGCAGGTGGTCGATATGCAGTTCTTCCAGCAGGCGGGTCGTCTCGGTCTCGATCGCCCGGCCGGTCTCGCGCAGTTCGACGACGGCCTTGATATTCTGCTCGACCGTCATGCCGCGGAAGATCGAGGCTTCCTGCGCCAGATAGCCCAGACCCATGCGGGCGCGCTGGTACATCGGCTGGGCCGTGATGTCCTCACCGTCCAGCCAGATGGAGCCGGAGTCGGCGGGGATCAGGCCGGTGATCATGTAGAAGCAGGTGGTCTTGCCCGCGCCGTTGGGACCCAGCAGGCCCGCGACCTCGCCACGGTTCACGGTCAGGGAGACGTCCCGGACCACCTGACGGGCGCCGAACGACCGGGCGATGTTGCGCACGCGCAGGCCCTTGCCCGTCTCGGCCGGAACCGGCGCGACGACGTCCGGCCCGGTCGACGGGTCGTTCAGGTTGAGGGCTGAGAGTTCCTTGCGCGCCATGCGGCGATGTTCAGACGGACCGGGCCCGGGGGCTCAGTTCGCGCTGCCTTGCGGATAGAAGACGCCCTGGATCCGGCTGTTGGAGCCGCCGGCCATGTCGGCCGAGCCGGTGTCGATATTGTAGGTCAGCCGGCCGCCGGTCAGGACGTTCTTGCCCTGGGTCAGGATGACGTCGCCGGTGATGACGATGGTGGCGGCGCTGACGTCGTAGACCGCGCGGTCGCCCCGGATCGTCTCGTTGGGGGTGACGTAATAGACGTTGCCGCTGGCCGTGACCGTGGCGATGCCGCCGCCGGCCGAGTTGGCGCCCTGAATGGCGTCGGCGCGCAGGCGGTTGTCGCCCTGGACAACCTCGGCCCGGCCGCGCAGCGAGAAGCTGGTCGCGGTGCGTTCGCCGCCGTCGGCGCCGATCATGATGGGCTGGTTGCTGACGTTCGAGCGCGTCTGGGCGGTTGCTGCGTTCATGGGCGCCACGCCGGCGAGGGCGATGGCGCCGATGATCGCAACGCTCGTGAACAGGTATCTGGTCATGGTCTTCTCATTCACCCGACCGCGTCGTGTTGAACACGCCGCGAATCTTGTTGTCGCCCGAGCCGCTGAACACGACCCGCTCGCCCTGATCATAGATGGCATAGGACGAAGCCGTGATGGTTCCAAGGGGGCCGCGCCCGTCGATGCCCTTCGATCCCGTGATCACCCCGGTCGCGGTGTCGACCACGGCCTCTGGCGTCGTCAGGGTGAAACCGGATCCGCCGTCGGAAATCTTCACATTGGGACCGATGGTCACCTTGCGGTCCGTCTCATTGTAGATGCCCGCGTCGGCGGTCATTTCCGTGACCTTGCGGCCGCCGAGATTGAGCCGCAGCACCGGACCGTTGAGGCGGAAGTGACCGGTCGCCGGATCGCGGACGGCGCCTGCGGCCCCGACCATGAAGGACCGGCCCTGGGCGTCCTGACCGTGGAACATGGGGTTGTCGAGACGGATCTCGCGGCTCTGGCTGGCCTTGCGCTCGACGCCGGACATGACGGTGCGGAACACCGTCCAGGTCAGGGCGCCCCCGGCCAGGACCACGATCAGGATCGGCAGCAGGCGGCGATACAGTTGGACCCGGCGCGAGCGGGCCCGCCATTTCGCCCCGGCCTCGGCCAGACGCGCCTCGTCCTCGCGCTGGCGCGCGGCCTTCGGATCGGGAACGTCAGGATCGAGGTCGGTCATGAAGCGATCAGGCGTGGGCGAAGATGTCGATCTCGTCCCACCCGGCCAGATCCAGCTGCGACCGGGTCGGCAGGAAGTCGAAACAGGCGCGGGCCAGTTCGGTGCGGCCCTCGCGCTCCAGCATCATGTCCAGCTTCGCCTTGATGGCGTGCAGATGAAGGACGTCGGAGGCGGCGTATTCCAGCTGGGCCTGCGACAGGGTCGCCGCGCCCCAGTCCGAGGACTGCTGGGCCTTGGACAGGTCGACGCCGGCCAGTTCGCGCGCCACGTCCTTGAGGCCGTGCCGGTCCGTATAGGTGCGGGCCAGTTTGGAGCCGATCTTGGTGCAGTAGACCGGGCGGGTCTCGACCCCCAGATGCAGCTGCATCATGGCGATGTCGAAGCGGCCGAAGTGGAAGATCTTCAGCACGCCCGGATCGGCCATCAGCCGCTTCAGATTGGGGCAGTCGTAGGCGGGGCGGTTCAGCCGCACGACATGGGCGTCGCCGTCGCCGGACGACAGCTGGACCACGCACAGCGGATCGCGGCCATAGCGCAGGCCCATGGTCTCGGAATCGACGGCGACCTCGGGGCCGAGGTCGAGGCCGTCGGGCAGGTCGCCTTCGTGGAAATGAACGGTCATGGGCGCGGGACTCTCATGCGGGGGACCATACACGCCCCAGGGCGAACGTGCACCGCATGCGAGGCATCAGGCCAGATAGACAAACGGCGCCGTATCCGAAGATGCGACGCCGTCTGATGAATTGGTGCCCAGGAGAGGACTCGAACCTCCACGACCTTTCGATCACTGGCACCTGAAGCCAGCGCGTCTACCAATTCCGCCACCTGGGCCCAGATGTGTCCGCCGCGAAGGCGTTTTCATCCGGAAGGCGCGGACCCTTAAGGTAGTGTTCCGGGGCGGTCAACAGCGTTTTCGCTCATTGTCGCCTCGCCCGCGTTGCGAGGGCGGGACGCATCGTCTATCCCCCGGCTGTCGGGGCCGAAACGCCGCCGGCGCATGGATTTTCAGGAGCTTCCCATGTCCGCCTTCAGCCCGGGTCTGGTCACCGTGTTCGGAGGCTCCGGCTTCGTCGGCGCCCAGGCCGTGCGAGCGCTCGCCAAGGCCGGATGGCGCGTCCGCGTCGCGGTCCGCAAGCCGGGCATGGCTTTCGACCTGCGCCCGCTGGGCGACGTCGGCCAGATCCAGCCGGTTCGTTGCGACATCACCTCGAAGGAAGACGTGGCCGCCGCGCTGAAGGGCGCGGACGCGGCCGTCAACCTGGTCGGCGTCCTGCACGAGGGCGGGAAGCGAACGTTCCAGAGCCTGCATGTCGACGGCGCGCGCAATGTCGCCGAGGCCTGTGTGGCCGCGGGCGTCGGCCGTCTGGTCCAGATCTCGGCCATCGGCGCCGATGCGGACAGCGACAGCGACTACGCCCGCACCAAGGCCGAGGCCGAGGCCGCCGTGCGCGCGGTCAAGCCGGATGCGGTGATTCTGCGCCCGTCGATCGTCTTCGGTCCGGGCGACGGTTTCCTGAACCGCTTCGCCTCCATGGCGACCTTCGCGCCGGCCTTGCCGCTGATCGGCGGCGGCCAGACGAAATTCCAGCCGGTCTATGTGGCCGACGTGGCCGCGGCGATCGCCCGGGCGACGGGCGACCCCGCCGCCGCCGGTCGCACCTTCGAACTGGGCGGCCCGGCCGTCTGGAGCTTCGAGGACATCCTGAAATACATCCTGCGTGAAACGAAGCGCGAGCGGATGCTGGCCCCGCTGCCCTTCTTCGCGGCCAGGGCGATCGGCTCGCTGGCCCAGATCACAGCCGTTGTCGGCATTCCGCCGGTCCTGACGCGCGATCAGGTCGTGCTGCTGGAAACCGACAATGTCGTCGCCGAGGGCGCGGAAGGGCTGGCGGCCCTGGGCGTTCAGCCGACCGGGCTGGAGGCGATCGCGCCGGGCTATCTGTGGCGCTATCGCCGCGGCGGCCAATTCGCCGAGAACCCGGTCGCCGAGAACCCGGTCGCCGAGAATCCTGTCGCCGCATAGGGCGATGCGGTCGGCGGCGCGCCGTGCTTCGCGATCGCGGGGGAACGGGGTATAGGCGCCGCGATGACAACCCTTCTCTACGGCCGACCTCCGCTCGTCTTCGATCCACCCTCGACCGAAGGGGGTGGGGCGACCCAGGTTTCGCCACTGATCCCGGGCTCCACCGCGCTGGAAAGCTTCGCGCCCGGCTCGGTCGACAGCGTGATGATCTATGCGCCTCCGGGCGTGCTGGAGCGCCGCCATGTCCTGGCCACAGCGCTGAAGGCGCTGAATGTCGGCGGGCGGCTGGACGCCATGGCGGCCAAGGACAAGGGCGGCTCGCGACTGAAGAAGGAGCTGACGGCGTTCGGCGTCGAGGTCGGCGAAACGGCCAAGGCCCACCATCGGCGGTGCGTGGTCATCCGGCCGGAATCCCTGACGGGGATCGACGAGGCCATCGCGGCGGGCGCGCCGCAACAGGTTCAGGGACTGGACGCCTGGTCCCAGCCCGGGGTCTTCGCCTGGGACCGCATCGACGGCGGGTCGGCTTTGCTGGCCGAGGCCCTGCCTGCGCTGAAGGGCGCTGGCGCCGATCTGGGCTGCGGCTATGGGGCGCTGGCTACGGTGGTGCTGAGGTCGCCGGCGGTGACGTCGCTGCGGCTGGTCGATCTGGACCGGCGGGCGGTCGAGGCGGCCAGGCGGAACGTGGACGACGCCCGGGCGACCTTCGACTGGGCCGACGCCCGCACGATCGAAGCGGCAGGCGATCTGGACTTCGTGGTCATGAATCCGCCCTTCCACGACGGCGGCGCCGAGGACCGGCGGCTGGGTCAGGCCTTCATCCGCAAGGCGGCCGAGATGCTGAAGAAGGGCGGGGTCCTGTGGCTCGTCGCCAACCGGCACCTGCCCTATGAAGCCGAGCTGAAAGAGGCGTTCAAGCGGGTGACGCCGGTCGGCGACGGCGGCGGCTACAAGCTGTTCGAAGCCGTCAAATGAAGACGCCGACGAGCCGCGTCGACAAGCTATTGGGCTCGATGGGCTATGGCTCGCGGACCGAGATCGCGCGGCTGGGCAAGGTCGGGGGGATCGTTCTGGACGGCGTCGACCTGACGGATGTGTCGAAACGTATCCCGGTGACGGCCGATCTGGCCGCGCGGATGGAGATCGACGGCGAGCCGCTGGACCCCGCGCCCGGTCTGGTCATGCTGCTGAACAAGCCGCTGGGCATGACCTGTTCGCGCAAGGAGGAGGGGGCGCTGGTCTATGACGTCCTGCCGGACCGGTGGAAGCGGCGCGATCCGGCCATCTCGACCATCGGGCGGCTGGATAAACAGACCTCGGGCCTGTTGCTGCTGACCGACGACGGCGACCTGCTGCACCGGGTGATCAGCCCGAAGAAGCATGTGGCCAAGGTCTATCGCGCGACGCTGGCGCGGCCTCTGGTCGGGACCGAGGGCGACCTGTTCGCGGCCGGCGGTCTGGTTCTGGAGGGCGAGGACAAGCCGCTGGCGCCCGCGGTGCTGGAGGTGCTGTCGCCGACGGAAGCCCGGCTGACCGTGACCGAGGGCCGCTATCACATGGTGCGCCGGATGTTCGCCGCTGTCGGCAATCACGTCGAAGCCCTGCATCGCGAGCGAATGGGCGGACTGGTGTTGCCGGACGATCTGGCGCCGGGGGCGTGGCGGTTGCTGTCGGCCGAGGAGATCGGTCGCATCTTCGAATAGGCGTTGAAATGGACAATGGCCATCCAGATGGCTATCTTGCCCGTATGACCCACTATTCCGTAGCCGAGGCCAAAAACAACCTTCCGAAGCTGCTGGATCGCATGCTGGCGGGCGAAGAGGTCGTGATCACGCGCCGGGGCAAGGCCATCGGACGGTTGACGCCCGAAAAGCCGCCGGTGGTGGGCATGCCGATGGACATGGAATGGCTGGACGCCAACCGGGTCACGCCGAAAGCCGGCCCAATCGACACGGTCGCCGCCGTCGCCGAGATGCGGCGCGGATATCGCTATTGAGCACCTACGTCGACACGAGCGTGATCGTGTCCTTTTTCATTCGCGACGACCATGCGTCAAAGGCCCGCGCCTGGGCGGAGTCAGGCGCGCGAATGGTCGTGAGTGACTGGACAGCGACGGAGTTCACGTCCGCCCTGTCCCATCAGGTTCGGGCCGGCAGCTTGAGCGACGCCGAGAGAACGCGCGCGGAACTGGCGTTTGACCGATGGAAGTCTCGCGCCGTCGTTCTGGAGATTGGGCGAGGCCGGTTCGAGGAGGCTCGGTTGCTGATGCGAACCCACCGCCGCCTGCGCGCGCCGGACGCTCTCCACCTGGCGATCGCGATTGCGGCGGGTCTCGATCTGGCGACGGCGGACCACGACATGCGTGACGCGGCGGTGGCCGAAGGCCTTGGAGTCGTGGACCTGTGACCAGCGTGAAAATCTGCGGCCTGACGACGGCGGAGACGCTGGACGCCGCCCTCGACGGGGGGGCGGCGTTCGTAGGGGCGGTGATGTTCGCGCGCAGTCCCCGGAACATCGCCCCGGCTGAGGCGGCGACCCTGTTCGCGCGGGCGCGGGGCCGGGCCAGGATCGTGGCGGTGGTGGTCGATCCCGACGATGCGCTGCTGACCGAGATCGCAGCGACGCTGAAGCCCGACCTGATCCAGTTGCACGGGCACGAGACGCAGGCGCGGGCCGAACAGGTGCGGAGCCTGACCGGGGCCGGGATCATCAAGGCCCTGCCGATCCGGACGCATGAGGATTTCGCGCCGGCCGTCGATTGGGAGCCGTTCGTCGATCACCTGATGTTCGATGCGAAGCCGGTCGAGGGGTCTGTCCTGCCCGGCGGCGTCGGGGCGCGGTTCGACTGGTCGCTGCTGGCCGATCGTGCATTCCGGGAGCCGTGGTTCCTGGCGGGCGGGCTGAACCCGGACAATGCGGCGGAGGCTGCGACGATTTCGGGGGCGCCGTTGCTGGACGTGTCCTCTGGCGTCGAAAGCGCGCCGGGTGTTAAGGACGCAGGCCTGATCGCGGCCTTCCTTAAGGCCGTCCAGCCCTAAGCCTCCTGCTTCCCAAGGCCCGACACCGTGAACGCCATCCTGCCCAACGCCTACGCCATGCCCGACGAGCGGGGGCGGTTCGGACCCTATGGCGGTCTGTTCGTGGCCGAGACCCTGATGCCGCTCGTTCTGCAACTGGGCGAGGCCTACAAGGCGGCCAAGGCGGACCCGAGCTTTCAGGCCGAGCTGGACGACTTCCTGACCCACTATGTCGGCCGGCCCAGCCCGCTGTATTTCGCCGAGCGGCTGACCGAACACCACGGCGGGGCGAACATCTGGTTCAAGCGCGACGAGCTGAACCATACGGGCGCGCACAAGATCAACAACTGCATGGGCCAGATCCTGCTGGCCATGCGAATGGGCAAGAAGCGGATCATCGCCGAGACCGGCGCCGGCCAGCACGGGGTGGCGACGGCGACCGTCTGCGCCCGCTTCGGCCTGCAATGCGTCGTCTATATGGGCGCGACGGACGTCGAGCGTCAGTCGCCGAACGTGTTCCGGATGAAGCTGCTGGGCGCCGAGGTGGTGCCGGTGACGAGCGGTCGCGGCACGCTGAAGGACGCGATGAACGAGGCGATGCGCGACTGGGTCACCAACGTCGCCGACACCTATTACCTGATCGGCACGGCGGCGGGTCCGCACCCCTATCCGGAGATGGTGCGCGACTTCCAGTCGGTGATCGGCAAGGAGGCCCGCATCCAGATGCTGGCCCGCAAGGAAAAGCTGCCCGACGCCTGCGTGGCGGCGATCGGCGGCGGGTCGAACGCCATCGGCCTGTTCCACCCCTTCATCGAGGACGCCGGGGTGCGCCTGATCGGGGTCGAGGCGGCCGGGCGTGGACTGGACGGTCCCGACCATGCGGCCTCGCTGCAGGGCGGGCGTCCCGGGGTGCTGCACGGCAACCGCACCTATCTGTTGCAGGATGACGACGGGCAAATTCTTGAGGGCCATTCGATCTCGGCCGGGCTCGACTATCCGGGCATCGGGCCGGAACACGCCTGGTTGAAGGACATCGGCCGGGCTGAATATCGCGCCGCCACCGATGCCGAGGCGCTGGAGGCGTTCCAGCTGTGCTCGAAGCTGGAGGGGATCATTCCCGCGCTGGAGCCCAGCCACGCCCTGGCCCGCGTCGGCGAGATCGCCGATGAGGTCGGCAAGGGCGGCGACGTCGTGCTGAACATGTGTGGCCGTGGCGACAAGGACATCTTCGCGGTGGCCAAGCATCTGGGGGTGGAGCTGTGATGGTCTCACGGTCCCTTCTCCCCTCGGGGGAGAAGGTGGGCGGCGGAGCCGCTCGGATGAGGGGGCTGGTTCAGCAGTTCCCCATCTTCGGACAGCCGTCTCCCATCTGGCAGCCCCCTCATCCGTCTCGCTCCGCGAGCCACCTTCTCCCCCGAGGGGAGAAGGTCATCGGAGTTCATTCATGACTACTGCACGTATCAACGCCCGTTTCGCCGCACTGAAGGCCGAGGGGCGGGCCGGGTTCGTGGCCTATGTCATGGCCGGGGATCCTTCGCGCGACGAGGCGCTGGAGATCCTGCGCGGTCTGCCGGCCGCCGGGGCCGACATCATCGAACTGGGCTTTCCGTTCAGCGATCCGATGGCCGAGGGGCCGCCGATCCAGAAGGCCGCGCTACGCGGTCTGAAGGCCGGGCTGACGCTGAAGGGGACGCTGGCGCTGGCGGCCGAGTTCCGGGCGGGCGATGCGGAGACGCCGCTGATCCTGATGGGCTATCTGAATCCGATCGAATCCTATGGCTATGAGGCGTTCGCGCGCGATGCGGCGGCCAGCGGCGTGGACGGACTGATCGTCGTCGACTGTCCGCCGGAAGAGGCGGATCCGCTGACCGATGCGCTGGATGCGGCGTCGGTGTCGCTGATCCGGCTGGCCACGCCGACGTCGGACGATGCGCGGCTGAAGGTGATCGCGCAGCGAACCTCGGGCTTCGTCTATTACGTCTCCGTCGCCGGGGTGACGGGCGTGAAGGAGGCGCAGGCCGTGTCGGTCGCGCCGGCCGTCGAGCGGGTACGCAAGGCCTCGGGCCTGCCGGTCGCGGTCGGCTTTGGCGTCAAGACGCCGGAACGGGCGGCCGAGATCGCCCGGGTGGCCGACGCCGTCGTGGTCGGCTCCGTCCTGGTCGAGGAGGTCGCGGCCGCGCTGGCGGCGAACGAACTGGCCGCCCCGCGCGTTCTGGCCAGGGTGAAGGCCCTGGGCGACGCGGTGCGGGGTGCAAGGGTCGGCGAAACCGTCTAAGGACCGGCCATGCCTGACAAGACCAATCCCGAAAAACCGCGCGGCGGCGGCTGGCTCAGCCGTTTCGCTCCCGGCGTTCGCAAGATCGTAAGCCGACGCAGCGACACCCCCGACAATCTGTGGGTCAAGGACCCGGATTCGGGCGAGATGCTGTACCGCTCGGACCTCGAGACCGCCCTGTGGGTGACGCCGTCCGGCCGCCACATGCGGATCAACGCCGAGCAGCGGCTGCGCTACACCTTCGATGACGGCCGGTTCGAGGCGATCGCCACGCCGGACGTGCCCGAGGATCCGCTGAAATTCTCGGACGGCAAATCCTACAAGGATCGCCTGTCCGCCGCGCGCAAGGCCGCGGGCCGCAAGGACACGATGATGATCGGGTTCGGCGAGCTGGACGGCACGCCGGCCGTGGTCATCGTTCAGGACTTCAGCTTCATGGGCGGATCGCTGGGCACGGCGGCGGGCGAGGCCTTCGTCGCGGCCGCCCGAGAGGCGGTGGCGCGTGACGCGCCGCTGGTCTGTTTCACGGCCGCAGGCGGCGCCCGGATGCAGGAGGGCGCGCTCAGCCTGATGCAGATGGCGCGATCGACCCTGGCGATCCAGGAACTGAAGGCGGCGCAGCTGCCCTATATCGTCGTCCTGACCGATCCGACCACCGGCGGGGTGACGGCCAGCTACGCCATGCTGGGCGACGTGCACCTGGCCGAGCCGGGCGCCCTGATCGGCTTCGCGGGCGCGCGGGTGATCGAGAGCACCATCCGCGAGAAACTGCCGCCGGGCTTCCAGCGCGCTGAGTACCTTCAGGAAAAGGGCATGGTCGACAAGGTCGTCGCCCGCGCCGACCTGCGCGAAACCCTTGGCAATCTGCTGTCGATGCTGATGGGCGGCCGGCGCAAGGCGGCGTGACCCTGCGGCCGTCTCTCACGAGGCGATGATGGACCCGATTTCCGCGCGTCTGCTGGCCCGGCACCCCCAGAAGATCGATCTGTCGCTGGACCGGATGCGGACCCTGTGCGCGGTGCTGGGCAATCCGCAGGACAACCTGCCGCCGGTGATCCATGTCGCCGGCACCAACGGCAAGGGATCGACGGTCGCTTTCATTCGGGCCATGGCCGAGGCGGCGGGGTTGCGGGTCCATGTCTATACCTCGCCGCACCTGGTGCGGTTCAACGAGCGGATCCGGCTGGCGGGGGCGCTGATCGAAGACGATGTGCTGGCCGCCATTCTCGACCGGATCGAGGCGATCCGCGGCGTCGAGGCGACGGTGTTCGAAAGCACCACCGCCGCCGCCTTCGTCGCCATGGCCGAGACCCCGGCGGATCTGGCCATCGTCGAGGTCGGCCTGGGCGGGACGCTGGACGCCACCAATGTGATCGAGCGGCCGCTGTTGAGCGTGATCACGCCCGTCGATCTGGACCACGCCGAGTTTCTCGGCACGTCACTGCCGGGGATCGCGGCCGAGAAGGCGGGCATCCTGAAGGCTGGGGCCCGGGGCATCGTCGCGCGCCAGTCCGAAGAGGCGATGGCGGTGATCGAGGCGGTCGCCCATTCGCTGGAAGACGGGCGGGTCGCCTCGCCCCTGACGGTGATGGGGGTGGATTTCGACGCCTGGGCCGAGCGCGGCGGCATGGTGTTTCAGGATCAGGAACAGTTCCTCGACCTGCCGGCTCCGGCGCTGGCGGGGGCGCACCAGATCGACAATGCGGCCCTGGCCGTGGCGGCCGCGCTGGAGCTGGACCTGCCCGAGGCGGCGATCGCGGAGGGTCTGCGCACGGTCCGCTGGCCGGCGCGGATGCAGAGGCTGAACGCCGGACCGTATGGCGAGATGGCGCGCGCCGCCGAGGCGGAGCTGTGGCTGGACGGGGGGCACAATCCCCATGCGGCCCGGGCTCTGGCCGAGGCCATCGCCGCGCGTCAGGCGAGCGCGCCGAGACCGCTGGCCCTGATCGTGGGGATGCTGGCGAACAAGGATTCGGCCGGCTTCTTCGAGGCGCTGAAGGGTTCCGGCGCCCATGTGTTCACGGTGGGGTTCGACGGCGCGGCGGCCGAGCCGGAGGCCCTGGCGGCCGTGGCGCGCGGCCACGGACTGGGCGCACAGGCGGCGGAATCGGTCGAGGCGGCGCTGGAGCGGGCGCTGAGGCTGGGCGCCGGGCGGGTGGTGATCTGCGGCTCGCTGTATCTGGCCGGCGAGGTGCTGGGCGCGAGCCGCGAGACCTGGCCTCAGTAGAAAAAGCCGCCCATCCCCGCGGAGATGAGCGGCTTGACGCTTAAGCCTCGGCCTTGATGCCGCTTTCGGCCAGCCATTCGACGATCTTGCCCTTGGGCATGGCGCCGACCTTCAGCGAGGACAACTGGCCGTCGCGGAACAGCATCAGGGTCGGGATGCCCTTCACGCCGAGCTTGGACGGGGTCATCGGGCTGTCGTCGATGTTGATCTTGGCGATCGTGACCTGACCGTTCAGTTCATCGGCGATCTGCTCCAGGGCCGGGCCGATCTGTTTGCACGGTCCGCACCATTCGGCCCAGAAATCCACCAGAACGGGGGTCGAGGATTTCAGGACGTCGGCGTCGAAGCTTTCGTCCGTCACCTTCACGGTAGCCATGGTTCAGTCTCTCCAATACGGCCGATCAGCATAGGCGATTCGGCGCTTCGGATCAGATGTGGGGGACGACCCGCCCCACATCAATGGGCGGACGACAGCGCTGCGTCGAGCAGGGCCTCAGGAACCTCCATCAGCCGGGGTCCGTCGGTCCAGACAAGGGCGGCCTCGACGGCGCGGTCGGGATACAGCCGCTTCAGAACCGCGACATAGACGGCCATCTGAAGCACATAGGCCGGGTCGGCGGCCTCGACGTGGTCAGGCGCGGGGCGGTTGGACTTGTAGTCGACGACCAGGACCCGGTCCGGCGTGATCACCAGCCGGTCGATCCGGCCCGAGATGGCGACGCCCCGCGGCAGGCCGGGAGCCGATCCCGTCAGCGCCACCTCGGCGCGGGAGCCGGGGCCGAACACCGGCGCGAACCGGGCGTCGTCCAGAACGCCGAAGGCGGCGGCGATCATCTCGGCGCGCTGGGCCTCGTCCAGATCGCGTTCGCGGGCGAGTATCCGGACGGCGGCGTCCGGCCGGTCGGGGGGTGCGATCTCGGGCAGGCGCTCCAGCAGCCGGTGGATCAGGTCGCCCCGGCGGAAACGGCCCAGACCGTTGCTGGCCGCCAAGGGGGATGGGGCCGGGATGCGCAGGGCCTCGTCCATCTTCGACGGGGAGGCGAAACGGGCGCCGGGTTCGGGCGGCGGGACGGTCCGGACCCAGTCGGGTACGAGGACGGTTGATGTCTGCGCCGCGTCCCGCAGCGGGGCCGTTCCCGGATCGACGCCGAAACGCAGAAGGCCGTCGCCGATGTCCTGAACCCTGTTCGCCTCGTCCATCCGCTGGAAGGTCTCGGCGATGACGGCCCACCAGCTGCCCTCCTCAAAGCCCGTGTCGGGGCGTTTCAGGGCGCGACCCATGACGATCAACCGGTCGCGGGCGCGGGTCAGGGCGACGTAAAGCAGGCGCAGGCTTTCGGCGTCGGTGCGGTCGATCCGCGCCTGACGGGCCCGGGCCGATGCCTCGCAGTCGTCTCCCTTCGACCCGGGGCACATCAGCCAGCCCGCTCCGGCCTCGGGATCGTTGGGGTCGAGCAGGGCCGGCATCAGGGTGGGGCCCTGCGGCTTGGCCCGGGACGTCGTGTCCGGCAGGATCACCACCGGCGCCTCCAGCCCCTTTGCGCCGTGAACGGTCATGACGCGGACCTCGTTGCGCGCCCCCTCCATCTCGCGCTTGACCTCCACGTCCGCCGCCTCGAGCAGGGACAGGCAGGTCTCCAGATCGGTTCCGCCGCGCTGTTCCGCCGCCAGAACCTGGGCCAGGGTCTCGTCGATGGCCTCCTCGGCCTCGCGCCCCAGACGCGACAGGATGCGGCCCCGCCCCGACTGGCCCGTCGCGTCCACCCGGTTGAGCACGCCCGAGAAGAAGGCGAACGGATCGCGCGACCGGTCGTCGAGCGCGGCCTGCAGAAGGTCGCGCGCGCGGCCCCATTCGACCTGTTCATGGGCGCGGCGACGGAGCTCGGACCACAAGGGCCGGCCGCCCCGGGCCTCTGCGTCCGCCAAGGGATAGAGGCTGTGGGCGTCGCCGAAATCGGTCACGTCGCACAGGGGGCTGCGCAGGATCTCGGCCAGCGACAGGTCGTCGTCGGGATAGAGGACGAACCGTCCCAGCGCGATCAGGTCGTCGAAGACGATATGGCTGGACAGCTTCAGCCGGTCAGCGCCCGCCACCGGCACGCCCTCGGTCTTCAGTGCACGGATGATCTCTTCGAACGTCGCATCGCGACGACGGACAAGGACGAGGAAATCGCCGTATTTCGCGGGTCGCAGGATCGGCCGATCGTCGGGACCGCGATCGTGGACCGCGACGCCGGTCTCAACCTGACGCTTGACCTCGCGGGCCAAGGCCTGGGCCAGGCGTTTACGACCGCTGAAGGTGCTTTCCTTGTCGACGGGCGCGTTCCACGCCTCGCGATCGGTCGCCTCCGGGTCCTCGAACAGGGGCCACAGGTCGACGGCGCCGCGCTGGCCGATGCGGGCGGCGCTGTGGGTGGTGATGTCGCCGGTCTCCCCCGCCAGCGCCCGCGTGCGCTCGGGCCCGACGAAGGCGGCGTCGACGAACTGGAGCACGTCCTCGGTCGAGCGGAAGGAGGTCTCCAGCGGCACCTGCCGGAACTGGCCGTCGGCGTTGCGGATCTGGGCCTCATAGGCTTGGGCCTCGATCAGCAGCCGCTCGGGCCGGGCGCCCTGAAAGGAATAGATCGACTGCTTCTGGTCGCCGACGACGAAGACACTGCGAGCGGGGGTATCCGCCTTCGCGGGCTCACGACGTTCGGCGCCCGAACCGACGAAGAACTCCTGGGTCAGGGCCTTGAAGATATCCCACTGATCGGGGGCGGTGTCCTGGGCCTCGTCGATCAGGACGTGTTCGATGCCGCCGTCCAGCTTGAACAATACCCAAGCGGCGTTGGCCCTGCGCGTCAGCAGCTCGACCGTCTTCTCCACCAGATCGGAGAAGTCGAGCGCGCCGCGCCGGCGTTTGGCAGCCTCATAGAGGGCGGCGTGGACGCGAGCGAGCGTCAGGGCCTTGACCGTGTCGTCGGCCACCCGTGCGGCTCGCAAGGCGTCGCGTACCGACAGATATTTCAGCTGGAGAGTCGTCAGGAACTCCACCGCCCACGGCGGCGCCGATTTGGTGCCCAGACTCTTCCTCGGATCCCCCGTTCCGGTCAGGAAGATCGGCGCCATGGCCCCGACCGACCAACTGGCCGGAGAGATCGCGTCCATGGCGGCGGCGATCTTCTGGTCGTTGGCCGATCCGGTCGCCATGCCGTCGGCGACCCGTTCCCATTCCTCGCCGTCGATCCAGTCGAGGAAGTCGCTTTCGATATCGTCGGGCGTGCGGTCCGGATCGGCGCCGGTCAGGGCGTGGGGGCCGGGAGCCGTTCCCGCGGCCGCGCGCTCGACCCAGGCGATCAGATTGCCGCGCTCGGCCTCGATCTTGCCCAGCAGGTCGTGGAAGGAGCCCCAGTCCAGCTCGACCGCGAAATGGGCGTAGGCCTGGCCGACCGGCCCGTCGGGCG
>Ga0247813_10001723_pt1 | contig 16051 bp, 14 predicted proteins | sample UWRJL169409C1_FD_180719 | JGI IMG/M metagenome (GOLD analysis project Ga0247813, IMG submission 180719) | Plant litter microbial communities from Arlington Agricultural Research Station in Wisconsin, United States - UWRJ-L169-409C-1 | ecosystem: Environmental > Terrestrial > Plant litter >... | reverse complement strand
AACGTCGTCGCGTGGTTGCCGAACAAAAGTCCGCGGCGTCGCGCGGATCGAAGCAGATCAAAATCCCCGCACACGACCACGACGGCCGCGCCCAGCGCAACCTCGCCAAGATGTCGGGCAAGGATGCCTACGCCGGGAAAATGGTCGCGCAGATGAACCAGCGCGCGGGCAAAGTCGCCACGCAGCGCTCCGAAATCGCGGTGAAGAAACGTTATGAGACGGGCATCTGGGTGGATGGCGCGTCGTTTATGCCGAGGGATTTCCTGCTGCGATTGCCGGCGGGGAGTTTGCCGCTGGGAGAAGGCGATGGCGGGCGGCGATTGTTTTTTCCCGATCTGGAAATCGGCGGCACGAGTCGGATCGCGCTCACGGGGGCGAACGGGCTTGGGAAAAGCACGTTGATCCGCCACGTGCTGGAGCACCTGCAATTGCCCGCCGAGAAACTCGTGAGTGTGCCCCAGGAAATTTCGGCCGAGGATTCGCGGGTGTTATTGGAGGCGGTCAAGCGTCTGCCGAACGACGAGCTTGGTCGGGTGATGATCACGATCAGTCGTCTCGGCTCGCGTCCGGCGCGGTTGTTGGAAAGTGCGCTGCCGAGTCCGGGCGAGGTGAGGAAGCTGCTGCTCGCGATCGGCATCGTGAGCGGTCCGCATCTGATCGTGATGGACGAGCCGACGAACCACATGGATCTGCCGGGCATCCTGTGTCTCGAGCAGGCGCTGGCGGATTGCCCATGCGCGATGTTGCTGGTGAGTCACGACGAGGCGTTTCTCGAAAAGATCACGACCATCGACTGGCATCTGATGCGTGAAGATTCGGGTGATACACGGCTGGTGGTGAGGGCGTGAGAACTCGCGGCGAGCGGGCGCACCAAAAAAACGCCCTCCGGTGAAGGAGGGCGTTGGGGTTTAGCCGGCGGTGGTGACGACTGCTGGCGTGCGCGGGGCCGGGGCGAGGGCGTAGCGGCTCGGCGTCATCGAGTAACTCGCACGGCCTTTTGACAGGGAGCGGATGTCCATGGCGTAACCGAACAGCGTCGCGAGCGGCACGTCGGCGGTGATCACGCAGGTGAGTCCGTCGGTCGTGACGTCGCGGATTTCGCCGCGACGGCGTCCGAGGTCGCCCATGATGTCGCCCTGGCTTTCTACGGGCGTGGTGACTTCCACGGCCATGATCGGCTCGAGCAGCACGGGGCCGGCTTCACGCATGGCGGCTTTGAACGCCAGGCGCGCGGCGGTGCGGAACGCGATCTCGGAGGAGTCGGTCGCATGGAAGGCGCCGTCCACGATGCGGCAGCGCACGTCGGTGACGACGTTGCCGTCGAGCACGCCGTCTTTGAGCGCGTCTTCGAGACCTTGGATCGTCGGGCGGATGAACTGTTTCGGGATGGCTCCGCCCGTGACGTCGTTGACGACTTCGTTGCCGCGACCGGGATTGGGTTCGAGCGAGACGACGACGTAGGCGTATTGGCCGTGGCCGCCGTTCTGGCGCTTGAATTCACCTTCGGCGCGGGCTGCGCGGGTGATGGTTTCGCGATAGGCGATTTGCGGGCGTCCGGCGGTGGTCTCCACGCGGAACTCCTCCGCCATGCGGGCGCGGATGATGTCGAGGTGGAGTTCGCCCATGCCGGACAGGATCACCTGGCCCGTTTCGGAATCGGTGTGGGTGCGCAGCGTCGGGTCTTCGGCGATGAGACGTTGCAGGGCGAGGCCGAGGCGCTCCTGGTCTTCGCGTGTGACGGGCTCGATGGCGAGGGATACGACGGGTTCCGGGAACGTGGGGCGTTCGAGGAAGAGATCGAGATCGGCGGACAACGTGTCGCCCGTGACGGCGTCGCGCAGACCGAGCACGGCGCAGATGTCGCCGGCGCGGGCCTCGGGGATATTTTCCTGCGCACCGGCGCGCAACCGCACGAGACGCGTGATGCGTTCGTGGCGGCGCGTGCGCGGGTTGTAGAGCGACTGGCCGGGCTTGAGCGTGCCTTGATAGACGCGCACGAAGACGAGCTGGCCGTTGGGCGTGGTGGTGAGCTTGAAGGCGAGCGCGAGCAACGGGGCGGCGGCTTCGACGCGGAGCGGCTGCGGCTGGCCTTGATCGTCGAGCGCGCGCGGCGTGAGGTCGAGCGGGCTGGGCAGGTAATCGACGACGGCGTCTAGCAGGCGCTGCACGCCTTTTTCCTTGAAGGCGGAACCGGGGATTATGCCGAAGAAGGTGCGGGCAATCGTGGCGCGACGCAGCGCGTCTTGCAGCGCGCTCGCGGTGATCGGCTGGTTGGCGAGATAGAGATCGCCGAGCGTCGGATCGACGTCGGCCAGGTGCTCGATGAGCTCGGTGCGGGCGCGGGCGGCCTCGTCGGCGTGCGATGCGGGAATAGATTCCCACACCGGATGCAGGCCGCGGGGATCGTCGGATGCGGCGGCGGTTTCGGACGTGACGAAGCGCGTGAACTGTTGGTTCACGATGTCGATCACGCCGGAGAAGGCTTCTTCTTTGCCGACGGGAAGGAAGAGCGGGTGGCTGTTGGCGCCGAGGCGCTGGCGGATCTGGGCGACGACGCGCGCAAAGTCCGCGCCGGCGCGGTCCATCTTGTTAATGAAGATGAGGCGCGGGACGTGGTATTTGTCGGCCTGACGCCAGACGGTTTCGGACTGCGGTTGCACGCCATCGACGGCGCTGAAGAGCACGACGACGCCGTCGAGCACGCGCAGGGAGCGTTCGACTTCGGCGGTGAAGTCGATGTGCCCGGGCGTGTCGATGAGGTTGAGCGTGTGGGCCTGGCCGGCGCGGGCGCCTTGGTGCGTGATCCACGAAGCGGAGATGGCGGCGGCGGTGATGGTGATGCCGCGCTCCTTCTCGAGCTTCATGTGGTCGGTGACGGTGTTGCCATCGTGGACGTCGCCCATCTTGTGGGTTTCGCCGGCGTAGAAGAGAATGCGTTCGGTGGCCGTGGTCTTGCCTGCGTCGATGTGGGCGGCGATGCCGAGGTTGCGAATAAGGGACGTGTTCATGTCGATCCTGAGTTTTCCTGACGGGTTGGGCGCGCTGCTGACGGGTGGCTGACGGAAATGCCGCGAAAAACGGGCATGAAAAAACCGCCGTGCGGAGGCACCGGCGGTTTCAGGGGCGGATCGGGAGGTTGCTTAGCGCGCAGCAACGTCGAACTCACCACGGAAACCCGCGGTGCCGGAGAGGCTGTAGTTCGACAGAAGGATGAACACTGACATGGGGCAGAAGAAGGCGCGGAGGGCGGGTTTTGTCAAATGACGGCAGCCGACAGGCGGGTGACGATGAGCGTTGTAACGACGGTGCGGCGAGCGGGGCGGGACGGAGAACAGGCGTCCGATTTTAGAGGCGGCGTGCGAGGGCTTCGAGTTGGTCGGTGGCGATGCCCCAGCCTTCGTGGAAACCCATCTGGGCGTGCGTTTCGCAATCGGCGACGGTCCAGTGGCGCACGCGGGCGGTGTAGCGGGTTTGGCCGTTGCCGGCGTCTTCAAACGTGAGGATGCCGGTCATAAAGGGTTTCTCGGACGGCTCCCAGGCGGAGGTGAACGCGTCGGTGAAGACGAGGCGTTCGTTGGGCACGACTTCGAGGTAGATGCCTCGGTTGGGGATTTGTTGTCCTTCGGGGCTCTGCATGGTGATGACGCTGGAGCCGCCGGGGCGCAGGTCTACTTCGGCGGCGACGGTGAGGTAGGGCGGGGGCGTGAACCACTGCGTGATCAGGGCCGGCTCGGTCCAGCAGCGGAACAGCTTTTCGCGCGGGGCGTTGAGGAGGCGGGAGAGGACGAGTTCGCGGTCGGCGGGGAACGAGGCGGAGGAGGGCATGCTCATGAGGAAGGGAGGGGATGGGCTGATGGTGTCACTGTCTCAACGTATGAACGCTGCGGTGACGGACAGTTCAGGCAATTTTTTTGGATTCCGGCCAGTGCGCCGGTTACGGATGTCGGGCCGACGCGGGTCAACCGGAGGGGGCCGCGAGTTTCAGGCGAAAGGCGGCCTGCCGCTGTTCGCAACGTCCGCTCCAGGTGGTCATCAGGCTTGCCAGGTTGGGCGTGAGTGCCGGACGCAACGAACACCGAGCCTCGTTGAAGCCCAGCTCGTGGGCGACCAGAAGGAACTGCAACATCAACGCGGGGACCGCGGCCGGCGCGGTGGTGGGCACGCCGGGGTTTCTTGCGACGATCTCCACCTCGACGCGCGTTCCATCGATGCTGGCCAGCAAGATGGCCACGGGTTGGTCCGGCGGACCGGCCACGAAGGAGACCGCCGGGTCGATTCCGCGGGGATGCGTTTTTGATTTCAGCACCACTTTATCTGACGCGAGCAAACCGGTGCGTTCGCAAATCTGACGGGCAATTTCCACGTGTTCGTGGCGGAGTGGCTGAATCTGCAGCGGCCAGCGTTTAAGGATGCGCCCATAATGCGTTTGGAGGGAGGCAATCGCGCCGGGAATCGGCACGGTCCACACCTCATGGCGGATGACCTCTGCAAATCCATGTCGCCGAAGCAGGGTGTCCGTCGCATCATTCGTGCGTGTCTGCAGATCCAGCGAGACCAACCCGAGGGCGGCGGCGTGACGTATCACGACCGAGAGTAACGCATCGCCTGCGGGGGTGTTGACCCAAGCTTCGCGAGTGTCGAGGTCGATGCGACCGGACGTGGCGGGCGCAACGGCTCCGTCTTCGACGACGCTCAGGGCGACGACTCCCGCCAGCCGTTCCGGGTCTTCCGCTACCAAGACCCATATCCACTGCCGGGCCGCGCTGTGCGCGTAGCGAAGCGCAGGCGCGAACTGGGCGAGGATCCTCGGTTGTTCATCGGGCCAGGGTGGTCGCACCGACCAGACGGGTGCCTGGCCGGCGGGCGAGAGAAGGACTTCGGCGGCATCCGTCGCCGGAGCGGGATCACCCCGTGTGTTCACCGACCACGCCGGGCTTTGGGTTGATCGTGTTTGCGCGCGCGCGTCCCGGAAAAGTTCGGCGCGGCGGTGCAGGGCCGTCCGCAATGTTTGACGCACGGCCGCCTGTTCCGTCCATTGCAACCACGTGGGCGCGGGCCGGTTCCCGGGAGTTGCGGCCACGCGGCCGGTGCGCCTCGCCGTTTCGATTTCTTCCAGCAGGCCGGCGACTTGGGGCAGGCTTTGATCGAGTGCCTGCGCCCGGAGGACGGACGTTCGCGCGGCGGCGAACTCGCCCAGGCGCAATTGCGCGAGCGCGAGGCCCAGCCACAGTTCCGCCGACCCCGGCTGCTGCGTGAGTGAGTGTTGAAAACTGGCGGCCACGTCCCGATGGCGGCGCAACCGGGAAAAGATCATGCGTTCGAGGCCGCGCCGGGTCTCGGCAAACTCAGGCTCTGCGACCTCGGCCAGCAGCGCGAGGGCGGCGTCCGGGTGCGGGCGATACAGCTCCAGGGCACGCACCATGCGATGACGCGAGTCGTGCTCGCCGTGATCGATAAAGATCCGGGCCACCGGCATGGCTTCGGCGCTCAAGCCGAGGCGCACCAGGCAGTGGATGAGGCTCAACGCACGCGGGGATGATTCCGGGGCCGCGAGAAAGGCCTGCTGAAGGGGGGCCAGTGCATCGGAGGTCCGATGCAAATCCACCAACGCCCGTCCCAGCAGGAAGGCGTTCTCCCCCTGCAACCAGCGTCCGGCCTCGCTCGTTGAACCGGTGAGCGGATTGACGAGGCCTTGGGCGATCAGCCGGCGAAGCAGCCGCCCGGTCACGGCCGTCGCGCGTGAATCGAACGGGTCGATGACCGGTGCCGGAAACCAACTGTCGGGGACGGAGGAATGCGCGGGCGCGATCTCGGGCGGCGGGGAGAAAAGCTCCTGCATCGCACGTCCATCCAGCCTCGGGTCGTGTGCGAGGCCGGACCACGCCAGCAGGGTGGGGGCGAGGTCTTCGATGCGTGCGCCCGGGATCGTTTTCCGCGTTCGCAGTCCCGGCCCCTTCATGACCAGCAACCCGTGCGGGCGGCACCACGTCGCATACTCGGCCGCATTGAGCGGGGGACGGGCGGGGCGGGCCTCGCCGTGCGCGATGCCATGCGCGGAAACCACGACGATCAGCGTGTCGGCGGAGCAGCCGTTGAGGAGATCGCGCAGCAACACATCTTGCAGCCGGTAGGCCGACGAAACCACGTCGGCGTAGTGCGCGTGATCGAACGTCCCTGCGGCGGTATGCCGGGGGGACTGAAAGACGCCGAATTTTTTTTGCACCGCCGCGATGAACGGAAAGTGAACCGTCAGGAAATCCGGTTGCCCTTCGCCGCATAACACCACCGCGGTGTTATGCATCGTGTAGAGTTCCGATAGCTGTTGCCGCAACCAGCCCGGGCGTGAGTCGAGCGCCGGGTCGATCTCGCTTAATTTCGGGATAAAGAGTCCGAGCAGCCCCGGGTCGATTTCTTCGGGGCGCGAGCGCAGCTCCGCCAGGTCTGCCGCGCGTGAGGCCGGGCTCACCGAGCCGGAGGGAACCGGCCAGGGATCATTGGGCCCCTCGGGGGCGTGGGCAAAGGCGTCGCTGACCATAATGCCGGGAGCCAGTGCCTCGGCCGGATAGGTCGCGGGCCAGCCCAGCACGACACACGAACGGGCGTGTGCTGAGAAATAATTCCAAAGCGCGGGCACCCGCCGGTGGGCCGTGCCGAACGTGACGGGGCGGCCGGCGGGTTCATCGAAGACGGCGACGCCGTGAATGCCGTGCCGGTCCGGATGCGCCCCTGTTGCGAGCGTGGTCCATGAAACCGGCGGCAACCACGGGGCAAAGCCGCGAACCGGTCCGGAGCAGCCCGTTCCGATCAACAAAGCCAGCGTGGGCAGTTGGCCTGCATCCAGCAACGGTTGGGCGTGGCTCCAGTCCGCGCCCTCCCAACCCACGACGACGATTTTTTTGGCAAGGGCCAAACGCGTGGTTTCTAGTTTAAGCGGCGGCGGGGATTTTTGTCCGACGGCGGCGCCAGGCAGCCGCGGAGCCGGCCAGCAAGGCGAAGGCGCCGGTGGAGAGCGCGGTGGTGGACACCTCCGGGATGGGGGTGATCGAGCCCGCGATGACAGGGGCGCCCGTGGTGTCGTAGGCCCAGCCGAGCACGTTCACGGTTTTCGATACATAGGAAAGATGCATCCAGCCGTAATTCGTCGTGGAGCCATCAATGAATGAAAAGCCATAGTAGGACGCTCCCCCCGGAAGCATGACGCCCGAGGTGGTGGTTCTGCCGGACTCCTCGGTGATCGGGTAAAAAGTCGTTTCGGGTCCGATCAGGCTGCCGAAGGCGATGGGATCGCCATCGTTGAGACGCATAAGCGCCAGGGCGTCGGGATCCGTAGAGAGAGTGCCCTTCAGGACGGAGGACGAATCGATCAGAAAGTCATTCCTGCCATCGTCGGTGATGTCGAAGTAAACGAGGTTGTGCTCCCCCTTCTTGGCGGGTTGGGCGGCGCTGATTCCGGGATTTTCGGTATAAACGATCGTGCCATTGCTCAAGTTGGCAGCGGCGGCGCTGCCGGCCGCACCCAAGATAAGCGTGCCGGTCGTGCCCAGGCGCAAGGTGCGGGAGGATTGAACGGAGAGAGAGGGAAGGGTCATGGGAATCGCGTTTAAGAGCGGGTGTTCGAAAAGAGCGGGCTGCGGGCGCGCGTAGCGTTGGAGAAGCCGGTGCGCCGGCGCCGAGACATGAAGCCCGTTATTTAAACGGAAAAGGCAGATGGCACCAAACGGACGAATATCTTCACCAAACGGGAGGGCGCCGGAGCGGCTCAGCCCGCGAGCGCGGCGCGCAGGCGGGCGGACGCGGCGCGGCCCAGCGCGAGCGGGTTGCCGCCGGCGACGAGCGTGAGTTCGGCGACGTCGCGGGATCGCACCTCGAGCGAATGAACGCGGGCGAGGTTCACGATCAAGGAGCGGTCAACCCGCAGGAATTGAGGGGCGGGCAACTGGTCGGCCCACGTCGCGATGCCGCGTTGGATGTGCATGGGCGGTTCGTTCGCCAGATAGACGCGGGAGTAATGCCCGTCGGCCTCGACCGCGGCGATGTCGGTGAGCGCGATGCGGCGGACATGCCGGCGGTCGCGCAGGAGGAGCATGGCGCCCGCAGGCTGGGACGGAGCCAAGGGGAAGGGCGGGGCGGACGACCGGCCGAGCACGCGTTGGATGGCGGCGGCGAGGCGGTCCGGGGCGACGGGTTTCAGCAGGTAGTCGAACGCTTCCACCTCGAAGGCGCGCACCGCATACCGTTCGTGTGCCGTTACGAAAATGATGGCGGGGCGGGGCGTCGAAGGCAGGGAGGGGAGCAGGTCAAAGCCAACACCGGGCGGCATTTGCACATCGAGAAAAATGAGGTCGATCGGTTGCCGGGCGATCTGGTCGGCGGCTTCGGCGATCGTCGCGGCCTCGGCGACGATGGTGATTTCGGAATGGGCCGCGAGCAGCGAGCGGAGGCCCTTGCGGGCGAGGCGCTCGTCATCGACGAGGAGCGTGCGGAGAGGGGCGGTCATGGAGCAGTGGGGGCGTAAGGAATACCGACCTCGACGCGCACCCGGCCGGGCGGGTGGGAAATGAGGAGGTGCGCCGGCGCGCCGCACAGCAGTTCGACCCGCCGGCGGAGATTGGCGAGGCCGATGTGGGTGGAGTCATCGTCATCCGAGGGCTCGATCCAGCGGCCGGAATTTTCAACAAACGCGATGAGCAGCCGGTCGCGGCATTCGATGCCGACGTGGAGTTCGAGGGCGGCGGGACTGGTTTGGAGGCCGAACTTGATGGCGTTTTCCACCAGCGGGAGAAGCAGCGCGCAGGGAACGCGCGCGGTGCGCAGGGAAGGGGCGACCGTGATGCGCCAGTTGAGCCGTTCCTCGAAACGCGAACGTTCGACGTGGAGGTAGTTTTCAATGGCCGCGAGTTCCTCGCCGAGCGCGCCGAAGTGCTCGCGCTGGCGCAGCGAAAACCGAAGAAATTCGGAAAGGCCCCGCGTGATGGTTTTGACGCCGGACGGATTGTCGTCCGCCTCGGCGACGATGGTGTTCAGCGCGTTGAACAGAAAGTGGGGGTTAAGCTGCGCGCGCAGCGTCATGAGCTCGGCATCGCGCACGGCGATCTCGGCCTGGGCGAGTTTGAGGCTGTGGGCGCGCGCATGAAGGAACTGCTGCAGGCTGAGATAAAGGATGCTCCAGACCCCGTAAATGCCGAGGCGCACCAACGAGGCTCCGATGAGCAGCGAGAGGGGCAGTTCATCGACGACGGCGGTGTTGACCGCCGCCCTGATGAGCTCGAAGCCGGCGACATCGATCAAGGTGGCGGCGACCGAGAGGGCGGCGGCGATCACGCTGTAGCGCAAGACGCCGCCGGGGACGACCACCCAGCGCCGGTAAATGCGCCAGAGCAGGAGCGTCACCAGGAAGCCGACGACCTGCCGCGAAATCCCGTTGAAGACCGAGAGTTCGACGGAGCGGGTCGCCATCAGGTTAATGCCGATGTAGGCCGGAATCAGGGCCAGCCACCCGCCAATTTGCAGGGGCCAGAACAGGCGCACATTGGAGAAGCCGGACTTGAACATGGCGCAACAGAACGACGGTGGACGCGGACGGCGATTGCGAAATCGACGGACTGCGGCCCGTGCCGGGAGGGTGGGGGCGGGGGTTTTGTGAAAGCGTGCGGAAACGCAGCGCGAAGCAGCCGCCGGTGTTTTCTACGACCCATGCGGTAAAGGATAGTCACGGTGGCTCGAGCCGTTATAACCCCTGCCACGTTCGACGCCTAAGCCGCTCCGGATTCCTGCTCCTCGTAGATCCCATGAAATTACGTTATCTTTTTCTTTTTATGCTCCTGGTGGGTCGTGTGCCGGCCGATCCGCTTGGAGCCCAAGCGGAGGTCACGCCGGTTGACGGATGGAGCCTGGCAAAGAACTCCAAGCCGTCGCGACTGCCTACGGTGCAGTATGTGCCGGCTGATGGTCGTAATGCCACAGTGCTGCTGACTCTTTTTCCCGCGGGGCGAATGGGCGTTTCGGATGCCGCGACCTTGCAGGAGTTTCACCGCAAGATGTGCGCCCGGTATTTACCGACTCCCGATGCTCCGGTGCGGTCGCAGGCATTGAAACTCACCGCCGGGCAAGGTGTGTATGCCTCGTTTGAAGATCCCTCTTTGGTGGGGAAGCCCGCGAGCAAGGGCGATTACAAGGTGGCGACGGTAGCGGGTCTTTATCTCGGCCAAGATGTTCTGATTTACGCGACGATTCTCTGTGACGAGGTGGGCGAGTCCGCTTTTTCCCAAGCGCTGGCGATCCTTCAAAGTGTGAAGGTCAACCCGCGCGCGAACGAAGGCGTTCCGTTGAAATCCGCGACAGCGGCGCCGGTTTCGGGCGATGAATTCCAGGTGCGCCCGCCGGCGGGCTTTGTGGCCACGGGTTTAAAGCCCTCGAGTTCGCCCGGTTATTTTTCCTATGCCCGTGAAGATGGAGTGATGTTGTCGGGCTGGCTGGACCAAGCGGTGAAATTCAAGGGCATGCGTTCGTTCTGGGCGGCGGAGAAGGCGGCGTTGGAAACGCGTCTGGGCATCAAAATTGAGAAGGAGGCCTTCAAGATCCTCAATGGGTGGAATGTGGTTTCCTATGAGGTAAGGGTTGAGGATTTGACGCAGCAAAATATCCGCGCCTGCCGGGTGCAGGGCGGCACCTGGGTGGATGTGCACTTGTCCAAAACCGGTGCGCATGCCTCGCAAAGCGCGCTGGAATCCGTGCTGGGTGAAATCAAGATTGTGACTGTTAAGTGAGCCCAAGGGAAAGGGATCGGTTCGGACGGTGCTTGTGCTGAGTCATCACCTATCTGGATTCTATTGTTAGACGGACAACTCGCTTACGGTCCGGCAGGATTTTCTATTCAGTGGTTTCAGTTCCGAGACGATACCCCGTCGACTGTTTGTTTATCCCCCGCTTTTTATGTCTTTCCACCCCGGTTCCCGACATGTCCGCCTACGCTCTCTGGCGGCATTTACGCTGATCGAGTTACTGACCGTGATCGCCATCATCGGTGTGTTGGCGGCGATCATCATACCCACGGTGTCACGCGTCCGTTCATCCGCGCGGCGATCTGTCTGCTCGGGCAATCTTCGTCAGATCGGGCAGGCTTTTCAGCTCTACGCCGGAGATAACAAGGGGTTGTTCCCGGCGCCGCGCCAAGCTGATGCGGTTGATAAAATTGGAACGGACTCTTCCGGCAAGGGCGTCTATGTCTCGACGGTCAATGCCTCAGGTGGAAGTTGGGCGGTGGAAATCAGCCGGTATGTTTATCGTGATCAGGCGGACATCAGCGCAGTGAAAGATACCGCCGGAGGCACGAACATCGCGCACTGTCCGTCTTACGGCCTGTTGTTTAATTCCACCGCGAAGCTTACGGCCCAGAGCAACATCAGCACGGCGGGTTACGGGATGAATTATCAATTGAACGTGAGTGGTGCGGCGGCCGGCGCCACGCCCAAATTGCGATTTAAGGCCTCGGCAATGGTGACGCCGGGGAAGTCGGTTTTAATCGCCGATAGCAGCGAGTTTTTCATCAACGCGTATGCCGGCTGGACGGCTTCAGGGACCTATCCCGACGGCTACAACAACGGTGCGCCGACCCGGCATGAAGGCTCGGCCAATTATCTGTATGCCGACGGCCACGTGGCTTCGCTGTCTCCGGCTGATGCGGCGAATGCCGTGAAGTTTATTCGTTGAGCGTTGGGGTTCCTCTGAAATGCCCAAGCTGCGGGTCGCCTTGGCTGAGCCCGCCATCTTTCTCTCACGCGGCCCCGATTTATTTCAGAGGCACACCAGTCGGCGACTCCGATTAACACGGAAGGGACCTTGGGACGGATGCGGGGGGATCGCTGAGAGGTGAGCGGCTTATTCCAAGTCGGCCAGGGCGGTGAGGCCGGGGATTTTTTGGTAGTGCTGGTCGAAGGTGAGCACCGTGGCGCCGTGTTCGAGTGCGGTGACTCCGATGATGATGTCGGTGAGCGGGATGACGTAGCCGCGGCGATCCAGTTCCCACGCAAGGTTGGCCACGCGTTGCCAGCCGGCGGAGTTGAGGTGGAGCAAGCGGGTGAGCGAAAAGGCTTCGATGTAGTGGTCCCGCACGTTGGGGTCGCTGCGGCCGCGCAGAACCTCGCTCCAGATCACGCCGTTGATCGCAAACTCGTAGTCTAACTCGAAGTCTTTGAGGAGTTCGAAGGGGTCGAGTTTGTTGCGTTGGTGGGTGATGAAAAAACTGCTGTCCACCAGCACGAGCGGGTTCATGCGGAGGGGCTCCCGTAGGTGCTGGTGGCGGGCGGTTCATTGAGCATGCCTCCGGCGGCGCGCTGGGTGGCGCGACGGGCACGGCGGGCGGCGATGGCGGCGAGGGAACGCTGCACGGCGGCTTGGTCGATGTCGGGAGCGTCGAGCAGGTCGGAGGCTTGCGGGGCGGCGTCGGCGGCGAGGGCATCGGGAGTGACGCCGAAGCCCTGACGCCAGACGCGGTCCTGTTTGGCGCGACGAGCTGCTTCGCGGAGGGCGTATTCAACGGCGTCGCGCTTGGTGCGGCGACCGGTGAGGGCCATGACCTCGGTGAGGACATCTTCGGGGATCTCGATGGTCATTTTCATGGTTTTAGGAGGAGTTGAAATGTAGTGTAAGGGGAAAGACCCATATTGCGATAAAAAATATATGGGTATACGCCCAACTTGTTATATTATAAATGGAAAGTGAATAGAATGAAGTGTTGAAGAAGGCGTGGCTTGCTTCCGGTCGTGGCTGACGTGATACACGGGGAAACTTTTATGGGCGTTAAAATCAAAGCGAATGATGACCGGATCAAAGTGGCGGCCATTGCGGTGCTGCTGCTGGTGCGTGATCGGATGGCGCGGGCGCAGTCGGGCGGACTGATCGCGGCGGCATTGGAGGAATTTCGGAACGACTACGACGGTTATAAGGCGGATCATCCCGTGCGCGACTTGGCGACGGCGCGGGATGGAAGCATGCTGACGAATGCGGCGCGGCGGGCGGACTATCTGAAGTTGGTCTCGGCGGTGGAGGCTCTGCTCGCGCGAATCGCCAAGAATGGGACGGAGTTCAGCAGCTTGCTGGAACTGGATAATTTTTTGGCGTTTAACCTGCGGGCATTTGACTGAGACGCGCGGCGGGGGGCGCCGCGCGAACTCCTAAACTCTAAGCGGCTAAATCTTAAAGGACGGAGGCGGCGAAAGCGCGCCGCACTCCACTGAGCAACGCTTAGCGCCGGCCGTCATACCACATGGCGCAGTCGGCGCGAGTGGTGGTCGTTTTCATCGGGCGGAAAAGAGAGCGAAGAATGAAGCGAACCATTTCGCCTTTGCCGTAGAGCTTCATTTTACGCGCGGAGGTGACGAGCGGATGGCGGTGGAGGATAACCGTGCGCTGGCGGTCGCGGCGGCCGACTTTTTTCTGGAGGCGAAGGGCGAGGTCGAGTTCTTCGCCGACGTAGAATTTTAAATCGAAGCCGCCGACTTCACGAAACGCGGCGGCGCGCACGAGGATGAAGGAACCGGCCACCAAGCGGCGGAGGCGACTCACGGTGTTCCAGAGTCCGCAGAGGAGGCGGGGGATGGGTTTGGCGTCGTCGAGCGCGATGGTGGCGCCGGCTAGGAGGATGTCGGAGCGACGGGTGAGGGCGACGACATCGGTGAGCAGCGCGGCGGAGGGCTGGGAGTCGGCGTCGATGAAAACAAACCAGTCGCCCGTGGCGGCGGAGGCGCCGGTGTTGCGGGCGCGTCCGATCTGGTTGACGGGCTCGAACACGACGTTGGCACCTTCGGCGCGCGCGATGTCGGCGGTGCGGTCGGTGGAGTTGTTGTCGCAGACGACGAGTTCCCAGGTGAGCCCGGCGCCGGTGAAGGCGGAGGTGGCGGCGGCTTTTACGGCCTGAAGCGAGGCGGCGAGGAGTTTTTCCTCGTTGAAAGCGGGGATGATGATCGAGACGGCAGGGCGGGGATCCACGAGGACGGAGCTTGCCGAGGAAATCTCGGGGAGGGAACTGGATTACTGCTTTTTCCGCGTTGGCGACGGGCGAAGGGGGCGGTCAGCAACGCGAGGCCTGCCATCGCGAAGGTGTAGGTCGAGCGTTCGGGGACGGCGGCGGTGAGGAGCGGACTGCGTGAAGGGCGACACAAAAAAGCCCCGCGCCGGTGAGGGCGCGGGGCTGGGGGACTGAATGTGTTTAAATCAAACTCGGACGGTCGGGGCCTGATAAGTGGCGCTGCCGAAGCCGAGGATCGGGTAGAAGATGACGCTGAGGAAGGCCAGACCGATGCCGAAGCCGGTGCCTTTGCCGAAGGCCTTGGCGATGTCGATCGCGAGGATGATCGCGATGACGAAGTTCACAAACGGGATGAGAAACAGGAGGATCCACCAACCCGGACGGCCGCCGATTTTAAGCAGGATGTAGAGATTGTAGATGGGAATGATCGCCGCCCAACCGGGTTGACCGGCTTTGACGAAAACCTTCCAGATTCCAACGATAGTAAAGATAACGAATGCGAGGTAGAGGAGAACGCCGATTGCTTCCATGGTGATGTGTGTGGGTTGTGGGTTGAAGGGGCTGATGGACTTCAGCTTGGCTCGGCAATAAGTGCATAGGCGGATTGGCTGACAAGGCGTAAATTACCTACAGTCAGTAAAATGCAGGCTAATCGCGTCAGGGTGAGGCTGCCCTGCATCCGGCAAATACCGTGAAATCATTTGGGAGCATCGTATTCGCCTTTGAGGCGAAAGACCGTCAGTCATCCAGCAAATGGCTGTCATTCATATCCAGACTGTAATCCATGCTCCGCGGGAACGGGTTTTTGATTTATCGAGGAGCATCGACGCTCATCAGGATACAGCCAAACACACCGGTGAGCGCGCCATTGCGGGCGTAACCGCCGGTTTACTCGGGCCGGGGGAAGACGTGACGTGGGAGGCGAAGCACTTGGGGATTAAACAGCAGCTCCGAGTGCGGATGTCGCAGTTTGACCGCCCTAATCACTTTCAGGATGTGATGCTCAACGGGGCGTTTCGCTATATGAAGCATGATCATTTGTTCGAGGATAAGGACGGGGGCACTCTCATGATTGATCGGTTCGAGTTTGGTTCTCCGCTTGGACTTATCGGCCGGCTCGTGGACGCGTGTTTTTTAGAAAATTACATGCGGAGGTTTATTCTGAAGCGGAATGCGATTCTGAAGCAGACGGCGGAGTCGGATGTCTGGCGGAAGTATCTTCGGTGCTCCCGGTGATTTTTTACGGGCATAAAAAAGCCCCGCGCCGGTGAGGGCGCGGGGCTTTCGGATTTGGGCGTTTGGGATTTAGGATTTCCCGAAGCCGCAGGCTTCGGGCCTTACTTCTTCTTCGCGGGAGCCTTGGCGGCGGCGCGCTTTTCTTCGATCGCGGCCTGGGCGGCGGCGAGGCGGGCGACGGGCACGCGGTAGGGCGAGCAGGAGACATACGTCAGGCCTACCTTATGGCAGAACTTGACGGAGTCCGGGTCGCCACCGTGCTCACCGCAGATGCCGAGCTTGATGCCAGGGCGGGTCTGGTTGCCCTTCTCGGCCGCAATGCGCACGAGCTGGCCGACACCGGTCTGGTCGATCGAGGCGAAGGGGTTCTTCTTCACGATCTCGTTTTCGGTGTAGGTGCCGAGGAAGCTGCCGGAGTCGTCACGGGACATGCCCAAGCAGGTCTGCGTGAGGTCGTTCGTGCCGAAGCTGAAGAACTCGGCTGTCTGGGCGATTTCGTCGGCGGTGAGGGCACCGCGCGGGATCTCGATCATGGTGCCGACGGAGTAGCTGATCTTCACCTTCTTCTCCTTCTGCACGAGGGCGGCGACCTGGTGGACGATCTCCACTTGCAGATCGAGCTCCTTCTTGAAACCGACGAGCGGGATCATGATCTCGGGCTTGGCCTTGAAGCCGGCCTTGGTCGCATCGGCGGCGGCCTCAAGAACGGCGCGGGCCTGCATGCGGGTGATCTCGGGGAACTTGATGCCGAGACGGCAGCCACGGAAGCCGAGCATGGGGTTGAACTCA
>Ga0247813_10001720_pt1 | contig 16065 bp, 15 predicted proteins | sample UWRJL169409C1_FD_180719 | JGI IMG/M metagenome (GOLD analysis project Ga0247813, IMG submission 180719) | Plant litter microbial communities from Arlington Agricultural Research Station in Wisconsin, United States - UWRJ-L169-409C-1 | ecosystem: Environmental > Terrestrial > Plant litter >... | reverse complement strand
TCCCGTCGTCACCCTGGGCGAGGGCGGCACGCCGCTCATCCCCGCGCCCGCCCTGTCGGCCCGCACGGGTGCGAAGGTCTGGGTCAAGTACGAGGGCATGAACCCCACCGGGTCGTTCAAAGACCGCGGCATGACCATGGCGATCTCGAAGGCCGTCGAGCACGGCGCGAAGGCCGTCATCTGCGCCTCGACCGGCAACACCTCGGCCTCGGCCGCCGCCTACGCCACGCACGCCGGCATCAAGGCCGTCGTGCTCGTGCCGGAGGGCAAGATCGCGATGGGCAAGCTCAGCCAGGCCATCGCCCACCACGCCGAACTGCTGCAGGTGCAGGGCAACTTCGACGACTGCCTCGACATCGCGCGCGACCTCTCGGCCAACTATCCCGTGCACCTGGTGAACTCGGTGAACCCTGACCGCATCAACGGCCAGAAGACGGCGGCCTTCGAGGTTGTCGAGGTTCTCGGCGACGCGCCCGACATCCACATCCTCCCCGTCGGCAACGCCGGCAACTACACCGCCTACTCGCGCGGCTACACCGAAGAGCTCGAGCGCGGCGCGACCAGCAAGCTGCCCCGCATGTTCGGCTTCCAGGCCGCGGGTTCCGCGCCCATCGTGCTCGGCCACGTCGTCAAGCACCCCGAGACCATCGCCAGCGCGATCCGCATCGGCAACCCCGCGTCGTGGGAGCTCGCTCTCGCCGCGCGCGAGGCCACCGACGGCTACTTCGGCGCGATCGACGACGAGAAGATCCTCGAGGCCTACCGCATCCTCGCCGGCGAGGTCGGCATCTTCGTCGAGCCCGCCTCGGCGATCAGCGTCGCCGGCCTGCTCGAGCGCGCCGACGCCGGGCAGATCCCCAAGGGTGCGACCGTGGTGCTCACGGTCACAGGCCACGGCCTGAAAGACCCGCAGTGGGCGCTCAAGACCGCCACCGGCGACGAGATCACCCCCACGATCGTTCCCGTCGACACGACGGCCATCGCCGACGTGCTCGGACTGGCCAAGGCATGACCCTCCAGCCGGCTCCCGGTCTGACGGGGCGCTCCGTCTCGGTCAAGGTGCCCGCCACCACGGCGAACCTCGGCCCGGGCTTCGACACGCTCGGGCTCGCACTGTCGCTCTACGACGAGCTGCACGTGCGGGTGCGCGAGGAGTCGGGCGTGTACGTCGACGTGCACGGGGTCGGCGCGGGCGAAGTGCCCACCGACGAGTCGAACCTGGTGGTCACCGCGATCGCCCACACGTTCAACGCCTACGGGTTCGAGCTTCCGAACCTGCACCTCGAGGCGCACAACGTCATTCCGCACGGACGCGGGCTCGGTTCATCCGGTGCAGCGATCGTCTCGGGCATCATGGCGGCCAAGGGTCTGCTCGAGGGCATCGTCGACATCGACTCCGAGGCGCTGCTGCGCCTGGCCACGCAGATGGAGGGGCACCCCGACAACGTCGCGCCCGCCCTCTTCGGCGGCCTCACCATCGCCTGGGTCACCCCCGAGGGGCCGCAGCACAAGAAGCTCATCGTGCACCGCGGCGTCTCTCCGCTGGTCTGCGTTCCCGAGACCACGATGTCGACCGCGCTCGCGCGCAGCCTGCAGCCGTCGTCGGTGCCGCACGAAGACGCGATCTTCAACGTGTCGCGCTCGGCGCTGCTCATCGCCGCGCTCATCCAGAGCCCCGAGCTGCTGCTCGCCGCCACCGAAGACAAGCTGCACCAGAGCTACCGCGCGAGCGCGATGCCCGAGACCGACAGTCTCATCCAGGTGCTGCGCAAGAACGGTCTCGCGGCCGTGGTGTCGGGCGCGGGCCCCTCGCTGCTCGTGCTCTGCAGCGACCCGGCACAGCGTCTCGTCGCCGCCCAGCTCGTCGCCGAAAACGCCGAAACGCCGTGGCAATCGCTCATGCTGGCCGTCGACTTCAAAGGTGCTACAGTGATTTTGCACCCGGTAGAAGCAGCGGCCTAGCCGCAGCTCGTTTCCTCCCGTACTTATCGGAGGAAGCAACGGAACTGCTCGACAGTTCTGGTACCGCCCGGTGTGCACTTCCACCCACACCTCGCATCGCCCAAGTAGATTCCTGTGCAGCCGCACAGACACGGGGCGATCGATCACCTCTCCGCCGCGTATCTGAATTCTCGGCAGGGGAAAGGAACCCCCCTAGTGACTGATGTCAACGTCCGCGCATCGAGCGCGGATTCCAGCTCGAACCTCAACGCCCTCCGTCTTCCCGAACTGCAGGCGCTCGCTGCCTCGCTCGGACTGAGCGGCGCCTCCAAACTGCGTAAGGGAGAACTCGTGACCGCGATCAGCGAGATCCAGAACTCGTCGTCGTCGGATGCGGCCACCGCCGCCCCCGCCGAGGCACCCGCCGCTGCTGCCGAGCCCGTGCAGGCACCCGCCGCCGCCGCGCCTGCCGCGAAGAAGCGCGTCTCGCGTCGTGCCACCACCGCCGACGCCGAGGCGATCGCCGCTGCGGCCGCCGCAGCTGCCGCCGCCGTCACGGAGACCGCCACCGCGTCGGCCGAGGCCATCGCGGAGCAGGCTCCCGTCGTCGAGCAGACCCCCGTCGTCGAGGCACGCACCGGTGCGCCCAAGTCGGCCCGAACCCACGTGAACCAGGCCGAGTCCGGTCTCGACCTCGCCGAAGAGCTTCCCCCTCTCGTGCGCGCACCCCGTGCCGTGCGCGAGCCGCAGACGCGCGAGCCGCGCCAGCGCACCCAGAGCGACCAGGGCAACGAGGGCGGCCGCCAGGGCCGTCAGCGCCGCGGCGGATCCGACGCGCAGGCGTCGAAGCCCACCGACGCCGAGAAGGCCGAGGCGCTCAACTCGATCGAGCTGCCCGTCGCCGAGTCGCCGGCCCAGAACTCGAACGGCCAGAACAGCAACGGCCAGAAGAACGGCCAGAACGCCGACCAGGGCGCCGACGCCCAGGACAACGGCCAGCAGGGCGAGAACGAGCCCCGTGAGGGCGGTTCCACCCGCAGCCGCAACCGCAACCGCCGCGACCGCCAGCAGGCGAGCCGCGAGCAGGGCGGACGCGAGCAGGGCGACGACCAGCAGCAGGGTGAGCCCCGCCAGGGTCGCGAGCCGCGTGAGGCACGCCAGCAGGGCGAGCAGCGCGAACCGCGCCAGCAGAACGAGCGCCAGAACGACGGCGGCCAGCAGCGCAACGGCCGCGGCCCCGCCGACGACCGCCTGCCCCTCGACGGCGACGACGAGCGCGGCGGACGCAACCGCTACCGCGACCGCAAGCGCGGACGCGGACCGGTCGGCGACGACTTCGAGCCCGAGATCACCGAAGACGACGTCCTCATCCCCGTCGCCGGAATCCTCGACGTTCTCGACAACTACGCCTTCGTGCGCACCTCGGGCTACCTGCCCGGCAACAACGACGTCTACGTCTCGCTCGGCCAGGTCAAGAAGTACAACCTGCGCAAGGGCGACGCCGTCGTCGGCTCGATCCGCCAGCCCCGCGAGGGCGACCAGGGCCAGGGCCGCCAGAAGTACAACGCGATCGTGAAGATCGACTCCATCAACGGCCTCTCGATCGAAGAAGCCGCGAACCGCGTCGAATTCGGCAAGCTCACGCCGCTCTACCCGCAGGAGCGCCTGCGTCTCGAGACCGAGTCGGCCAAGCTGTCGACCCGCATCATCGACCTCGTCGCCCCGATCGGCAAGGGCCAGCGCGGCCTCATCGTCTCGCCGCCCAAGGCCGGCAAGACCCTCGTGCTGCAGGCCATCGCGAACGCGATCGCCAAGAACAACCCCGAGGTGCACCTCATGGTCGTTCTCGTCGACGAGCGTCCCGAAGAAGTCACCGACATGCAGCGCACGGTCAAGGGCGAGGTCATCGCCTCGACGTTCGACCGCCCCGCCGAAGACCACACCACGGTCGCCGAGCTGGCCATCGAGCGCGCCAAGCGTCTCGTCGAGCTCGGCCACGACGTCGTCGTGCTGCTCGACTCGATCACCCGGCTCGGACGCGCCTACAACCTGACTGCTCCGGCATCCGGTCGTATCCTGTCCGGCGGCGTCGACTCGGCCGCCCTGTACCCGCCGAAGCGTTTCTTCGGAGCCGCCCGCAACATCGAAGACGGTGGCTCGCTCACCATCATCGCGACCGCTCTCGTCGAGACCGGCAGCAAGATGGACGAGGTCATCTTCGAGGAGTTCAAGGGCACCGGCAACATGGAGCTGCGCCTCTCGCGCCAGCTCGCCGACAAGCGCATCTTCCCCGCCGTCGACATCAACGCCTCCGGCACGCGCCGCGAGGAGATGCTGCTCGGTGCGGACGAGGTCAAGGTCACCTGGAAGCTGCGTCGCGCCCTCGCCGGCCTCGACCAGCAGCAGGCGCTCGAGATCGTCCTCGGCAAGCTTCGCGAAACGCAGTCGAACGTCGAGTTCCTCATGCAGATCCAGAAGTCGCTGCCGAGCACGTCGAGCACCAAGGAAGACTAATCGTGTTCGAGTCAGTGCAGTCCCTGCTGGCCGAGCACGAGTCGCTTCAGGAACAGCTGGCTGATCCCGAACTGCACTCGAATCCCGCGCGCAGCAAGAAGGTCAACCGCCGTTACGCCGAGCTCAGCCGGATCGTCGCGGCGTACCACGAGTGGCGTCAGCTGACCGACGACCTGGAAGCCGCGACCGAGATGGCCGCGGAAGACGAGTCGTTCGCCGCCGAGATCCCGGGTATGACCGAGACGCTGGCGACCGCCGAGGAGACTCTGCGCCGCCTGCTGATCCCGCGCGACCCCAACGACGGCCGCGACATCATCATGGAGATCAAGATGGGGGAGGGCGGGGCCGAGTCGGCCCTGTTCGCCGCCGACCTCCTGCGTATGTACCTGCACTACGCGGAGTCGAAGAAGTGGAAGACCGAGATCATCACGTCGACCCAGAGCGATCTGGGCGGATACAAAGACGTGCAGCTCGCCATCAAGGGGTCGTCCACCGACCCCGCGGAGGGCGTCTGGGCGCACCTGAAGTACGAGGGCGGCGTGCACCGCGTGCAGCGTGTGCCGGCGACCGAGTCTCAGGGACGCATCCACACCTCGGCGGCGGGCGTTCTCGTCTTCCCCGAGGTCGACGAGCCCGAAGAGGTCGAGATCAACCAGAACGACCTCAAGATCGACGTCTACCGTTCGAGCGGCCCCGGCGGCCAGTCGGTCAACACGACCGACTCCGCCGTGCGCATCACCCACATCCCGACCGGGATCGTGGTCGCGATGCAGAACGAGAAGTCGCAGTTGCAGAACCGTGAGGCCGGCATGCGCGTCCTGCGCGCACGCATCCTCGCGCGCTACCAGGAGGAGGCAGACGCCGAGGCGTCGGTCTTCCGCAAGAGCCAGATCCGCACCATGGACCGCTCGGAGCGCATCCGCACCTACAACTTCCCCGAGAACCGCATCGCCGACCACCGCACCGGCTACAAGGCGTACAACCTCGACGCCGTGATGAACGGCGCCCTCGAGCCCGTCATCCAGTCGTGCATCGCCTCCGACGAGGAGTCGCAGCTCGCCGACATCGGTTCCGACGCTGACTGAGTAGGTCGCCCGGCGACCGTATCGAAATCGACATGACAACACACCCGACCGTGCAGACGGCGCTCACGGGCGCCGTCTCGCAGTTGACCCTCGCGGGTGTCCCCGACCCGCGCGTCGACGCCGAGCTGCTCATCGGGCACGTGCTCGGCTTCAACCGCGGGCAGGTGCAGTCGAAAGCGATAACGGATGCCACGATCACCGAGCACGACGACGCGCTGATCGCCGAGCTGGTGTCACGCCGTGCGGCGCGCGAACCCCTGCAGCACATCACCGGCCGTGCGCCGTTCCGGCAGCTGAACCTCGCCGTCGGGCCGGGTGTCTTCGTGCCGCGCCCCGAGACCGAGCAGGTGGTGCAGTTCGCGATCGACGCATTGCGCGCCGCCGCGGTCGCTGAGTCTGTCGAGGGAGAGCCTGGCGAAGGGCAGCCTTCGGGCCCCATCGGCGTCGACCTCGGCACCGGAAGCGGCGCGATCGCGCTCGCCATGGCGACCGAGGTTCCGCACGCCCGGGTCTACGGCGTCGAGGTCTCTCCGCTCGCCTTCGTCTGGACCAAGCAGAACTTCCGCGAGAGCGGCGCGACCAACGCCACTCCCGTGTTCATCGACCTCGCCGTGGCGCTCCCCGAGCTGAACGGAACCGTCTCGGTCGTCATCTCGAACCCGCCCTACATTCCCCGCGCGGCGATCCCGCGCGACCCCGAGGTGCGGCTGTTCGACCCCGAGATCGCGCTCTACGGCGGCGACGACGGACTCGACGTCGTGCACCAGGTCTCTGCCACCGGCCTCCGCCTGCTGCACAGCGGCGGCACCCTCGTGATGGAGCACGGCGAACTGCAGGCGGCCGAGATCGCCGCGCTGCTGCGCGCCGACGGCTGGCTGGCCGTCGCGAGCCACCCCGACCTGCTCGGCCGCGACCGGGCGACGACGGCGCTGCGCCCCTAACCCGGCCGCGCGCAGTGCGGAAGCGCTCGCGCCGTTTGCGCCATATGGGGCAGTAGCGCCCGCCAGGTGCCCCAAACGACGCAACCCGCCGGACCTCGCGCCGACCGCGCCGCCCCGCCGCCCCGCCGCCGCGCCGACCGCGCCACCAGAATCGGAAACTCAGGACTTCGGGTGCGCCCCGCACCACCCGCTAGCGCGCGGCGGCGAACCGCTCGATCGCGGCGTGCATCTCGCCCGCGGTGGAATACAGGTGCGCGGTGATGCCGACGCTGGCCGCGCCCTCCACGTTCTCGGGCATGTCGTCGGCGAAGAACGCCCGGTCGGCCGGCACGCCGTAGGCGTCGAGCACGCGGGTGAACACCACCGGGTCGGGTTTGCGCGCACCGTAGGCACTCGACGTGTAGAGGTGCTCGCCGAAGATCTCGACGAGTTCGGGAGCGAGCGTTGCGAGGTGCTCGGCCGTGAGCGCTCCGTTGTTGGTGAGCAGGGTCACCGTTCCGAACTCGGCGGCACGGCGCACGGCGGCGAGGGCCTCGGGGCGCACGGTCATGGCCGCGCCGCGCACGCGCACCCATTCGGCCTCGTCGACCGCGCAGCCGAGGGCGGCCTCGAGCGCCGCGAGGTAGTCGGCGCCGGTGGCGTACCCGCCCGCCTCGGCGGCGATCTCGCCCTCGGGCGTCCACCAACGGCGACGCAGTTCGTCGAGCGAGTGCCCCGTCATGCGGGTCATGCCGGCCATGCGGGCGCGCCAGTCGTAGTCGTACAGCACGTCGTCCATGTCGAAGATGAAGAGGAGGGTCACGACTGCCCGCCCGCAGAGAGCACCCGGCGTGAGAACGCGGTGATCGCGTCATCCAACAGCTCCGGAGTCGTGAACAGGTGCGTGTAGATGCCGAGTTCGGCAGCCGACTCGACGTTCTCGGCCGAATCGTCGACGAAGAACGTGTTCTGCGGGTAGGCGCCGTAGTGCTCCATCGCGAGCTGGTAGACGTGCGGGTCGGGCTTGCGCACCCCGAGCCCCGCGCTGAGCAGCACGTTCTCACCGAGGATCTCCGCGACATCCGGCGCCATGCGGGGGAGGGCGGCAGCGAACGCCGACGGGTTGTTCGACATCAGCGACGCGGTACCGAGCGAAGCCGCGCGGCGCACGGCCGCGACGCTGCCATCGATGCGGGTCATCGCCAGGCTGCGCGCATCCGCCCACTGGTCGAGCGTCAGGGTCGCCCCGGTGACGCGCGCGAACTCGGCGAGGTACTCGTCGGCGGTCGGCCATTCGCCGGATTCGGCGCGACGTTCGTACCCTGCCGCCCACCAGGTGCTCGCGAGATGGTACTGACTCACGCCGCCGAGGCGTGCCAGTTCGGGCAGGCGCGCCCGGAAGTCGTAGGCGTACAGGGTCTTGTCGAAGTCAAACAGGTAAAGGTCCACGTTGGTTCAACGGTACTCCGAGTGGGAGCTTTCCCAGAGCGGCTGCCGGTATCATGATTCAGACATGGCCTCCATCTACGATTGCTCGGTTGAAACGGAGCTGCTCACCGGCATGCGGCTCGCTCGATCGGCCATTGGCAAGGGAGAGCTCGTCGTCTTGCCGACCGACACCGTCTACGGCGTCGCGGCAGACGCGTTCAACCCCAAAGCGGTGACTCGTCTGCTCGCGGCGAAAGGCCGCGGACGCCAGTCGCCTCCGCCCGTGCTCATCCCGGGCATCCCCACGCTCGACGCGCTTGCCGAGACCGTGCCCGACGAGGTGCGCGCGCTCGTCGCCGCGTTCTGGCCCGGCGGCCTCACGGTCATCCTGCCCGCCCGCTCCTCCCTCAACTGGGATCTCGGCGAGACCGCGGGCACCGTCGCCCTGCGCATGCCCTCCAACCGTGTGGTGCTCGAAATCCTCTCCGAGACCGGTCCGCTCGCCGTCTCGAGCGCCAACCTCACCGGCGAACCCGCGGCCATGACCGCCGACGAAGCGATGCGGATGCTCGGGGATTCCGTCTCGGTCTATCTCGACGATGGCAGGGCAGGCGGCGACTACCCCGGCGCCCCCGAAGCCACGGGGTCGACCATCGTCGACGCCACCGGGCTGCTGCTGCCCGAGGGCAAGCTGCGCATCGTGCGCAGCGGCGTGATCTCCGACGACGCGATCCGCGAGATCGTGGGGGAGAGGGTCGCATGATCTTCTACGTCCTCGTCACCGGCATCTCCGCCCTGGTCACCTTCGCGTTCGCCTACCTCATCCTCAAGCTGAGCCACCGCTACCGGCTCTACCCGAAGGTGCGCGAACGCGACGTGCACACGCGCCCCACCCCGCGGCTCGGCGGCATCGCGATGTTCCTCGGCATGATCGTCGCGTTCGTGATCGCGTCGCAACTGCCGAGCATGAGCCTGATCTTCTCCGAACCGCTCAAGGTCTGGGGCCTGTTCGCGGCCGCGCTCATCATCGTGCTGATCGGTGTCGGCGACGACATCTGGGACCTCGACTGGATGACCAAACTCGCCGGCCAGATCATCGCAGGCGGGGTGCTCGCCTGGTCGGGCATCCAGATCTACACCCTTCCCATCTTCGGGGGAGTGACGATCCTCTCGCCGACCATGTCGCTCGTGCTCACCGTGCTCGCGGTCGTGCTGGTGATGAACGCCATCAACTTCATCGACGGGCTCGACGGCCTCGTCGCCGGCGTCGCGCTCATCGCCAACGGCGTGTTCTTCATCTACAGCTACATCCTCGCGATCAACACCAACCAGTCGGAGTACTTCAACCTCGCCTCGCTCATCAGTGCCGTGCTGATCGGTGCGTGCATCGGGTTCCTGCCCCTGAACTTCCACCCCGCGAAGCTCTTTATGGGCGACGCCGGCGCCCTGCTCGTCGGCCTGCTCATGGCCGCTTCGGCGATCTCGGTGACGGGAAGCGTCGACCCCGAGAGCCTCGGCGGACGCCAGCTGCTTCCGGCCTTCATCCCGATCCTGCTGCCCGCCGCCGTTCTCACGCTGCCCCTGCTCGACTTCGCACTCGCGGTCATCCGCCGTCTGCTCGCCGGCAAGTCCCCGTTCGCCGCCGACCGCAAGCATCTGCACCACCGCCTCATGGACATGGGCCACTCGCACCTGCAGTCGGTGCTCGTCTTCTACAGCTGGACCGCCGTCGTCGCGGTCGGCTGCCTGTCGTTTATGTTCGTGCCCTGGTACGGCTCCACCATCTTCATCGCCGTCGGTTTCGTCGTGTGCACGTTCCTGACGCTCGGACCGCTGCGCCGGCGCATCATGCGCACACCGCGGCTCGACAGCGATCCCGTCGTTTTCCCCGACGCCGTCACCACCCCCGCCGCGTCGACCTCGGAAGACCGCATCTCAGACCCCGAAAGGTCACCACAGTGAACAGCACCGTCACCGCCCACGACATCTTTGTGAAAGTCCTCAAGTTCACGGCCGTTCTCGCCTTGGTCGTCGCCGTCGTCGGCGGGACGATCGGATATCTCGTGGCCGGCCCCGACGGACTGGCGAGCGCCCTCGTGGCGACGGCTGTGGCCATCGTGTTCTCGGCCATCACCGCCGCCAGCATGGTGCTCGCGATCCGGTTCGACCTCATGCTGTTCTTCGGAATCGTGATGGGCGCCTGGCTGCTGAAGCTCGTCATCTTCATCGTGGCCTTGTTCGCGCTGCGCGACCAGCCGTTCATCGACCCGATCGTGTTCTACGTCACGCTGATCGCCTCGATCATCGGCACGTTCGCCATCGACGCTGTCGTGGTGCTCGGATCGCGTGTCGGCTATGTCAGCGACACGATCCTGCCCGCCAAGACCGAAGAATCCGAGTGAAAATGTCGATCTCGCCGCTCTTCGGCGACGATCTCGGGCAATCTTGTAATCCCGAGGTGCGATCTATTGGTATTCTTTTAACGATCCTTTCTCGTGCCTCAGGGCGCAGGATACGTGTCGCCACCGTCCGTCCCGCCTCTGCTCGTGCATGCGCCCGACAAACAGGAGATAGCGCTGTTGTCTAACGCTGTGAACCTGCTGCTCCCCTTCGCCGAACACGGCGACGGCGACGGCGCTTTCCACGCCCCCGGTATCGAGGAGTTCCTCGGTCTTCCCGCACTCTTCTTCGAAGGCACGCCCTTCGAGATCAACCGCATCATCCTCGTGCGCCTCGTCGCCATCGCGATCATGCTCGTGCTCTTCTACCTCGCACTGCGCAAGGCGAAGCGAATCCCCGGCCGCGGCCAGGGCGTCGCCGAGATGGCGCTCGACTTCGTGCAGGTGCAGATCGTCGAGCAGGTTCTCGGTGAGAAGCTCGGCCGCAAGTACCTGCCGATCCTCGCGTCGATCTTCTTCGCGGTCATCGCCACGAACATCACGGGCATCATCCCCGGCCTGAACATCGCCGGTACCGCGATCTTCGGTATGCCGCTGGTGCTCGGCCTCGTCGCCTACGTGACGTTCATCTACGCGGGCTTCCGCGAAGTGGGCGGCCGCAAGTTCCTGAAGAACGCCCTGCTGCCCTCCGGTGTGCCGTGGCCGGTCTACATCATCCTGACGCCGGTCGAGTTCCTCAACATCTTCATCGTGCGCCCGGTCTCGCTCGCACTGCGACTCCTGCTCAACATGATGGTGGGCCACCTCCTGCTGGTGCTCTGCTTCTCTGCGACGCACTTCTTCTTCTTCACCGCAGACGGCTGGTTCAGCCTCTTCGGCGTCGGAACCCTGCTCGGCGGCTTCATCTTCACGATCGTCGAACTGGCTGTGGCAGTGCTGCAGGCATACATTTTCACCCTTCTCACGGCTGTGTACATCCAGCAGTCCGCAGCAGAAGAACACTAGCGAAGACGGTTTCGCCATCCGGCGGAACTGCCCTACTGAAAGGAAACACCAAGTGGACACCATGATTCTCGCCGAGGTGACCGGCAACATTGCGACCGTAGGTTACGGCCTCGCAGCGATCGGCCCCGGCATCGGTGTCGGTATCGTCGCTGGTAAGACCGTCGAAGCGATGGCACGCCAGCCCGAGATGGCCGGCCGCCTCCAGACCACCATGTTCCTGGGTATTGCATTCGCCGAGCTCCTCGCGTTCATCGGCGTAGCAACCTTCTTCATCTTCGTCTAAGGCTGGTCGGCATGATCAACTTTGTTATGGCGGCAGACGAGGGCACTCCTACAAACCCGTTCGTCCCGGCGATTTACGACATCGTTTGGTCGCTAATCCCGTTCGCGATAATCGTTGCGTTCTTCGTGTTCTTCGTGATCCCGAAGTTCCGCACGATCCTCGATGACCGCGCGAGCGTCATCGAGGGTGGCATCGCCAAAGCGGAGGCGGCCCAGGCCGACGCCGCTGCGGCACTCGAGGAGTACACGGCCCAGCTGCAGGAAGCACGCGCTGAAGCCGCGCGCATCCGCGAGCAGGCGCGTGTCGACGGCACCGCCATCCTCACCGAGCTCAAGGAGCAGGCGACCGTCGAGGCCGCCCGCGTCACCGCGAGCGCAAAAGCACAGATTGAAGCTGAGCGCCAGAGTGCGATCATCTCGCTGCGTTCCGAGGTCGGATTGCTCGCAATCGACCTGGCATCCGGCGTGATCGGTGAGAGCCTGACCGACGACGAGAAGGCTTCGGCCGTCGTCGACCGGTTCCTCGCCGAGTTGGAATCTTCAGAGAAGGCCAAGGCAGACAAGTAATGGGTTCGGCAACGAGAGAAGCACTCTCCACCACGCGTTCCGCTGTCGCGGAGCTCGGCGACAAGGCGACCCTGGCGACGGGCGAGCAGTTGCTCGCCGCCGGTCGCGTACTCGGCACCTCTTTCCAGTTGCGTGCTGCTCTCGCTGACCCATCGGGCGACCGCGATGCCAAGCTGTCGATCGTGAACGCGGTATTCGCGTCGATCGACGAGCAGGCTCGCGGTCTGCTCGGCGTCATCGCGACCAACACCTGGTCTACCGAAGACGAGTTGCTCGCGGGCATCGAAGAAATCGGAATCCGGGTTCTGGCGCGGTCGAGCTCCGACGGCAAGATCGAAGAAGAGCTCTTCTCCTTCGGTGCTGCGGTCGACTCCGACGCAGAACTCGAGCTTGCCGTAGGAAGCAAGCTCGGTTCCGACGACGCCAAGGTCGCGCTCGTCGAGCGTCTGCTCGGCGCTACGGCGAGCAAGCAGACCGTCGCGATCGTCACGCACCTCGTGCAGCAGCCCCGTGGCCGCCGCATCGCGCAACTGCTCAAGTTCGCGACATCCGTCGTTGCTGACGAAGCCGGCCTCTCGGTCGCAACCGTCACGACGGCCGCGCCGATCACGCCAGCGCAGCTCACCAGGCTCACGGCGGCACTCGCGGCCAGCTACGGCCGTGGGCTCCGCATCAATCATGTGATCGATCCGTCGCTCGTCGGCGGCGTTCGCGTCCAGTTGGGTGACGAGATCATCGACGGCAGCGTCGCGTCTCGACTCAACGACCTCAGGCTTCAGCTCGCCTAACGGCGGCTGCACAGACTTTCCACCAGAAGAGGAAAAAGAAGATGGCAGAACTAACCATCAGCCCGGACGCGATCCGCGACGCGCTGAAAGACTTCGTCAAGGCCTACGAGCCCGGCACGTCGTCGAAGACGGAGGTCGGCTACGTTGTCGACGCCGCCGACGGCATCGCCCACGTCGAGGGACTCCCCGGCGTTATGGCGAACGAGCTCATCCGTTTCTCCAACGGCGTTCTCGGCCTCGCCCAGAACCTCGACGAGAACGAGATCGGTGTCGTGGTGCTCGGTGAGTTCCAGGAGATCGTAGAAGGCATGGAGGTCACCCGCACGGGTGAAGTGCTCTCCGTCCCCGTCGGCGACGCCTACCTCGGTCGCGTCGTCGACCCGCTCGGCGCCCCGATCGACGGACTCGGCGAGATCGCCTCCGAGGGCCGTCGTGCCCTCGAGCTCCAGGCTCCCGGCGTTATGCAGCGCAAGAGCGTGCACGAGCCGATGCAGACCGGCATCAAGGCGATCGACGCCATGATCCCGATCGGCCGCGGCCAGCGCCAGCTCATCATCGGCGACCGCCAGACCGGTAAGACGGCCATCGCGATCGACACGATCATCAACCAGAAGGCCAACTGGCTCTCGGGCGACGTCAACAAGCAGGTTCGCTGCATCTACGTCGCCATCGGCCAGAAGGGTTCCACGATCGCCGCCGTCAAGGGCGCGCTCGAGGACGCCGGAGCAATGGAGTACACGACGATCGTCGCCGCTCCCGCCTCCGACCCCGCCGGCTTCAAGTACCTCGCCCCGTACACCGGCTCGGCCATCGGCCAGCACTGGATGTACTCGGGCAAGCACGTTCTGATCATCTTCGACGACCTGTCGAAGCAGGCAGAGGCCTACCGCGCCGTATCGCTCCTCCTGCGTCGCCCGCCGGGACGCGAAGCGTACCCGGGTGACGTCTTCTACCTGCACTCGCGTCTGCTCGAGCGTTGCGCGAAGCTGTCCGACGAGCTGGGCGCCGGCTCGATGACCGGTCTCCCGATCATCGAGACCAAGGCGAACGACGTCTCGGCGTACATCCCCACCAACGTGATCTCGATCACCGACGGCCAGATCTTCCTGCAGTCCGACCTCTTCAACGCCAACCAGCGTCCCGCGGTCGACGTCGGAATCTCGGTCTCGCGAGTCGGTGGCGACGCCCAGGTCAAGAGCATCAAGAAGGTTTCCGGAACCCTGAAGCTCGAGCTCGCCCAGTACCGCTCGCTCGAGGCGTTCGCGATGTTCGCGTCCGACCTCGACCCCGCGAGCCGTCGCCAGCTCGCCCGTGGCGCCCGCCTCACCGAGCTCCTGCGCCAGCCGCAGTACTCGCCGTACCCCGTCGAAGACCAGGTCGTCTCGATCTGGGCCGGAACGAACGGCAAGCTCGACGAGGTCCCGATCGAAGACGTGCTGCGTTTCGAGCGCGAACTGCTCGACTTCCTCGGTCGCAACACCGAGGTGCTCAGCACCCTCCGCGACACGAACGTCCTGAGCGACGAGACCGTCGCCGCCCTCCACGAGGGCGTCGACAAGTTCAAGCTCGAGTTCCAGACGGGTGAGGGCAAGCCCCTCCTCTCGGTCGGATCCGAGAAGTTCGAAGAGCTCGCCAAGGAAGACGTCAACCAGGAAAAGATCGTCAAGCAGAAGCGCTGAGCGCCTCTCTTCGATCGACGACTGAAACCAAAGGAATAAAGACATGGGAGCGCAACTTCGGGTCTACCGGCAGAAGATCAAGTCTGCCCAGACGACCAAGAAGATCACTCGGGCCATGGAGCTCATCTCCGCTTCGCGCATTCAGAAAGCGCAGCAGCGGGTTGCAGCATCCGGGCCGTATTCACGCGCTGTGACGCGCGCCGTGTCGGCTGTCGCCACGTTCTCGAACGTCGACCACATCCTCACCACGGAACCGGAGAAGATCGAGCGCGCAGCGATCGTCATCTTCTCCTCCGACCGAGGGTTGGCTGGAGCGTTCAGCTCGAGCGTGCTCAAGGAAGCCGGCGAACTCGCAGCCCTGCTCACGAGCCAGGGCCGCGAGGTCGTCTACTACCTCGTCGGACGCAAGGCGATCGCGAACTTCGCGTTCCGCAAGCGTGCGTCGGAGCAGCAGTGGACCGGTTCCACCGAGCGTCCGGAGTTCGAAACGGCGCAGTCGATCGGCGAGGCCCTCGTGGCCAAGTTCGTTCAGCCTGCGAGCGAGGGCGGCGTGGACGAGATCCACATCGTCTTCAACCGCTTCGTGTCTGTCGTCACGCAGGTTCCCGAGGTCGTACGCCTTCTCCCTCTCGAGGTAGTCGAAGGCGTCGAGAGCCCCGAGCCCAGCGATGTGTTGCCGCTCTACGAGTTCGAGCCCGAGGTCAGCAATGTTCTCGACGCTCTGCTTCCCGTGTACATCGAGAGCCGTATCTTCAACGCCATGTTGCAGTCGGCTGCGTCTGAGCACGCTGCACGTCAGCGCGCGATGAAGTCGGCAAGCGACAACGCCGACAAGCTCATCAAGGACTACACCCGACTGTCGAACAACGCTCGCCAGTCCGAGATCACCCAGCAGATTTCCGAGATCGTTGGCGGCGCAGACGCCCTCAGCTCGGCGAAATAGAACCACAGGAGAATAGGGAAGCCATGACTACCTCAGCCCCCGCCGCCACGCCGGATGTGGCCACGCCCACCGGCGTCGGCCGTATCGCCCGCGTAACCGGCCCCGTCGTCGACATCGAGTTCCCGCACGACTCGATCCCCGGCATCTACAACGCTCTCAAGACGACGATCACCATCGGCGAGCAGACGACCGAGATCACCCTCGAGGTCGCACAGCACCTCGGCGACGACCTCGTTCGCGCCATCGCGCTCAACCCGACCGACGGACTCGTCCGCGGCCAGGAAGTACGCGACTCCGGTGAGCCGATCACCGTGCCCGTCGGTGACATCACCAAGGGCAAGGTCTTCAACGTCATCGGCGACATCCTCAACAACGAGGGTGGCGAGCCGATCGAGATCACCGAGCGCTGGCCCATCCACCGCAAGCCCCCGGCATTCGACCAGCTCGAGTCGAAGACCGAGCTGTTCGAGACCGGCATCAAGGTCATCGACCTCCTCACGCCGTACGTGCTCGG
>Ga0247813_10001718_pt1 | contig 16081 bp, 10 predicted proteins | sample UWRJL169409C1_FD_180719 | JGI IMG/M metagenome (GOLD analysis project Ga0247813, IMG submission 180719) | Plant litter microbial communities from Arlington Agricultural Research Station in Wisconsin, United States - UWRJ-L169-409C-1 | ecosystem: Environmental > Terrestrial > Plant litter >... | reverse complement strand
TTCGTCTAAAGAGCCGCAGTATGCTATGTTTTGTTTCATGAGCATAAAAAGGTGAGTGTCCGGCAAAAGCAAGGCTCTGGCAAAAAATACAACCCGGAGGGGTGGAGATTTTTTGGCAAGACCTGAAAGGCCCGGCCTTGCTTTTGCTCAAGGACACGGACTACCTTTGCTCCTGAAATAAAACAAAAGCATACAGTCTATTTGATAAAAAGCAAAAGGGAAGCAATCGGGATACTGTAGATAAATAACAGTCAGGAAAAAAAGCAGTAAGCATCGGCATGAATTCCAAAAGATGGTCTAACAGATTCAAGACCGTTGCCACTTGTTCTGCAAAAAGCACGTTAAAAAGCAACAGTCAATTGACTGATTTTCAAATACAGTGAAAACAGTAGCAGAACAAGTAAAATAACTGATTCACTCCTATTTCTGCACAGCTACAAGGTTTAGGATATTATTGTTATATTCGCTTAAAAAACCTTATTAATTTCACAAAGCCTACTAAAAAAAGTTGTATTAGCCATTTTATGGCTGCTATAAATTAGTTAACTGCAACTGTAACCACACAACCGTAAAATGAAAGATATTTACAAGACAATAATTTTTACCAAAACACCACTTAAAAGTTATTTCAAATACGAGAATGAATTCCAAATTTATCCAGTTGATGATAAGTTTTTAGAAACAAAAAAACATCGACATTATCCAGTCTTTCTAGAATTTAAACTAAGTGAAGAAGATAAAATCAAACCACAATTTTCCATTGAAGAGTTCGAAGAACAAGTATCTGAAACCGCCACAATCCAAACGAAGCAAGATAAAATTATCAATCTTCTGAATCTTTTCTCGACGTTTACATTTTTTAAATATAAAACAGAAGGAAATTGGGTTTTACCTGTAACTACCAAGATGTCGATAGAAGAAATATCAGAAATCGATGGCTCTGAATTTCTATACAGTCATTTTTTCCACAAAGGGATTAATTTGGATATAATTGAATTTACTGAGGTTTCAAATCAATACAAACCAATTAGGGCAATTGAATATTCGGAATATTATCAAAATGAACCGAACTATGACTATGATCGAACAAAAGAAATAACATTACCAAACAATATTTTAATTGGTTTACGAGCTTATTACAATTTAAGCACTGAAGAAAAAAAAGTTATGGATTCCGCTATAAAATACTCTTGTTTAAGTATGGAACTAATGGAAGATAAAACAACTTTAGGAATATTATCTGCATTTACATCAATAGAAACTGTGATGAATTTCTATTATAAGGATTATAAACCTGAACAGTGTAAAGAATGCGGACAACCAAGATATAAGATTTCTAAACGATACTTAGATTTTTTATTAGACTTCATTGGTAATGGTGACGGTTTCAAAAAAAAATTTAATAATCTTTATAGTCTGCGTTCAAAAATAGTACATACAGGATTTAGCTTTGCAACTGAGCCATTTTGGAATGAGCTAACAGAAAAAGAACAAGATGAAGAATTAGTTACAATTCTTGAAATAGTTATGCTGAGCAAATTATCAGTAATCAACTATCTTATACTGCCATCTTTGGGTAAAAAGAGCAAGCATCATACTTAAAACAGCCGGTAGTTGAGGTTTCACATAATGGCGAATATGGTATTAAATCAACGTTTATTTTCCTCAATAAATTATAACTTTAATCAAAAATAACCAGATACGAAGATTGACATTTTTTGAAGCCGTGGTATATAATTAGAATCATGTTTAAATAAAAATGGTCAAACATTTTATAATGCCGCAAAAGGGCAATAGTACTAACAAACAACCTTAATTTGAAAAACAAACAAAATAACAAATTTAAAATATGCTAGAAAATCTGTTACAATTAGTAAAAGTTGCAAATGATTACGGCTTTCCTCTGCCTGTAATCGCCGTTTTATTTCTGCTATATAAATTAATCATCTCTAAAATCAACTGGTGGACAAAAAGAGAGAATTACTACAAAATTACCCTTACCAATTTAGGCAATTGGCGTGAGGGTCTTTCCGCTGGTCTTGACTGGTTTATTGAACCGGGTTCAGAATACAATAATGACTTCCGCAAAAGCAAAAGTTATGCTAAATACTTTGAATACAGTATTCCAGCACAAAAAGCACTAAAGGAAAATATGCATTTTGGTCGGCTTTTTCTATCGGAGGATTCAGTTAAAAGTATTGATGAATTGTTTAGCATCGAGTGGTATTTGGCCAATATCGACTCTTCGTCTACAAAAGAATACTTAGAGAAAACTTTGGCTGCTGTGGTAAGTGCATATGATTCAATATTTAAAGATGCTGCAAGTGATCTGAAAAACTCGAATAAACAAGAATTTTTAACGGGACTATTAAACCGTAGTTAATCACTAAAATTAATAACAGAATTGAAAACAATTAATAGCTGTATTCTAGGTTAGCTTTGTTCTTGCGATCCAGTTCTGTACATCGATTAAATTAAATTTTAAAACGCAAAATTATATGATGGGCATAATAGTTAAGTATTCGGATTTCTATCAACAACCTGCTCCAGCTGATTTTCTTTCGCAGCTGGATTTAATTCCAAAAGAAGAAATTATTGCAACAATATCAGCGGTTAACTCTCATTTAAATCCAATCAACACAGCCCATCTTGACGATTCCAGAGCTACCCAATACCAATGTATAAGATTAATTTTCCTGGATACAGAAAACGCCCCCCAGAATTCATTTTGTCCGCAAATACTTAATCGGTATTCGCATTTCCCAAAAGAATATAGCTTGTTTACCAGAGGAGCGTGTTTATATGCGCTGCAAGAAGTTTTAGCGAAAAACGATTTTGCGCTCCAGACCCCGGAGTATAATTTTGATCTGCGTGAAAGAATATTTAAATACCTATTGACTGTTAACGAAAGAATTCAGGCCCAAAATGATAATTTCAACAATAATGATCATGCAGAACTTGGAGAGAAGTTTTTTGAATATTTCGCATTTAAAGCCTTGCCATTCAATCAGTATATTCACACTGAAAATTCTATAAATTTACTTTATAAATCTTGGACACTTTTTCAAAATTTAAAAAATAGTATTTTTTTTGCCCCCCATCTGAAAATTTATCTTAAAAATCAATTTGGTGTGGACGATATGGAAGACTTCTTCAAAAGACAGATATTTACGTATTTTGGAAGCCACGATCAAAAACTGAACTTAAACTACATAAATATTAGGCCAGATGAAGCTGAGCAGATCCAGATTCTTGATAAATTAAGTTTTCGAAATAATTTTGCTGTGCCGTCAGATGATGATCTTCAAATTTTCAACTTTTTAGAAATTAAAAAAAGCCCCCTTTATCGCAATGAAAGGCAATACGATAAGGATTTAATAACATATGTGATGCTGGATAGTGACATGTTTCTGGAAAAGATGTATGCCCTTTTTATCAATGATTTTTGGTTTGATTATTTAGATCAAGAAAAGATTTGCACTCGCAACGATTGGGGAAATTTCATTGGTACTGTTTTCTTTGAACCATTTGTTGAGAAAATATTCACAGAATCTTTTCTGGGCCACAATAGAATTGTTTTTAGGTCTACAAGTGATTTGAAGTTTACTTTGCCGGGAAGTACTGAAACTGAATATGCGGATTTTTATATTCGAGATAAAACAAACATTATTTTAGCTGAAGCTAAAAGTAACTTCCTGCCGGCTAATAATGGTTTGAAAACGGTTAAAAATATTGCTGATTACCGAAATTTAAGAATGGATGATTTTTATAAAAACTATGGTTTAAAACAACTTGCATTAAAAACTGTTATGCAGTTTCATAAGTATAAAACCTCCATTAATGATGACCAGAAAATACTTGCCGGAAAAGTCAAAATATTCCCGCTCCTTATTGTCAATGATCCAATTTTAAGTTCAGGGACAATAGCCTTTGCTTTCAGATTAAAATTTATGGAGTACCTGAATGATAATAATTTTGATGTTGAAAATAAAAATCATCAAATTATGCCACTTGCTGTAATTAATGCTTCCGAACTACAGCAGATGGAGCAGAGCCTTCAAGATCGAGACCAAAATATTTTTAATTTCATGCGTTATTTAAACGCCATAACTAATCCTTCAAGAATTCCTTTTGAAGGCAATACTGTTGTTTTGCGTACATTCGAACAGGTACTGGGAAAAAATTTAAAAACCAAACTGGTAGCGCAAAGGGTAATAAATCTAAAGAAATGGCTTAGAAATTAATTTATATTTCTCAACCTTCGCCAGCAATACAAATTGTTCAGGGCTTATAAACTTCAACTGATTGAAAGACTGGAAATTTTTCTAATCCGCTTTCAGAATGAAGATCACGCATTGTATCAACTTCGTCAAAACTTACCTGACGCTCGCCCCAAATTCCCCATACTAAGCTGTAATCATTGCTGACAAGCAGTTTATCAAGTAAATCTTTCCTCAGATAAACTAAATTATGTTTGTTGTTATAGTCCAAACTGTAATTAATTTCTTGTGATGCAATATTTCCTTGAGAATCCTTAAGATTAAAAGTCTGTGCTTCATTTATCAACTCCAGCTTCTTTACCACTTCTTTTGAAATAACTGTCTTATAGCCAATGTCATTGACGCTGCTTTCACTCGAAAACGCATATTCCATTACTGGTAGCAAAATATTAAATTTTTTCTCAATTTTTTTATATACTACAACTTCCTCCGGATACTCTTTTTTAAATGTTTTTACATTAAACGTTGGATAATAGTCAGGATGTCCCCTTTTTACTTTATATGTCCTGGTTTCTTCGACAAAAGCTAGTTTGATTTTATTATCATAAGTTGCCTCCTCAAAAAGGTACATTTCTCCAGCAAAACTTTCATGGTTCTCTCTTTTTTCAGGAATCCATCGATTTCTAAAATCTTGTTCATTCAGCCGAATCAGCACATCATCCAAATTTTTATTTTTAATAAGTAGAGCTCTGATAAATATAAATCGTTCTCTGTGGATCTCCTTATCTTCCTGACATATGAAAGCATCCAAACATACCCATTTCTCACCATGTCCGTTCAAATCCATCACACTAAGATATTTGGACACATCAACACCCCCTCCGTCTTTATACCATTCCATCAAAGGTAAACTCCGGTCTTCCAAATAGTCTGTGTCAACAAATTTTATTTTATTATTCTTATTGCTCTTTGGAAAGCTTAAGTCAATATCAGGGCCAATAATCCTGAAATCTTTATACTCGTTTTTAATCAAACCCAAATCAGCACGATAACCAGCCAATTCATAAAACGCAATCCACGAGTATTTTTTGCCGTAGCGTTCAGTTTTTGCTTTCTTAGTGCGTGATGTGTGGTTTTGGCTTTGTATCCTGCTGTCAATTTCTTTAAATTTTAAAGAATGCCAGCCAAGCTCAAAAATACGCCAATAAATTTGACGACGGACCTGCTGCTTACTTTCTGGATCATTATAGCTTCTGCCTTCATCCACAATTTGACCAATAGTATAATTGCTAAAGTCCATATAAATAGGATCACTGTGATCACCTCTTTCATTTTTATAATCATACTCTCCCCATTCTCTTATACCTCCTTTAGAATATGGGGCCCTAATTGTATCAATTTCATTGTCAGTGAGAAGATCAGGAAAATATTTTAGTGCAGCTTCTACAGAAAGAGAAGCATAGCCTCGGGCAAGAATATGTGTAGTAGCATGTGGTGCGTTATCTGCAAATAGCGAGTTGTATAACATCAAAGCCATATCTTTCAAATGAGCCTCTCGAAACTGTTTGTTACTCGAGTGTTCAGCAAGAATAACTCCATACATAGCGCCAAGTGTTCTTTCCCATACGTATGGATCATTGACCTTTAAGGAATATGATGTGAGTTCCATAAATTCGCTTGGATAATTTCTCCCGTAAAAATACAATGCTTTTGTCGCACGGTCGCGCAAATCACGATTTGTGCTGGTTAAGAACCACATTATCTTTCTTGCGGCAATATGTATCCGGCCAGACACATTTTTTCTTTTTCTGTTGACTTTCTCAAAATTTTTAATGAATCCCAGCAGTCCGCCCTCCTCGTATTCAGAATAATTCTGTCTGCACTGCTGGGTCCAGTAGATATCCCTGAGGTCAACATTCATAGCGAGAAGCAATTCCGAAAGAAACATAAAATTAAGAGGATGATCAAGGATCAATTCGGTAGTTTCAAATAAACTAATTACGGACCACGTCTGTGAAATATCTTTAAAAGCGTCAGCTATAATTTTTTTTGCTGGCAGTTCATTCTTAAGCACAATTTCCGCGTTCAGATCAAAAAGTGATTCAACTGAATATTTCGTTAATGTAGGAGAATCACTCTTAAGCGAATTTAGTCCAAAGTTTTTTATTGCAAGAATTGCAAACGACCTTAAGATATCATCAAAAAGAGGATGCTTTGGTCTGGTATCAAGCAGCGAATCATAAAATTTCTTGCTTTTCAGAAGAGTTTGCACTTCCTCAGAATTTTTTATATCACGTAAAAGGCTCTTTGCAATTAGGTAGCCATTTAGTAGATCATAAGTAAACGCAACTACTTCCTGCTCATACCAATCTCTAAAAATCAGCACATCCTCACTTTCAAAAGCATGAAGTGTTTCGTGGTCAAGAAAATCTGGTATAATAGCTTTGAGTTCAACGTCTCTTTTATCTTCCTCCCATAATTTATTGGAGATCTTATTTAAGATATCCTTTGTAAATGACTTATTGTAACGAGGCTGTTTATCGAGTATTCGAACAACGTTTTCATTGCATTTTTCAAGATATGCTTCAAAAACGTCAAACATATCTTCATTATGAAATGAAACAATGCTTCCTTTTTTAGCTTCGCAAAATATCTTGAGATAAAGAGGTTCCGTAAAATGATTTAATCTATCAGAATTATTTTGTAATGTTATTTGATAATGTGCAAAGTATTTTTCGATCGCTTTGTCAACATTATAAGCACTAAAGCCATCGATTTCAACTTTTTTCTGCCATTTTCCATCGGGATAGGACAGATAACCCTCAGGAAATAAAACGTCCTCATAGGAAGTTCTATAAGTAGTAAGCAAAAGTAAATTTGGAAAATGCAGTCCAATTTCATTTGCAAATTCTTCTACTCCAACTGCCCAAATATCTTTCCAGTATGTGGATTCGTTAAGACCATCAATGGCAATGACAAGTTTCGATTTATAAACACGTGCGCAAATTTCAAGTGCACCCAAAAAATCTTTTACAGTCCAATCTGATGGGATATCCAGCAGTTGCTTTATTTGTTCCCTAACAGGCAGATTAGTTTTAAAATAACTCCCAAACAAAAACAAAGCAGGTTCATCAGCCTCTATCTTTCTGCGAACTGTGTTCACTGCTAAATGTGTTTTGCCTTTAGAAGCGTTGCCTCCAATATGTAATTCTGTTTCGTTTAAAGATTGTAAAAGCTCAAATATATGAATATATGAATCAAAGACTCGCATTGTAAAATATGGCCCGAACAAACATTCACGGCTTTCGCGGATTAGACGCTTTTTATTGTCATCACTTTCTTCCTTTTCCGTATCCCAGTGAATTTCTAAAACATTTTCGTCATCTTTCAGCTGAGAATATTCGTTGTAGAATTTTTGATATTCATCTAAATACGTATTGACCTCTTTTAATAAATGTGACAGAGCAATCTGATCTTTTTCTAATAAAACCCTCCTAATTGTCCCCAGAAGGATGTTACCTCTTGAAATTAAGGTAATACGATCATCAGTTAGAACAAATTCAGTAATTATTTTACTGCTCTGTTCAAAGCTTTCATGTATCCCCTCTTGCCGTATTTTTTTAATATTTGTAGAATAATCATATTCAAATTTCTCAATATTAAGGATTTTTGAATTCTCAAGCATAAGGGTAGCGAGGTCTTTACCGCCAACTATTTTAGCGATCTGCTCATCTGCAGTTCCTTCGATATGCAGTTCCTCAAGATATTTTGATTTAATAACCCTTGATTCCCTTACCAATTCAAATTTATTTCTGAACCATTGTAAATCAAGAATTTTATCGGAAAAGAAATAGCGATGAATGTCGGGATATTGTCTTAAAAAATTAAGCAGTACGCTATCTCCCCAATGAATTAATTCTATGTTAAGTTCCGGTCGAAGAACCGTTCTTCCATTTAGTATTTGGGTTCCAATATCATTAAACCATGCGTGCTCCGAGGGTGTAGTTGACAGCTTGCTGCATAAAAACCATTTCTTAAGTTTATCGCCGTGTAGATCTGCTGCTCTCTGTAATGATTTTTTGATCTGATCTTTCCTGCCACCTTCACTAAATCTTCCAAAAAATTTACATTGCCATCCCCATATGGTGCCATCAGAAAACTCAATAAAAAACTCAACACCGTCACCCCCTCCGCTGTCATCGACTGGAGTTAACTTACCTTTCGTACCATATAATTCAAAAACTATTTGATAGCATAATTCTTCAAAGCTTTTCTTTTTATCGTCTTGATAAGATTTAAGTCTTGCCCAATCAATTAGTTCATCCATTTATAAAATTTTAAAAAGAGAAATGTATTTTTATTAAGTTAGCTTGTATTAGTTGCCTTCTACAAATCTACAAAAGACTGATTTATTTTAGAGATAAATTTTAACAAGGAAATCCGATAAAAATTCTTAACCTAAGTTTAATTATGAAATTTTTGATATTCATCAATTTTCAAATAAAGAAATCTGCTTACCACCTAATCTAGCTGAAGATGAAGCAGTTTAAAATTTGGTTTACAGAAAATAAAAATCCTTTTTTCCCTTTTATGAAAAGATGTAGAAAATTTTCCACCTCAAAAATTTTCCAGCGATTTTATTTAACTTTACTGTTTAAACTTGTTTTTTATGGTGCACAGCAGCTTTGAGGATGCCGACCTTCCAAAAGTAAATCCTAACGAGAGTCTTGAAACGATTTCAGGTAATCTTCTCAGGTCATTATTTCCCGTTGAAAAATTTGAGATCAGGGCAGAAACAGACAGGGATAAAGGAATTGATTTTCATATCGAGCTTAAAAAAGAACTGGCCTCTGGCGGCTGGGGATATACCAATTATAGAGCTGCAGTACAGTTAAAGGCAACCAATGCATTAGAGCCATCCGCTGATGGAAGTTTTGGCATGCAGATGTCCACTTCCAATATGATGTATCTGCTCAATAACGGGATGCCCGCCTATTACGTCTTTTACCACAATCCCACTCAGTCTTTTTACTACGAAAATGTAAAGAATTTCGCTGCGCAGCTACAGAGCAAGAAACCAGAATGGAATAAACAGGAGAAACATAAAATTTACTTCACCAGGAAACTTGACCAGCAGGCTATCCAGAGCATTTATGATGAAACGTATACAACCGGTGATATCCTTAAGCGTATTAACCAATATCTTAAAACTCCTGACACAGGGGAAAGCTCCCATGGGCTAATCATTGATACTGATTATACGGTCTATAGCGTTGCAGAAAACATTGAATTTATTGATCAGTTCGGTGCAGATTTGGTCAATAATAATTATTTTAATACGGTCATAGAAATAGAGAAAAGAAGCTGGCCGCGGGACAATGCTACGCCGCGCTTTTATCTTTTTTGCGGTATTGCATACTTTCAAAGGGGAACACTTTACAAAGCTTTGGAACTGCTTAATAATGCAAAGAGCCTATCTCAGGAGTTTGACCGCCAGGGACAGGCAATCATTGAACATACTATTTTAAGTTCCCGATATCTGCTGGATATGATAACCAAAGACGAATACGATCTTGAGATGGAAAAAATAAAAAGTCTTACCGATGCGGGATCATTTTTTCAAATCGAAAAAGCTTTTGAGGAACTCTCATCAAACAGGTCCAGGCCTGCTGTCTCTATTGCGCGTTTTTACGATTCAATGAACAGAATTATTGAAAATGAAAAAAGCGGGATTGTAAGGATAGTAGCGTATAATAAAATCATGGATGCCGAGTCTGTAATTCTACAACATGATCTGGTCATGAATTTCACCTATTTCATCGGCCGCACGGAACAGCCCTTTCAAAGCAGGGCATATCTGGAATGGCTGGAACTTGAAAAAAAATTCATGGAACGCCTGAGCGCCATTGCTGGCTATGCCGATAAATGCGGCTATCATATAGGCGTAGGAAACTTGACATTAACATCCATAAAATGGAATTATGAAAAAGCATTTCACACTCATTATCTGGCTTGCTGGAACAGAAGAAATTTTGATTTGATGGAGCCAGTTAATGAAAAGATGGTGAATATGCTTGAAAAACATTGTGGCTCACTTGACCAGCTTGCCCAAGTATACGGAGCAAATGAATACGTCGAGAATATGATTTCCTGCATGGTATTAAAATTTCAGATCCAGCATTTTTCAAAAGATTATCAAGCTGCAAGCGTAACGAAAGAAAAAATATTGGAGGTCATAAATTCATATGGATTTCAGGGATTAAAAAAGGAATATGATCCCATCTTTAATAACGGCACTGCCCATGAGAAATTTATTAAACAATATACTTTGCATATCAATAGGATTCAAGATTTTGCATCAGCAAATGGAATTGAGTGTTACAGAATGCTCACCGAAGAGCAGATGAATTCTAAAACAGAATGGTCAATAAAAGACTTTCTTAAACTTGACTTCTCCATAGTTCCTGATATAGATATCAAGTAGGATCACAATATTAAAAATTAATAAATCCAAAAAGCATCTAATTGCAGAAGAACTCAAAAAACTAATTCTTTTTAGATTGGCAAATTGGCCTCGCCCAAGTTCCCATAGCAGTGAAATCCTTTTTCGGTGGGGTTCGGTACAAAAGATTGCAACCTATAGTACAGCACAGTTAAAAAGATTTAGTATATTGTTGTTATATTCGCTAAAAGCTAACTAAATGCACAAAGTCAATTAAAAAAGCCGTATTGGTGCCATTTTATGGCTGGTACAAATTAGTTAGCAATCATTTTAAACCTCAAAAGTTGAATAAAACAACTAACTTAAAGACTACTTATTTAAATTCAACATTGGAAAATGTTGAACTCTTAATTAATTATTTTAAAATCATTGGAGGGAAAGAAATTTCTATGTCTTCCAGGAGACAAAATGCTTTTAGGACAAAATGGACGATAAGAGAAGACAAACTTAGAAACAGATGCCATATTCAAAATGCTTCTGAATATCTAGAATCAATAAAAGATAATTTTTCGAAAGAGCAAATTAAAATAGTCATTGCAGACATTGCTAAATATGTCACTTCTTTAGACGAAAATGAAGACGTAAATTTTATTCTTTTAAGCACTAACACATTACCATCCGCTATTCATTTTATTACTGCAGAAAATCTATTTTTAAATCATCAAATTAGAGACGATTACAAGAAAAATTATAATATAGACCTTCTAACGATTTACTCTTTGCGACTCTCTCTAGAAAGTCGAATAAAAGGACTTCTCGGAATTGACTATGCCTCAAACAACGGAAAACCAGTGGGATTAAATGCCTTAATTAAAATTTCTAAAAATCTTGAATCAGTAAAATATTCCACTGACTTCAAATGGGTTGAAATTGAATGGGTAAACGAGTGGATAAATCATCATATGCATAGACTTCTTAGACCTTATCCTTGGATAATTCACCAAGCAATTACGACTTTAAAACCGTTTGTAGACCCAAAAGAACCAGTTGAAATCGGTAAAAGTATTAGATACTCATTTTACAGTGCTACCTTCGTTGAAAATGAAGAAGAATTACAAAGAGAAATTGAGACTGAACTTAAGGCAGTTTTTCCAGAAATTGAAATCAAATGGAACAATGGAAGAGAAATTATGCGAAAATAAAAACGATTGTCAACAGCCGTTTGGCAAGATTGATTTTTTAGGTTTAATGGAAGGTTGGTTTTCTATTTGTAAAATTTGTGTTTAACCGAAAAATCCCGCATCTTTATTTCCTAACCAAGCGCCAGAACTTTGTTGCCAATACTACCTAACAATATCCAAAAAGAAAATGAGATGAAAAACTTTTTTAGTCGAATATTCAATTTAAAACAAAGTATTTCACCAATTGTGAATCGAGTTGACTATTCAGAAAATGGAAAGTTTGAAGTAATTAAATTTGAAAGAAAGTATTGTAAATTACTATTTGAAGGTCAAAGGTCAGTTGATACAGAAAAATACATTGTTGAAATGCTTGTTAAAAGTGGTGAATTAATTATTGCAAATAAAGAAATTGCTATTTTAAAACCGCAAATTCACGGAACAGGTAATTTAAAAATTTTTCTTCCTTTTGATTGTAGATTGGAAAACATTTACACTAACGGGAATGAACTTATAAAAGAAAATGATGTTCTTTTTACCGTTACCCAAATAAATGATAAATCCAAATTTCAAGAAAATCTCCTAAAACAAAACCAGAAAAACTTAAACAAAACAGAAATCAATTATATTCTAGATGATTTTTCAAACGAATACAAAATTACATTTTCAAAAGTAGGAACCTCTGATTTTAGTTATTTAAAATTATATACTGAAGATGAGAGAAGCGGTGCTGATTATTTAGGTATTACAATTTCAAACTATAATGGAATACTTTGTCTTGAATTTTATTCAGTTTCGGACACGTTCACATTAGCAAAAGGAGACGAAGTAAATCTATTATTTGAAAATAATTTTAGAATTGATATTAATTTCTCAAATGGATTGAATGGTCAAAAATACGATTATAGAAATTATGCGTCAATATCAATTAAAGATTTAAAAGGAATTTTTGAAAACAACTTTTTGAAACTAAAACTTACAAGTAACCGAAAAAGACTTTATCAAGTTTATACGTATGGTCATTTCACTCACAATGAACAATACGAAAGTATTTTGGAAGGTAAATTACTATTTAAAGAAATGGCGAAAAAATTTATTCAAATGCACTTAGATAAAAATTTGAATACAGATGAACTAGGTATATAAAGTAAACTAAATAAAAAGCACAGCCAAAAACAGCTACAACGTATTTGGTATTAGGGTTAATCGAAAAATGCTTTTGTATTTATGAGGATTTGCTTCGCATATTCGCTAAAAAAAGATTACTAATGGTACAAAGCCAACTACAAAAAGTCGTATTGGTGCAATTTTATGGATAGTATAAATTAGTTGTGGATAATGACTGAAAATCAAATTGGAAAAAATGAACAATAGCGAAAAGAAAGAAGTCTTATTCAATATTTACTCTGAAAATTTTAAGTTTATTAAAGATAATTCGAGTTTAAAAGATAAATTCGAAAAGGGTTTCGGTTGTTACTGTCCAATCTGCTTAAGCTATTTCGAAAAATCTGATCTATACGATGAAATAAATCCATTGACGATTGAGCATAATCCGCCTCAATCTTTGGGTGGAAAAAGCAGCGTTTTGACTTGTAAGAAATGTAATTCGGAAGCAGGACATAAAATTGACAATCAAATTTTAACCGCTCTGAGAGAAATTGATGCATTAAACTTCAAGCCAAATTCAGAAATCAGAACAAAATTTATTAATTATGCAACAGGAGAAAAAGGAATTAATGCCAAAATAGAAATTGAGAGTGATGGAAAATTTATAATCAATATTGACACTAAAAATAATAATCCAATTACACATAAAAAGTTTTTAGAGAGCGAGGTCTACGAATATAAATCACCTCTATTCAGCACTGACTTCACTGAAACAGGATGGAATAAAAAACTATCTTTTAGTTTTGAAAAACCAAAGAAAACTAATGAAAGACTTGCTAGTATCTCATTATTAAAAATAGCATATTTATTAGCTTACGAAAAACTTGGACATCTTTATTTGTTTAATAAAAACGCAGAAATAATTAGAGAACAAATAAAATTTCCAGAAAAAGAAATAATAAAAAATCCTTTTTGGATTCACTATAAATTTCCCGACAATATTGTTGGAGTTAACGTTATTACCAAACCTCGGGAGTTAAGATGTATTCTAGTGGTATTTGACTTGAAGACAAAATCCGACAACTATAGAATGTCTATTTGTCTACCAGGATTTAGTTCAGGTGATGAAAAAATTTATGAAAACATAAATGAGAAATTATGTCAAGGATATGGTTTTGAAAAAGTAGAGGTTAATAATTACATTAATTCTGAATACAATATTAAAGATGTTGAAAAAACATTTCGACTAATTGAATTTTGGGAACATTTTGTAGAAAAACAATAAGAGGTCATTGCCCACAACTGCTACAACGGATTTGTGCAATAGGCTTACTGGAAATTTGGTTTTGTATTTGTAAATATTTGGCAAATCCGAAGAATGGACTTAATTTAGTGCCAAACCCGCTGTAGTACCGGACGTGGTTCGAAACTATACCAAAAAAAACCGAAAATGATGCCAGAATTTAAACCTTCACTAACTTTTGAATTTAATAATTCAAAAAAAATATTTGAAAACTTACTCGAAGAATATTCTGATTTTGATAAGCAACCCCTTAAATCGAGATTTGCAATGAATTGTGCAATAAACTCTTGGCATTTAACAGACTGGACTTTTCAAGAATTCTTTATTAATGATATTCGATTTCAAGATAAAGTTAGCGTTGATAAAAAAGGTAATGACAATTTCGTCCAAGGAATAATTCTTTATCAACAATACTTAACAAAACTTTGTCCTGAATTAGAGTATATGAGATTAATTACAAATGGAACTAAACATTGCATTTTAAAAGATAAAAATCGAAAAGAAAAAACAATTACCAAAGTCGGTGATTTTTGTAGTTCAGATTTTTCAAGACACGATTTTAATGTAACTCGATTTATAATAGAGATAGATAAAGAAAAGAATATCGATTTTGAAAAAACGCTTTTGAAAACAATGGAATTTTGGAAAGAATTCATAACAGCACCTAAATAAACAGCTATTGCACAACAGCTACAACGGATTTGGGTATTTGGCTTAATGGAAAGTTGGTTTTGTAATTTGGATGATTGGGCAAATCCGAGTAATGAGCTTAATTTAATCCCAAACCCGCTTTAGTACCAGAACGTTAGGCAATATTTTACCAGAACGATTTAACTATGAACAATGTATCTTGGAAGCATCATTATCTACCGGTATTTTATCTAAAAGGATTTACCAAGGAATCCGGTAGGTTTAAAATATTCAACGTTAATAAACAGCAATATGTTCAAAAAGGTAAAGAATTTTCACCTGAATCTTATTTTTTTGAAAAGAACGCAAATACAATTATTAAAGAACAAGGTGTAACTGATTTTATTGAGTCTGCATATTCTGAATTAGAAACTAAAATTGCTAAACTTATAAATGCTATAAATTCTTCTGATAGTTCAAATAGCTTCAATGTTACTGAAGACGATATGCCAATGCTTAATATGTTTGTAAGTATAATTTATTGGCGATTACCAAAAAATAAAAATGAGTTGCAAACAATTGTACAAAATAAGAATCCGAGAGATTTAGGATTCACTGTCTTGAATGCAAAAGACAACTCTGTTAATAACAAAGCATCGGAAAATTTAAAGAATGATCCGGAATTTTTAAAAGCTTATAAGTTTTTTACTGCTTTATTTGACAGTATTCGTGGCTTACACTGCAGCACGCCTTATAAAATCATTTCTAAACACGAAAATTTGCCTTATGTATGTTCGGATAATCCAATAATATTTGAAAAAGATATCCCCGATGTTCATAATGATGACTACATATTTCCTCTTTCAGGAAAAAGATTTTTTATCAAATCGGAAAATCAAAACACAGATAATGCTAACTTATGGTTGTTAATTGATATTGTAATTTATAAACAAGCGATTAATTACGTAAGTTGCACACACATTGCATATCTTGAAATGTTAGAAACATGTTTTAAAAATTATAATATGTCGGTTTCTGAATTGAAGAAAGAAATATTTAAAATATTAAACAAAAATATTGCCTAACAGCATATTGCTCGTGTACCCAGGCAAAATCAATAAGGTCTTTCTGCTATATAAAAACTCTTCCTGCCAGATTTTTTACTTTGGTTTTGCAAACTGATTGGGTTCGAATACGCAGT
>Ga0247813_10001716_pt1 | contig 16082 bp, 11 predicted proteins | sample UWRJL169409C1_FD_180719 | JGI IMG/M metagenome (GOLD analysis project Ga0247813, IMG submission 180719) | Plant litter microbial communities from Arlington Agricultural Research Station in Wisconsin, United States - UWRJ-L169-409C-1 | ecosystem: Environmental > Terrestrial > Plant litter >... | reverse complement strand
GTCGTACTGCGCGAATTTCGAGAAGATCGCCTTGAAGTCGATCTGCCCATCGCCGAGCGAGCGGAACCGGCCCGGACGATCTATCCAGTCCTGGTAACCGCCATACACGCCACTGCGCGCGCTGGCGTGATACTCCGCGTCCTTGACGTGGAAGATGCCGATGCGCGCGTGGTAGCGGTCGATGAAACCCAGGTAGTCCATCTGCTGCAGCAGCAGATGGCTGGGGTCGTACAGGATCTTTGCGCGGGGGTGATGGTCCACCACATCGAGGAAGCGCTCGAACGTCGCGCCGTCATGCAGGTCCTCGCCCGGATGGATCTCGAAACACAGGTCCACGCCGCACGTGTCGAACGCATCCAGGATGGGGCGCCAGCGGCGGCCGAGTTCGGCGAAGGCTTCGTCCACCAACCCCGGCGGTCGTTGCGGCCAGGGATAGAAGTAGGGCCAGGCCAGCGCGCCGGAGAACGTGGCGTGCGCGGTCAGCCCCAGGCGCTGGCTGGCCTTGGCGGCCAGCAGCAGCTGCTCCACCGCCCAGGCCTGGCGGGCCGCGGGATCACCGCGTTTGTCCGGTGGCGCGAATCCGTCGAACAGACTGTCATAGGCCGGATGGACCGCAACGAGCTGCCCCTGCAGGTGGGTGGACAGCTCGGTGATCTGCAGGCCATGCCCGGCCAGCATGCCGGCGACGTCGTCGCAGTAAGCCTGGCTGCGCGCCGCCTCGGCCAGATCGAACAGGTGGGGCGCGCTGGTCGGCACTTGTACGCCAGAATAGCCCAGCCCCGCGGCCCAGCCGGCCAGCGTGTCCAGCCGATCAAAAGGAGGTGTGTCGCCGATGAACTGCGCCAGGAACAGCGCTGGACCCTTGAGCGTTTTCAAGAGGATTCGCCCTCGATGCAATCGATTGCATTATCCTAGCAGGGGCATTCGAAAGACCCGTTGTGCACTGCACAGCGGAAGGAAGAGGTAACGCCATGGCCACCATCTACGACATTGCAAAGCACGTCGGCGTCTCGGCCGGCACGGTGTCGCGGGCGTTGTCTCGGCCGGAGAAAGTGCTGCCGGCCACGCGCGCGCGCATTGAGCAGGCGGCCGCCGCGCTGGGCTATGTCCCCAACACGGTTGCCCGGACACTCAAGACCCAGCGCAGCGGCAAGATCCTGGTCACCGTGCCGGACATCGCCAATCCATTTTTCGCCCAGATCCTGCAGGGCGCGGAGGACGCGGCGCAGGCCGTTGGCTACGCCGTCCTGCTGGGCGATACCCAGAACCGGCCCGAGCGCGAGGAGCGCTACGCGCAGATGCTCCGGCGCAACGAGGCTGACGGCCTGATCGTGCTGGGGCATCGCCTCCCGCCTACGGCACGTGACATCGTCCAGCAGCAGGGCATTGCCGCGCCGGTGGTCAACGGTTGCGAATTCGATCCCGCGCTGGGCATCCCCAGCGTCCACATCGACAACGCGGCCGCCGCGCGCGCCGTGATGGAACACCTGTACGGGCTGGGGCACGAGCGGATCGCCGTGGTCGGTGGGCCGCGCGACAATCCTCTGCACCAGCAACGACTGGAAGGCGTCCGGACCGCTGCCAAGGCGCGTGGCCGCCTGCGCCAGTTGAGCGTCGTGCCGGGCAACTTCACCATCGAATCCGGGCACGCGGCCGGGATGTCGCTGTTGGCGCGCGCGCCCGTGCCGACGGCGGTGTTCTGTTTCAGCGACCAGATGGCGCTGGGCGTCCTGGCGGCCTGCCGGGATCTGGGCATCCGGGTGCCGGGTGATCTGTCCGTCGTCGGCTTCGACGACCTGGCATCGTCGTGTTACCTCACGCCTCCGCTGACGACCATCAGGCAACCGATGCGGGAGATCGGTGCCCGCGCGGTCAACCTGCTGCTCGCCATCATCGAACGTGTCGATGTGCCGCTTCAGCAGACGCTGGATTTCAGTTTGATGGTGCGGGGCTCGACTGCAGCGCCCACACCGCATCCACTACCATGGGCCACCCGTCAGGATGCGCCCGCATGTCCATAGTGATCCCCGCGTTGCCCAAGCCGCCCACCGCCCGCATCGCCGCCTGGTTGCTGATGCTGCTGGGCATGTGGCTGACCTTGAAACTCGGACTGGTGGTAACCCTGCTGTCGGGCCTGCTGGTGTTCCACCTGACCCACCTGCTGGCCTCCACCGTCGAAGGCAAGCTGCCGCCGGGGCGCGCACGGGCCTATTCGGTGATCGTGCTGTCGGCGTTGATCATCGGGGCGCTGACCCTGGCGGCGATCGGCATCGCCTCGTTCTTCCGCAACGAGACCGGTGGACCGGATGCGCTGTTGATGCGCCTGATGGACATCCTCAACACGTCCCGCCACCAGGTACCGGACCTGCTGCAGCCCTATATCCCGGAAGACCTGCAGGCGCTGCGCACGGCGATGAACGACTGGGCGGCGACCCACCGCCAGCAACTCGGCATCGCCGGCACCTCGGCCGTGCAGATCAGCGTGCGGATCCTGATCGGCATGGTGCTGGGGGCGATGATCGCGCTCTACGACGAGTTGCCCTTGCCCAAGATGGGGCCGCTGGCGCAGGAGCTGATCGGCCGCACCAGCCGCATGGCGACGGCCTTCCGGCAGGTCGTGTTCGCACAGGTGAAGATCTCCCTGCTCAACACGCTGTTCACCGCCGTCTTCCTGCTCGGGGTACTGCCGCTGTTCGGTGTGCATCTGCCGCTGGCGAAAACCCTCGTACTGATCACCTTCCTCGCCGGTCTGCTGCCGGTGGTGGGCAACATCATCTCCAATACCGTCATCACCATCGTCGCGCTGTCGGTGTCGTTCTACGTGGCCGTGGTCGCGCTGCTGTACCTGGTGGTCATCCACAAGCTGGAGTACTTCCTCAACGCGCGCATCGTCGGGGGCGAGATCCAGGCACGTGCGTGGGAACTGCTGCTGGCGATGCTGGTGATGGAAGCCGCGTTTGGGCTGCCGGGACTGGTCGCGGCCCCGGTGTTCTATGCCTATATCAAGCGCGAACTGCTGGATCAGCGCTGGATCTGAGGGCCGGGCCGCCCTACAGCTTCAGGTTCAATGACACGTAGGCCGCACGCCCCGGTGCCGGTGAGAACATCGGCTGGTCATCGCCGCCCCAGAAGAAGTTGTCGTACCACGCATACGCGTAGTCGCGGCCGGTCAGGTTCTTCACCTGCACGTCCACGCTCAGCCGCTTTGACAGCCGATACGACGCGCTGGCATCGAGCACCGCGAAGGCACCGAACTTGCCTTGCGTGTTGCGCTCTTCAATGTAGTAGTCACCCTGCATCCGGCCCTGCAGGCCGAAGGCCCAGCGCTCGTTGGTACGGTAGTCCACGCCGATGTTGCTGATGTAGCGCGGTGTGGCGATGACTTCGTTACCGGCCAGGGCGGTACCGTCGGTAGTGAAGGCGCTGACCACCTTGGCCTGTTGGATGGCGTGCGAGCCCCACAGCGTCCAGTGGTCGCCCAGGCGTGCGGTGACCTGCAGGTCGACGCCTTCGCGACGGGTCTGGCCCAGGCCGACCGAGGTGCCGGTGGCCGGCATGTTGGCGACCTCGTCGGTTGCATCCTGGCGCCACACCGCGATGCGCGCGTCGGTGCCGACGGCCGGGGTGAACTTGATGCCCACCTCCTTGCCGGTATTGATCGAGGGCCGGAACGTGTCCTGGCCGGCGGTGAGGTAGGCCGGTGCGGTGGAGCCGGTCAGTACCTGGAACGTCCTGCCCCAGTTGGCATAGACGTTCAAGGCCGGGGTGATCGCATAGACCACGCTCAGCTTGGGCTGCTCGATCGTGCCGTAGTGCTGCAGCGGGGCGGTGATGCCACCGGGCAGGCGGGTGCTGCCGGAGAAGCGATCCACGCGGTAGGCCGGCACGATCTTCAACGCGGAGGTGGGCTGATACACGGCCTGCACGTAACCACCGAGGTTGTCCAAGGAATAGCGGTCATCGTTCTGGATCCGCGCCGGGGTCGAGAAGTCGGTCGGGATGGCGTGGTTGTAGCGCAGGCGGCGATACGTGTTGTCCTGATGCTCGGCGTTGAGGCCGCCCTCGACTGTCAGCGCAGGCGTGGCCGCCCAGGTCAGCGTACTGAGCAGGCCGGTCTGTTTCTCATCCCACTGGCGGCGCTGGCGGGGCGCGTTGCCGGGAACGTAACGGGTGAAGGTGACCTGCCGATCGTCCTCGTAGCGGTTGTAGTACAGCTTGTTGCTGACATGCACGGTGTCGCTCAGCTGCAGGTCCAGATGGGTGCTTAGATGGCGCATGTCGCGGTCGTCGACATCGTTGGCATTCTTGAGCGCCGATCCGCGACGGTCGGTGGCCAACTCATCGGCGGTCATGAAGCCGGGCTCATCCGCCTCGTGGTGGTACACGCGTGCGATAAGGCCAACGTTGAACAGCTCATCGTCGCCGCTGTAGAACCACTTGCCGCCGAGGGAGTACTTCTTCGACCGGTCATGGTCGCGGTAGCCATCGGAGGCCTGCGAGGCCAGGAAGTAGTTCTGGGCGACACCGTTCGTTTCGCGACCGATCGCGACCTGGGCTTCGCGGGTGTTGTAGCTGCCGTAGGTGAGCCGCGCATCGGTGTAGTTGCCACCCTGGCGGGTGCCGAGGTTGATGTTGCCGCCAATGTTGTGCAGGCCGTAGCGGGGATCGTTGGTCCCGCGCACGACTTCGATGTAGTCGATGTCCAGCGGGAACACCATGTCGATGAAGCGCTGGTTGCCGCTGTTGACGTTGCTGGGGATGCCGTCGATCAGGATCTTGATGCCGTTGAGGTAGCCCTCGCCGTTGAACGCGCGGAAGGTGGCTTTGCCGGACTCCGCGCCCTGGCGGGTTTCGGTCAGCTGCATGCCCGGCATCTGGCCGAGCAGCTCCCAGCTGTTGGACACGTTCTTCTCATGCACCTGGTCGCCGCCCAGCACATCCACCGAGGTCAGCACGCGGCTGGCGGCCAAGGGGCGGTGCGAGCCTTCGCGGACCTGCACGCTGCCCAGGGTGATCGCAGCATCGCCGGATTGTGCCCGGGCTTCGCCTGCGCACAGGGTCGCCAATACGGCGGACACCATTGCCTTGGTTCTCATCGGGTCGTGCCTTTCCGGATGCGTGGTGAAAAAGAAATAATATAACATTGCATTGGGTGCGGTCATCCGTCCTCTGACGGCCGCGCAGAGCAATGCGGGGGCCTGACGGATCCTCCCTGGCCAGGCTGCGGAAAAGGCCTGCGCTTCAGCAGGCGACAAACGTGGGATGTCAGTGCGGCGCGGCGCCGGTCAACGTGCTCGCGTTCTGGAACACCCATTGGCGTGACATGGTCTCCCAACGGTAATGCCGCAGCTTCAGCGCGGCGATCGGCTGCGCCGTAGCGATCTCAAGCCGTAGCGGCAGGCGATCCTGCTCCCAGCTCAGCGGTCGCTCGCGGCCTTCCCGCGTGCCAGTGCCGGCGGTGCGTCCGGCCATCTGCGTTGCGGCAGCGATCGGGCGGCCGGCCGCGTCCACCGGTACGGCTGTCGTCCAGACACCGCGGGTCTGTGCGGGCGGCGGGAGGTCCTGCAACACGGTGACGCGTTGGGGCGAGGTCCAGACGATCCGTGCCTGGGGATTGCGCTGCGACGATTGCCCTTGGGCAAGTGACTCACTGCCGTCCCACTGGTAGGTCTCCACATCGACCGTCGCCCGGAGGCTGTCGAGTGCCTCCAGTTGCGCCGCGCGCGTATCCAGCGGTAGCCGCAGTGGAAACCCCAGGTCGCTTTCGCCGATCTGGTAGCTCTCCATCAGCATCCAAAGGTGTGGCACCGGGACCGCCCGCAAGTGGGGAAGCGCACGACCGGCATGGTCGAGCAGTTCAACCTCGCGCATCCGCGCAGATACCACCAGGGGTGGTGCGGTGGGGGTGTTGCCGGAGATGTCACGCGCGGCGCGCATCTCACCTCCCAGGCGGAGCAGAGGGCGCGATGTGCGGGCATCAGGCCTGAGACCGAACAGCAGGCTCTTCTCGATGCGAGGCAGCGCGGCCGCATCGAGCATCCAGGGCTCCAGCGTGCCATCTTCCTGCGAATCGACGACGTAATCTGCCGGATCGCGCGATGGAGCAGAGAAGGGAGGGCGCCGCAGCGCCTCATCGGTGGCGTCATGCGCCGACGCGCCGTCCTCATCCGAGAGCACGTCCGGCGTGGCGATCTCGGCAAGGTTCGCCAGGTGCATACGGTGCGTGGTGGCCGGCGTGCCGTTCTTGCCGGCGGCCACGTGGAATTCGAAGCGCGCTTCCAACGGCATGCCGTCGGCACGGCGCAATGCCTGGCGGCCGCTGCCGCGCAGGGTGTCGCCCTCCACGGTGGTGTCCAGCACCACGGCATCGGCGGTCACCGCACGGACCTGCATGCGCCACACGATCGCGCCCAGACCCTGCGTGGCATCGTGCTGCACGAGGTGCTGGCCCACCGTAAGCGCCGCGGGCAGACGCCGGGGGCGCAGGCCGAGCGCCTGCTCCGACGAGGTCAGCACCTGCGCCAGGTAGGGCTGACGGGCAGTGAGTGCCTGCCATGCCTGTGGCGCCAGTGAACGCACCTCGGTGACACGGCCCTGGTCGTCCAGATGCATGTCGATGCCGGCGGCCATGACCTCAAGCAGCGCCTGCGCATCGGGCGTATCCGGATCCAGCGCCAGCGTGCTGCGGCCGACGCCGCTGCCGGTCGGCGCGGACCACAGCAGGCGCGTGCGAAGACCGTGGCCGGGCGCCAGGGTCACACCGGTCAACATGCGTTTGCGCAGCGCGGGGACCGCGCTGTCGGCCGCGCTGACCTGTTGGCTGATCAAATAGACCGCTTCGGTAGGCGGGGCAGCGGCAGCGGACGCACCGCTGAAGAAGAGAATGCCCAGCAACGGGCCGCGCAGTGACGCCATCCTTGTAGTCCTTGTCCTGGGAGTGCCGGCGTGCACCCGCAGGATCGGACAGCCTGCAGGTGCAGCGTATCGACGGCGGGTACAACGGACGACAGTTTCCCACACCCATCGGCGCGGCCGACACTGCACCCGCCGGCCCGGCGCTGCCTGAATCATCCCGAACGCCTGCACTGGAATGCGCGGCCTGAATCAGGAACGATGGCAGGGTTTGTCCCCCCCCACGTTTCCAGGATGTGCCTGTGCTGAGTGTGATCGGCTGTTTGCTTGCGTTGTATCTGGTGTGGCGCGTGATCTGGCCGCTGCGGCTGTCGCGTCCGGTGCGGATCGTACTGGGCCTGCTCGTGGTCGCACTGGCGCTGCACCACCGGATCGTGGCCCAGTTCGCCGGGACCATGGCCTCGCCCGAGATTCCCAAAGCGGTGATCGCGGTGCTTGCGACCGGGTTCACCACGCTGCTGATCAGTGCGGTGTTCGTGCTGGTGCTGGATGCGCTGCTGCTGATCGCGCGCCTGGTCCGGGCGCAGCGCGTGCTGCCGATGCTGCGCGCGGCGTGGCTGCGCCCTGCAGCGGGCACGTTGGCGCTGCTGCTTTCCGCCTACGGCATCTGGCAGGGCATGGCGGTCCCCAAGCCGCGCCAGATCGAGGTGGCCATCGACGGGCTGCCGGCCGCGTTTGACGGCTACCGGGTGCTGCAGCTCACCGACATCCACGCCAGCCGCCTGCTCACCGGTGCCTGGGTGGAGAAGGTGGTCACCGAGAGCAATGGCCTGCATCCGGATCTGGTGGTGATCACCGGGGATCTGATCGACGGCAGCGTCAGCGCCCGCGCCAACGACTTCGCGCCGCTGGCCAGGCTGCGCGCACCCGATGGCATCATCGCGATCACCGGCAATCATGAGTACTACGCGCAGTACGCCGAGTGGATGCAGGCCTTTCGCGGGCAGGGCATGCAGGTGCTGGAGAACACCCACACGCAGGTCCAGCGTGACGGTGCGACGCTGACCATCGCCGGTGTCACCGATCCGGTGGCCGCGCGCTACGGCCTGCCCATGCCGGACCTGACCGCCGCACTGGCCGGCGCGGATCCGCAGGCGCCGGTGATCCTGCTCGACCATCGCCCGGTGGAGGCACGCGCGAATGCCGCGAAGGGCGTCGCGCTGCAGCTCTCCGGCCACACCCACGGCGGCCACATCGTCGGTATGGATCAGCTGGTCAAGCGCGCCAACGGCGGCTTCGTGTCCGGGCGCTACGAAGTGGATGGCATGACCTTGTATGTCAGCAACGGTGCCGGGCTGTGGCCGGGCTTCGCAGCACGTATCGGCGTGCCGTCGGAGATCACGCTGATTACGCTTCGGTCGCGCTGATGGTGTGTGGATGCGTGCCCGATGAGGATCACCTCATGTGAAATTTCCGCCAGTGGGTGTGCACGCCTCGGTCACCAGGCTGCGCGGAGGCTGGGCGCACGAGCCCTGACCTGCGGAGATGCCATGACCACCCTGACCCTGCCCGAATTGGCCAAGAAGATGGCCGGCATAGATTTCGCGATGTTGCAGACCCACACCGCCAGCGGCGAGATCGCCGGCCGGCCGATGAGCAACAACGGCGATGTCGATTACGACGGCGACAGCTACTTCTTCGCTTTCGACAGCGCGGATATGGTGGCCGAGATCGAGCGCGACCCGAAAGTGGCGCTGTCCTTCACCGGCAGCAAATCGCTGCTGGGCAAGCCGCCGCTGTTCGTGGCGGTGGAAGGCCACGCCACGCTCAGCCGCGACCGCGCGACCCTGCAGGCGCATTGGGTCCCTGACCTGGAGCGCTGGTTCAAGCAGGGCGTGGATACGCCCGGCATCGTGCTGATCCAGGTCAACGCGACCCGCATCCACTACTGGTCGGGCGAGGATGACGGCGAGATCCGCCTGTAAGCGATGCCTGCCCCGTCGATCAAGATCGGCTGCGCAGGCTGGTCGATTCCCGGCCGTCATGCCGCATTGACCGGAGAGGGCGAGAGCATGCTCGCGCGCTACGCAACGCGTTTCCCGGTGGTGGAGATCAACTCGTCCTTCTACCGGCCGCACCAGCAGCGCACGTATGAAAGGTGGGCGGCAAGTGTGCCGGCTGCGTTCCGCTTCTCGGTGAAGCTGCCCAAAGCCATCTCGCACGAGGCAGCGCTGCGCGGTTGCGGTCCGGCGCTGGACCGCTTCCTAGAGGAAACTGCCGGCCTGGGCCGCACGCTCGGCGGGCTGTTGCTGCAGCTTCCGCCGAGCCATGCCTTCGATGCGCGGGTTGCGGCCGGCTTCTTCGGCACGCTGCGCCGTCGCACCGATGTGCGCGTGGTCTGCGAGCCACGGCACGCCAGCTGGTTCGGGCCGCAGGCCGACGCGCTGCTGCAGCGCCATGCGATCGGGCGTGTCGGTGCCGATCCTGCGCGGGTTCCCGAGGCTGCGCAGCCAGGCGGTGACGCCCGATGGCGTTACTGGCGATGGCATGGCGCGCCCCGCATGTACTACAGCGCGTATGACGATGCGGCGCTGCATGCAGTGGCGAGAACGGTTGCTGCGCGGACAGCCGGTGCGCGCTGGGTGATCTTCGACAACACTGCCCATGGGTTCGCCATCGCCAATGCGGCCCGGCTGCAGGACATCCTGAGCGGCGCCGCTCTCCAGGAGCCCGGAGATGCCTGAAGGTCCCTCCATCGTCATCCTGCGCGAGGCCGCTGCCAAGTTCCGCGGCAAGACCGTGCGCCTGGCCACCGGCAACAGCTCGCTCGACCTCACCCGGATGGAGGGCCGCCGCGTGGTCGCGCTGCGCAGCTGGGGCAAGCACTTCCTGATTGAGGTCCGCGGCTTCAGCCTGCGCGTGCACATGCTGATGTTCGGCAGCTACCGCATCGATGAGCGCAAGCCGTCGCCACCGCGGGTGTCGCTGCAGTTCGACAACGGCGAGCTCAACCTCTATGCCTCGTCGGTGAAGTACATCGAAGGCGCGCTGGAGGACACCTACGACTGGCGCGGGGATGTGATGGACCCGGCCTGGGATCCCGGGCTGGCGCGCAGGAAGCTCAAGCAGCAGCCGGAAACGTTGATCTGCGACGCGCTGCTGGACCAGGATATCTTTGCCGGCGTGGGCAACATCATCAAGAACGAGGTGCTGTTCCGCACCCGCGTGCATCCCGAATCCACGGTCGGCGCGCTGCCACCGCGCAAGCTGGGCGAGATCATCAAACAGGCGCGGCAGTACAGTTTCGATTTCCTGGACTGGAAGCGGCAGTTCGTATTGCGCCAGCATTGGCTCGTGCATACCAAGCGCACCTGTCCCCACTGCGGTGGGCCGATCAGCAAGACCTACCCGGGCACTACCCGGCGGCGGGCGTTCTTCTGCCCGGTGTGCCAGGTGCGCTACGGCGCCGCGCCTGCCGGGCGCAAAGCCGCGCCGAACGCACGCAAGACCGCCCCGAGGCGTTCAGCCAGGTCCTCGCCCATGGCGTAGGATGGGGCAACACGCACGTACGCGCGTCCTGCGCGATCGACACCTGATCGCCTTCGCTCCTTTCTCAGAGCCCTTCATGCCGCCAGCGGAATGAAGGCTCCCGTGTCCCACGGAGCGCTCATGCCGGGCTATACCACCCGCATTCTCACCATCCCGGTCGGCGGGCACGACTTCCGTATCCGCGCGCTCAGCGATCTGCAGCAGTTTTCCGATCCCACCGGACGCGCCCAGCGGGCCGGCATCCACTCGTCGTTGTGGAGCCTGTTCGGTCAGATCTGGCCGGCCGGCCGCGCGCTGGCCGATACCATGAGCCACGTCGACGTGACCGGTAAGCGGATCCTGGAGCTGGGCTGCGGGCTGGGCCTGTCCAGCCTGGTGCTGGCCCATCGCGGCGCGGATGTCGTGGCGACCGACCACCACCCATTGGCCGAATCCTTCCTGGCCTACAACGCCGGCCTCAACGATCTGCCCGCGGTGACTTACCGCGACCTGCCTTGGGAAGTCCCCGATGGCTCGCTGGGGCGATTCGACCTGATCATCGGCAGCGACATCCTCTACGAACGGGGGCATGCCCATCAGATCGCGGCGATGATGCAGCGGCATGCCAAACCGGACGCGGAGCTGCTGATCACCGATCCCGGCCGCGGCAACGTGGGCTCGTTCTCGCGTGGCATGGCCCTGCAGGGCTTTGATGTGACCGAGGAACTGGGATTGTTCGAGGATGAAGGCAATGCGCCGGGTAACGGCCGCCTGCTGAGCTATCGGCGGGGTGCGGTGCGGCCGGCGGCCGTGGCCTGAGCAGTCTGCTGTGACGCGGCGTGCAGATCGACTGGCGTAGGCTGTCGCCGTCCAGATGCGGCCCAGGCGGCCGGGAGTTCCTCGATGCGATCTCGTCCCCTGCCGCGCCGCGAAGGCCTGCGTGTTTTCAGGATGCACGCTTGAGTACGGCTGCCACCGCGCCCACCGCCCGCCCGCAGACGCGCTCGATGATCATCGCCGGCCTCTCCACCGTGGTGGAGTGGTACGACTTCACCCTTTACCTGTATCTGGCCACGGTGCTGTCGCGCGTGTTCTTCGGCGGCGGCGAGAATGCGCTGCTGGCCACCCTGGCCGGGTTTGCGGTGTCGTATCTGATGCGCCCCTTGGGTGCACTGGTCTTCGGCCACCTCGGCGACCGTTTCGGGCGGCGCTACATGCTGCTGGCCTCGATGTTGCTCATGACCGTGGCGATGCTCGCCACCGCGCTGCTGCCCACCTTCGAAAGCATTGGCGCGACCGCCGGTGTGCTGCTGTTGCTGCTGCGCTGCCTGATGGCGTTCTCCGTGGGCGGCGAGTACACGGGCGTGGTCGCATATCTGCTGGAAACCGCACCCGTGCGCAGGCGCGGGCTGGTGACCTCGTTGGCCTCGGCCGCGAGCGAGGTGGGGGCCCTGCTGGCGGTGGCATTGTCGGCGCTGACCGTCGCGCTGCTCAGCACGGCGCAGCTGGATGGCTGGGGCTGGCGGATTCCGTTCTTCGTCGGGGCGGCGCTGGCCGGTGCGATCCTGCTGGCACGTTCGACCATGCACGAATCGCCCGAGTTCGAGCGGCAACAGGCCGAGGGCACCGTGCCGACGTCGCCGATCCGCGATAGCTGGCGGCACCACAAGCCCGCGATTGCGCGCACGTTTGCGATCTCCGCACTGGGCTCGATCACCTATTACGTTGGAATCACCTACGTGCCCGCGTTCCTCGGTTCGGTGGGGCAGGTGAGTGAATCGGAGGCGTTGTGGCTGTCCACGGTTGCGGCGGTGGCGGTGATCGTGGTGACGCCGCTGGCGGGCGCGTTGTCCGACCGGGTCGGGCGTCGACCGGTGTTGATCGCGCTGGCCGCGCTGTCGGTGCTGCTGCCGTTGACGATGTTCTCGGTGATGGCCGGCGGCAGTACCGTGGCGATCGGTCTGGCGGCGGTGGTGCTGGCGTGTCTGGCCGGTGGGGTGAGTGCGGTGGCGGCCCCGGCCACGGCCGAGCAGTTCCCCGGCGAAGGGCGGCTCAGCGGGCTGGCACTGGGCGTCACCATGGCCACGGCGTTCTTTGGCGGTGCTACGCCATTGCTGGCCGAACTGCTGGTGCGGCATACCGGCTGGTCGTCGGCCCCCGGGGCGATGATCGCCGTGGTGGCGGTAGTGGTGCTGCCGGTGATGTGGACGCTGCGCGAGACGCGACCCAGGTAGTGCCGGCCGCTGGCCGGCTCCACGCAATGCCGGGTCTTCGAGGAGCCGGCCAGCGGCCGGCACTACCGGTATACGGTGGGTTGCACAAAACAGAACAGGCCGCCCGAAGGCGACCCGTTCGTTCAACACCGCGATGTCGTCGGGCCTCAGTACTTCCAGCGCAGGCTCACCGCAACAAAGCGCGGCTCGCCGTAGTTGTTGTAGTCCAGGTTGGCCCAATAGGTCTTGTCCAGCGCATTGCGCACGCTCAAGGTCGCCGTCCAGCTGTCGCTGATGCGGTAGTTGGCGTTGAACTGCACCAGCGCATACGCCGGCTGGTTCACCGTCACCGTGCCGCCGAGCGGATAGGGGATGTTGTAGCCCTGCACCTTGCTCTGCCACTGCACGCCCGCACCCACGCTCAGGCGCTCCAGCGCGCCGCGCAGCCGCACCTGGGTGTTGAGCTGCAGCAGATCTTCGGCCGGGTTGGCATACAGCAGATCGGTGGCCGCGCGGGTCACCTTGACGTGGGTGAAGCCGGCATTGACGGTCCAGCCCGGCAGGATCTCGCCGTTGACGTCCACTTCCCAGCCGCGTGCCTTGGTGCCATTGATGCCGATGTAGGCCGAGCTGCCATCGCTGAGCGAGCGCTCCGGCACGCTCGTGTCGAGCACCGCGTAGTTGTCCTGCTTGGCCTCGAACACCGCGGCATTGGCGGTCAGGCGGCCGTCGAACCACTGCGACTTGATGCCCGCTTCCAGATTCGAACCTTCCACCGGCGCCAGCAGGTTTTCGTTGCGGTCCTTGAAGTTCTGCGGGTTGAAGATTTCGGTGTAGCTGGCATATGCCGCCACCTGCGGGGTGATGTCGTATACCAGTCCCACATAGGGCGTGACTTCATCCGTCACTTTGTAGGCGCCGCTGGTGCCGGTGTACGCGCCGGCCGCGTTGTAGGAACGGGACAGCGTTTCCCAACGGCTCAGGCGCGCGCCGGCAATCAAGGCCAGCGGATCGGCCAGGCGCAGGCGGGTAGCGACGTAGACGCCGCTCTGCGTGGTCTTGGCGACGCGGCGTGCGCCGGTACGTGCGTAGGTCACTTCGGAGATGTCGCCATCCCAGGCGCGGATATCCGGGATGTAGTAGCAGCGCTCGGTCCCGCAACGTGCCCAGTCGGTGGGATAGCGCAGCGCGATTGTGTGGGTGGTGCCTTCCAGGTCCGCCCACTGCCCGCCTACAGTCAGGTCGTGCTCGCGGCCGAACAGGGAGAACGTGCCGCTCAGGTAGGCATCCACGTTGCGGCGGGTGTCTTCGGAATCGCCGGCGGCGGTGCGCAGGAAGATGCCCGCACCGGTGGCCGGATCCGGGTAGTCACTGCCGTACACGCGCACGTTCTGCACGTTGCCCTGGGTGTAGGCGGTGTTGATCTTCAGCAGCCAGTTCTCGCCGAAGCGCTGTTCCAGGTTCGCGAACGCGGTGCTGGTCTCGCGCTGCCAGTAGCTCCACTTCGGTGCCACGTTGGTCGAGCGCGGCAGATGGGCGAAGTCGCCCTGGCTGTTGAAGAACGGCACGGTGCCCCAGGTCGAGCCGACCGGATTGTTGTCCTGGGTCTGGTAGCCCACGGTCAGCGTGGTGCTGTCGGTCAGGTCGCCTTCCAGCACGGCCATGCCGGCCATCTTGTTCTCGTGGTACCGGTCGTAATACAGATCACGGTCGGTGTAGGCGGCGACCACGCGGCTGCGGAAACGGCCGTCAGCGGTCAACGGCGCGGTCACGTCGGCTTCCATGCGCTGGTAGTCCCAGCTGCCGGCGCTCACCGCGAAGGAGGCATCGAATTCCTTGCCCGGGCGCTTGCGCAGCAGGTTGACCGTGGCCGATGGCACACCGGCGCCGCTCAGCAGGCCGTTGGCGCCGCGGATCACTTCGACGCGATCGTAGAAGGCGGTGTCGTATTCCTGGTTGGTCGAGCCGCTGTAGGTGGGGATGCCGTCCACCTGGAAATCGGTGATGGCGAAGCCGCGTGCGTAGTACAACGGACGCTGGGTGTCGTAGAAGGAAACGCTGACGCCGGTGACGTTGCGCATCACATCGTTGATGCTGAACAGCGATTCGTCCTGCAGGCGCTGCAGGCCGATCGAGGTTGCTGACTGCGGGGTTTCCTGCAGGCTGATCGGCAGCCGCGTGGTGCTCGACGGCATCGCCCGCGCACCGACCACGCTGACCTTGTCCAGGGTCTTGGCATCGGCATTGCTGCTGGCGTCTGCCGGCGCATCGGCGAAGGCCTGCGGCGCGGTCAGCATCAACACGGAAAGCAGGGCCAGGCCCAGCGGGGCACGGCGGGGGAGGCGAAGCGAAGCAGCGCAGGCGTACATGCGGGTCTCGTGATGATCTGGGGGACATGGCCGGGCCCCAAGCCCGGCGGGTTGCAAATGTAAAGCGTTCTCATTCGCTTTACAAATCCTGAACATTCAGGCTTTCCAGGCCCCCAAAACGCATCCGGCCACCGCGAGGGTGGCCGGAGGGAACACCATGCCAGGGCTCTCAGGCCCTTGCCGGTGCAGGCTTACAGCGCCTGCAGTTCTTCGTTGGCGTTGCGCTTGGCCTCGGCCGGCTTGGGGGCCGGCGGCGGGGTCAGCATCACCGCCGGGCTGGTCTCGACCGGCACATCCAGGTACGGCAGCTTCAGCGTCTCGCTGGTCAGGCGGCGGATCTCATTGGTCAGCGCCGGGCTGTCGTTGAGCTTGCGGCCATACGACGGGACGATCTGCTTCAGGCGCGCTTCCCAGCCCGCCGCCATCTGCTCCGGGAAGGCTTTCTTGAGCAGGTCCAGCATGATCGGCGGCGAGGTGGAGGCACCCGGCGAGGCGCCAAGCAGGGCGGCCAGGGTGTGGTCCTGGTCGGTCACGATCTCGGTACCGAACTGCAGGATCGAGCCCTTTTCCGGGTCCTTCTTGATGATCTGCACGCGCTGGCCGGCGGTGACCAGCTTCCAGTCCTCGCGCTTGGCGTGGGGGAAGTACTTGACCAGCTCGGCCTGGCGGTCGTCATCGTTCAGACGCGCCTGGCCCATCAGGTACTTCACCAGGTCCAGGTTCTCCAGGCCCACGTCGATCATGCCGGCCACGTTGTTGTGGTTGACCGAGGAATACAGGTCGAACCAGGAGCCATGCTTGAGGAACTTGGTGCTGTACAGCGCGAACGGCCCGAACAGCACCACCGGCTTGCCATCCAGCTTGCGCGCATCCAGATGCGGCACCGACATCGGCGGCGAGCCGGTTTCGGCCATGCCGTAGGCTTTGACCGAATGCCGGTTGGCGATCGCCGGGTCCTGGAACGCCAGGAACTGGCCACCGACCGGGAAGCCAGCGTAGTTCTTCGATTCCGGAATGCCCGACAGCTGCAGCAGCTTGAGCGCGGCGCCACCGGCACCGATGAACACGAAGCGCGACTTGACCGTGGTCTCGTTGTCGGACTTCAGGTCCTTGACGGTCA
>Ga0247813_10001715_pt1 | contig 16084 bp, 19 predicted proteins | sample UWRJL169409C1_FD_180719 | JGI IMG/M metagenome (GOLD analysis project Ga0247813, IMG submission 180719) | Plant litter microbial communities from Arlington Agricultural Research Station in Wisconsin, United States - UWRJ-L169-409C-1 | ecosystem: Environmental > Terrestrial > Plant litter >... | reverse complement strand
TGCCGCTTCGCCATTGAAGGCCTGAACGGTGCGGGCGGCAGAGATCGCTTCGCCGGCATAGGCCGAGGCGTTGGCCAGCGTGTCCTGTGCCTCACGCGACCGGCGCCGGACCGAGCGGCCGAAACCAACCAGCGGAAAGACGATGACGGGGATTGCTGCGATCACCAGGCTCGACAGTTTCGGGCTGGTATAGACCATCATACCGATGGCCCCGAGACACAGGATGATGTTGCGCAGCGCCACGGACGCGGTTGCGCCGACGGCGGACTTGATCTGCGTCGTATCGGCGGTCAGCCGCGAAACGATCTCGCCGGACTGGTTGACGTCGAAGAAGGATGGCGAAAGCCGGGTGATATGATCGAACACGTCGCGGCGCAGATCAGCGACGATGCGCTCGCCGAGTGTGATGACGAAATAATAACGGCAGGCACTGGCCAGTGCCAGAATGATCGCCAGGATCATCAGCATCGAGAAGTAGGTGTTGATGAAGCCGGAATCGGAATTGGAGAAGCCGTGGTCGATCATCCGACGCACGGCCATCGGCAGCGTCAGGGTGGTCACGGCTGCGGCGACCAGCGAAATGCCGGCTCCTATGACGAGATTGCGATAGCGCTGGATATACGGCAGCAGCTTGACCAGCGGGCGGACTGACTTTCGTCCCGCCGGTTGAACGACCTCATTCGACACATGACCTCCAATACCGGAAGAAGCCAACAAAACTCGTATGAGTCTTCTCCGGCGGTACTTGTTATCCTAATGACCATCATGTATAGGCACGGCATCAAATTGGGAAGCCGTGGTCCCTTCAGTGGTCTGTGGCTTCATTTACGTGTTCGGTCCCCATGCCGCAATGGCCCGCTAATGGCTTGCGACAATTGGACCCTGGAACTTGCAGGAAGATTGTTATGAAGGCTGATATCCATCCCGCTTACCACATGATCAAAGTCGTCATGACAGACGGCACCTCGTACGAAACCCGCTCGACCTGGGGTACGGAAGGTCAGACCATGAACCTCGAGATCGACCCGACGTCGCACCCGGCTTGGACCGGCGGCAACCAGCAGATGCTGGACCGTGGCGGCCGCGTTTCCAAGTTCAAGAAGCGCTTCGAAGGTCTCGGCCTCTAAGCTCTTCCGTCCGGAAGACGATTTCGAGAAAGCCCGGTTCGTCCGGGCTTTTTTGCGTTGCGGATTGCGCGGCACGCTTCGCTTACGCTTACGCTTACGCTGTTGCTTAAATCGAAATCAATAGCGTTGACTAATCAATTAGTATTTGCTATTGATTATTCATGATTGAATCTGCCGATATCACCACTGTCCTGCGAACCCTTGCCGACCCGACGCGGCGCGCCGTTTTCGAGCGCGTCGTTGGCTCAGACGAAATATCTGTGGTCGAACTGACCCGCGGCAGCGGGGTGACGCAAGGGGCCATCTCGCAGCATCTCAAATCGCTGAAGCAGGCGGGTCTGGTCGCCGAACGGCCGGAAGGCCGCAATGTCTATTATCGGGCCCGGCCGGAGGGTCTCGAGCCGCTGGCCGACTGGATGGGCCATTATGGCGTGTTCTGGCGCGACCGCTTTGCCAATCTCAGAAACCTGCTCAAGGAGATCGATCCATGAACGGCGCTGCTTTGAAGGCCGATACGCAGGACATCGTGGTGGACGAGGTGTTTCCGCATGCGCCTGAGACGATCTGGAAGGCGTTGACATCGGGCGACCTGATTGCCCGCTGGTTAATGGCCCCGACGGGGTTTGAGGCGATTGAGGGCACGCATTTCACCTATCAGACAACACCATCAGGCGAATGGGACGGGGTCATCCGTTGCCAGGTGTTGCAGGTGATCCCAAACCAGCGCCTTGCCTATGCCTGGAAAGGCGGGCACGCGGCCAATTCCGGTTATGGCTCGCCACTCGATACCGTCGTCACCTGGGTGCTGACCAAGGTTGAAAGCGGCACGCGCGTCCGGCTTGTCCATTCCGGCTTCGTGCTGCCGAAGAATGACGTTGCCTATCAGAACATGAGCAATGGCTGGAAAAAGGTTGTTCGAAACCTGGACGCGGTGGTGTCCGAGCAGGATGGAACGAAGTCCCTGCATTGACGCCGCCCGAGGCAGGCCTGCTGGTTGAAACTGCGCCCATGCCTGCGAACGGAAGGTTTACTGCAAGCGGCTGCGCTCAGCTCGCGTCGTCACCGAAATTAAAACATTGCTGCCAATCGAGGTTCCGGTCTGCCCGCAAGCATCGCAGGCGAACCCGTGCGCGGGCACTATTGGCTTTCAACTGCATCTTGAGGAGAAGAGAGATGAGCATGGCTTTCAAGGGTGGATGTGCCTGCGGTGCGATCCGTTATGAAATCTCCGCAGAACCGATTTTCATGAACGAGTGCCAGTGCCGGGACTGTCAGCACAGGAGCGGGAGCGGACATGGCTCCTATATGACATTCGCCGGCCGGAAGGATGTGAAGCTTCAAGGGGAGGCGAGAGAGTGGGACGTTGCTGGCGATAGCGGCGGCATCAAGCGTCACGCCTTTTGTCCCACCTGCGGTTCGCCGGTCTATCTGACCTTTGCGGCAATGCCGGATCTGTTCACGGTGCATGCCGCAAGCCTTGATGATCCCAGCCGGTACAAACCGCAAGCGGTGACTTATCATGTGCGCGGTCATGCCTGGGACCACCTTGATCCGGATCTACCGAAATTCGACAGAATGCCGCCGGCGTAACGATCCGGTATGATGATAAGGTGTCTGCTTTGCATCGGAAGCGTCAATGGCGCTTCCCTCACGGCGCAACCGCCGCTAGAGTTCCCATCGGCGTCACTGAGTTGACGGGGATGGGATAAGCATGAAGATAATGATTGCGGAGTTCGCTGCGGCGGCCTTCGTTCTGTTTGCTCGCGCGATCACAGCGGTTCGCGCCATCTGGCCGGAGCATGGACTGCCGTCGCGGCCTTGCGTCTATTTTGCCAATCATTCCAGCCATGGCGATTTTGTCCTCGTCTGGGCGGTGCTGCCGCCGCGGCTGCGAAAACAGGCGAGGCCAGTGGCCGGTGCCGAGTATTGGCTGAAATCGAAGGTCAGTACCTTCATCGGCCGTGATGTCTTCAACGCTGTGCTGATCGAGCGCGAACGGGAAAACCGCACGCAGGACCCGATCGCGCTGATGACGACAGCGATCGACGAAGGCTCGTCGCTGATCCTCTTTCCCGAGGGCACGCGCAACCAGACGGATGCACGGCTTCTCCCTTTCAAGAGCGGCCTCTTTCATCTGGTCTCGGCGCGGCCGGATGTCGATCTGGTGCCCGTGTGGATCAACAATCTCAACCGTGTCATGCCAAAAGGCGAGATCGTGCCGATACCGCTGATCTGCACCGTCACCTTCGGCGACGCTCTGCGCATCGCGCCCAACGAGGGCAAGGACGCCTTTCTTGAGCGAACGCAGGCAGCACTTCTGGCCTTGGCTCCAAAACCCTTGGGAAGCGGCGAATGAATACGGCAAGCTCCGACCTTCTGACCTTGGTTTTCGGTATTTTCGGCGTGCTGATCTTTGCCTCTGCAATCGGCTATGTGCTGCAGTGGCGCTTTGCCGCCGCTGGGCCGAATGCTGCGGTGGACAACCTCAACGCCCGCATCAAGGCCTGGTGGGTCATGGTCATCCTGATCGGCATCGCCTTCATTGCCGGCCGTGCCGGCGTCCTCATTCTCTTCGCCTTCTGCTCTTTTGCGGCCCTGCGGGAGTTTGTCACCCTGATCAACACCCGCCGCGCCGATCACTGGGCGCTGGCCTCGGCGTTCTTCGTGGTCCTGCCGATCCAGTATTATCTGCTCTGGGCCGAGGAATACGGCATCTTCGCCATCTTCATTCCGGTCTATGCCTTCCTGTTGATGCCGATCATTTCCGTGCTGAGGGGGGATACCGAGCGGTTCCTGATCCGCATCGCCGAGGTGCAATGGGCGCTGATGATCTGCGTGTTCTGCGCTTCGCATGTGCCGGCGCTGCTGACTCTGACCATCCCCGGCTATGAGGGGCGAAACGTGCTGCTGATCGCCTTCCTGGTGATCGTCGTGCAGCTGAGCGATGTGCTGCAATATGTCTGGGGCAAGCTGTTCGGCCGCACGAAGATCGCTCCGAACCTGTCCCCCTCGAAGACAGTCGAGGGCTTTGTCGGCGGTGTCATCAGCGCGACGCTGATCGGCGCCTCGCTGTGGTGGATCACGCCGTTTACGCCGTTCCAGGCGGGTGTCCTTGCCTTCATCATCACCATCATGGGGTTCTTCGGCGGGCTGGTGATGTCGGCGGTCAAGCGGGATCGCGGCGTCAAGGACTGGGGCAATCTCATCGAGGGCCATGGCGGGCTGATCGACCGGCTGGATTCCGTCGTATTTTCAGCGCCGATCTTTTTTCACATCGTGCGTTACTGGTGGTCGCTGTCGTGAGGGCCACGCTTCGGCGATGGGCGGGCAGCGGTACCGTGCATGTTCTGTTCGCCTTTCTGGCCATGGGCGGCTGGGCCGGTTTTGCCAATCGTGATCACGCCATGCCGCAACCGCTTTATTCCGGGCTTCTGCAGGGCGTTCTGTCGGCCTGCCTGACATTGTTCCTGAAATCCGTGATTGACGCTTTGTCCGAACGCTTCACCGGCATCACCCGGTTTTGGGCGCCGCCACTGATCGCATGCCTGGGTTCGGCAAGCCTGCTGACGGCGCTGCATGCGCTGATCGGAACGCCCGAAATTGCCAGTACTGTCGCCGTGCCGCTGCTGGTTTCGACCGGCTATGCGTCGATCTACAATTATTCGATTTCCAGAAGAAGAGGTGCGGGATCATGACGGACACAGGCGACCGGCGGCCCTTAGCAAGCCGCAACACCCGATGGGCCGGCGCCATTGCCAGGTGGCTGGCGGCACGGGCGATCACGCCCAACCAGATCTCTCAAGCCAGCATGGCGGCCGCGGCGCTGGCTGGCGGCGCTTTCGTGCTGGCGGGGCAGAGCACAGGTGGCATGCGGATCGTCTTCCTGCTCCTGGCGATCCTGTTTTGTCAGCTCCGGCTGCTCTGCAATCTGTTCGACGGCATGGTGGCCGTGGAGGGGGGCAAGGGCGCGGCGGATGGGCCGTTCTGGAACGAGTTTCCCGATCGGGTCGCCGATCTCCTGATCTTTGCCGGCGTCGGCTACGGCATCGGCATGCCCGGTCTCGGCTGGGCGGCAGGTGCCGTTGCCGTGCTTACGGCCTATGTCCGCGAACTGGGCCGTGCCACCGGACAGCCGAGCGATTTTTCCGGCCCGATGGCCAAGCAGCACCGCATGGCCGCGATCACGGCGGCGGCTGCCATCTCTATTCTGGAACCGCTGTGGGAGGGTCGCAATCAGGTACTGATGGTAGCGCTGTGGATCGTTGCCATCGGAGCAGCGCTTACAGCGGCTCGCCGTGGCCGGACACTGGTCCTTCGCCTGAAAGGCGCGAGCTAACAACATCCTTGCAGACATCGCCAAACACAGAAAACCCGGCTCAGCGGCCGGGTTTGACATGTCAGGTTGCCTGTTGGCTCTGGATCAGTTTGTACCGAAGGCAGTCTGCAGCAGGTTAAGCTGGGCCTTGACGCCGTTCTGGTTGTCCGGAAGGAAGTTCTGAGCTTCCTGCGGGCGATAGATTTCGCGGTCGAGCAGGGCGACGCGGTTCTGCAGACGCAGCGAGCGGTCGATCAGATCGCGAAAGCCTTCCGGCAGGTCATTCCAGCCCGGTGCAGTGCGGTCGACATTGAAGCTGTCGAGGCGGACCTTGTTCTTTTCCGACAGAACCTGTTCGCGGTTCATTTCGCCATTGTTGACGGCGCGCTGCAGCAGCAGCCAGGAAGCCATCTGCATCAGGCGCGTAGTGAGGCGCATCGATTCTGCTGCATAAAGCACGGATGCCATGCGTGGCAGCACTTTTGATGCAGTGCGGCCGGGACCATCGAGATAGCTTGCCGTTTCTTCAACCAGGCCCATGCCTTCAGCGTACAGCACCTTGAACTGCGCCGAAGACGCAGCGTGCCCCGCGAAGCTCACAGTATTCAATCCCCGTTCGGACATGGTTTGATTCCCTGGTTAAACGCATCGACTTGGTCAGGTAACGGATGGGTTAACAAAAAGTTTCCTGCCGCCCGTTTGATAGTTTGAACATGATCCCATAGCGCATTCCGCGCAAGCCTATTCTTAAGAAAGGGTTAATCTCCACAATTCTCTGCAAGTTGTGGAAAAAAAGACAAAAAAAGAGCCGCAAAAGCGGCTCTCAAGGTAAAACAGGGAGAAAAATCAGACCATTCGCCAATGGTGAAATGTCTGAGTCCAGAGCGATCCGGATAGCTCAGTAATACCTTATAATGCTTAATGATGTGTTTCGACGGCCGGAATCGAGGCGAAATGTTGCCTTGTTTTCAATGGCTGGGCGCCCTGACCTTCCTCCGGAATGTAGAACTATTAACGAAAGAAGCTTTCGGCGGCCGATTTGCTTGCCGACTTTCTTTCCCGCTCGGCTTCCAGCCGCTCGATCTCCTGTTTCAGCAAGTCGATGCGCAGGGAAAGTTCGTCGGCCGATAGCAATGCGAGATCTGAACCGATCTCATGGGCCAGCTGTTTCTTCGGGCGGTCATCATCAAACAGGCTCATTGCGGCTTCCTCTCCGGCTCTTCGCCATTCGGTTCCTCATCAAACGGGGCTGCCCGCGGCGACAGTTGCAAGCTCTCGGGCGTCGTCAGCGTGCCGGGGTTGATAGTCGAGTAGGCATCGCGTTCGGACGCCGGCACGGCGGCGCGCATGCGGCTGCGGAAGATCGCGTAAGCCGTGATCAGCACATGGGCGCAGGCGGTAATCATGAACAGGCCGTAGGGTCCCGTCACGGTCATGATCGGGCCGCCGATTGTCGGGCCGATGATCGTGCCGATGCCGTAGAGCAGGAGCAGCCCGCCGGAGATCTTGACGAAATCCTCGGGCGTCGCAAAGTCGTTGGCATGCGAAACGGCGATCGGATAGAGCGCGTTGGCGGTGGCACCATAAATGCCGACAAGGGTGATCAGCATGATCACATGGGTCGGTTCGATCAAGAAGATCAGTGTGCCGGCGACGGCCGCGACGGCGGCAAGCGCTGCCAGAACATAGCGGCGGTCGATCATGTCGGACAGGCGGCCGGCCGGAAACTGCATCACCGCGCCTGCAAAGATCGTCGTACTCATCATCAGCGCGACATTGCTGTCGGTCAGACCGACCTGGCGGCCGAAGACGGCGCCGAGCGTACCGTAGGCCCCGTTGGCAATGCCGACCAGCAGGATGCCGAGGAAGGATATCGGCGAATTGCGATAGAGGCCGCGCAGGTCGAGGCTGACCTGTTTCAGCGGCTGTGGCGAAGCGGCGGTCGAAAGCAACGTGGGCAGCATGGCCAGGCAATAGACGATGCCGCAGATCATGAAGAACGTCGTTCCCCCGGTGTCGCCGAACGGGATCATCAACTGGCCGCCGACGACGCCCATCAGGGTGATGGCGATATAGAGCGAGAAGATCGCGCCGCGGCTTTCATTGGTGGCGCGCTCGTTCAGCCAGCTTTCGATGATCATCGACGTTCCGGCGGTCGAAAAGCCGGTAAAGGCGCGCAGCACCACCCACCAGATCGGATCGACCAGCAGGCCGGTCAACAGCGCGATGATGGCTAGAAGGGCGGCAAAGCCGCTGAAGGCGCGCACATGGCCGGCGCGCTTGACGATCGTCGGGGCCAGCAGGCAGCCGAGCACGAAGCCGCTGGCCCAGGAAGTGCCGAGCAGGCCGAGCAATGTGGTCGAATATCCTTCCGTCGTGCCGCGCACCGGTAGCAGCAGGCTGTGCAGGCCGTTTCCGAGGAAGAGAAACAGCGTTCCAAGCAGGAGTGCGGCGACAGGAAGAAGGTTTTTTCGCATGTGAAATCCGCTGGTTCCGGGCTGCGGTTAAGGGTAGGGCGATGCCGCCATAATTGCCAGCCGGAATTTTTCATTGAGTGAGAATGCAAAAGACGCTCTAACCCAGATCGCGCGCAAAAGTGACGCGGGTGTGACGGGCCGGAAGCGTCCCTAAGCTCTTTTCAACAAATGAGAAAACAATGTCGAAAGCGTTAACGGTTCTGCTGCTTTTGGCGATGCTGATCCAGGTGTTGAAGCCGCTCAACCTTCCCGGGCTGCGCCATCGCCGTGACTTCTGGAAGATCGCCGTGTTTGCGATCGCGGTGATGATGATAACGGTGCTGATCCGGCCCTGAAACTTTGCTTAAAACCCCCCGCCGCCAGTCTTGCCGTTTCACAACGGTGCGTTAAATCCCGTCCGTTGGTGAAACAATTGACCTGTGTTGCGGTTGGCGTGAAAGGGCTTGGCCATGAGCCTCGGACGGATTGAAGCTCGAAACGATGAAGACGAATTCGAGTTTCTGGGTAATGGGGGGGAGCTGGGCAGGCTCATCCGGAACCTTGACTGGGCTTCGACGCCTCTTGGTCCGGCTGGCGAATGGCCCGGCTGTCTGAAGACGGCAACGTCGCTTTTGCTCCAATCTCCCGTACCCATCGTCATGCTTTGGGGAAAGGAAGGCGTGATGATCTATAATGACGCCTATTCCATCTTTGCCGGTAGGCGCCACCCGCAACTTCTCGGCTCGAATGTCCGCGAGGGCTGGGCGGAGGTCGCCGATTTTAATGATAATGTCATGAAGGTTGGCCTTGCCGGCGGCACGCTTGCCTATCGTGATCAGGAACTGACGCTGCACCGCAAGGGTCTGCCGGAACAAGTTTGGATGGATTTGGACTACTCGCCCGTCCTCGACGAAAGCGGAAAGCCGGCCGGCGTCATTGCCATCGTGGTTGAAACTACCGAGCGTGTTCTCGCCGACAGGCGCAATGCCGCTGAACATGAGCGGCTTCAGCAGTTGTTCGAACAGGCTCCTTCCTTCATGGCGATGCTGGAAGGCCCCGAGCACCGGTTCGAATTGGTCAACCCGGAATATCGCAAGCTGATCGGTGAACGTGACGTTCTGGGGAGGCCGGTTAGCGAAGCCCTTCCGGAAATCACTGGTCAGGGTTTTGTCGATTTGCTGGATACGGTCTTTGAAACCGGTAAGGCGGTGAGCCGCTTTTCTGAAAAAGTGCTGCTGCAAAGATCAGGCGAAGCCGTTGAAGAGCGATATCTCGATTTCGTCTATCAGCCGATCAAGAATGACGATGGCGAGGTCACCAATATCTTTGTGCAGGGATCGGATGTGACGCAGCGGGTGCGCGCGGAAAACCATCAAAGGTTGCTGGTCAATGAGCTCAATCACCGGGTGAAGAACACACTGGCTTCCGTGCAATCCATCGTCATGCAAACCTTGCGCGGCACTCATACGATGGAGGAGGCAAGCGGCGCGATCAGCGCGCGCATTCTGGCCCTGTCTGCTGCCCATAACATTCTGACGGATGAAAACTGGGACGGGGCAGATCTTTCCGTCATCGTGGCATCGTCGATTGACGCTTTCGATGGTCCTGCTCAGGATCGATTCCGGATCAAAGGCCCGCATGTCCGGCTTGGGGCGAGGGCAGCGCTGACGATGTCGCTTGCCCTTCACGAACTGGCGACGAACGCCGTCAAATATGGAGCGCTCTCGAACGAAAAAGGGTTTGTGGCCATCGACTGGTCGGTGAGCCGGCGGGGCGATGATGGCGCTTTCATGCTGACCTGGCGCGAGATCGGTGGACCGTCTGCACCGGTGTCGGACCGCAAAGGCTTCGGGTCGCGCCTTATCCTGCGGGTTTTGCCGATGGAACTGGGCGGAACGACCCGGATCGACTATGGCGTTGCCGGGTTTGTCTTCACGCTGGACACAACGCTGAAAGCCCTCGAAGAAAGCACTTCCGGTGGATAACCAAGCTAAAAAACGCGTTCTTCTGGTCGAGGATGAAGCCCTCGTCGCCATGCTTGTGGAAGATTACCTGACAGATCTCGGCTTTGATGTGGTCGGTCCTGCCATGCGGCTGGAGCCTGCGTTGCAGATGGCGCAGACGGCAGATATCGACTTTGCCGTTCTCGACATTAACCTAGCCGGAAAGCAATCCTTCCCGATCGCCGAGATCCTGCGCCAGCGCGGCATAGCCTTCCTGTTTGCCAGCGGATATGGCGCGGCGGGGCTGGCGGAAGGATTTGAAAAGGTGCGCGTGTTGCAAAAGCCTTTCGATCGCAGTGATCTCGAAAAGGCGATGCAGCAAGCCGCATCATAGGCGCTTCGAGGCAGACGCGGGCCGCCGCGCGATTGCCCTAGAGAAGGATCGCGCCGCTCATGACGGTGGCGCATTGTCCCGCGATCCGGACGCTGCGGGCCTGTCCGCCGGATTTCCTTGCAGTCACGCCGATCATGCTTCTGCGCCCCATCTCGACGCCCTGTTCGATGGTGATCTCGACCACGGCGTCGGTGTCCGGGATGAGCGAGGTCAACAATGCACCGAGCGCACCGGAGGCGCTGCCGGTTGCCGGGTCTTCGATGACGTTATCGAGCGGCGCAAACATCCGGGCGCGCAAAGCCCACGGGTTTTCTGGCTGACGCACATAGAGAAACAGCGCAAACTGATCGTCGTCCGGTGAGTATCGTCGGCCAGCCTCGGCAAAGGCTGCGGTGTTCGGGCAGGCCTTGCCAAGCGTTTCGAGATCGGCCAGTTCGGCAATCGCGAAGGGCAGGCCGACGGAGGCGATAATGGGCGCGTGAGTAGCGAGGGATATCTCCAGTGTTTCGATCGAGGCGCAGCGAGCGATGGTTTCGGTGTCGATCTGCGGTCCGAGCGATAGTGATTGCGGGGCGAAAATACCGGCGCCAATTACCTGCCCGCCAGCATCGCGCGTCAATGCCGCTTCGACGATCCCCGCCTTTTCCTCGAACCGGAGCACATCGCCAACTGGTCGGCCGAATATCTCGTCCTGGCGGCCAAGCACGAAGGCCGTGCCGACATTGGGATGACCGGCAAACGGGATTTCCATGGTCGGGGTGAATATCCGGATCTGCGCCGTGTTGGCGGGATCTTGCGGCGGCAGCACGAAGGTGACTTCGGAATAGCGGAATTCGGTGGCGATAGCCTGCATCTGCGCATCGGTGAGACCGCGTGCATCCGGGATCACCGCGAGCTGGTTACCGGAAAACCGCGCGCTGGTGAAGACATCGACGGTGACATAGGCAACGCTGTTCATGATGGTTTTTCCTTCGCCAGGCTGATCCGCATGTCAGAGATACCGTGCGCCAAGGGCCAAACGAACAAGGTTCTTGTCACCCTGACAATCGAAGGAGCATCATGGACTTTGCGCCATAGAAAAAGCCCGGCCGCTTGCGCGGGCCGGGCTTCCTCCCCCTCCGTAACTGTGATTTTACGCGGCTTTTTCGAGTTCTTTCTTCCAGCCGCCCTTGGCGGCAAGGCTGCACATCTCGGCGCGGTGGCTGAAGGCGCGCTGGCCGGCGGCGACGTTTTCCGGCTTGCCGCCCCAGGCGTTCAGCGCCTCGGTCTGCAGGGCGCGGCCGTAGGAGAAGGTCATGCCCCAGGGAAGGTCGAAACCGGCCTTCATGGCGGAGAGATGCGCCGTTGCCTCTTCGGTGGACTGGCCGCCGGACAGGAAGGCGATGCCGGGAACCGCTGACGGGACGGTGCGCTTCAGAACCTTGATCGTGCGCTCGGCAACTTCGGCGACCGAGGCTTTGCGTGCCTTCTTGCCGTCGATGACCATGCTTGGCTTGAGGATCATGCCTTCGAGACTGACGCGGGCGTCGCTCAGTTCTTCGAAGACGATGCGTAGCGTCTCTTCGGTGATTTCTTCCGAGCGCTCGATGGAATGATTGCCCGGTGCGCCGTCCATCAGCACTTCCGGTTCGACGATCGGCACGATGCCGGCTTCCTGGCAAAGGGCGGCGTAGCGGGCGAGCGCCTGCGCGTTGGCCTTGATGGCGCCGAAGCTCGGCAGGGTGTCGGAAACGGAGATCACACCGCGCCATTTGGCAAAGCGGGCACCGGCATCGTAATAGGTCTTCAGGCGCGCTGCGAGGCCATCGAGACCTTCGGTGATCGTCTCGCCCGGGAATTTTGCCATTGGCTTGGCGCCGGTATCGACCTTGATGCCGGGAACGGCACCGGCGGCGCGGATGACATCGACGAGCGGGGTGCCGTCGGCGGCCTTCTGGAACAGGGTTTCCTCATAAAGGATAACACCGGAAATATAGGCCTTCATCGCCTCGTCGGCGCGAAACAGCATCTCGCGATAATCGCGGCGCGACGTTTCCGTCGATGTCAGGCTGATCGTCTCGAAGCGCTTGCCGATCGTTGCGGTGGATTCGTCGGCTGCCAGTAGACCCTTGCCGGTGGCGACCATGGCGGCTGCAATGTCTTCCAGTCTTTCGCTCATATGCGTTCTCCTTACTGTCCTGATGGATCGCGGATAGCAGAAGAATACGGCAACGAAAATGGAAGTTAAATTGTTTAAAACGATTAAAATAAATTTAATCGTTTGAAAGATTGGGATTATTTTGCGGTGCATCCAAAAGCGGGTGCGCTGCAACGAAAAACCCCGGCACGAAGCCGGGGGCTGAAAAGACGATTGGTGTTCGTTCAAGCGCTTGCGCTTACTTCTGCTGGTGCAGAATATCGACACCTGGCAGCGGCTTGCCTTCCATCCATTCGAGGAAGGCGCCACCGGCGGTGGAGACGTAGGTCAGGTCATCGGCAACGCCGGCGTGGTTCATCGCCGAGACCGTATCGCCGCCGCCGGCAACCGAGACGAGAGCGCCGCTCTTGGTGCGGGAAGCCGCATGTTTGGCAACGGCGACGGTTGCCTTGTCGAACGGAGCGATTTCGAATGCGCCGAGCGGGCCGTTCCAGACCAGCGTTTCGGCCTTGCTCACCCACTCGTTGATCGCGGCAATCGAGTTCGGACCGACGTCGAGCACCATGGCATCGGCCGGGATCGCTTCGATATCGACCACTTCATTGTCGGCGCCGGCCTTGAACTCGCGGGCAACGACGCCGTCCACCGGCAGAACGATGGCGCAACCGGCCGTGGCTGCTTCGATCATGATCTGCTTGGCGGTCTCGGCGAGATCGTGCTCGCAGAGCGACTTGCCGACATTGGTGCCGCGGGCGGCGATGAAGGTATTGGCCATGCCGCCGCCGATGACGAGGGCGTCGACCTTCTTCACCAGGTTCATCAACAGGTCGATCTTGGTGGAGACCTTGGCGCCACCGACGATGGCAACGACCGGGCGCTTCGGATTGCCGAGACCCTTTTCCAGCGCCTCAAGCTCGGCCTGCATGGTGCGGCCGGCATAGGCGGGCAGCAGGCGGGCAAGGCCCTCGGTCGAGGAATGGGCGCGGTGGGCTGCGGAGAAGGCGTCGTTGACATAGATGTCGCCGTTGGCGGCCAGCGCCTTGGAGAAATCGGCGTCGTTCTTTTCCTCGCCTTTGTGGAAGCGGGTGTTTTCAAGCAGCAGCACATCGCCGTCATTCATGCCAGCGATCGCCGCCGCGGCTTTTTCACCGATGCTATCGGCAGCGAAATGGACGCGCTGGTCGAGGATGTCTTCAACCGCAGGCGCGATCAGCGACAGCGACATATCGGCGACCGGTTCGCCCTTCGGGCGGCCGAAATGGGCGAGCAGGATGACCTTGGCGCCTTTTTCGGACAGTTCGCGGATGGTCGGGACGACGCGCTCGATGCGGGTCGCGTCCGTTACCTGGCCGTCCTTGACCGGCACATTGAGATCGACGCGGACAAGCACACGCTTGCCGGCGATATCGGTGAGGTCGTCGAGGGTCTTGAAAGTCATGGATGGTCTCCGGTCAAAGTCTTTTGAAAAGGGTGGGATAGTCCATCACCAGCCCGTCTTCGTCCACCGGCAGGTCGGTGGTGAAGGAGCGGTCTTCCGCCTCGTAGCGATAGAGCCTGCCATCTTCGAGGCAGGTATAGTTCTGGCCGTCGGGAAAAGGCTCGAACGTATCGAAGGGCACAAAGAGCATGGTGAGTTTGGCGGTGCCATCGATCGGCTTCAGGCCGAGGCGGCGGATCGGCAGGGTATTGGTGAAGGGCGTTCCGGCCAGATCGATATCGATGCAGCCATCAAAGGCGAGGAGTTGGGTTCCGTTGACGTCGTGCCAGTGCCCCTTGCCGTCAGATGTCAGGGCGAGCCGCCGACCATCTGTCGTATCGATGCTGAAGGACATCACGGCCCAGGCTGTATCGCAGTCGATGGTATAGCGCACGCCGTAACGGCGGCCGCCGCGTTCGCCGATCAAGACACTGGAAGCGCGAATACCTGCTTCAGACGGTTCGATCGTCAGGTGTTCGAGCCCTTCCCCTTCGAGCGGACGCCAGCGTACCGTCTTGAGGGAAGGGCGGCGAAACATGGCTTTAGATCAGCTTTGCCATCGCAACGGCCGTGTCGGCCATGCGGTTGGAGAAGCCCCATTCATTGTCGTACCAGGACAGGATACGCACGAACTTGCCTTCCAGAACCTTGGTCTGGTCGTTGGCGAAGATCGACGAATGGCTGTCATGGTTGAAGTCGCGCGAAACCAGCGGCTCGTCGGTGTAGCCAAGGATGCCCTTGAGGGCGCCGTCGGCGGCGGCCTTGATCGCACCGTTGATTTCCGCAACCGTCGTGTCGCGCTTGGCAACGAACTTGAAGTCGACGACCGAAACGTTCGGGGTCGGAACGCGGATCGAGGTGCCGTCGAGCTTGCCCTTGAGGTGCGGCAGCACGAGGCCGACAGCCTTGGCGGCACCGGTCGAGGTCGGGATCATCGACAGCGCCGCAGCGCGGGCACGGTACAGGTCCTTGTGCATCGTGTCGAGTGTCGGCTGGTCGCCGGTGTAGGAATGGATCGTGGTCATGAAGCCATGATCGATGCCGACGACGTCGTCCAGCGTCTTGACGACCGGAACCAGGCAGTTGGTCGTGCAGGACGCATTGGAAATGACCAAGTGTTCCTTGGTCAGTTCGTTGTGGTTGACACCGAAGACGACGGTGAGGTCGGCACCGTCGGCAGGAGCCGAAACGATGACGCGCTTGGCGCCGGCCTGAAGGTGCAAGGCAGCCTTATCGCGCGACGTGAAGATGCCGGTGCATTCCAGAGCGATATCGACGCCCATTGCGGCATGCGGCAGGGTTGCCGGATCCTTGATCGCTGTCACCTTGATCGGCTTGCCGCCGGCAACGATGATGGTGTCGCCTTCGACCTGCACCGTGGCCGGGAACTTGCCGTGGATCGAATCGTAACGCAGCAGATGGGCATTGGTCTCGACAGGGCCGAGATCGTTGATGGCAACGACTTCAATATCGGTGCGGCCGGATTCGACGATGGCGCGAAGGACGTTGCGGCCGATGCGGCCAAAGCCGTTGATGGCAACTTTTACAGTCATTTCAGGTCTCTCCCTGTCTAAGGTCTCGATGTGGAAAACGGAGCGCGTTCTGACGCGCTCCGAAGGGGAAAATCAGGCAAGCTTCTTTTCAGCGGCCGCGACGATGGCGTCGGAGGTGATGCCGAAATGCTTGAACAGGTCCTTGGCCGGGCCGGACGCGCCAAACGAGTGCATGCCGACGAAATCGCCATCGTTGCCGATGAAGTAATCCCAGCCCTGGCGGACTGCGGCCTCTGCGGCGATCTTGACCGATGCAGTGCCGATGACGGCCTTGCGATAGGCATCCGGCTGTTCCTGGAACAGTTCGACGCAGGGAACCGAGACGACGCGGGTCGCAATGCCCTTGCCGTTCAGTTCGGCTGCAGCCTTGACGGCGAGTTCGACCTCGGAGCCGGATGCGAAGATCGAAACCTTGGCATTGTCTGCGGCGATCAGCTCATAGGCACCCTTGGCCGAGAGGTTTTCGGCCGAATAGGTCAGGCGCGACGGTGCGAGATTCTGACGGGTCAGCGCCAGGCCGGACGGACGATGCTGTTCCTTCAGGGCCTGCTGCCAGCATTCGGCGGTTTCCACCGCGTCGGCCGGACGGAACATCAGGAGGTTCGGGATCGCACGCAGGGCTGCCATGTGCTCGACAGGCTCATGCGTCGGGCCATCTTCGCCGACGCCGATGGAATCATGC
>Ga0247813_10001714_pt1 | contig 16104 bp, 3 predicted proteins | sample UWRJL169409C1_FD_180719 | JGI IMG/M metagenome (GOLD analysis project Ga0247813, IMG submission 180719) | Plant litter microbial communities from Arlington Agricultural Research Station in Wisconsin, United States - UWRJ-L169-409C-1 | ecosystem: Environmental > Terrestrial > Plant litter >... | reverse complement strand
CGAAAGCCCAGTCGAGGGCTGCCGTGCTCACGACCGAGAGGGCGGCGGAGAGCAGCAGCGCGGCTCCGAACCCGAGAGCGAGACCGAGGTCCTTGGCCTTGAGGACAAGGAAGTTCTGCTCGAGGGGGCCGACGAGGAACATCGCGCGCACTGCATCCCTCCCGCTGGCCAGCCAGCCGAGCGCCGTAGCGAGGAGACCGACGAGGGCGATGATGCCGGTCACGTTGAGCACACTCGTCTCGAGCAGCGTCTCCGGGTCGACAGCCCCCACGCCGTCGGAGCCCTTGATGAGGCCGGGCAGGTTGGTGTTGAGCAGGTCGAATAGCGCAAGGCGCAGCGCCGGGTTCGACTGGATGAACAGGCCGGCGATTGAGAAGGCCACCCAGATGGCGGCGAAGGTCGCGAAGAGCGCCTGGTAGGAGAGCCCCGCGGCGAGGATCGGACCGCGCTGCGACGAGTACCGGGTGAAGACCCGCACCGCTCGCAGCTTCTGTATGCGTTCGACGAAACTCGTGATTCTCTGCTGGAGGGGGGACGCCATCTTTCCACTCTACGAGCGCGGGTAGGCTGTGCGGAGGCAACTTCAACCGAGAGGGAAATTTCGATGGATTTGCACGGTATTGGGGTCGGCCGCGGAGTCGCAGTCGGACCCATCCTGAGGATGCCCGACGCGCTACCCGAACCCGAGAACGCCAAGCACTCCGGCGACGCCGCAGCCGAGAACGCGACGGTTCTCGCTTCACTGGAGGCCGTCGCCACCGACCTGACCGCCAAGGGCGAGAAGGCCGGGGGAGAGGCCAAAGAGGTGCTCACCGCTGCCGCCATGATGGCGCAGGACCCCATGCTCATCGATGACGTCAAGGCGCGCATCGACGCAGGCACGACCGGCGAGCGCGCGGTGTTCGACGCGTTCGCGGCCTTCCAGGAGATCCTCATCGGCATGGGCGGCTACATGGCCGAGCGCGCGACGGACCTCGGGGACGTCTCGCAGCGCATCATCGCGCACCTCCGTGGAGTCGCGGCTCCCGGTGTCCCGTCGAGCGACACACCCTTCATCCTCGTCGCCCCCGACCTCGCCCCCGCCGACACGGCTCTCCTCGACCTCGAGAAGGTGCTCGGGCTCATCACGCGCGACGGTGGCCCGACGAGTCACACGGCGATCCTCGCCCGGTCGAAGTCGATCCCGGCGCTCGTCGGCGTCACCGGTGCTCTCGACCTCGCTGACGGCACTGTCGTGATCGCGGATGCCGCGACCGGCACGGTCTCGGTCGACCCGTCGTCCGACGCGATCGCCGATGCCGAGGCTCGCATCGCCGAGCGCGCGGCCCAGCTCGCAGCGCCGATCACCGACGGCGCGCTCGCCGATGGAACGAAGGTTCCTCTCCTCGCCAACCTGGGCTCGCCCAAGGATGCCGCGGCAGCGGTCGAGCTCGGCGCCGAGGGCGTCGGACTGTTCCGCACCGAGTTCCTCTTTCTCGACTCCAAGACGGCTCCGACCGTCGCGGACCAGCAGAAGCAGTACACCGAGCTCCTCAAGCACTTTCCCGGCAAGAAGGTTGTCGTTCGCGCTCTCGACGCGGGCGCCGACAAGCCGCTGAGCTTTCTCAATGACGCGCACGAGGAGAACCCGGCACTCGGGCTCCGCGGACTCCGCGCACTGCGCGCCCAGGAGCCGATCCTGCGCGACCAGCTACAGGCCCTCGTGAACGCGCAGAACGAGACCGAGGCCGACCTCTGGGTGATGGCGCCGATGGTGTCGGACGCCGCGGAGACCGACTACTTCGTGAAGCTCGGCAAGGAGCTCGGACTCACGACCGTGGGCGTCATGGCCGAAGTGCCATCGCTCGCTGTGCTCGCCGACCAGGTCGCCGAACTCAGCGACTTCGTGAGCATCGGTACGAACGACCTCACCCAGTACACCCTCGCTGCGGACCGCATGCTCGGATCCGTCGCGAGCTACCAGGACCCGTGGCATCCAGCAGTGCTTCGACTCGTCAAGCTCCTCGGCGATGCCGGCGCGGCGTCCGGCAAGCCGGTCGGAATCTGCGGTGAGGCAGCGGCAGACCCGCAGCTCGCTGTCGTGCTCGTCGGCCTCGGAGCCACGACCCTGTCGATGACGCCCGCGGCGCTCGCCGACGTGCGCGCTGAACTCGCGGGTGTGACGCTCGAGCAGGCGAAGACCAAGGCGATTGCTGCGCTCGCCGCGCACACCGCCGAGGATGCCCGCACCGCGGCCGCACAGGCGTGATTTAACCCCCTGAATGGGGGGAAGAACGGCGGGTCGAGAGAAACTCGCGACTGGTAGATTTCAGGTCGGGCTTCCGTTTGTGGCGAGCCATGATCTGGAGCAGACCGTGACCAAGAGCCCCACCTCTCGCACTCGCCGTTTTTTCAGCGTCTCACTCGCGTCGTTTGTTGCTGCCCTGCTTCTGGTCGCGGGCATCACGCCTGCGGCGTCCGCGGCACCGTCGAGTATCACGGTGCGCGTCACCACGGTTTCCGGTGCACCACTGACCGGCGCAGCGCTCAGTGCCATCCAGGTGGCCCAGGGCGTGGAGCTCGGCAAGGTCGACGCGGTTGAGACTCCGGCGAAGTCGGGCACCTACATCTTCGCGCTCGGCACATTGGACAGCGCCAACCAGTACACGCTGCTCCTGGACACCCCTGCCTCCTCGACCTCCGCGGGCTACCAGCAGTACTGGGGCGGTGGAACGAGCGCCATTGATGCGCGTAGCTTCACCCCTGCATCCGGCGCCAATCAGCTCACCTTCTCGGTTCTCGGCTCGACCTTCAGCGGCAAGACCCTGAACTCCAAGGGCAAGGTGCTCAAGAGCGTCACTGTCGAACTCTTCAAGTTCACCGGCACAGAGTGGGATTCGATCGAAGAGGTCGTCTCCACCTCGAAGGGTGCGTACTCCTTCACCGGTCTCGAGCCCGGCTCGTACACGACCCGGTTCGACACGACACTCGCGCAGCCGGGCTACGTGAGCACTCTCGCGGGTGGCATCCCCGTCGTCGGAGCCGCCAACAAGGCTCCCGCCAACATCACGAGCGCCACGCCCTTCTATGTCTCCTACGGCAAGCCCGCCGTGCTCAACCAGAAGATCGCCACCGGGGCCAGGATCACCGGCGTCGTTCGCGGCTCGGGTGCTGCTCTCACGGGCGTCAAGGTGCGCGCTATCGCACTCGTCGGAAGCCAGGCGGCTGGATGGTCCTCCGCCGAGGTCTCCCCAGTGGCCGAGGTCACCACGGCGGCCGGCGGCAAGTTCACGCTGGCCGGACTCGCGGCGGGAACCTACACGCTGAGCCTCACCCCGAGCTCCGCCCAGGCTGCGACCTTCTCCGACCCGTACCGCAACCCGGTCATGACGAGCGCCGTGCCGCAGGTCGTCACGGTCGCCGCGGGCAAGACCGTGACAGCATCGGCCGCGGCCACCAGCCTCACGGTGGGTTCGGGTACCACCGGCACTGTCACGGTCGGTGTGGCCGGCAGCCCTGCCGGCGTGACCGGTGCCATCTCGTTCCTGCGATTCGGCAAGCCGCTCGCGAGCGTGAACTTGCCGTCCAGTTCGACGACGCCCGTCGCGCTCCCCGCGGGAACCTATGAGTACCAGGCACGCCCAACCGGGCGTAAGCCCGTCTACGGCACGGTCACTGTCACCTCCGGCGGGTCGACCGTCATCATGCTTCCCTACGACACCGAGGTGGCCATGGCCTTTGCCGGCCTGCCGTCGGTCGCCCAGACCGCGACGGTTGTGGGCACGACGTACACGGTTGCCGCGACATCCAATCACCCGACGACGACGAAGCTCGAGTACCAGTGGTTCCGTGGCGGACTGCCGATCTTCGGGGCGCGGAGCGCGAGCTACACGTCGGGCGCCGGCGACCTCGGAACACAGCTCGCTGTGCGCGTGGTCATCCGTGACCTCGAGGGCGGGGCGAGCGTCGGGGCCGCGGTCAACGCCGGAAGTGGTGTTGTCACCGCTGGGCCGGCCGCGACCAACACAGTGCTGCCGACGATTTCTCCAGCGACCGGTGCGAAGGTAGGAACGACCCTCACCGCATCAACCGGAACATGGAGCCGCGCCGCAAGCTACTTCACCTACCAGTGGCGCGTGATGGGCAATGACATCGATGGTGCCAGCGGCCCAACCTACGTGGTGCGAGGAAGCGACGCCATGCTCCCGATCACTGTTGCGGTGACGGCGCGCAAGGCAGGATTCGCCTCGTCGGCGTCCGCCGTGAGCGCCGCGGTCAGCCCGGACTATCTCGTCGGTCCGGTGGTCAAGAAGGCCCCCACTATCTCGTCAAAGGCGGTGAGCGGCGGAAAGACCCAGTACACGGTCAAGCTCGGCACGTGGACTCCGACGCCCGACCAGGTGCAGATCAATTGGGTCGCCGACGGCACTCCAGTTGGGAACCTCAATTCGACCACTTTCGTCTACGACCCAGCCGGGTCGAGCGCGGGTAAGTCGATTCGTGCGATCATCAGTTCGTCCAAGTACGGCTACGACGGCAATGCCGTCTCGCTCCAGGCGCGCAAGGGCACAACTGTCACCCTCACACCGGGCAGTGTGCAAAACACCACGGCGGGCTCGCAGGTAACGAACGCGTCAACCATCGTCTACCCGGGCAACCTTCTCACCGCGACCCCCGGCATCTGGACGTCAGCGGAGGGCCTGGCCGAAGCTACCTACAAGTACCAGTGGCAGCGCGGAACCACGAACATCTCCGGCGCAACGGCGAAGACATACACTGTCGCCGGCGCCGATGTCGGTTCCCTCCTGCGCGTGCTCATCACACCAACCATGGTCACTCACACAGCGCCCGCCGAAATCATTGCGGCAGGTACCCCGACGCTGACCAATGAACTCGCGGGGGAGTCCGCGACGGTCGCAATCGCTGGCGACCAAGTGGTCAAGGGCACGCTCACCGCAAAGCGCACTTCGCCATGGACGGCGACGGGCGTGACCGACACATTCCAGTGGTACTCCTGCGACTACGGAATGGTGACCTGCACCGACCCGAGCGAGTACACGCCGATCGCCGGTGCAACAGCGTCTACCTTCGTCATTCCCGCCGCGTTCGAGGGCAAATACATCAAGGCTCGCCTCATCGGAACAAAGGCCGGTTCGGTTCAGAGCCTCGAGTCCTTCTCGAGCGAAATGCGCGCGTGGGCGGCCAAGACTCTGGTTGCGGTCACGAATCCGTCTATCGGATCCGGCCTCGTCGAAGGCGAAGCCATGGTCGGCGAGCGCCTCACGGCGCAGCCGGGATCGTACAACGTCTCGGGAGTGACCCTGAAGTACGAGTGGCACTACTGCCCAACCAACAGCATGTGCTCTATCGACCAAAACTGGTGGGTGGACACCACCGGCATGGCGACGACTTACATCCCGGGGGAGACTGCTTATTTCCTCGGCTACGGCCAGCTCCAGCTCTGGGAGATCGCGAGCAAGAAGGGCTACCCGACGATCACGACCAAGACCCCGATCGTTCCAGTCGTTGCGGGGCACGAGTTCGAGGTCTTTGCTCCCACCTTCACCGTGAGCGGCAACACGTACACCGTCAAGAACGGTTATTGGGAGGGCACCAGCACAAGTAACAACAACGAGCCTGACTTCACCTGGCTCCTCGACGGTCTGATCGTCCCTGAAGCCAGCGGTAGAACGTTCACGCGTGCCCCCGCTGACGCGGGCAAGACCCTCAAGCTCTTCGTTGCAGTCTCCGATGGACAGCCGTCGGGCGCTTACAGCGTGGGACCGCCCTTCACCAAGACCTACCTCGTGGCCAAGGGTGTCACGGGCGTTCCCGCAGCGAGCGCCATCGTCGGCAACGGCGTGGGCAGCGAGCTCGGCGCGCCGAGCACGGCGTTCACGTACGGCGGCGACGCTGGTGCATCCAGCATCACCTATCAGTGGTTCGCGGCGGGCAAGGCAATCGCGGGAGCAACCAGCAGCAGCTTCACACCGGGTGCCGCCTACCGTGGCAAGGTGCTCACGGTGAAGCGCACCTTCAGCTCCGACAACTACTCGACGGCCGTATCGACGAGCCTCCCGCTCACCCTCGCCTACGGGGATGACGTCGGCGGCACCCCGACCACGTCCGCCTCCGGACCGGTCGTGCCGGGCACGGTGCTCACGGGCTCTGCAACCGGATATCCCACCCCCGCGTACGCGCTCACCTATCAGTGGCAGTCGAGCACCAACAACTCGACGTTCACCAACATCGCGAAGGCGACCAAGAGCACGTACACGATCCTGCCGACCCAGGTCGGTACGTTCCTGCGGGTGGCTGTCACCAGCTCGCGGGCGGGGTATCAGACGCTCACCAAGCCGAGTGCCAGCGTGCAGGTTCTCACTTCCGGTGTCCTCGCACCGACGACTCCGGCGAGCCTGTCCGGCATCGACGCGAACGGACAGGTCAAGGCCGGGCAGACGCTGACCGTCGTCGCTGCGCGGTTCCCGGTCACCGCGACATCGAGCTACCGCTGGCTGCGCAACGGCGTGGTGATCCCCGGGGCAACCTCGACAACCTACAAGGCGACAGGTTCTGACTACCTCGACGCGATCAGTGTCGAGGTGACCGCGAAGTCCACCGGCTACAGCAACTACGTCGGCTTCACGAGCCCGGCGACCGTCACGACCGGCGGCGCGCCCGTTGCATCCAAGTTGCCCGCCATCAGCGGAGCCGCTAAGGAGTGCGCCACGCTCACGGCGTCTACGGGAACCTGGCCGGTTGACGGCGTGACCTTCTCCTTCGCGTGGTACTCGAACGCTGCCCCGACGACCGTCATCGGTTCGAACCCGACCTACGTCGTGCCCGACAACACCCACACGGGAGCCAAGTTGTTCGTCATCGTCACGGCGAACGCGAAGGGGTATGCGACGTCGACAGCGACGAGCGCAACGACCGCTATCATCGCCAACGCCTGCCCCTGATCTGGGGGGACTCAACCCGTAGTCGAGTGTGCCGCTCCCTGTTAGATTCTGGGAGCGGCGCCCGCATGCCGCGTGAGCTCTAGGGGATCCCGTGAACAACGCCGCTTCCGTCCGCCCGATTTCAATCGCCCGGATGGCACTTTCCGCCGTTGTGGCGTCCGTGCTCATGGTCGCCGGCCTCGCTGCGACTCCGGCGCACGCAGACCCCGCCGCGAGCGTCACCGTCACCATCACGTCGAAGGCGGGAACCGGCGTGACCGGTCTCACCGTGCAGGCCGTGCCAGAGGACGGTGGGGAGCAGACGGCCGCCGACGAACAGCCTGGCGGCCGCTACTTGGTCGACGGGCTCAACCCGGGCGACCAGTACACGATCTCGTACTACAAGACAGGCACCACCCAGCCCGCGCAGTACTACGGCAACACCGACGACCTCGATCTTGCAACATTCACCTCGTTCCCGTCCGGCCCCTCGAGCCTGTCGTTCAGCACCTACACCGGTGCGAGCATCTCGGGCACGGTCACGAGCACGGACAAGAAAGCACGTCCGAACATCTACGTGGTAGCCCACGTGTTCGACGGTACCGAATGGGACTACGCGGCTGAGGCAGTGACCGACTCCAAAGGCAAGTACTCAATCGGCAACCTCGACGCCGACCGCTACAAGCTGCAGTTCATCTCCGTGCAGGACGTCGAGGATCAGAACGCTCCACCGACGACCGCCTATCTCTCCGAGTGGTTCGGCGACAAGTACACACTCGACACGGCAACCGTCATCACCCTCGGCGCCGGCCAGAAGTTCACCGCAAACGCGAGTCTCGCCAAGGGCGGCTCGATCTCCGGCGTTGTCAACGATCCGTACTGTGGATGCGACGTCACGACGCTGCCCGGAATCTTCCCGGTCGCCTACCGCCTGCTCGGCACCCCCGCAGACAACTTCGCGGGAGGAATCGACCGCGAGGCCAACGTCACCGGCGGGTTCTACGCCAAGCCGTTCATCACCGGCAACGACGGAAAGTACTCCTTCACAGGCCTCCCGGCCGGCTACTACGTCGTCGAGTTCACCGACGTCTATGGCGACTACCCTGACCAGTTCCTCGGTGGCGGCACAAACTGGAAGAGTGGCACCAAGCTTGTCGTCACGGCGGGCAAGACCACCAAGGCACCGATCGCTAACGTCGCATACATCGACGACGTTCCCGCTATCAACCTCAGCGTGAGCATGCAGGACTTCACCACCGACGTCCCGATCGAAGGCGTGGAGATCACCGTCGAGTCGGCCGATGGTGGCTGGGTTGAACGATCGAACCAGACCAACTCCGACGGATCGGCCCATTTCGAACGCCTCGGCAGCGGCACCTACACGCTGACCGGAATCGCCGACGGATACCAGCCGTTCACCAAGCAGGTGACGCTCGGCTCGGTCTCCAAGACAGAGTCGCTCATGATGACGCCGCTCGACGACCCGTTCGACTTCACGTCCACTTCCATCGAGGGTGACGCTACAGTCGGCGACCTCCTCTCGGCCGAGGCTGCGACCACCTACGACAGTTTCGCGACTGTCGAGCGCAGCTACCAGTGGTTCCGCGACGGGATCCCGATCTTCGGCGCGCGCTCGAAGGACTACCGCGTGCAGAGCGCTGACCTCGGCGCTGTGCTCAGTGTGCGCGTCCGGGCGCAGGCCCCCGGCGCCGACATCCTCGAGACGACCCTCACCACCCCGGCCGTCGACTCGGGCGAGCGGCCCGCAGTAGCGACAAGCCCGTCGATCAGCTACTCCGGCGCACTCAAGACCGGCACCGTGCTCAAGGCCAACCCGGGAACCTGGGATGTCGCCGGCACGACCTTCGCCTACAGCTGGTCGAGCAACGGCCTGCCGGTGGGCACTGGCGCAAGCACCTACGCCCTGACCGCAGCGGATGCCGGTCACCGCATCGACCTCTCCGTCGTCGCCTCGAAGGCCGGACGAGCGCCAAGCGCAGCGGCCACCGCCCTGCCCGTGCAGGTGCCCCCGGCCAAGGCGACCATCAAGAAGCCCGCGAAGGTCACGAGCGTCGTGTCCGGTGAGTTCACCACCTACACGGTGACCCCGCCGACGCTCGCCACAGCGGGATACACCTTCACAGCGCTCTGGAAGGTCAACGGAGCTGACGCGGGCACCGACCCGAGCCTCCAGATCGCCACGGCCGACCTCGACGGCTCCATCACCGTCGACGTGTTCGGCACTCGTGCCTCGAGCTCGGACTTCTCCCAGCAACTCGTCGCGAACAAGGGCGGAGCACCCACTCCCGGTACCGATCCGTTCGTCGCCACCGGCCCGATCTTCTCGGTCCTCATCTCGAACCCCGATGACGTCACTGTCCCCGGTATGACGCTGCGGGCAACGGGCGCGGAGTTCGCCTACGCCGACTCGAGCGAGGAACCCGCGGCGCTCGCCTACCAGTGGCTGCGCGAAGGGGTTGCCATCAAGGGCGCGACGAAGTCGACCTATACGGCTGTCATCGCCGACCTCGGCACGCACCTCACCGTGCGCGTCACCGCCAGCAACCCGCGGTACCTCGACGGTGTCATCGTCGCTCCCGCCGGGCTCGTCGCACTCGACCCCACCCTCACCCAGACGCCCGCCGAGGTTCAGCTGCAGGGCACCGGGTCGCCCACGACGACAGTGACATCCACTGTCGGCACCTGGTCGATCCCCGGGGTCAAGACAACCTACGAGTGGGTACTGTGCACCGCGGACTGCGGCTCGCAGTCGTCGTTCCACGCGATCCCCGGAGCAACGAAGGCCAGCTACGTGCCGACCGCGGCGCAGGCTGGCGCCCTCCTGGCCCTGCGCGTGACCGGAACGAAGGCCGGGTACGCGAGCGCGGTCGTCGTCGCAGGTCCCGTGTCCGTCGCGGCTGCTGACGTCATCACGCGGCTCACCGCTCCGACCATATCCGGACTCACCCTCGGCGAAGCGAAGGTCGGCGTCAAGCTCACCGCGAAGCCCGGCACAGTCGACATCGCGGGTGTGAACACGACACTCGTGTGGCAGACCTGCGATGGAAACATCGAGTGCGCCGCGGGTGAGAACTGGACTCAGGTCGGCACTGGTGCGACCTTCACGCCCACGACTTACGCGGCCGCGCGCGGCCTGCGCGTCGTCGCCGTGGTCAGCAAGGCCGGCTACACGTCGATCACCAACGCGAGTGACCTGGTCGGCATCGCGCTCGGCACGCTCACGGTCACCAAGGCCCCCGCAGTTTCGCGCTCTGGCGACCTCCTCACTGTGACACCGGGAACCTACCCGGCGGCGGTCACCGTGAACTACGTGTGGCGCTCGGGCGAGAACATCGTCGCCACCGACGCGAACTACACGCTCGACGGAACGGACGCGGGCCAGTCCGTCGGAGTCACGGTCACGGCCGAGGCGCTTGGCTACGAACCGCTCGTCACCGAGATCACCGTGCAGAAGGGCGCGGCACCGAACATCATTGCTGGAACGGTCATCGGCACCCGCACGTTCGGTGGCTCGCTGAGCGTCAGCAACCCGTTCGACTACGCCCATCCCGTCACCAACCCGCAGCTTGCCTACCAGTGGTACTCGGGTGGCAAAGCGATCAAGGGAGCGACGAGGTCGACGCTCGCGACATCCACCGCTCTGCTCAACAAGCAGATCACCGTGAAAGTGACCTCGCTCACAGCGGCTTACGCGACGGCGAGCTACACAACGCCAGCAGCAACGATCCAGCTCGCGAACGCACCGGCCCCCACGTCCTCGCCCACGTTCGCCGTCACCGGTGGTGTGCTGAAGCCGGGTGCGAAGGTGTCGCTCGATCCACTGGAATGGACTGTCCCCAAGCTCACTGTCTCGTACAAGTGGCAGACCCGTGCTGCCGGGAGTGCCTGGGTGAACGTGCCGAAGGCGACCAAGTCGAGCTACACGATCGCTGCGGCGGACGCAGGCAAGGACCTTCGCCTCGTGATCTCCGCGACCAAGCCCGGCTACGACTTCGCCGTTATCGAGGGGCCGTCAGCGCCGGTGTACTTCACCGCCCCGCTCGCCTTCACGACGACACCTGTCGTCGCGGGATCCGGCGCGGTCGGAACCACGCTGAGCACAACGTCCGGATCACTCAACGTAAGCGGCGCGAAGTTCAGCTACCAGTGGTTCCGCGACGGAGTCGCGCTCCCCGCGGCCACGACCTCGAGCCTCGTGGTGCAAAAATCGTTCATCGGCAACGAGCTCACGGTCGCGGTAACCGCGGCGAAGGCAGGCTACGCGCCGATCTCGTTCACGCCCAACGTCGTGTTCGCGACCGAGGGTGCCGCACCGACCGCGACGGGCAAGAGCCTGCCGAAGATCAGCGGAAGCGCTGTCGTCGGACAGACACTGAGCGCGACGACCGGCGTGTGGAGTCTCGATGGACTCACGTTCCAGTACGACTGGAAGCTCGGGGGAGTATCGACCGGAGTGACCACCTCGACCTACGTCGTGACTGCTCCTGGAGCGGTCACCGTGACAGTCACCGCCACCCGACCCGGGTACCTCGCGGGGGCCGCAACATCGACGGCGGTTTTGGCGCTGTAGCACTCGAAGAATCAGGAGCGGCCGGGACATCCGGCCGCCCATCTTCACAGGCACCCCCCCGCACTGGGGTGGGGTGCGGGCAAACCTCAGGGTAAAACCCTTATAACCCTCGGGGCGCGAAAACCCAGACTGAAGAGCCCTCTGTTGTGCCCTCAGTCTCAGGAGACTCGTGATCCAGCTCTTTGCGTCATCGTCCGACCGTCCTTCGCGCCTCAAGCGCCTCCTCACCGGTGGCATCGTTGCCACGGTGCTGGGTGGCTTGCTTGCGACCGGCATGACCTCGGTGGCCACCGCCGCCCCGGTCACCGCTCTCACCGTCAACGTCGTCGTTGAGGGCATTGCTGTTCCGGACATCCTCGTTGAGGTGTTCGAGGCTGGTGACGACTACGAGTACTCGCTCGCCGAAGCCACCACGAACTCCGCTGGTGCCGCCGTCTTCGGCATGGACGACGATCTCGTGGTGGGCACGGAGTACGTCGTCGCGGTCTCGAAGACATTCGACACCCCTGATGCATTCACCTCGTTCTCGAACGGGTTCGTGGACGGCACATCAACTTCTCTCGTCGATGACTTCGAAGACGCGGCCCCCGTCGTTCTCTCGGGCACGACGGTGCGCACCGTCGCATTGAGTGCTGGTGCCGTCATCACCGGTTCGGTCTTCGCGCCGAACGGCGACGACTTCGCCGACCAGAGCACAAGCGTCACCGCGTACCGCAAGTCCGTCGACATGGACTCGGGCGCCGTGCAGTGGGACTACGAGGGCCAGGCCGGCACCATCGAGGTGGGCGAGGACGAGGAAGGCCAGCCGGTCGGCAACCTGACCAACGACTTCACCATCGACGGTCTCCGCGCGGGTGACTATGTTCTGAGCTTCACCCAGAACCAGGAGCCGACCTGGGTGTCCACCGTCTTCAACGGTGGCGCTTCGGGAGTCAACTATGCGACCCCCGTTGCGATTACTCGTGACGCCGCGACCACGATCGACGGGACCTTCATTCTCGGTGAGTCCATCAGCGGAACCGTCACTGTCCCCGAGGGCTTTGCCATTCCGGATTCAGATGCTGCCAACCAGTTCAGCGTCAGCGCGACACTGCGCAACAACGATGGTTCACTCGACGAGTTCGCGGGCAGTGGAGCCACTGTCAACACCGATGGCAGCTACTCGATCGGCGGACTCGCCCCCGGTGACTACTCGGTGCACTTCCAGGCCAACGACGACGCAGACCTCTACGACGAGTGGTACGACAACGAGGCCACGAGCGGCTCTGCTGCTTCGGTAGAGTCGGGCAGCACGAACATCGACGCCGAAATCGGTGACGGCTTCACACTCACGGTTCTCGCCGACTCGGGCAACGGCCCGGTCGACAACGCCGTCGTGACCCTCGAGGGCACCGAGTCCGGCGAGCAGTACGAGCTTGAGACCGGCTACAACGGCAAGGCGGTCTTCACGAACGTTGCACCCGACGCCTACACAGTCACGGTTGAGCACCCCCTCAGCGAAGACTTCCCCTTCGACGAGCGGTACTACTCGCGAGTCGTCACCTCCACCGACACCGGCTCCACCGACTACCGCGATGCAGTTCTCGTCGCGGGTGTCAACGAAGAGTTGAGCGTCGGCGTCACGTTCCCCGGAACCACCATCGGCACCGTCACCGTGCTCGACCCGACCGGCAAGCCCCTTGCCACCAAGAACCCGTACATTGTCGCTGAGGTCGTGAGCGGCGGAGACCTCGACCGTCTCGCCCCGCGCGTCAACGGCTACCCCGTGTCGGGCAAACCCGGAGTGTTCACCTTCGACCTCGCGACTGACACCGAGTACGCGATCTCGATCGACCCGGAGCTTTCGACTTCGTACTCGCAGTTCTATGGCGGAGAGCCGACCGGCGAGGACTACTCCAACGTCAAGACCATCACGACAGGCTCCGACGACTTTGCCCTGACCTTCGCGCTGGCCGCTGGCGGGAAGATCTCCGGAGTTGTGAAGTCGACGGCCAACAAGGCCCTCGCCAACGTGGGCGTCGACATCTTCCAGTTCAACGGCGCCGACTGGGTGCGCGTTGCAGGCACGATGACGAGCAAGACGGGCGCCTACAGCATCCCGGTCGAGCCCGGCAGCTACAAGGTCGGCCTCCAGACCATGGGTTCGAGCGCTGGATTCATCGGCACCTACTTCGACGGCTTCACAAACATCGAGACGCTCCCCACTGTCTATGTGGGCAAGAACGCTACGGCCACGATCAACGGCAGCCTCGCTGCCGGCGGATCCATCACCGGAACCGTGACGAGGCTCAACGGCACGAAGGCCGTTCCGGCCACGAACGTGTCCGTCACCGCGGTGCGCATCGGTGAGGACTCCAGAACCGTGTTCGGCTTTCAGGCCGGGTTCACCAACGCCAAGGGCGCCTTCAGCGTCACCGGTCTTCCAGCCGGCACCTATGCCCTGAGCTTCCACGACTACAGCGAGCTCAAGCTCGGTGATGTCTACTCGCCCGCAGACCCTGGAACGCTCTACGTCGTAGCGGCGGGCAAGGCCAAGGCGGCAGGCGCAGTGCTCCTCCCGGCGGACGCGGCGAGCCACACGGCGATCATCAATGGTTCGCTCTCGCCGTCCATTCCGGGCGCCGAGGGCACGGTCGAGTTCCAGACCGTCGATGGACTCCACTATGCGATTGCCGAGATCTCCGGCTCCGGCCAGTTCTCGACCGCTCTCATCCCCGGCGTGTACAAGTACACGGCGACCTTCGGAGGCTCCGCCCCGCTGGTCTACCGCGGCGTGATCGACACGGGTGTCTTCGTAGAGGGAACGACAGCTCTCGAGATCCCCGCGATCATCAAAACCCCACTCGCGTTCGAGACCACCCCGACAATCTCGGTGAACTTCGATCTTCCGGTCGCGGTCGATGGTGCGTACCTTTTGGCAAACGCCGAGTGGGACGCGACCCGCGCAAACGCCACCTACCAGTGGTTCCGCGATGGTGTTCCGATCTACGGTGAGGTCAACTCCTACCACCGCCCGACCAACGCTGACGCGGGCTCGGTCATCACGGTCCGAGTCACCCTGGACAACAAGTTCGGCCTGTACTCGGGAAGCTACGAGACCGTGCGCGCAACGTCGCCCGGCGTCGAGGTTCCGTTCGCAGGGCAGGTTGAGACGGGCGGCGTAGGTCTCGTCGCTGGCCCGCTCGGCAACGTGCCCGGCAGCGTCCTGACCGCCCAGACTTACTGGTGGAACTACGGAACGTCCTACAGCTACACCTGGCTCCGTGATGGTGAGGCCATCGAAGGTGTCACCGGTCCTACCTACACGGTGCAGCCCGGTGACGTCGGACTCCCGATCACCGTCGCGGTCCAGGGTCACCGCCCCGGTTACGAGGCCTCAGGTGCCGTTAGTGCTTATTCGCTGTACATCGAGCCCAACGCTGGCGCGACCAACGTCAAGAAGCCGACAGTCACGTCGACGACCAAGGGCGCACCGGCAGGAACCGTCAAGTACACGGTGACTCCGGGAACCTGGTCCGTCGCGGGCACGACCCCGGCGTACTTCTGGTATCTCGATGGGGAACAGCAGGACAACAGCACCAACTCCTACGTCCTCCCCACTACGGAGACCCGAGCCCTTTACGTTCAGGTGAGCGCAACAAAGGACGGCTACTACCCGGCGAACTTTGTAACGGTTCTTGCTCGCAAGGGAACCGCCCTTCCCACGGGCTGGGTAGACGTCTACGACAACGACACCGAAGACGAGGTGAACGCGGATGACGAGGTCTACGTGGGCACGAAGTTCTATCTTGACTACAACTTCGATGTTGAGGTTGGCGACGTCAACCCGGCGACCTTCCAGTGGCAGCGCAAGACCGGAACCAAGTGGGCCTCGATCGCGAAGGCGACCGGCAGCACCTACACCGTTACTGCTGCAGACATTGGCAAGGACCTTCAGGTAGTCGTCAAGGCGTCGTCGGCCTACTACGGCACAGCAACCGTCATCGCTCCCGCAGGCTTCGTTGCACTCAATCCCGATCTCTGGCAGGAGCGCGCCGACTCTGTGTCGATCGCGGGTGAGTCCGATGAGGCGCCCGTCACGTCAACGCTGACTGCAATCATCGACAGTGGTGACTTCGAGATCACCGGTGTCGCGGTTGCGTACCAGTGGGGAACCCAGGCCGGCGACGTCTTCACGCCGATCGCTAAGGCGACCAAGTCGACGTTCGTAGTCCCCGCCAACCTGCTGGGCAAGGAGATCCGCGTTCGGGTCACCTCGACCAAGGCCGGCTACGAGCCGAGCGTCGAGAAATCGCGCGGCAAGATCGTGACGACCGGAACGATCACTGTTCTCGACAACGTGGGGATCACGGGTTCGGCGAGGGTCGGCTCCAAGCTGACGGCCAAGCCGGCCGTTACGGACGTCACCGGAACGAAGCGTGCCTACCTGTGGGAGCGCTGGAACGGTGAAGAGGAGAAGTGGGAGATCATCCCGTCGGCCTCGACCGCAACCTTCACGCCGCCCGCGGCCCTTCGCGGAAGCGAGATCCGCGTCACCGAGACGATCACCAAGGCTGATCACGGCGAAGTGTCGTCGATCGACCAGGTGACCGT
>Ga0247813_10001713_pt1 | contig 16104 bp, 15 predicted proteins | sample UWRJL169409C1_FD_180719 | JGI IMG/M metagenome (GOLD analysis project Ga0247813, IMG submission 180719) | Plant litter microbial communities from Arlington Agricultural Research Station in Wisconsin, United States - UWRJ-L169-409C-1 | ecosystem: Environmental > Terrestrial > Plant litter >... | reverse complement strand
AACCAAAACCAGCAACCACAACCGTGGCAACACTTTTGAAACGAATGATCGACAAGAAATTCGTAGCCTATAACGAATTCGGAAATTCGAGAGAATATTATCCTTTGGTCGAAAAGACGGTTTATTTTTCGAAACACGTAAACGGATTAATCAGCAGTTTCTTTAATAATTCGGCATCACAATTTGCTTCTTTTTTCACGAAAGAAACCAATTTGTCGACTTCAGAATTAGAAGAACTTAGAAAAATAATCGATTCAGAAATTCAAAAAAAGAAAAAATGATACTCTATCTTTTAAAATCAGGAATACTGCTTTTGGTTTTTTATGCAGTATATAAATTATGGCTTGAAAATGAAAAAATGTTTCGTTTTAATCGCATTTATCTATTGGGAAGTTTGGTTTTTAGTTTCGTGATTCCGTTGCAACTTATTTCGATTGCTTCTGGTTTTTCTAACAAAATTGGATTCATTCAACTTGAAGAATTGGTAATTCAAAAAAACAATGAAAATGTTGAGATGATTTCAATAAATGATTTTGTGTTTGTTTTAATTGGAGTTGTTTACGCCTTTATAGTTTTGATGTTAACGATTCGTTTTGTCCTGAATTTATATTCATTTTACAAAAGAATAAAAAATAATCAGGTAGAATTTATACAAGGCGAAAAAATAGTTTTAATCGAGCAACCTATTTTGCCACACTCTTTTTGGAAATCGATTTTCATCAATAAAAATGAATTCGAAAAAGGTAAAATTCCATCGGAACTAATAGCGCATGAGAAAGCACATTTAGATCAAAAACATACTCTGGATATTCTTTTTATAGAAGTTTTGCAAATTGTTTTTTGGTTCAATCCATTGTTGGTCTTTTATAAAAAAGCAATTAAACTCAATCACGAATTTTTGGCAGATGAAGCTGTGAATAAACAGTTTGGATCTGTAAAAAGTTATCAGAATCTATTATTGGACTTTGCTTCACATAAAAATACGGTTGCCTTAGCAAGTAATATTAATTATTTAATAACTAAAAAACGTTTACTTATGATGACCAAAAAAGAATCCCCGATTAAAATTGTATTAAAAGTATTTAGTGTAGGTGTAGTTTATGCTTTGTTATTATTTGTTTTTAGTACAAAAGCAACGGCTCAAAAAGCATTGAACAAAGCTGATGTTAAAGAAAAAGACCTTTATGTGCTCGCCGATGTTGAAAAATTACCTGAATTTCCAGGCGGTCTCACAAAATTCTATAAATTTATTGGAGAAAATTTTAAAATGTCTGCAGAAGCTAATAAAATTAAGATCAAACGAAAGGCTTATATGCAATTCATCATTGAAAAAGACGGAAGCTTATCGGATATTAAAACCATAAAAGATCCAGGTTACGGATTAGGCGATGAGGCAATCCGCGTTTTAAAGCTTTCCCCAAAATGGACAGCAGCTACTCAGGAAGGAAAAGCCGTTCGAGTAATGTACAGTTTACCAATTACGTTTCAGTCTGCGGAATAGTTTTTTAAGGTTCAAAGAAGCAGAGAGGTAAAGGGCCAAAGGTTTTCTTTTGATATGGATAGGCTCCAGCTTTAGCTGGAGTTTTTTTTAGAAAAGAATTGGCTTCAGCCCAAATCTTTAATCCTAATTAAATGTATTTTTTTAGCTATAGCCAATTCAAAAATCTTTGTGGCTTAGCGCCTTTGTGGCTAGAAAAAAAACTTAGTCCGTAAAAAAAAATCCGCCTCAAAAGTAGAAGCGGATAAAATTAAAAACTAAAAAAAATCTAAAAAAAAACCAACAAAACCAGGTCTTAAAATAAGTCTGGATTATATCCAAAATAAGGCATATTTTGTTCATTAAAAACAACCCCATATTCTTCTAACTCTTTTAAAATAGGCTGATACACTTCTTTTTTTATCGGAAGCTGTACGCCCGGAGTTGTAATTTTTCCGTTCAAAATCAATAAAGTTGCCATTGCAACCGGTAAGCCAACAGTTTTTGCCATTGCAGTATAAGTTTGGTCGTCGCCAATACAAACCATTTTCGAATCGATTTGCTGTTTTTTGCCATTTAAGATGTATCCAAATTTATGATACATCACAATCATGTCTTTGTCGTTGGGCTCTAATGTCCAACTGTCGGACAAGATTTTTTCTAATATTTGCGCCGGAGTAGCATTGGGTAAATTGACTTTTTTGTCGGGATTAAATAAATCCAGTTCCAAAAGTTTATCCCACATAATATCGTCCTGATCTATTTTTAAAATCAATCTTGTTTTAATTTCTACAGAATCTGTTGGATGATAAGGCAAAAACGAATTAACGAATTGGCGGTAACTCATGTTCTCAGAATCTTCCATGATGTAACTATCATCCGTCATGCCCAATTGCACAAACATATTCCATGCTTTCGAGTAGCCCACTCTTCTGATCGTTCCTCGATATAAAGTAAGGATATCATCTAAGCCATAAATCGATCTGTATTTAAGCGAGTCACGGTTCGAGTAGGCTTCGAATTTTCCGTAGCCTTCTACTTCCAGAAATTCTGTTCTGCGAAAAACAGTTCCGTACGGGATATATTTATAAGTACCTTCCTGAATAAATTTTGCTGCACCGCCTTGTCCGGCCAAAACTACATTTCGTGGCGCCCAGGTAAATTTGTAATTCCATAAATTGTTATCACATTCCGGAGCCACTAATCCGCCGCAGAATGATTCAAAGAGAAGCATATTGCCACCTTGCGCCCTAATTTCGTCAATAACTTTCATGGCACTCATATGGTCAATTCCGGGATCGAGACCAATTTCGTTCATGAAAATCAAATTGTTTTTCTTTGCTTCTTCATCAAGATCCTGCATGGCATCGCTTATATAAGATGCTGTAACAAGGTGTTTTTTGAATTCGATACAATCTTTGGCGATTTCGATATGCAAATGAGCAGGAAGCATCGAGATTACTATAGAAGCCTTTTCGATTGCTGCTTTCCTTTCTTCGGTCTCAAAAATATTTAAAGCAATTGGAGTTGCATTAGGGTGATTCTGAGTCTTTTTTTCGGCCAAAGCCAAAGACAAGTCGGCTACGACAAGATGTAGGTTTTCGCTTTCTGATTTTGCTAATAAATAACGTATCAGCGATGATGCAGATCTACCGGCCCCAAAGATTAAAATACTTCTCATTTTTTAAATTTGTAACACAAATATATTAAAATGTTAAATATATAACAATTTTAATTTTCAAAAAGTGTTTTATTTTTTATTTTGAAGCCAAATTGTAATGAATTTCTTTTTCCGGAAAAGATTTTTGAAATCTAAAATGTTTTTTAAAATGTATTGAAGTATTTTTGTTGGAGAATAAAAAAGTATAGAAAATATGAAAAGAAGAATTGTTTTAGCAGCAGCTTTTATGGGAATGTTGTCGATCATTTTGGGTGCCTTTGGCGCGCATTTACTTAAAAAATATTTATCTATAGAAGAATTAAATACTTTTGAAGTTGGGGTTCGGTATCAAATGTATCATGCTTTGTTTTTACTTTTTCTTTCGACCAGAAAAGATATTGCCGAAAAAACCGTAAAAACAATCTATAATTTGGTTGTTGCCGGTGTTCTTCTATTTAGTGGTTCTATCTATTTATTAGCTACTAAAAGTCTTACAGTTTTTGATTTCAAAATTATCGTATTCGCAACTCCTTTGGGTGGTTTCTTATTAATTATTGCTTGGGCGGTATTATTTACTACGATTTTGAGGAGAAAATCATAAAATCCCGAATAAAAAATTTTATCTAAAAATTAATCTTTAATTTTGTCTCATAAATAACATATAATCTTATTTATGTGAATTTCTGTTGTTTTTTACTTTAATACGTAAATAATATAACAAATTCATTTACTGGATTATAAGAAAACAAATTGGGAGCCGTTATTTTTTTATTTTATTGATTTAAAAGGGGAAATTTTACTTTATTGATATAAATAAAAGTAAATTTTAATTTTTTTTAAAGGATTAATAATAAATCTGTAATTTTGTTTCCTACTAAATATCACACACAACTTAAAATTTATGGACAGTCACACCGTTTTCACGCAATCGATTTCGTTAAAAGATTTAGGAATTGAAAATGCAAAAGTTCGTTACCAATTATCTGCTGATGAATTGCATGCGATCACTTTGCAAACAGGCCAAGGTGTTGAGAACTCTACAGGCGCATTGGCAATTAATACAGGTGAGTTTACAGGACGTTCTCCTCAGGATCGTTTTATTGTAAAAGATAGTATTACAGAAGATCAGGTTTGGTGGGGAAATGTAAATATTCCTTTTGACCCAGCTGCTTTTGAAAAATTGTATAATAAGGTAACTCAGTTTTTATCAAACAAAGAAGTTTTTGTTCGTGATTCTTATGTTTGTTCTGATGCCAATTATAGATTAAATGTTCGTGTTGTTACAGAAACGGCCTGGTCGAATTTGTTTTGCTACAATATGTTCTTAAGACCAGAAGAATCTGAGTTAACCAACTTTACTCCGGAATGGACAGTAGTTTGTGCGCCAAGTTTTATGGCAGATCCTGCTGTAGACGGAACACGCCAGTCTAATTTTGCTATTTTGGATTTTACTAAAAAAATAGCTCTTATAGGAGGAACAGGTTATACAGGAGAAATGAAAAAAGGGATTTTCTCTGCTTTAAACTTTATTTTGCCGGTTTTCAAAAATGCTTTACCAATGCACTGCAGCGCCAATGTGGGTGAAGCCGGAGATACTGCCATTTTCTTTGGATTATCAGGAACCGGAAAAACAACTTTATCAGCAGATCCTGCACGTAAGTTAATTGGAGACGATGAACATGGGTGGACTGCAGAAAATACCGTTTTTAACTTTGAAGGTGGTTGCTACGCAAAAGTGATCAATTTAACCGAAGAAAACGAACCGGACATTTTTAGAGCGATCAAGAAAGGAGCGCTTTTAGAGAATGTGGTTTTCAAACCGGGAACAAACGAAGTCGATTATGATGATGTTTCCATTACTCAAAATACTCGTGTAAGTTACCCCATAACGCATATCGATAATATTCAGCCTGGTTCTATTGGGCACAATCCTAAAAATATATTTTTCTTGACGGCAGATTCTTTCGGGATTTTGCCTCCAATTTCAAAATTAACTCCGGGTCAGGCAGCGTATCATTTTATTTCAGGATATACAGCCAAAGTTGCAGGAACAGAAGCTGGAGTTACAGAGCCACAACCTAATTTCTCAGCTTGTTTTGGAGCACCATTTATGCCATTACACCCAACACGTTATGCAGAAATGTTAACCAAAAAAATGAAAGACGCAGATGTAAAAGTTTGGTTGATCAATACAGGTTGGACCGGCGGAGCATACGGAACAGGAACGCGTATGAAACTAAAATATACCCGTGCCATGATTACCGCTGCATTAAACGGAGAATTGGACAATGTAGCATTTGAAAATCACGCAATATTTGGAATTGCAAAACCACAATCTTGCCCAAATGTTCCAAGTGAAATTTTAAATCCTAGAAATACTTGGGAAGATCCTGAGTTATACGATAAAAAAGCATTAGAATTAGCGCAGAAATTCAAAGCGAATTTCGCCAAATTTGAAGAGTTTGCCAATGCTGAAATTTTAGCCGGCGCACCGATTACAGAATAAGGAAAATTACTAATTCAAACTAAAAAAAGCTGTTCAGTGAATGAACAGCTTTTTTTTGTCTCAGTCTCAGTCTCAGTCTCAGTCTCAGTCTCAGTCTCAGTCTCAGTCTCAGTCTCAGTCTCAGTCTCGGTTTTCAGTCACAGTTAAGAAACTGAAAACTGCGACTGAAAACTGAATACTATTTCTTAGCGTCGATACGTTTTTGCATCAAATCCCAGGCGTAGTAATGAAACGTCATTCCGTTGCTCATGGCGACGAAAAGTCCGTTTTTAAAGTTTCCTCCTAAATTTACGCTGGTAACATCGGCACCATCACATTCTATTGTTGATGTTGGAATTTCTGCTAACAAAGGATAATCGTTCGGATTACCTTTTGCGCCTTCTCTTGGATATACCATAAAAGTGTTTGCTTGCTGGTTGGATACTAAAATATAACCTGTAGAATCTGTTTTTTTGTAAATCGCAATTCCTTCGTTATCGGCTTTAAAACCTGTTTTTCCAAAAAGAGCCATTTCTTTATTATCGTTTAAAGCAGGATCTGCTTTGTATTTTCTAATTCCGAATTGTTCGTCGCAATACAAAATTGTTCCTAATTCGTTATCCACGGCAATCGCTTCGATTTCTTTCTTCCCGCTGTAAGCACCAAACTTTCGAACCACTTTTGCCGTAGCAAATTTCCCGTTTCCTGAAAGTTCATATTGCCATAAATAACTTCCTGAAGGGCCTGATTTTCTGCCTACGACAGCAAATATTTTCCCATCGCTTTTTCTGGTGTACAAAGCAATTCCCATTGGGTCACGCAATTCTTCTCCATCGAAAACAGCAATTCCGCCGTTATCAATTGCTTTTAAATCAGGTAAACTAAAGATTCTTATTTTATTCGATTCGCGTTCTGTGGTCACGGCAACGTCAACTTTTTTCCCGTCGATTACTAAACCGTAAGCGATGTCAACATTATTTGGGCGTTTTAAAACCTCTGATTTTGCAACAATTTTCCCTTCTAAATCAAAAGCATACAAACCACCGTCAGTATCTTTATCAGTACCAACAATAATGCTTTTAGAGGCATCTGTGGGATGAATCCAGATCGAAGGATCATCTGTATCGTGAGGTAAAGCTTCGGTAACAACGGTTGGTTTTACTGCGTTTGCAGCAATGGGAGCAAGTTTATCATCTTTACAAGCCGTGAATAAAGTACTTAAAAGTAAAAATGCTATTATGGATTTATTTTTCATTATGGATTTCATTTTAATAAAACGAGACAGAACCGTTAAGTTCTGTCTAATTTAAGGTTTTATAAATTGATTATTACAAGTCAAGTTTCAAACCAAAATTATATCTGGCCTGATAGTACTCTGCTTGTTTGGTGTGCGCCTCCACTCCCTGGTAGTAACGTAAAGGCTGGTTAGTTAAATTGTTGGCTTCGGCAAAAAGACGAAGTTTTGGTGTAATCTTGTAAGAAGCATTTGCATCTAAGAAAAATTGTTTGTCGTAATAACTGTCTTTGTATGATTCTGATCCTAATTCATCTAAATAATCTGAAGTAAAGTTGGTCGAAACTCTGGCAGAAAAACGTTTGTTTTCCCAAGATAAAGATCCGTTAAACATATGTGGCGTTGTTCCCGGAAGACTGATATTGTTTCTTTCGTTTCCGTCTTCATCAGCAATTCCTTTTGCTTTAGATTTTGTGTATGTATAGTTTAAATAAATACCAAATCCTTTAAGGAATTTCCCCGGAAGGAAATCTAACTGACGTTGAAAAGCAACTTCAAAACCATAAACATCAACCGTATCTCCGTTTCTTGATTGTAAAAATGACCAGTTTTCTCCGGCCGGAATTGGGTTGGTCTGGTTAGGAAAATCAGCAGCAAATTTGGCGGCATCGTATTGATTGTCGCTATAATTGTAAATGAAATTATCTAATTTTTTATAAAAAACGCCTCCAGAAATTAATCCAACAGATTTGAAATAATTCTCGGCCATGAAATCATAATTGTAAGAGTAAGTTGCTTCAAGATCCGGATTTCCGGCAGTGATTTCTTTATCAGCAGCAATATTGTTTACATAAGGAGCCAATGCATAATAATTTGGTCTTGCCAAAGCTGTTGTAATAGCCGCTCTTAAAACTAAATCTTTAGTCGCATTATATTGCAAAGAAATACTTGGTAATAAATTGGTATACGAGTTTTTAGTCTGAATTTGGCTCTCTAATTCTTCTTCATCCAAAACGCGGTTTCCGGTATAATCAATATGAGTATTTTCAACTCTGAAACCTAAAACCATAGAAAGTTTATCATTAAAATCCTGATCCCATCTTACATACGCAGCATAAATACTTTCTTTTGCATTATAGTTTACCGCTAAATATTCTGCAGGATCTGATGTTTTGTCGAATAATGTTGCGTTATTTAAATCTAAACTGCCTAAAAAGCTTGCAGATGCGAAAGCTCCGGGAACATATTTACTACCCGGATTAAAGTTTTTTCCATCATAATAACTGTTTGGAACTTCGGATAATAATTCCATTCCGTCGTTAATAGGCTCGTAAGAATAGAACATATTATTTCTTTCTTTTTCTTTCAAACGAAGTCTAAGTCCTGTTCTTAATCTTCCTTTTTCAGATGGAATAATGCTGAAAGGAAAACGAATATTAACTTTTGCTCCAAATTCACTTTCGCTCGTCTCGTCTGTGTTTTCTGTAACGGAGTCAAATTTGAATTCGTCTGTAGATTCTCCAACAGTTGTCATTAACGGAAATCTGATGTCAGATAAATCTTGAATCATTTCAAGACCTTTTTGGCGGTATTCGATATAGCGCTCCTGTGGACGGTATTCTCTTGCTTTTGCATAATTGGCAGACCAGTCTAAATCTAATTTAGAATTGATTAGATGTTCTCCTCGAATAGAATAATTCTGAACGCGTTGATCTTCTAATCTTCTGTTTTTATTACGATCATTATCAAGTCCACCTTTTGTCTGACGTTTTACACGACCTTCGAAACCTGTAATTTGTTCTCCGTTATAAATGGGTTCGATGTCATCATAAGTAGTTCTAAAACGGTTTTCTCTGTCATCTCTCCAGTTATAAATGGCATTGGCAAAAATGGTGTTATTTTCGTCAAATTTATAATCTAAAGCTACAGATCCGCTGCGGCGAATACGTTGTACATCGTACTTTCTAATTTCTGAAGCTTGCAGATATTCATTCCCAAATTCATCTTTTACCCATTCGTTTTCGATATTATCAGATCCGTAGTTGACGTTATTATATGATCCGCTAAAAACGGCTCCCAATTTATTATCTAAAAAACGATTTCCGTACACTAATCCAGCTGTATAAGTAGCGTGCTCACGAATTGGCATATAACCCCCTGCAAGCGTTGCCGAGATTCTTTCGCCATTTGGAGTCGCTCTTGTTACAAGATTTACAGAACCTCCAATGGCATCAGCATCCATGTCTGAAGTCAGTGTTTTGTTTACTTCGATAGTCGAAATCATATCAGACGGAATCAAATCCATTTGAACGTTTCTGTTGTCTCCTTCTGCAGATGGAATGCGGTCACCGTTTAATGTTACCGAGTTCAAAGACGGAGCCAAACCTCTAATGATAATGTTACGCGCTTCACCCTGATCATTTTGCATCGTGATACCCGGAACACGCTTTAATGCATCTCCAACATTAGCATCCGGAAAACGACCCATTTGATCGGAGGAAATAATGTTTCCGATGTTTTTACTGTTTTTTTGTTGGTTCAATGCTTTGGCCTGACCTTTTAAAATGTCTCCAACAACCACTTCGTTCAATTCAGTTCCTGAAGTTTTAAGTGCAAAATCAATTACGTTATTTTTACCTTGTTCTACAGTAATTTCCTGAGTTATGGCAGTATATCCTATATATTTTACTTCTACTTTGTAAGTTCCAACATTGATGTTTAATAATTCAAAACGACCGTTGTAATCTGAAACCGTGTATTTGTTTTCACCAACAATTTGAATCATAGCTCCCGGCAATGGAAGTTTGTCATCAATATCTAATACTTTTCCTGAAATTATGGCTTTTTGAGCATAACCCGAAAAGGCTAATAGCATGAATGTTACTACTAAATAAATTTTTTTCATTGTGTTTAGTTTGATTTTCTGCGAATCTAGAACCTTAATGTTACTAAAGGCGTTCGAAAAAATTAACATAGTGTTATGATTGACCTCTAAAAACTAGCTTTTAGTAATATTTAAATAACATCTTGCTTTCAAATTATTGAGTGCCAACTGAAAACAAATCAATTATTTAGATCAGAATTAAATTTTTGGCGTTAAATTTGCCTTATCAATCACAATCAAAATCATCAATCATGTTAAAACAATTTTTTATCCTGTGTTCAGGAGCTGATCGTGACCTGCTCGAAGGTTGCTCAGAAGGCGAACAAACCAAATATGTTGGTATTGGCGCCACCGTTTTCTTTACTGCCGTTATGGCTTTTCTGGCCAGTGCTTATGCGCTTTTTACGGTTTTTGACTCCATTTATCCGGCTTTAATTTTTGGGTTTGTCTGGAGTTTATTAATCTTTAATCTGGATCGTTTTATTGTTTCTACTATCAAGAAAAGAGACCGTTTTTTTGATGAATTTCTACAAGCTACACCTAGAATCATGTTGGCAGTTATTATTGCTATCGTAATTTCGAAACCTTTGGAGATTAAAATTTTCGAAAAAGAAATCAATACTGTTTTATTAAAGGAAAAAAATGAAATGGAATTGGCCAATAAAAAACAAGTTGGTAATTATTTCAAATCAGATTTAGATAAAAACAAGGCTGAGATTGCCGCTTTAAAAACAGATATTCTAAATAAAGAGAAAGAAGTAAATGCACTTTATGCTACTTATATCACAGAGGCCGAAGGAACTACCGGAACTAAAAAACTCGGAAAAGGTCCGGTTTATAAAGAAAAAAGGGAAAAACACGATGCGGCATTAAAAGAATTTGCTGCTTTAAAAACGGCAAATGAAGCTAAAATTTCGGACAAAGAAAAAACCGGTAAACAATTACAAGCTGATTTAGATAAAAAAGTATCGCAAACACAACCTATTATTGAAGGTTTTGACGGATTAATGGCGCGAATAAACGCATTGGATAAATTGCCTTGGTTGCCATCATTCTTTATTATGCTGTTGTTTTTGGCTATTGAAACGTCTCCAATTATTGCAAAGCTTTTAGCTCCAAAAGGCGAATTCGATTTCAAGCAAGAAGAAGCCGAAACAGCCATGAAAGCGACTTTGGCACAAAACAAATACCAACGTGATTTATTGGTAAAAACCAGTGCCGAAATGCATGATAAAGTTTATGCGGATATTGCCGAAGATAAAAATCTATATGATCTGCAACGCAAAAATGCAACGGAGTTATTAGAACTGCAATCGAATAGTTTTGTGGAAAAGCAGAAAGCGACTTTGTAGAGGATTTAACCGCAAGGAGCGCGATTAAAAACATAAAAAAACCATCAGCTTCAACTGATGGTTTTTCTTTTATAAATCTTTGCGAACCTTGCGTAAATCCTTGCGAACCTTGCGGTTAAGAAGATTTACATATAGCTCAATATTTCTTTTTTGTAAGCATCATATTCGCCTTGCATAATTAATCCATTATCAAGCAATTTTTTGTAATTCTGTAGTTTATCAAAAAGTTCTTCTTTTGATAAATCACTTAATTTACGATCTCCTGTTGAAGGTTGTGCTGGCTGAATTGGTTCATACGTTTCTGTATAAGATGGAGTAGTAGCCGGCATGATTTCAGCATAATTGGTTACTTCTTCTGTTTCAACTTCTTCAACTTCGTCTTCAAGATCATCTTCTTCCTCAATAACTTGCGCAGTTTCTACGATTGGAGTTTCGGCAACAATTGGATTTTTTATTAGATCTAATTGTTCTTTAGCGTATGTATAAATTTTTCGGGCCTGAATTTTCGGAATGTAATCAATCGAAATTGATAAATCAGTATTGGTATTAAATGAAAATTCTGAACCTAAAATATTTTCTTTTACAAAAGCACCCGCAACATTATCCCAAGTATAATCTGTAAAATCCATCGAAAGACCTAAATTTTTAGGCTGACAAATAATGATTCGTTTGTTTGTTAATACAATACTATCAGGAAAAACAGTAATTGCCGGTTTTTTTTGAACGGCAATATATCCAATTTCTTCACCTTTCATCAATAAATCATGGAGTTTCGAAGTGATTTTTTCAATCGCTTTTGGATCTTGTTCTTCGTTCAGAAATTTTTTAAATTGTTCTTTCATATTTTTATAAGTTGCTAAGTTATCTAGTAACTAAGTTGCTAAGTTTTTTTCTTACGATGCAAATGTAATGCCTAATTTTCTAATTCAATAATTTCATTCTGAATTTTCTTTGTCAAACTTTTGAAAACCAATTCATACGAATGATCGATCAATTCTTTGACCAAAGTATTCGATAAATTTCCGTTTAAAGCAATCGTATTCCAATGTACTTTGCTCATATGAAAACCTGGTTTTATCTCGTCATATTCGGTACGTAATTCCTGAGCACGTTCCGGATCGCACTTTAAATTGACTGAAGGTTCGTTCTTTTCCCATTGTGACAAAGATGATAAAGCAAACATTTTTCCGCCTACTTTAAACACTAAAGTATCTTCATCAAAAGGAAAATGTTCGCTAACGCCTTTTTTCGAAAGACAATATTCATAATACGTTTCTAGATTCATATCATTTCTTATTTACCAATTTCACCTAAGTGAGTGTATTTAAAACCTTTTTCATGTTTTAATCCGTAACCAAAAATTCGATCCATTGCAGAATGTGAAAATAAAATAATTCCGGCTAACTGAATAGTTTCAATACCTAAATAATATCCTAAACCGTAAATTAAAAGCGCAATTCCTTTATGATGGAATATGTTGTAAAAAAAGGCTCCGCTTTTGTTGCCAAAAAGATAACCCAACATAGATAAATCCGGGGCTAAAATCAAGACTAAAAACCACCACCATTCAAAATTTAAACGGTTGAATAAAAAGATTCCGAGGATAAATAAAGCAGCTTCTTCGAGTTTGATTATTGTTTTCATAGTTTTTTTTCCATCATTTTTTCAGGATGTTTCAATTCTGTAAAACCAAATTTACGATATAAAAAGTGTGCATCAGTTGTAGCCAATCTCCAAATTTGAATATTTTTAAGAATGGGTTCGTTCACCATATTTGCAATTAAAAGAGACGAATATCCTTTACCTCGATGTTCCTCGGTAATAAACACATCCATTACGTAACCAAAAACGACATAATCTGTAATGACTCTCGCAAAACCAATTTGTTTGTCGTTTAAGTAAATTCCAAAACAAACCGAAGCATCAATTGTAGTTTGCACTTCTTCGATGGTTCTTCCGGCTGCCCAATAAATATCCTTGAGAAAATTTTGTATAAAAGGAACGTCAAGTTTGGTCTTATCTGTTGATATGCTAATCATATTGGTTTGTTTTTTTGCCACGAATTTCGCGAATTTGCACTAATTTCTTCTTTTATTGTGCCACAGATTAAAGGATTAAAATGATTAAATCTGTGTAAATCTTCTAATCTGTGGCAAAAAATACACAAACATAATTCGTCAAATTATTGGCGGCTATTTTAAATCTTATATAAAATTGGTTTTGACGGACTTGCATCATTTTCAAACGAAGCAATTTGAAGATTTAGGATGTAATTTCCATCTTTGATTTCGTCTGGAACATAAATCATTTCTGTAATCGTGGCATTTAAACGTGCATCAGCATTTAAGTTTAAAGTGTCTTTTATATTCCAAAAAGCTTTGTGCGCCAATAGTTTACCTTGGTCATGCTCTTTGTCTACACTTGGTAAATCAATTAATAAATGCTGAATTTCGCTTTCGCGGATGAAAATTGCTGCTTCTTCAGATAAATAAGGCGGATTAGTGTTCGAGTATTTTCGTGACTTTTTTTCTTTTTCGTTTGGAAGTGTTCTGATTATTAAAGCTTCATTTGTCACACTGAGCGAAGTCGAAGTGCTCAATGCTTTTTCAACTTGATTTTTCGTAATAACCAAATCGTCACCAACTTTTTCTGGTTCAATCGTAATCAATTTAGCAAAAAAGAAAAACTGTTTCAAAGATTGATTGATGCTGTAAAAATCATTCGTAATATGTCCTAAACATTCCGTATGCGTTCCGTGCCCATGCGGATTGAAGAAAATATTGTTGAAATTAGTAGATGATTTTCCTTCAGAAACTTTCCCGATCCAATCTCCAAAAACTACAGGTTCAATAACCGGTTTTTCGATGTACCACGCAATTGGGTTTTCGTCTGTATTCGTTAACGGAATTGAGATATCAATTGGTTTTGATAAGTCTATTTCGAAGTTGTTTATTTTTGCTAACACAAATTAGGTTTTATGCCGCAAAGACGCTAAGTCACAAAGTTTAAATAATTCGCGCCTTTGTGCCTTCGTGGCTAATTTTATTCTTCCAAATTTAAATAAAATAAATCTGAAGCAATTCCATCTGTTAAAAATTTTCCTTTTGCAGTTGGTTTTAGAATATTATTTTCGATGAAAAGTAAATCATCTTCTAAGAATTTTTGGCTTTGTTTGTTTAGATAATCAAGATAATCTAAGCCAAATTCAGTTTCAATTCGTTCTAATGAAACACCCCAAATAGTTCTTAAACCTGTCATAATATATTCATTATAACGATCAGAAATAGTAAGAATTTCAGTTTCGATTGGAAGTTCATCATTTTGAATCGACTTTAAATACAATGAATTATTCGCAATATTCCAGCCTCTTTTTTCGCCATCATAACTATGTGCCGAAGGACCAATTCCGATATATTTTTTGCCCAGCCAATACGCTGAATTGTTTTTAGAGAAATAACCTTCTTTCCCAAAATTCGATAATTCGTAATGGATAAAACCATTTTTCTGAAGCGTTTCCACCAAAATCATAAAATGATTTGAAGCGACTTCATCTTGAGGTTCAGCAATTTTCCCGGTATCGATTAGTTTTCTTAAAGCTGTTTTGGGTTCAACGGTCAAAGCATAACTCGAAATATGAGGAATGCCAAATGACAACGCCGTTTCAATATTTTTCTTCCACATTTCATCTGTCAAACCCGGAATTCCGTAAATTAAATCAAGTGAAATATTATCAAAGTATTTTGTTGCTTCTGTCAAACAATTTATAGCTTCCGCCGAATTATGAGCGCGATTCATCATCTTTAAATCTTCTTCATAAAAAGATTGAATCCCAATGCTTAAACGATTAATTGGGCTTTTAGATAATTCGAAGATTCGTTCTGTAGACAAATCATCCGGATTTGCTTCGAGTGTTATTTCGGGATTTTCTACAACTTTATAATTCTTATAAACTTCTGAAATTAAAAAGTTTATTTCGTCATTTGATAATACCGAAGGAGTTCCGCCACCAAAATAAATAGTTTCTATAATTTCAGTTGAAAACTCATTTTTGCGCATGGCTATTTCTTTGGCTAAAGCCAAAACCATATCGTCTTTCTTTTTCATAGAGGTCGAAAAATGAAAATCGCAATAGTGGCAAGCCTGCTTGCAAAAAGGAATATGAATGTAGATACCGCTCATTTTATAGTGTTCAGTTTCAGTCTCAGTTTTCAGTCTCAGTTTTACTGTAAACTGGCACTGCGACTAAAAGCTATTTTCTAACTTTATCTTCGTTTTGTTTTACAAAAGCATCCCAACCTGTATAGCTTTTTCCGGCAACGATTTTGCCTGAATTGAAGAAGTGACAAACCGCCGCTGCCAAACCATCTGTTGAATCTAGGTTTTTAGGTAGCTCTTTTAATCCTAAAAGTTGTTGGAGCATTTTAGCTACTTGTTCTTTACTGGCGTTTCCGTTTCCGGTAATGGCCATTTTTATTTTTTTAGGTTCGTACTCGGTAATAGGAATATCCCTCGAAAGTCCCGCTGCCATTGCTACGCCTTGCGCTCGCCCCAATTTCAGCATCGATTGAACGTTTTTACCAAAGAAAGGCGCTTCAATAGCGATTTCGTCAGGATGATGCGTTTCGATTAATTCGATGGTACGCTCAAAAATGATTTTTAGTTTTTGGTAATGATTGTCGTATTTAGAAAGTTGCAATTCGTTCAATTGCAGAAACTCCATTTTTTTATTGATGACTTTTATCAATCCAAAACCCATGATGGTCGTTCCGGGGTCAATACCTAATATGATGCGTTCTTTTGTCATTTTTTATTTTGGTTACACAAAGTTGCACTAAGATTCACAAAGTTTGTTTTTAAGCTCTCTGTGTAACTTTGAGGCTGCTTCGTGAATCTTTGTGAAATAGCTTTTTCGCAATAGTTTCCTTTACTTTGCAGCATGATTTCAATTCCTCACAAAGCTAAGCAATTCCTTGTTCTTCTGATCAAACTTTTGATTGTAGGTGGTGCATTTT